>MDTG01331099.1_pt1 | contig 18638 bp, 33 predicted proteins | sample 811421 | NCBI WGS metagenome assembly MDTG01 (sample SAMN05326645, study PRJNA326480) | marine metagenome | isolation source: seawater | place: Pacific Ocean: South East | collected 2011
GGGGCATGCCCCCAGACATGTTGCCATCCCATCAAACATCAATCATGAAGGAGCGAGACTCTACCTCTGAATGGTAACAATCAGGGGAGCATGTCAGCGCTTATAGCTTCTCCGGATAGTTTCGGCAGTCGTGCCCGCCGCTGGATGCTTACTGGCGGCGAGATATCTTTGCGCATCCCTGGCCGCTTCAATCTCGCTCAATGGCGTTAGCCGCCGCCCTGCGTCAATTTCAGCTTGTTGAAAGGCAAGATACTGCTCGACCAACAGGAAGCGCACTTGGTGAGCGCTATCGGCTTTCTGCCGCGATACTGCGTTTCCTTTCTTGGTGCCGCCGCGCCCCCGGTTGGCCATGCTATAGAGCATTTCATCCCGCACTGCCTCGCTGAGCCATTTGGGAAACTTGTATCCATTGCCTGCACACCATCCGAAAGCGCGGATTAGGGCGCGATAGGAGCCTGCCTCCCACTGCGCTCGCAACTTCGGCAGTTCTTCTTCGAGGAAATCCGCGAGGCCGTGCCGCTCATCCATTGATTGACACCACGTTATCGCCCTTCGCCACCCCAAGCGCGCGTTCAATCTCAGCCGCCCACGCTTCCAGTGCGTGGCGCTTTTCGGGCGCGAAGTCGTGAAGGGCATAAACTTGCCGTGTAACGCCGGTTGCCGCGTGATTGAGCAAACGGCCCGCCGTTTCCACTGACGCGCCTAGGCGCACCACATGAGTTGCCACGGATCGCCGGATATCGTGAATGTTCCAACCTTCTAGCGGATCCCCGGTTGCGGCGGTGTAGCTGTCCAAAGTCGATTTAGCTTTGGAGTAGGCTGCGAAGTGTGTCTTGCCGTCCGTTGTAAGCACGTATGGCCCCAATTCCGGCAGCTTTTCGATTACGGCTAGGGCAGGGGGCGAGAGCGGCACCATATGCGCCCTAGCGGCCTTTGTGGAGCCTGCTGGGAGCGTCCAAGTCATGGCTTCTAGGTCGAGGTCGCTCCACCGCATAGAAGCAACCTCAGTGCGGCGCTGGCCCGTCAGAATTAGAAGCTGGAACATCGGCCCAGCCGGATAGCCAAGCAATTCGGTTGCGCGCCAGATGCGGGCGATTTCGGGCATGTCGAGAACGCGGTCGCGGGCCTTTTCCGCGCGCGGCGCTTTTATGCCCTGCGCTGGCGACACGCTGAGCCAATCGTTCTCTAGAGCATAGTTAAACAAGCGGCGCACCACGGCGAGAACGCGGTTCGGAAGTATCTCACCTTCAATACCGCCAATCAGGTCGCGAACGTCGCTCCTGCTAATCTCGGTTAACTTGCGGTCCCGCCAGTGCGGCAGGATATGCAGTTCAAGCCGCCTCTCTTGATCGCGCCACCCCTTGTTGTTCTTCTTCGCGTCTTTCGTCAGCCAATGCTCGGCAGCCTGTCCGAAGGTGCGGTCTAGCCCCTCAGTGCTGCCGCTGGCGTCCAGTGTGGCAATCATGCGCTCGGCAGCGTCGCGGGCGCTTGCCAGCTTCATCTGCGGATATACACCAACTTTGCGATTGATGGTCTTAGACCCCACGCGCCTGCGCAGGGTCCAAGTCTTTTTGCCGCCAGCGCCGACACGAAGCCGCAGCCCCGTAACCTTGTGATCGGGATATTCTTCCTGTCCCGATTTCGGAGGTTTGATGGCTGCGATCTTCGTGTCGGTCAGCATTTAGTCGACCTTCTTCCGGCGGGCGTATTCATCCTTGGTGAACTGGTCGATGGTGTCTTTTGCCGTCCTCACGTAACTGTCCACGATGCCAAGCATTGTGTCGATATCTATCAGGCTTCGCGTCGCACTCTCATTTCGTTCGGGCGCATAGTTCAGCCATTGCCGTGTTTCGTTGACGAATTTCTCCGTCGCGGTAACGAGGACGCGGGCTTCAAACAATGCCGCCGATGCATCCTCGACGGGTCCGAGATCGATATTGTCCGACATGGTCATGCCCTCCCTTTGCCAGAGCGTGCAGTGAAGTGGTCGCCCTCCGCTTTCGTCCGCTTCACCAATCCGTCTGCGAGTTGGCCAAGCGCATAGAATGCGGCTTGAGCGTTTTCGTTGAACGCTTCGGCGGTGGCGAGGGCAAATGCGGTTTCAGACAGTCGCTCCGCATCCAACTGCACCAGTTCGAACGCGCAGGCGCTCTCCCAATATGCAGTTGCCGCATCTTTACGGTTCGGCGCATCGCCGGGTATTGTATCAGTAGCCATATTCTCGACTCCCGTTAGTCGGTTTGTGGTTAGAGCCAGGGCGGAAGTTGCAGCTTCCAATCTGGCTCGCCTGTTACCTGAAAGGCAATAGGTAACAGATTAGGTAACTCAATACCGGATATTAGGCAACACCTTTAGACGCTATCGGAACAGATTTACGCCTATAGAGGGTGTTGCTGGACCTTACTGGAAATTGCCCGATAAGACTTCTAATCCTGAGGCCGCAGGTTCGACTCCTGCTGGGCGCGCCACAAAAGCAACGAGCCGGGCAGCGCCGCCAGGCTCGTCACTTGTCCGGCTTTACCGGAATCGGTTTTGCAGGGGGTTGGGCGTGGGTCCTATCATACTTGGCGTAGCGGGCGTGATCCTGTTGGCCTACCTCGTGGCCGACAAGAGCAAGATCGGCCGATACCGCAAGCAGCACAACCGCTGGGCCATCCCGTTCTGCATCGTCAGCCTTGCCCTGTTCGGACTCATGGTTTTCGGCGGCTGACGCGCATTCGGTTCCGGATCAGGCGCTGCCGACGAAGATGCTCTTCGTATTGGTGAACTCGCGCATGCCGAAGCCGCCGTGTTCGCGCCCGTAGCCCGAATTCTTCACCCCGCCGAACGGCATCGAGGGGTCTGCCACGCCGTAGACGTTGATGAAGACCATGCCGGTATCGAAGTGCTTCGAGGCAAGTTCGATCGCGCGGTCCTCGTCCTTCGACAGGATGCCTCCGCCAAGGCCGTAGCGGCTGTCGTTGGCAAGGCGCATGGCGTCCTCGTCGTCCTTCGCCTTGATAACCGAGGCGACCGGGCCGAAGATTTCGTCGTCGTAGGCGGGCTGGCCAGGGGCAACGTCTGTCAGGACGGTTGCCGGATAGAACGCCCCGGGGCCATCGGGGATCTGGCCGCCACACGCGATCTTCGCACCCTTGGCGACGCTCTTCTCGACCTGCTCGTGAACATCAGCGCGCAGATCCGTCCGCGACATCGGCCCCATATCGGTGTCGTCGGCGGTCGGGTCGCCGGTCTTCACCGCTTCGAAACGGGCAACGAATTTCTCGAGGAATTCGTCGTAGACCTTCTCGGTCACGATGAAACGCTTGCCGTTGATGCAAGTCTGGCCGTTGTTATACAGCCGCGCCTCGGCGCAGACCTTCGCCGCCAGGTCCAGGTCGGCATCTTCCAGAACCAAGTAGGCATCGTTGGAGCCGAGCTCCAGCACGGTGGGCTTCAGCACCTTTCCGGCAGCCTCTGCAATGTGCTTGCCTGCACCATCCGATCCGGTCAGCGTCACGCCGCGAACCTTGTCGTGCGTAATGATTTCGTCAGAGGTGTCGTGGTCAATCACCAGCACGGTGAAGAGATTTTCGGGCAGGCCGCCTTCACGGAAGATCCTCTCGATCATCAGGCCGCTGCCCGTGCAGTTCGATGCGTGCTTCAGTAGCACGCCGTTGCCAGCCATCAGGTTGGCGATGGCGTAGCGGATCACCTGGTAGGCAGGGAAATTCCACGGCTGGATGCCATAGATCACGCCGATCGGTTCATAGGTCACGATGCCGCGCCCCGCATTGGACGGATCGCGCGGTTCGGGTGCAAGCTCTGCCGGGCCGCAACCGGCGGTGTAGTCGCAGATGGCGGCGCACAGCTCCACCTCGTCGCGGCTGTCCTTGATCAGCTTGCCCACTTCCTCGGTCATCAACTGGGCAAGTTCTTCCTTGTTGTCGCGGAGTGCCTTGCCAAGGCCCTTGATCGTTTCGGCGCGGTCCTCGCGCGATTTCAGCTTCCACTTGGTAAAGGCCTCGTGACAGGCGTCGACCTTGGCCATCGCGGCATCGCGGGCCAGTTCCTCGTAGGTGTCGATATTCTTGCCAGTGGCGGGATTGACGGTGGTGATCGTGCCCATGGGGTTCAATTCCTTCAAGAAGTTCGCTTTGAAGAATAGACGCCTGAGCAGGCGCAAAGGTCCGGATCATGGGCCAAAGCAGTATGGCTGCGCGCCCGATGGAGCAGGAACTGCGACGTGTCGGGAATTTTGACAGGAGCCGACCGCGTTTACTTTTCGCCAACCATCGTGAAGCGCGGAAAACTGCGGTTCGGCCAAACTGGCACGGGCCATGCAATGTTATTGGCGTAACCACTGGTTCTTCGAATGAGGCGGGGCCGATCAAATGGTCCCCAACCAAGTCTCCCGGCTCCGCCTCCCCGAAGACCTCCCCCACGAAATCGCGAAGACTAGCGCCGACCGGCCCAGGGCTCATCCGTGCGCGTGATCTGCATGTCTCCGGCAAAAGGACGGCACAGGGTAAACGCCTCTTGCGGAGAGCTATCGAGCCAGGTTGACCAATCGCCGGGTGACACGATCACCGGCATCCTGTCGTGCACGCCGCGAACGCGATCGTTCGCATCGGTCATCACTATCGTGCAGGCCGCCCCGAATTCCGCGCTGTCCCGCCAGAACCCGGCCACCGCCATCAGCGAACTGTCGGGGAGGGAAAACCAGGTGCGTGTCTTGCCGCCCTTCGGACCTTCGGCTTCGGCAAAATCGGAGACAGGGATCAGACACCGGCGGTTCTCGAAGCTCGAACGCCAGAACGGGCTTTTCAACCTGTCGGCGCGCGCGTTATTGACCGGCTTGGGCTTCAGCGGCTGACCCTTCGCGCCCTTCCGAGCGAGCGGGAAGCCCCATGTCATCTGGCGAAGCTGGCCCTCAGCCAGAACGAGACCGGGATAGCCGGGATAGATCACGTCCGGCGCATTAGCTCCGGGCGCAACGGACAGGTCCTGCGCGATCGCATCGAAGAAACGTGCGACCTCGTCCTGCGACTTCGACATGCGATAGAGGTTGCACATGGCAGCGTCAGTATCCCGCTTGTGCGGCGGATACGGGAGGGGCGATCATCCCGCTGGCCATCGGCCAGATGATGTCGCCGGTCACGACGCCCATTTTCATGGGCAGTTGGGCGGAAATGAACGCGTGGATCACGTTGGGCGCAGCGCCACCGTCATGGTCGGTGACGTAGACGCTATTCGCGAGATCGGCGTCGCCTGCCTGCCAGCTGACCAGTTCGCAGGTGTCGGTGACCACTTCGGGATCGCCGACCTGACCGAATTCGTCGAAGCTCACGCGGTAATGCTTGCCCAGCGGTACCGACCCTTCGGCGATCGGGCCGTTCAGCACGTAGGCCTCCATCGCGCCGGTTTCGTCAGGGGGCAGCACCAGCGGGATATAGCTGACCGAGTGGGGCGAGCCCTCCGCCGCAGGTTCGCCGTCGAGACAATAGCCAGCGCCGGGCGCGGCAATAACAGCGCGGGGTGCGACGTACTTCGCGCGGGCCATCTGCAGCGCCGTGCCGGAAAGCGCAGGTTCGGAGCCCGCGTCATGCAGCGTTTCGCTCAGGATTTCGCCCTGCGTGACCTCGTACTCAGCCAGTGCGACAAGATCGGCCTGCGCTCCGTCGCCGCGCGCGGCCACGAGGACGACATTCCAGACGCCCAGTGAATCCTCGGATGGAAAGGTAATGGCACCACGATAGCCATCGCCGAATTCGGCACCTGTCATGCCGACGTACTGCATCTGCGCGGCAGCCGTGGCTTCCTGCATCTCGATCATCTGCCGCGCGGTTGCCTCCGCCACGCGGGCTGCGGCCACCCGCTCTGCCAGGTCGGCAGGCATGGCATCCTGCGCTGCGGCAGGCGCAGCGAGAGTAAGGGTGGCGGCAAGAAAAAGGGTGCGGATCATGCGGTCTCCAGGCGAATCGTTCGCCCGGAGACTAGGCATTTTATTGTGAATGGAAACGGACCCACACGGCCCATGCCGATCAGGACGCCTTGGCGACCTGCTTTTCGTCCATCAGCTGCTGAAGCTCACCGGCTTCGAACATTTCCATCATAATGTCGCTGCCGCCGACGAATTCGCCCTTCACGTAGAGTTGCGGAATCGTCGGCCAGTCCGAATAGGCCTTGATGCCCTGGCGGATTTCCATGTCCTGCAGCACATCGACGCTATCGAAAGCGACGCCGCAATGATCGAGGATCGACACGGCGCGGTTGGAAAAACCGCACTGCGGGAAAAGCGGGGTGCCTTTCATGAAAAGCACGACGTCGGCATCGCCCACGATCTTGGAAATGCGCTCGTTGGTATTGGCGTTCGTATCGGTCATCTGTCCCACCGGGAATTGCTAGAAACTGTCAGGCCTCAGTTGGGAACGCTGGTATGCAGTTGCAAGGCGTGAAGCTCGCCGCCCATGCGATCGCCCAGCGCCGCAAACACCATCTTGTGCTGCTGCACACGATTTTTCCCTGCAAATTCGGCGGAGGTTACGCGCGCGAGCCAGTGGTCGTTATCGTCCACCAGTGCCTCGATCTCCACCGTCGCATCGGGAATGGCGGCCTTGATGAGCGCTTCGATCTGTGCCGCAGGCATTGGCATGGTATCAGGACTCGCTCATGAACTGGCGGCGCGCCTCGATGGCTTTCTCTTCCAGCTTGGCGCGCACCTGCGCCTCGTCCACGTCGCAGCCCGCCTGCGTCAGGTCGCCCAGCACCTTGCGGATCACGTCCTCGTCGCCCGCTTCCTCGAAATCGGCCTGGACGACCGCTTTCTTGTAGGCGTCGGTTTCTTCAGGCGTCAGGTCCATCAGCCCGGCGGCCCATTCGCCCAACAGACGGTTGCGGCGGGCAGCGACCTTGAAGGCGGTTTCTTCGTCCATGGCGAACTTGGCTTCTTCGGCGCGCTCGCGGTCCCGGAAATCAGTCATTGTGAATCGATCCTTGTAAGAGAACTCGTGGAAGGGATAGCGCGGCCAGCGATCAGGCCGCAACTCCCGTGCCGCGCGCAAGCCATGGCTTGTTCTGCGCCAGGCGGTTTTCGTAGCGGGCAATCGCATCTTCGCGGGTGAGGGTGAGGCCCACTTCGTCCAGCCCTTCCAGCAGGCAGTGTTTGCGGAACGGGTCGATCTCGAACGTGAAACGATCCTGGAAAGGCGTGGTCACGGTCTGGCTGTCGAGGTCGATGGTGATCGGGTCCGTCTTCGCAACTTCGAGCAGGCGATCCACCTGTTCCTGCGGCAAGGCAACGGTAAGGATGCCGTTCTTGAACGCGTTGCCCGCAAAGATATCCGAGAAGCTGGGCGCGATCACGGCGCGGATGCCCAGATCCAGCAGGGCCCAGGCAGCGTGTTCGCGGCTGGATCCGCAACCGAAGTTGTCGCCCGCCACGAGGATCGGCGCACCGGCGAATTCCTCGCTGTCGAACACGTTGTCCGGGTTATTGGCGCGCACGGATTCAAATGCGCCCTGGCCCAATCCTTCGCGGCTGACAGTCTTCAGCCAGCGCGCGGGGATGATCACGTCGGTATCGATATTCTTGCGGCCGAACGGGATGGCGCGGCCTTCGACCTGGCGAACCTTTTCCATCAGTCGGTTTCCGGCTTTTCGCCGCTGGGGATCGGGCCAGGCTGGCTCGGCTCGTTCTTCTTCTTGCGACGATTCACGTAAAGCAGGGCTGCTGCCACGGCGGCGGAGCCGATTGCACCGGCAGCGATTGCGGCGGTCTTGGGGATTTTATCGGTCATGGTGTTTCAATGCTCTCGGGGCGTGAGGGTTGCAAGATTCAGGACAGGAATTGGCGCAATTTTGTCCAGTGCCGCGCCTTTTCCTCGAAAGTCATCGCCGCATGGGCCGGGCTGGAGGAGGGCAGGGCGACCAGAGCTAGATTGAGCTGCGCAAGGTGCGGGCGTGCGACCTTCTCCGACGCGCGCCCATTGAATGCCACGGCCCGAAGATGGGGCAGGGTCGCGGCAAGGGAGGGCAGGTCCGCCGCCTGTGCATCGCGAATGTCGGCATCGAGGCTGCCCTTGCGTGTCGCGGACCGGACAGCGTCCCACAGACCGACCCCGTGCGCGAGCAGCACGTCGAGGCGCTTCCGATAGGGGAGCGCAACCAGTTCGCTATCGATAACCTGTTCCATCAATTTCCAGAAAAGGTTGTGGGGGTGGGCATAGTACTGGCCGGCCGCCAGCGACTTCTCGCCCGGCAGGCTGCCGAGCACCAAAAGCCGCGTATCCGGGAGGACGACGGGCGCAAACGATTCCTTACGCGGGCTCACGCGTCAGTTCGCGCACATCGGTAAGGCGGCCGGTGACGGCAGCGGCCGCTGCCATCGCAGGCGAGACAAGGTGCGTGCGCGCGCCAGGTCCCTGCCGGCCCACGAAATTGCGGTTGCTGGTGGAAGCCGAGCGCTCCCCTGCGGGCACCTTGTCCGGGTTCATGCCGAGGCAGGCAGAGCAGCCCGGTTCGCGCCATTCGAGGCCCGCATCGGTGAAGACCTTGTCCAGCCCTTCCGCCTCTGCCTGCATCTTCACCAGGCCGGAGCCGGGCACCACGATGCCCCACTTGATGTTCGGATGCTTCTTCCGGCCGCGCAGTACTTCGGCAGCGGCGCGCAGGTCCTCGATGCGGCTGTTGGTGCACGAACCGATGAAGATGTTCTGCACTTCCACGTCCTGCATCCGGGTGCCGGGTTCCAGGCCCATGTAGTCGAGGCTGCCGCGGGCGGCTTCCTGCTTCGAGGGATCGGCGAAATCCTCTGGTGCCGGCACGACCCCGCCGATGCTTACCACGTCTTCCGGGCTGGTGCCCCAGGTGACGGAGGGTTCGACATCGCGTGCGTCGATCACCACGGACTTGTCGAACGTCGCATCGGGATCGGTGTAGAGCGTCTTCCAGTAGGCGACGGCATCGTCCCATTCGTCTGCCTTGGGCGCGAAGGGGCGGCCCTTGATGTAGGCGAAGGTCGTCTCGTCCGGCGCGATCAGGCCGCCGCGCGCGCCGCCCTCGATGCTCATGTTGCAGACGGTGAGGCGCGATTCGATGCTCATCTCCTCGAACACCTTGCCCCGGTATTCGATCACGTGGCCAGTGCCGCCGGCCGTCCCGATCACGCCGATGATGTGCATGATCAGATCCTTGGCGGTCACGCCCAGGCCGAGTTCGCCCTCGACGCGCATTTCCATCGTTTTCGATGGGCGCAGCAACAGCGTTTGCGTGGCGAGTACGTGCTCCACCTCGCTGGTGCCGATGCCGAAAGCCCATGCGCCGAGGCCGCCGTGGCAGGCGGTGTGGCTGTCGCCGCAGACGATGGTGGTGCCGGGCAAGGAAAAGCCCTGTTCCGGGCCGACCACGTGCACGATGCCCTGCTGCTGCGCCGTCGCATCGAAATAACGGATGCCGAAATGGGGCGCGTTGCGCTCCAGCGCGGCGAGCTGTTCACGGCTTTGCGTGTCGGCGATGGGCACGCGATTGCCCTGTGCATCCAGCCGGGGGGTAGTGGGCAGGTTATGGTCGGGAACGGCCAGGGTAAGCTCGGGATGGCGAACCGTGCGGCCATTCATGCGCAGCGCCTCGAACGCCTGCGGGCTGGTGACTTCGTGCACCAGATGCCGGTCGATGAAAATCAGGCAGGTGCCGTCATCGCGGCGCTCTATCACGTGGGCGTCGAAAATCTTCTCGTAGAGGGTGCGTGGCTTGCTGGACATGGGGCGGCAGATAGCGCGCGTGATCGAATCCGCCAAGAATTACGATAAAAACGGATTCTGCTGTCTTGGAAATTTAAGATTTCACGCCTAACTTACACCTATGTCAGCCAAAGCATCTCCCAAGTCTTTCGCGATTCCCATCAAGATCCTGCCTGATGACATCGATTTCATGGGGCACGTGAACAATTCGCGTTACCTGAACTGGGTGCAGGACGTGGTGCTGCAGCACTGGCAGAAGCTCGCCCCGGCAGAGGAAGTGGCGAGCAAGGCGTGGGTCGCGATCAAGCACGAGATAACCTACCGCCGCCCGGCGTTCCTCGACGACGACGTGATCGCCGAGACCGTACTGGAAAGGATCAAGGGCGCGCGCAGCTTCTACAACACCGTGATTCGCCGCGGGGAGGAAGTGCTCGCCGAAGTCCAGTCGGCGTGGTGCTGCATCGACAGCAAGACCCATCGTCCCGCGCGTATCGATCAGGATGTGGCGGAGCGTTGTTTCGGCATACCGCGCAAGCCCTGAGCGGCAGCCTGCGCCAGCCCCGAAGCCCATGGACCACGGGACGCATTTGCGCGCGCCTGAATTTGCCGTAAGGCCGCCGCGATGAGCCAGCACACGCCAGTGATCGCGCGCGCCGCGCAGGCGGGCATCGGCCTTGGGCTGGCAGCGCTGATTTTCGCTGCTTGGCTCTCCCTGCACATCTACGCCATTTTCGTGTTCGAATTGAGCTGGAGCAACGTTCCGCTGGCGCTTGCCATCGCGGCGGTGCAGTGCTGGCTTTCGGTCGGGCTGTTCATCATCAGCCACGATGCCATGCACGGCTCCCTAGCGCCCGGAATGCCGCGTCTGAACGGTGCCATCGGCGGCGGGCTGCTGTTCCTCTACGCAGGCTTTGGCTGGCGCCGGATGCGGGACGCGCATTTCGAGCACCACCGCCATCCCGGCAGCGAGAGCGATCCCGACTTCGACCATGCCAACCCACGCAGCTTCTGGCGCTGGTATCGCACCTTTCTCACCCGGTATTTCGGCTGGCAGTCGATCCTCTACGTTTCCACCATCGTGACGATCTACTGGCTGGTGGTGGGCGTTTCCATGGCCCAGATCGTGCTGGTGTTCGGCCTGCCCGCCATCGCATCGAGCATGCAATTGTTCTATTTCGGCACCTACCGCCCCCATCGCCACGATGCGGATGGCTTTGCCGACCGGCACAACGCACGTTCCGATGCCTTTTCGCCCCTTGTCAGCCTCGCAACATGTTTCCATTTCGGGTATCATCACGAGCATCACAGGTTTCCGCAAACACCGTGGTGGGCGCTGCCAAGCTGCCGCCGCGGCCTGGCGGAGCCGAAACGGAGCTGAGCAATGAGTGTAACCGAGACCGTCCTCACCGTAATCGGGGCGGTCGTTTTCATGGAAGCGTTCGCCTGGTGGGCGCACAAGTATGTTATGCACGGCTGGGGCTGGGCATGGCACCGCGATCACCACGAACCGCACGACAACGTGCTGGAGAAGAACGACCTGTTCGCGGTTGTCTTCGGCAGCATCGTGATCGTCATGTTCATCGTCGGTTATTTCGTGTCGGACTTCCTCTGGTGGTTCGCGCTCGGCATCACCGTCTACGGCCTGATCTACACTTTCGTGCACGACGGGCTGGTGCATCAGCGCTATTTCAAATGGGTGCCCAAGCGCGGCTATGCCAAGCGCCTGGTGCAGGCCCACAAGCTGCACCACGCCACCGTCGGCAAGGAGGGCGGGGTCAGCTTCGGGTTCCTCTTCGCACGCGATCCTGCCGTCCTGAAAGCGGATCTGCGCCGCCAGCGCGAAGCCGGTATCGCCGTCGTGCGCGACAGCGCGGGCGCATGATCTAGGGACTGCGCACGAAAAAGGCGCCGGAACCTCAGTGGTTCGCGGCGCCTTCCCTCGTTTCGATATTATCGCGCGTAATTCACATACAGCCCGTGGATCAGGCCGGGAATGAATCCCAGCAGCGTCAGGACGAGGTTGAGCAACGTCGTCCCGCCCAGACCGTGCTTGGCGGCAACGCCAAGGGGCGGCAGCAAAATGGTGGCGATAAGGATAAGAATTGCCATTTGGGATCTCCTTGCGGGTTCACCCGTCCATTTGCCCTATCAACGGCGAGATCAGGGTCGCGTTCCGAGAAAGCCGCGGCGTCTATTCGTTGCGGGTGGCTATCCAGCCACCGCAGATCACCAGCACGGTAATCGATACGAAAACCCAGGGCGCACCCAGCGTGAACCAGGTGAGCAGCGCACCTGTGCTCATCGCGCCGATGGCACCGATCTTGGCGCGGCGGCTGATGGCGCGCCGTTCGCGCCACTGCGCAATCGAAGGCCCCCACTGCGGGTGGGAGAGAATGCGGCGTTCCCAATCCGGGTTGCTGCGGGCAAAGCAGAACGCGGCCAGCAGCAGGAAGGGAACGGTGGGGAGCAGGGGCAGGAAGGCGCCGATAGCGCCGAGACCCACGGCAATCACTCCGCCCGCGAGGAAAAGCGGGCGCAAGCCCTCTCAACCTTGTGCGATGCGCGCTGCGTGTTCCTGCACCAGTGCGATCATGTTGGGCACGCCCTGCGTGCGGTTGGAGGATAGCTGGTTCTTCAGGTCGAACGGGGCCAGCGCGCCCGCGATATCCATGTCGGCCACCTCGGCGGCGGGCTTGTCCTGAACGGCGGAAATTACCAGCGCGACGATGCCTTTGGTGATGGCGGCATTGCTGTCGGCGAGAAAGTGCAACTTGTCGGCCTCAGTCGTGGGATAGACCCAGACCTGCGCCGAGCAGCCGCGCACCAGGGTGGCGTCGGTTTTCAGGGCGGCAGGCATCTCGTCCAGCTCGCGGCCCAGCTCGATCAGCAGGCGATAGCGTTCGTCGCCTTCGAGGAATTCGTATTCTTCTTGGATGTCTTCAAGTGTGCGCATGGCGAGGCATGTAGTGCCTCGGCGTCAGAGGTCCACCCCGTTGGCGATGGCTTCCAGCTTGCGGATGCGTTCCTTGAGGTCGGCGATCTCGATCCGCGCCATGCCCTCGCGCGATCCATTCTCCATTTCGGGCGGAACGCGGTTCATTTCCAGCTCGCGGTTCTTCAAGGCGAGCCAGCCCTGCCAGCCCATCAGGACGGAGGCGGTCAGCATTGCCAGCGCAAGCAGGGCGCTGGCGGCGATCAACAGGTCGATTTGCGTCATTTGGTCCTCCCTGCGGTGGCAGCAACGATTACTCGTCGCGCAGCTTCTCGATTTCTTCGGCCGTGCGGCGGGCCGGATCGGTGGCAATGCGTTCGAGCACTTTCACCCGTTCGCGCAATTGTTCGACTTCGTTTTGCAGTTCCCGCTCCCGGGCGCTGGTCGCCTCGTCTTCCGGAAAGCGATCCTGACCGTTGCTGCGGCTGCGGAAGTATCCGGCAACAGCGGTGATCAGCACGATCAGGACAATGGCACTCCAGAAACTCACGATATTCTCTCCTCCCGCGCCGTGCGATCGGCGCGCAGTTCCTCGATCTGGCGCGTGATGTCCGCGCCGGGATCGGTCACGATGCGCTCCAGCACGCGCATCCGGTCTTCCATGTCATCGGCCGCCTGGCGCTGGCCGCTGGCCTGCCGGGCCTTGGCCTCCTCGATGCGGGCCTTGATTTCCAGCTTGCGCTCCTCGTGCTGCTGCACGCGCTGGTTCATCACGAAGGCGAACGGCAGGATCAGCATCAGCAGGCAGAGGATGAAGCCGAAGATGAGCATCAGGTCGCCGTCCATCAGTTGGTTTCCTTCCCGTCGCGGCGCAGGCTCTCGATCTCGTGGGCCAAGTGGTAGCCGCTGTCGGTGACGATGCGCTCCACGTTGGCGAGGCGATCCTTGAGCGAGCCGAGTTCAGCCTGCAGCGCGGCGTTTTCCTGGCTCAGCAGTTTCACCCGCTCCACGGCCTGGTCGTTCTTGGGATAGACGGCCTTGCCCCAGCTGTTTTCCAGCGGATAGCCGTGCTTCATGCGCATCCAGGTGTTTATCACCCAGCCTGCGGTCATGATAGCGACGCCGGCGATCACGGTGGTCTCGGTAATCAGTTCCATCAGGCGTTCTCCTTCTTCGCGAAGTCGAGCGACACGCCGCTTCCGGCTTCGTCGACGGCGCGCTGGTCGCGCAGGGCCTCGATCTGCGTCGCTACATCATAGCCCTTGTCGGTCACGATGCGCTCCAGCACGCGGACCCGGTCTTCCAGTTGCTGCACGCTGCTGGCGTACTGCGCGGCGCGTTCGGCGGTGTTCTGCGCGGTGGCATCGACCTGGAGCTGCGCGACCTTTTCCTTGTGCTTGGCCCAGATGGCGGTGATCGGAATGCCGCAGCCCATGATGATGGCCACGATCGGTATCAGTTCACCCATGTCCTTCGTCCCCCCTTTTCCTCGTGTGGTTGGCGCGCTCAGCGCAGTCGTTCGATTTCCTGCGACAGGCGCGGATTGGCGGAGACGTAATAGGTTTCAACGTCGGCCAGGCGGCGATCGATATCCTTCATGCGAGCACGAATTTCGCGTGCCGTGCGCTTCGGGCTCTGCCGCACACGCTGCCAGTACTGCGTCTCGTCGGGCGCGGTGTAGAGGTGCGCGGGCTTCTTGCTGAGCAGGATGCCGGCGGCGATGTACATCGGGATGGTCAGTCCGCTGACGGCGAAGGTCAGGAAGATCGCGGCCAGCCGGACCCAGATGGCCTGGACGCCGGTGTAATCCGCTATGCCTGCGCAGACACCCAGCAGCTTGCCGTTCATGCTATCGCGGTAAAGCGTGGTGCGGGGGGTGTTCATGCGTGGTCTCCCTTCTTCTCGGCGAGCAGTTCCTCCAGCTCGCGCAGCGGTACGTTGTCGACGGACTTGTCGTGGCGGATGCGGGCGGGTTCGAAGTCCGGATTGTCGGCAGCGACGAGGCGCTCGACCGTGTCCATCCGCTCGTCCAGCCGTTTGGCCAGCTGGTAAAGTTCCTCCAGCAGCGCCTCGTCATCAGTGGTGATGGTGGCGGCTGTCTTCCACTTGGTTACGTAGTGCAGCACCACCCACGGCAGGCCGATGAAAATGGCCGGTATGATGATGAGTTCTTCCACGGTTATTCCCCTTCGTTCCTCTTTTCAGCGGCGCTGCCCTTGCCGAGTGCGCGCTTCATTTCCTCCAGTTCGTCGTCGACCTTGTCACCGCCTTCAAGCGCGGCGAACTCGTCGGCGAGCGACATCTTGTCCTGCGCGATGTTCAGCGCATCGGCGCGGCCTTCCGCGTAGTCGACGCGGCGTTCGAGCTGGTCGAAACGGGCGTGAGCCTCGTCCACACGGTCGCTGGTCATCAGGCTGCGCAGCTTCACGCGGTTTTCCGCGCTTTCCAGGCGAGCCGAGATCTGGCTCTGGCGGCTGCGGGCTTCGCGCAGGCGGTTCTGCAACTTGGCAATGTCCTGCTCGTAAGCGCGCAGCGCGTCGTCCAGCACGGCGATCTCCTGCTTCAGCTGGTCGCAGGTGTCGGATGCCTTGCGCTTCTCGATCAGCGCGGCGCGGGCCAGGTCCTCGCGGTCCTTGGAGAGGGCAAGCTGGGCCTTTTCCGACCAGTCGGCCTGCAGCCGCTCCAGCTTCACGGTGTGGCGATGCATTTCCTTCTGGTCTGCAATCGTGCGCGCCGCGCTCGCGCGGACTTCCACCAGTGTTTCCTCCATTTCGAGGATGATCATGCGGATCATCTTCGAAGGATCGTCGGCCTGGTCGAGAAGCTCGTTGAAATTGGCGGCGATGATATCACGAGTGCGAGAGAAAATGCCCATCAAGGGTCCTCCGATATTAAGCGAGTTGCCGGTTGGCGTCGGGCTGGTGCGGATACGCTCTATCTCCTGATCGAGACGAGAGCCAATCCGCTTCGTGCCACGCGCCAGCGGCGCCAAAGGGTTGCGGTTGTTGTCGGTCACGCCAGTTCCACCAGCGGGGTGCCGACCAGCATGGTCTGCGACCCGGCAGTCGGCAGCATTCCGGCGAAGATCGTGAACGCGACCATCGCAGCGATGCTGACCAGTGCGGCCTGGCCCAGTTGGCTGCTGAAGAAGCGGCGATCGAACATTGGTGTTTCCTCCTAAACCCTTTCTACCCGATGAACTGCAACAGCCGTGCCAAACTGTCTGAATGGCTGATTTCTGCGGGTTTTTATCAAGTTCGGGGAAACGTAATTAGTGCCTATTGCCAAGACTTGGGAAAAATCCCTATAACTTGGTCATGGAGCGTGACAACCAGTTCATTGGCCAGTCCGGCGCCTTTCTCGACGCGGTGGAGCGCGCCAGTCACGCCGCCCCGATGGCACGGCCCGTACTGGTAATCGGCGAACGCGGCACCGGCAAGGAACTGATTGCCGAGCGCCTTCACCGCCTGTCGGACCGATGGGAGGAGCCGCTGGTCACGATGAACTGCGCCGCTCTTCCCGAAACCCTGATCGAGGCCGAGCTGTTCGGGCACGAGCAGGGTGCCTTCACCGGCGCTACCAGAGCGCGCGAGGGTCGGTTCGAGGAAGCCGACCGGGGCACGTTATTTCTCGACGAACTGGGTACCTTGTCGATGGGCGCGCAGGAACGCCTGCTGCGCGCCGTCGAATACGGGGAAGTGACGCGCATTGGTGCCAGCCGCCCGACGCGCGTCGACGTGCGGATCGTCGCCGCCACCAACGAGGACCTGCCGCGCCGGGCGGAGGAGGGTACTTTCCGCGCCGACCTGCTCGACCGGCTCAGCTTCGAGGTGATCACCCTGCCGCCGCTGCGTGTGCGCGAGGGGGATATTCCGGTGCTGGCCGACTATTTCGGGCGGCGCATGGCGGCGGAACTGGGCTGGGAAGAATGGCCCGGCTTCGCCGATCACGTGGCGCAGCGGCTGGAGGACCATCCCTGGCCCGGTAACGTGCGTGAACTGCGCAACGTCGTAGAGCGCGCGGTCTATCGCTGGGACAACTGGGATCACCCCATCGGTGAAGTCATTCTCGACCCGTTCGATTCGCCGTGGAAGCCGTTGCCGGTATCGGGTTCGCAATCGGGCAGGGCGGAGAGCGAGAGCGTAAGGCAAAAGCCCCAGCCGGCCGGCCCGCGATACGACAAGGTGGACGATCTTCGGGCAGCGGTGGACGCGCACGAGAAGGCAATCGTGGAGCATGCCCTGGGTGCCAATCGCTGGAACCAGCGGCAGACGGCAAAGGCGCTCGGCCTCACCTACGACCAACTGCGCCATGCCATCAAGAAACATGGGTTATCGCAATAGCAGGGGCCTGGTTCGGCGCGTACCTTGCTGCCGGGGTGTTAAGCGGGGCTTAGGAACTCTGCGTTAAGTAGATTTGCGCAGGCGCCGGTAACGCAATCCTTGCCTTGTGTTGCAAGGCTGTAAAGCGCGGGTCGCGCCAAGAAGCTTTCGAGATGGATACCATGCCGCAACCCGCCATTCCCATCCCTGACCGGCCCGACATCCGTCGTCCGACGACGCGTCGCGACCGCAAGGCCATCGGCATGAGCGCACTGGTCCTGTTCGCCTCGATCACGGTCGTGGGGGGCTGGGGGCTGGACGGTTTCCAGGCAAGCAGCGATACGGGTGATGCGACGGCGCAGGTCCTTTTCGAGGGCGGCTCGCCGCAGCGCGAGGCTGCGCGAGGACAGGGCATGGGTGATGCCGCCTATGCGTCCGCGGAAGATGACTACGTCGTTGGCGAGTACGGCGATCCGGTCAGCGAACTCTACGCCAGCGATGACAACGGCGGCTGGAGCGACAGCGTTCGCGAACCCAGGACCGAGCGCAAGCCGAGCATCACGCGAGGCGCCCTGGCGGACTAGCTGGCCAGGTCTGCCGCTTTTCTTTCGCGCACTCTTGCTTTGATGTTGCCTTTCCCGGCGGCTGTGCCTACATAGCGCGCATCCCGACATTGTCGTGACTCTGAAGGGCTGGCGCCGCAAGGGGCCGGCAGCAAACCGCTTTGTCCGCCATGACGGGTCGATTGATGGAGAACCGCTTGGCCGATATTGCGCGCCTTACCGAAGTGATCGAACCCGAAGCCAAGGCGCTTGGTTTCGAACTCGTGCGCGTGAAAATGACCGGTTCGGGTGACGAACGCATCCTGCAGATCATGGCCGAGGACCCGGCCACCGGGCAATTGGTGGTTGAACAGTGCATGGACCTCTCCCGCCGCATTTCCGACCGCATCGACGAAGTCGAGGAAGGCGGCGAGGAACTGGTGCGGGGTGCTTACCACCTCGAAGTCAGCAGCCCCGGCATCGACCGTCCGCTGACCCGGCCTAAGGATTACGCCGACTGGGCGGGGCACGAGGCGAAGATTGCCCTGGCTGACAAGATCGACGGGCATCGCAACCTGAAGGGCGAACTTGTCGGCATCGAAGGCGACGTGGTCACCATCGAGGACAGGAAGGCCGGCCGTGTCGCCGTGCCGCTGGAAAAGATTCATTCCGCCCAGCTCGTCTTTACCGACAAGCTGATGGCGGCAACCCGGCCGCTCGACATGAGCGGCGTCGAAGACATCGAAGAACTCGAACAGGAAGAAGAAGAGGCACAAGACTGATGGCCAGCCCAATGTCTGCCAACAAGGCTGAACTGCTTGCGATCGCCAACGCCGTTGCGTCGGAGAAGATGATCGACAAGAGCATCGTGATCGAAGCTCTGGAAGAAGCGATCCAGAAAGCCGCGCGTGCGCGCTTCGGCCAGGAAAACGACATCCGCGCCCGGCTCGACCCGCAGACCGGCGACCTTCGCCTGTGGCGCGTGGTCGAGGTGGTCGAGGAAGTGGACGACTACTTCAAGCAGGTAGATGTGGAGCAGGCCCAGAAGCTGGAGCCGGGTTCCGCCGTGGGCGACTTCATCGTCGATCCGCTGCCCGTCATGGACGACCTTGGCCGCATCGAC
>MDTG01324361.1_pt1 | contig 18634 bp, 17 predicted proteins | sample 811421 | NCBI WGS metagenome assembly MDTG01 (sample SAMN05326645, study PRJNA326480) | marine metagenome | isolation source: seawater | place: Pacific Ocean: South East | collected 2011
ATTCGTTGGTATATTTAAAGAAATGAAAGAAAATTTATTTTATTGGGGACCCTTTTTAGACAAAGATATTGGAACTAAAAAAGCTATTTTTAATTCTGCCTTATCAATTAACAAATATTCTAAGAGGTTCAATTCATCAATTATCAACGCAATCGGCGAATGGGACGGTGAAGAAAAAAACAAATTTATAGAGTATATTAATTTTAAAAACAACATTTTTGAAAAATTACCAAAATATAGTTTTCTTAAGAGTAGAGTTTCTTTTTTTGTTATTTTTCTTAAGTGTTTTTGGAAACTAAAAAAAACTTTGATTGAAAAAGAGCCTAAATATTTAGTTATACATTTAATGACGAGTGTGCCATTTATTTTGTTTTTGATTTTTAATTTTAAAACTAAAATCTTATTCAGGGTTTCTGGGCGACCAAAATTAAATTTTTTAAGAAGTCTCTTATGGAAAATTTCTAATAAAAGTATTTCAATGGTTTTTTGTAACACCTCTGATCAAAGGTATGAATTAGTTTCAAAAAAAATTTTTCCTGAAAGTAAAGTTAAAGTTTTATATGACCCAGTTTTTTCAATTAAAGAGGTATTAAATCAAAGAGCTTTAAGTTCTATTGATAAAAATTTCCAAAAAAATAATATAATTATGGTTGGTAGACTAACCAAACAAAAAAATTTTGAAATTTTTATTAAAGCATCTGAGCAATTATATAAAAAAGATTTACTAAAATATAATACTTACATTTTTGGTCATGGTGAAGATAAAGAAAAATTAAAACAATTAATTAAAAAACTTAAACTTGAAAAAAATATTTTTCTAATGGGTAGTAAAAAAAATATTCACAAATACTATTCACAAAGTAAGCTATTCATTTTGACTTCATTGTGGGAAGATCCAGGATTTGTTTTAATTGAAGCTGCTTTAAACGATTTACCAATAATTTCAAGCAATTGTAAAAATGGTCCAAATGAAATAATCAAAGGAAATGATGGTGGAATTCTATTTGAAAACAACAATATAGATCATTTAAGAAATAAAATAATAGAATTTTTAAAATTAAGTGATGGTGAAATCAAAAAGAAAAAGATTATATCAAAAAAAAATATTAAAAAATATTCTCTATTCAGACATTTTAGATTATTAGAAAATTATATAAGCAGTAATTCAGAGTTATGATTTTAAAAAAATTAATACACAAAGATAATTTTACTTTGTTTTTTTTTTCGTTATTACCTATCTCATTTATCGTAGGTAATGCAATTTTAGAACTAAATATTATTTTTATTATTCTCTTATTTCTTAAAGAAATAATCAGAGATCAAAAATACTTACGTGAATTTTTTAAGAGTAAGTTATTTTATTTATTATTTATCTTATGGATATATTTAATTTTTAACTCGCTTATTGGTATCAATTATGAAAATTCTTTAAGAAGAGGTATATTTTTTTTTAGATATATTTTTCTTATCTTTGCTTTGATATACTTTCTAAAAGACAAAACATTAAGAAACAAAGTAATTAATTTTTGGACTTTAGTTTTATTAATAGTCTCATTTGATGTATTTTTTGAATTTATTTTTGGACAAAATATTCTTGGGTTTGAAAGCTCTATGAAAAATGAGAGAATTGTGAGTTTTTTTCAAGATGAATTAATTGTTGGAAGTTATTTGTCAACATTTTTATTTATTATAGTCGGCAAATTTTATTTTGATGAAAAAAAATATTCATCGATTATCTTATTTTTAATTTTTTTTATTTCTATTTTAATTACAGGTGAAAGATCTATCTCACTGAAAATTTTATTCTCAGTATTTTTGATTATTTTTTTTGTTTTAAATAAACCTAAATTAAAGATATTAACTTTGATATCTTCAATTTTATTAATCATTTTAATTCTATCTACTGAAAATCTTGGTAATAGATACAAAAATACTTTTAAAAGTCTAAACAAAAGCTTTGTTGATCAGAAATTATATCTAAATATTTTAAATACCAAATATATTAACCAATCTTTATTTTCTTTCGAAATACTTAAACAAAATTTTCTTTTTGGTGTAGGAACCAAAAATTATTTAGAAGCCTGCAGTGAGTTAAAAAGAACATCTGATATAAAGATAATAAAAGAAAAAGTTGTTAACTGTTATACTCACCCGCATCAATTTTATTATGAATTCGTTTCAGAACATGGTTTTTTTGGAACCATAACTATTTTAACATTAATTTTAATGCTGTTTTTAACAAATAAAAATAGAGTTATAGATAAAGAAAAACGGCGTAAACTTTTTATATTCAAAATTTATATTATTATTTCATTACTCCCAATGATCCCAACCGGAAGCTTCTTTTCAAGTTTGCAATTATTTCAATTTTTTATTAATTATAGTTTCTATCAAATCTATCTTTTAAAAAATTAATTTATTTTTTAACAAGTGAAACAATTATCTTGTATAGAAAGTAAACAATAGGCAAGTAAACACTAACAATTTCCTTAATTTTATCCTTAATTGAAACTTCAAACATATTGTCACCAAACTTTATACTATCAATAATTTCTTGTTTTGTATTATTTTTTGTTTTTTCTGAGAGAATAAATAGAATAATTATTCTAAGTCTTTTACTTCTATTTTTGGTTCCTTTATGCCATATGTAACTTTCTCTTATAAAAATATCACCTTTATTTAAAACTAATTTTACTTTTTTTCTAAAGAATTTTTTTAAATGGAAATTCCAATAACTAATTCTTTGCTTGTGTGATCCTGGAACTAATTCAGTTGGTCCATCAATTTCATTTAAATCTTCAATAGGCACTCCAATTAATATTTTTCTTGCACTTTTTGGGCCATCTGTATGATAAAACTGATCACCTTTATCTGGCAAAGATACATTTCCAGCATATATAACATCAAAGTTATCGAGACTTTTGTTTGTTAATTCTTTGATTATTTCTGAGATCTTGAATTCTCTAAGAGTTTGCCAAATTTTTACTATTTCTTTTGATGGTTTTAAATTCAGATTTCCTGTCATATAACCACCTAATTTTTTGATTTCGGTATAATTAAGATTATATTCTTTTATTATTGCATTTTTCACATATTCAAAATGTGCAAATGAATTTTGTGTATTTAATAAGTTTTTAAGGACTATAAAACCGTTTTTATCAAAAAGTATTTTTTTTTCTTTAAGATTTAGCATATAAAAATTTAAATGTTTAAAAATCCAATATTATTATTAACATACAAAAGACCTAAAACAACAAAGATCATAATTGAAAGAATTTTAGCTATAAAGCCCAAAAAGTTATATATATTTCAAGATGGTCCAAAGAGAAGTTTTAAAGCTTCCGAAAATTTTCAACACAAAGAAACCTTTTATCTAATTAATAAAATTAAGAATAACTCTAAATCCACAAAAATATTATTTTTTTCTTTTAAAAAAAATGTTGGTCAAAGATATATTGCGAATAAAATTTTAAATATTGTATTTAAGAAAGAAAAAGAAATTATCTTTTTAGAAGATGATACATATCCAGAATTGTCTTTTTTTAATTATTGCTCAAAAATGTTAAAGAATTTTGAAACTAATAAAGATATTTATCATATTTCAGGATGCAACTTATTTTATGGATTACATAATAGAAGAATAAGCAAGGAAAAAATATTTTTATCAAAGTATCCTCAATTATGGGGCTGGGCTACATGGAAAAAAAAATGGAAAGAGTACTATAATCCTGAAATTTTAGACTGGAAAAAAAACAAAGATTATTTTTTAAATAGATGTGTTGATAGTGATGGAGAATATAGATTTTTTAATCATTATATAACTAAAAACGCCAAAGGTAGTCATATTGGATGGGATATTCCATGGATATATAAATTAATATTAAATAATAAAAAAACTTTATTACCTAATACAAATCTAATTAGAAATATAGGTTATAACTATAATCCTGAAGGAAAAGGAGCTAAAAAATTTAGGAATTTAAAAATCTCAAAGTTTAAAGAATTTAAGTTATATTCCAGAAATATTAAACATAATTTAAACTATGATGTATTTTTAAGAGAAAGTTTTTATTGCAGAAAAAAAATTACAGTAATTATAAAAAATAAATTAATAAGAATTGTTAAAACCTTCTTTGGTCATTCATAAAGTCAATTCTTACTGTGTCTTCCTCGTACGTTTTCTGATCTCTGGGATTTTTACTCATAACCAATATTTCTGTTTCTTTTGTATATAACATTGCGTGATCTATCATTGGACCCGTGAACAATAATTCTCCCTCATTAACTATTTTTTTATTAATTTTTTCATTTGAATTAGTTTTTCTAAAATAATATTCAAACTCTCCTTTTATCACATAAATAAAGTGCCAATCTTTTTTATGGTAATGATTAGCTCTCCACTGTCCAGGTTTTGTGTAAATCAAAGAAGCACTCTTCATGTTTAAATCACATAAAGGTTGAATAAAACCTCTGTTATCTTCAAATTTATCTTTTAATTTAACCAAGTCTGCATTTAAATAATCTTTTTGATAATCATCATTCATATTAAAATCTCTTATTAAATATTACTACAGTTTTTAGGTAATGTTAACTTTGTTCTTAATTTATTTTATTTTTTTAAAAATTTATTCCTGTAAAATCTCATCCTAATTGTGGATGTATTTGATTTTATTTTATATTTTTTAATACCTTTTACTAATTTATTTATTTCATGATTAAAATTTGAAAAATTTATATTCCCAAGATACTTCTTTAAATTTTTACTTGAGGTTTTGTAATTTCGAGAATCTTTATTTTTGCTTACAAACTTTATATTTTTTTTAGATTTACCAAAATATTTTACAATTTTAAAAGCTAATTTTTTAATTGTGGAATTAAAAGCAACTAAATTGATTATAAATGAAGGCAAAGAGCCCTTTGCTATTATTTTTTCATATATTTTGCTAACATCATTTATTGAAATAAATGGCCTCCATTGTTTTCCATCACCATCTACTGATATGTTTCCAGTGCTTATTAAAGAATTGACAAATATATTAATTACCAAATCTAATCTTAAATTTTGAGAAAAACCAAATAAAGTTGAGTTACGTAAAATATTTACTTTAAAATTTTTAGATTTCATTTTGTAAATTGCTTTTTCAGCTTTCAAATTAGCTTTCGCATACGTACTTAATGGATTTGTTCTAGAGCTTTCATTTACAGTATTTTTATTAAAGCCATATACTGCACATGTTGAATTAAAAATATATCTTTTTACTCCAGATCTTTTTGCAATTTCAGCAAACTTTTTACGGCCATTATAATTTATTTCCCAAGTATGTTTTTTATTCAATTCTGAACTGGGATCATTGGGAATACCATTTAAATCGCAGACAATATCGATATTTTTGAAGTCTTCAGATGAAACATCAAGAATATCTTTTTTTAAAATTTTAAGCCTTTTGTAGTGTTTAATTTTTTTTCTATTTTTAAATAACCATTTAAAAAAAAACTGATCATAGACAACCACTTTGTTTTTTCTCAAAAGTACTGGAGTAAGGTATGTTCCCAAATAACCTCCTCCACCTGAAATTAATATGGTTTTCATTAAAGTATTTATTTATAATCTAGTATATATTTTTGCTAATGCTTTTTAAAAAGTTAATAAAATCAATTACACCAAATTTACTACTACAAATTTATTACGATTACAAAAATAAAAATAAGACCTTTTTTGGTCATCACAATCTTGATCAAAAGCTTTGTGAGTTTCTTAACTACAAAAATGGTTTTTTTGTTGAATTAGGAGCTAATGATGGAATAAGACAATCAAATACATTTTATTTTGAGAAAAATTTGAACTGGAATGGTATATTAATAGAACCGATTAAGATTAAATTTATAAAATGTAAAAAAAATAGATCCCAAAAAAATTTTTTTTTTAATAACGCCTGTGTAGGTTTCGATTTTAAAGAAGATAAAATTAAGATGATTTACTCTGATTTAATGACAACAATTGATGATGATAGGGTTATTAATAAAGTGGATAGTATGAAACATGCTCAAGAAGGTAAACAATATCTTCAAGAAAATGAAATAGTTGACGAGTTTTATATTAAAACAATCACTTTGCACAAAATCTTTGATGATGTAAAAGCTCCAAGATTGATGGATTTCTTATCTCTAGATGTCGAAGGTACTGAATTTGAAGTCTTAAATGGCATCAATTTTTCAATTTATAACTTTAAGTATATAATGGTTGAGTCGAGAAACGATGAGCAACTAATAGATTATTTAAAAAATAAAGATTACTTTTTTTTGAAAAAAATTAGTAAGAGAGATTTAATTTTTAAATATAAAAAATTTTAAAGTGATAAATGTAGGATTAATTGGATACGGGAAATATGGAAAAAAGTATTTCAAAGGTATTATTAATGATAAAAAATTTAAAATTATCAAAATTCTTAGAAAAAAAAATTTAAAATCAAAATTATTTACAAACAACAAAAAAAAATTTTTTTCGATAAAGCAAATAGATTTATATATAATTGCAACTCCAGCGACCACTCATTTTGAATATCTAGATATAATTATGAAGAAAAACAAAAATGTCATTGTGGAAAAACCCTTAGTAAAAACAAAAGAGGAGTTTGTTAAATTTACAAACAATTTAAAGAAATTTAAAAAAACTATATTGATTAATCATACTGATTTGTATTTTAAAACACTTATAAAATTAAAAGAAAAAATCAAAATAATTGGTACAATAAAGTCGGTAATATTAACATATGGAAAAAAAGATCCTTACTTTTTTAATAATATTAAAGTATCAAGTGATTTACCATATTATGAGTGGTTGTCTCATCCATTGGCAATAATTAACAATTTTTTTAAAGGTTTTAAATTTACCAAAATTATTAAGGACAAACAAATACTTAAAGGTAAATTGATAATACAAAATCTTAAAATCATTCTCACCGGTAAAAAATTCAATATTAAAATCTTTTTTTCAAATAATTATAAGCACAAAAAAAGAAATTTAATCATTAAAGGATCTAAAGGGTCGTTAGTTTTTAAAGGTTATGATAATTACAAAGGTTATTTATTAAAGAAAAATAAAAAAATTAATCTTACATCTAAAAGCGAAAATCCTATTCAAAATTTACTTGATAATTTTAAAACTAAACTTGATCAAAAAAAAGTAAAAGATGATAGAAAAATTATCTGTCAAACAACCAAAGAACTTTTAGATATTTCAAGAAAAATTGAATAAACTATTTTTTTTCTAGTTTCGGTGTTGGAAACGGTTTAATAAAAATAAAGTTTTTATTTATCTTTTGACACTTTTTTTTTATACTTTCATAAAAATTCCACGCTAAAATAATTATGACCTGATATTTTTTTTTATTTTTCTTAAGATAATTAAAGTTTTGAATTAAAAATTTTTTTCCTGGTGAATATCTATTTACCTTTAGTTTATTATCGTCAATAACAACTTGAATTTCATTTTTGGATAAATCAAAAAAATGCGAAAATGTTGTGAGTTTTGCTGGCGCCCCATATCCTAAAATTCTTATTTTTTTTTTATTCTGATCTTTAATAATGTTTTTCAAAATTTTTTTTGTTTTTAATATTTGTTTAAAAAAAAATTCATATCTTGAAACTAAAAATAAACCATTTTTTGTTTCTTTTTGAACCTGATTTTTTAATTTTTCTCTTTTAACTATATGTGAATTTTTATGAGAGACATAAATTCTAATTGATCCACCTTGTGCTTCAATCAATTCAAAATCAAATACTTCTAATTCCAGTTTTTCAAAAAAATTTATTAGAGGCCTAAGAGAATGGTAACTCATATGTTCATGATATATTGTATCAAAAGTTTTTTTTTTAATTACTGTATCTAGGTATGAAACTTCAATTATGAAAACACCTTTTGAAGAGAGTATATTTTTAATGCCCTTTGAAAAATCAAATAAATTTGGAGAATGAGCAAAAACATTATTAGCGGTTATCAACTCAAATTTGCTGTATTTTTTTTTCAATTTTTTACTAAAATTAAAACTAAAAAAATTAGTGTTGATATCAATACTTTTTTTAAGATTAAGATTTCTCAAATTTCTTGCAGGTTCTACCCCGATTACATTTTTAAATTTTCTTTTTACAAAATTTTCTAAGAATGTCCCATCATTGCAAGCTATATCTAAAATTTTTGAATTATTATTAAGATTAAATCTTTTAATTACTTTCTCCGAATATTTTTTAAAGTGTTTAGCCAAAACTTTTGAGGTTCCAGAAACATAAAGGTAATTTTCAAACAATTTATTTGGATTTATCAGCTCATTTAATTGTAAATGACCACAAGTTGAGCAAAGGACACAGCTTAAATTATATAATTCTTCTTTTTTACTCAAGCTTGTAGGATAAGAATTTGCAAGTGGTGTTTTGCCAAAATCAATGACCTTTTTAAGCTTGGTAGAATTACAAAGAACACAATTTTTTTTTACTATTATGGATCTTTTATTAAACTTTATTAATCTATTTTGAAAATTTGGCATTACAAACTTATTTGATTTCATATAATTAAGTAATATAAATTAGTAAATATAAATATTTTGATTTTTTAATATCTGAATTTTAATGGACAAGAAAAGTAATAATATCGGTCATAATCATCTAAAGAAAAATGGTTCTAACATTCAAGATCTAAAAACAACCAAAAAAGGTTTTTATGTCAATTATGATAAAGCTGGATACAGAATAGATCATTATAATACTAATACCTTTAGAAGATTAGTTAGAAAAGGATTAATAAAGATTGGTATATTTGAGCCAATTAAAAACTTTAAAAAAAGATTGCTAGTAAAATATGTATGGAAAGAGAAAGTAAATAGTATTATTAAAAAACTTACAAAATCTCGTTTTCCTTTATTTGACAGAATATCTATTGAGACTTTTAGTAAATGTAATGGTGGCTGTTCTTTTTGTCCTGTTAATAGATTTGATGATCCTAGAGATGACAATTTAATGGATGAGAATTTATTTAAAAAGATAATTGTTAATTTGTATGATTTGGATTACAAGGGTCAGGTAATTTTATCTTTGAATAATGAACCATTTTTAGACAAGCGAATTTATAGTTTCGCTCAACTCGTTAGGAAATATTTGCCTGAAGCTTACATTTCAATTCTTTCAAACGGTACACCATTAAATGTTGAAAGGTTTAAAAAGATAATTGACAATGTAGATGAATTAGTAATTGATAATTACAATGATGAATTAAAATGGCATGCAAATATTCAATCAATCATGGAATATTTAGCTGATAAAGAAATTTATAAAGATAAAGTTAAATTTAGAATGAGGTTAGAAAATGATGTTTTAGACACTAGAGCTGGACAAGCTAATAATAGAAGTTGGATCAAAACATTAGATATATCATGTTTGTACCCATTCATATCAATAAACATCCAAGTTAATGGAGATATTTCTCTTTGTTGCAATGATGCTTTATCAAAAGAAGTGGTAGGAAATGTTGGTAAAAAAAGTCTTGAAGAAATTTGGTATTCAGAAAAATATTTTGATTACAGAAAAAAAATTAACTCATCGAGAAAGCTAGTATCAATTTGTGAGGGTTGTGATACAGTCGATATACCAAGAGGAATTGCGAACGTTTAATATTCTTTTATTTGAAAACCCAATAGACCCATAAATAAACCTAAGATTCTCATTTTATACATTATTAATAAATAAAAATTTTTTTTAGAAAAAAATAACAATTTAATAATACACACAACTAATCTCTTTAAATCATTTATTAACTTAATAAATAAAACAAAATGACCAGCTACAGCTCCATATAAGGATTTATAAATTGTTACCGCAGAAGTCCCATATCTTAAATTTCGTTTAATAAACCATCTTAAATTTTCTCTATTCCTATTACTCATTTCGAATACAGGTGCTTTAGAATTCCAAAAAATTTTTTTTCCAATTTTATTTAAATTCAAAAAAAATAATTGATCCTCTCCACCCACATGATTTAATTTATTGGAGAATACTATTCTATTTCTTAGTACAGATACTTTAAAAAAAACGTTATTCGTTGAAGCCCAATTGGTTCTTATTTCATGAGGTTGATGCCTTTCCATTAATTTTAAAAAAATATTATTTGACTTTGAAATTTGTGGACCTGTAATTATGTCTGCATTTTTTTTTTCAAGCATATCTAACATTGAAACTAACCAATTTTTACTTACCAGACAGTCATCATCAATAAAAGCTGCGTATTTAGATTTTTCAGCCCGCAATATTTTCAAGATTTTATTTCTTGAGGTCGAAACTCCAGAAATACTTTCTCTAAAAAATCTTATCTTTAAACTCTTACTAAAAAAATTGAGAAATTTTTTATAATTTAATTTATCATTCGATATTAAAACTATCTCCACATTAAATTTTTTGATATCATTTAGTCCTCTAATTGATGATAAGCTTTTTTTTAACTTTTTCTTCCTATTATTAGTACAAATACAGATTGTTATCTTATTTTTCATTTTTTAAAAAATTATAAAAACAAATGTAGGTTGTAATATTTACTACTAAGATTAAAAACAATAAATATGAATTCTTATAACTACTTATGGCTAAACAGAATATTAAACAATTGTAAAGATTAATTACATTAGCTGCAAAAATATTTGAAAATAAATCTTTTTTAAATTTTTTACGTACAAAACTAAATAAATAATGATGTAAATGTTTGTTGTCAGGAAAAGCTGGGTTAGATTTATTATTAATTTTTCTTATAATAGAAAACAACGTTTCAAATGATGGATACCATAAAATTACAACTACAAATAATACAGAAAAATCTTGAGTATTTTTATAAAAGTCAATGCAAATAAATCCTACTAGACAAGAAATAGAGTAAGCTCCAGCATCACCAATAAAACTTTTATTGTAAAAATTAAGTACCAATAAAACTAACAAAACTACAAGAAAGTTTATTACTAAAAATAAATCATAATTTATGTTAAATAAATTAATTAAAATAATTAGACTTAAAAGAACTAAAATATAATAACCTATTACTAATGTATTTAAACCATCCAAAAAATTTGATCCATTAATCAAAACTAAAAAACACAATACTGTAAATAAGATACTAAATAATTTAAATTTTAGAACTAAATCAAGATACTTAAGATCAGTGAAATTTATACCTAGATTTGTAAAATAAACAAAAACAGTAATAATAAGAAATTGAAATATTAATCTTAAAGATGGTAAATTTAAGATTTTCAAATCAGAGATTATCCCAATCGTAAAAATTGAAAAAATAAAAATTTTAAGATCAAAACTAATGTCAGGAAAAAAAAGGAATAAAAGAAAAAAAACTATTCCACCAGATAGAACAATTTGATTTGTTTTATTAATAAATTTTTTATGAGATGAGTAATTAGGATCATCGAGTAATAATCTATACTTAAGTAATATTTTGTTTATTATAAAGTGTATTATTAATCCAATAAAAAATTTAGACATTAAAATCACGATATTTTTTGTTTAATCTTTTTAATCAAATAATAAACTGAAAGTCTTATTACGTAATAAATTGTAATAATGAAATTTCGATTTTCAGCATTCTTAAAAACTATATAAGCATCAACAAATTTTTGTATGATGTTACTTGAAAGAGAATTTTCTACATTTCTCCAATTTAAAAGTTTTTTATTGATACCATAAATTGTATTATTTTTAGATATTTTTAACCAAAGTGAAAAATCTTCTTTAGTTTTGGTATTGCCAAACTTTAACGATCTTTTTAGTATCGAACGATCAATTATAACTGAAGAAGAAGCTATATCACATGATTTTAATAAATCATCATAGCTTAAATCTTTTTTTACATTCATATGTCCTATGTTCTTATTTCTATCGTTTATTAAATCATAATTCGTGTGAGAAAAGTTTAATTTTTTTTCTTTCATTATCTTTAATTGAGTCTCTGATTTTTTTTTATGCCACAAATCATCAGCATCACAAAAAGCTATATATTTAGATTTTGATTTTTTAATACCTATATTTCTAGATAAACCAGCCCCCAAATTATATCTATTCTCAATTATTCTATATTTAATTCTATTTTTTAAAATTCCTTTAATGTATGGAATATCTGATTTATCAACTTGATCATAAACAATAATTAGCTCATGTTTTTTAAAACTTTGATTTATAATCGAGTTCAAAGTCTGTTTAATGTATTTTTTTTTTTTAAAATAAGGAAGAATTATTGAAAGATACATAAGTTATTTATACTAAATTAAAATAAGTGTTTATAATATATTGGATAAATAACATTAGAATTATGTCGATTATTTGATATTAAAAATTCACAAATATATGAAAAAAAAAATAATTTTTTTTTGTCCATCTATTGAGGTTGGCGGTGTTGAAAAAAATTTATTCAAAATAGTCAATTTTTTTTCTCATAGGCATGAAGACGTATATATCATCACTTTTGACCAAAAGAATATAAATAATAATTTTTCAAAAAAAGTAAAAATTATCAATTTTAAATTATTAAGTAAACTTAAGTTACCATATTTTATAAAAGTACTATTATGTATTATAAATTATTTTATTAAATTTGGATTAAAAAAGAATTTAATATTTGTTTCATTTCAGTCTAATTTATATTTCATTTTATTAGCTAAGTTTACTAAAAATAAGATAATTGCGAGATCGAATGCAGCACCAAATTATTATATTTCTAACCAGATAAAATTAAAATTATTCCAAAAAATATATAATCTAGCAGATAAGATAATTGTTAATAGTTACGATTTTAAAAAAAAATTTTTTAAAACATTCAGAGTTTTGCCAATTATGATTTACAATCCATCATTTAAAAATAGTCATTTAAAAAATAGAAAATTTAAAAAAGTAAAAAAAAAAGGTGTAATTAATTTTTTGAATATAGCAAGACTTACTGATCAAAAAAATCAGATAATATTACTTAAAGCCTTTAATGAAATTAATAATATAAATTATAAACTAACTATAGTTGGAAATGGATCAAAAAACAGAATATTAAAAAAATATATATTGAATAATAATTTGCAAAATAAAATTCAAATAATTAACAATGTTTCAAATTCAGAAAAATTCTTAAAAAATTGTGATGTTTTTATACTGAGTTCAAAATTTGAGGGTTTACCTAATGTTTTGATAGAAGCACAAATTATGAAAAAATTTATAATTTCATCTAATTGTCCTACTGGACCTAGAGAAATTTTAAAAAATGGAGATGCAGGGTTTCTTTTTAAAAATAACGACTATAAAGATTTAAAAAAAAATATCTTGAAATTTATTTTAAAAAAAAATTCAAATAAAATCAGAGATAAAATTCAAATTGGTTATAAAAATTTGTATAGATTTAGTGAAAGAAAAAATTTGGAAAAATATTATCAAGAGATTAAAGGCCTATGAAAAAGAATTTAATTTTTTTTATGTCTGATTTTTCCTTTGGCGGTGCTGGAAATTCAATTTCAAAACTCTGTGTAAATCTTCCCAAAAAAAATTATAAAATTTCTGTAATTTGTATTGGCAAGTGTGATTACAAAGAAATTTTAAGAAAAAATTATATTGACGTTTACCAACTTAAAAATAAAAAATTAATTTTTTCAATTTTTTCGATTTATAATTTATTGAAAAAAATTTTTGATAAAAGATATAAAAACATTCTTATATCAAACATACACTATAATAATATTATCTTGTTGATTATTGCAAAAAAAATAAAGCACCTAAAGATTATTTTAGTAGAAAGAACTACACTAGAAGAATTAAATATTTATTTCTCTAAGATAGATTTTTTAAAAAAGAAAATTATAAATTTTTTGATAAAAATTTTATATCCACTTTCTAATACGATAATAGCAAATTCTAAAGGCATCAAAAATGGATTTAATAAATCTTTACAAAAAAAAATTAAGGTTGTTTATCCACCATCGTTGCCAAAAATAAAAAGATTAAGAAAAAAAATTTATCAAAAAAATATTTTTAAAGCAGTCTGTTTTAGTAGACTATCCAAAGAAAAAAATTTAGAATGTGCAATTAAATCATTCCAATTTTTAAAAAACAAAAATATTTCACTAACAATTTATGGTGAAGGCATACTTAAAAATGATCTTTTATCTCTGATAAATAAACTTAATCTTAAAAAGAAAGTGATAATTAAAAAATTCCATAAAAACCCTGAAAGTGAAATGAAAAATTTCGATATACTAATTTCTCCCTCTTTTTTTGAAGGTTGTAGCAACACAATTATTGAAGCTTTAAATAATAATCTAATTGTTATAGCATCTAAATGTCCAGGGGGTAACGCGGAGATACTAAGCTACGGAAAATCTGGATTATTATTTAAAACCAATAATGAATATGATTTATTTTTAAAGATAAATAAAATACTCAGTAATTCAAGTTTCTATTTTAATAAGTTAAAGAATCACAGAAGAAATTTAAAAAAATTTCTTGTCAGTTTTAATGTTGAAAAATTTTCAAACATTTTTAAAAGAATTTAATTTTATTTAGTTGAATAAAATAAAAATGAATTTAATTAATAACTATGAATAAATATTCTGAAATATTAAAAAAATTAATTAATAAATTCAATTTTAAAATTGAACATAAAAATTCTTGGTATAAAAGAAATGAACATTTAATTGCCGAAATAGATGAAGATGAATTAAAAATTATTAAAAAAATTTCTGACTTTTCTATGAGTACACCCGCAAATCACTGGGCAATAATACAATCAATCAAACATATTGATAAAAATAAGATTGACGGTGACTTTGTCGAGTCAGGAGTTTGGAAAGGTGGAAATTTAATTCTTTTCAAATTTTTTCTTAATAAATTAAATTTAAATAAGAAAATTTTTGCCTATGACACTTTTAAAGGTATGCCAATGCCTGGTGATAAGGATTACGATTTAAAAAATATAGATGCTAAGGAGATCTATGACAAATATAATAATAAAAATATTAAATGGTGCTACTCAACACTTGAGGAAGTAAAATCTAATATTGAGTCGTTTGATAAAAATTACCTTAAATCTTTTAATTTTATAAAAGGAAAAGTTGAAGAAACACTTCGAGTCTCAAACAACTTACCAAATAAAATATCTTTATTAAGATTGGATACCGACTTTTACTCCTCAACTAAAGCTGAATTAGAAGTACTTTATCCACGATTAGTTTCGGGTGGTGTTTTAATTGTTGATGACTATGGACATTGGAAAGGCTCAAAAAAAGCTGTTGATGAATATTTCAATCTTGATAAAAATTTTCTTTGGTTTCATAGAATTGATTATGCAAGCAGACTATATATTAAAAGCTAATTAACTAGTAATTTTTTTAAAAAAATTTAAAACGTAATTTAATCCTAAATCAGAGTAAACGCTTCGGTAAATTCTTTGAGAATTAACAATTAAACTCTCTTGTAAATCTTGATCGTTTAATATTGAATCTATTCTCTCAATTAAATTTGAAAAATCTAATTCATAACTTAAATATGAAAAGTTATCCTGATAAACATTAGGCCAAGTTTCTAAATAGTCAACTTTTGGAAAAACCACAGCAGCTCCCATTTTGATTGCTTCAAATTCCCTATAACATATTTCACCCCAACCAAATGCACCCACTGAAACCTTAGACTCTCTCAATCTAGTTAAATACTGTTTATGATTAAGTCTATCATTTCTGATTTTATAATGGTCCTTTAAAATTGAGTAAACTTTTTCTCTTTGGAAATGTATTGATTTTTTCATGCTATTTTTTCGTAAATTAAAGCTACAAAAAACATCACGAATTTTTCTTTTTTTATTGTGAAAACCTAAACAATTTTTGTAAAGTTCCTTAAAATTATTACTAGTCAATGATTGAAATATAGTTTTGTACTTATTTATGTAATTGCTATTTACTATATCAAAAAAATTACCCACTCCAATATTCCACCCGAGAACTAATTTGTTATCATATTCTTCCAACAGTTTATGAACTTTAAATTTATAGTCTTGCTCTAAAGAAAATTTTTTTTGATAAAAGTCAGAATAATATCTGTTTCTAAAGAAGCTTTTTCTATAAAAATCTTTATCCTTATAAAATTGTTTTTTAACATATTTTTTTACATACGGTAAAACTTCAAATGAAGTGGTTCCAGAGCTATCTGTCAAATCAAGCCATATTATATTTGGATTTTTTTTTGAAATTTTGAAAATATTTTCCAAATAGTCATAATTTAGGTTAAAACTGAATTTTTTTCTTATCTTATTTATATATGTGTCAGTAATTAGTCTACTATCTATAATTATAAAATCTGAGTTATAAAATTTTTTGTTAATGCCATCGTAAAATGTGATTTCATAACCTGCCTCTTTTAATTCATCTTGAAAGTATTTCAATATGAACCAATAACCAAAATTTTTTCCCCAGTTCAAAATTGGTCCTTTATTAATTATTCCAATTTTAATCATGATTTATATTTAACTGATATAAATTATAAATTTTTTTAAATCTTTTTTCCCAACTATTTTTTTTTGCAGTAGCCAGGGAGTTTTTTGAGATATATTTTCTTAAAGAATAGTTCTTTGATAAATTAAGAATTTCTTTTTTCCAAGCAAAAGGATTTGTATAATTTCTCACAAGAATAGAGTTCTTTTGACTTGTCAAAATTTCTCGTAAAACTTTTAGGTCTGAACTGATGACGGGAATGCCTGAAGCCAAATACTCAAACATCTTTAAAGGTGAAAAAAATTCAGAAATATCGTCATTAAAATTATCTGAATTTATTGAAACTTTGGTTTGATAGGGCATAAGAAGAAGGTCTGCTGAATTAATGAGTTTAATTGACTCTCTATAGCTTACAATAGGATATACTTTAAAATTTTTGAAAGAATTTATTTTTTCGTCCCTGAGACCATATAAGTAAAAATCTAAGTCAGGTGTTAACTTAGCTAATTTTTTAATTATATCTATACCTCTTCCTTTATAAAAACTGCCAAGATAAAAAATTTTTTTTACTTTTTTGTTTAGATTATTTTTCCTCTTAAAATCCTTCAAATCACAAGCATCATGCAAAATGATATAATTATCTTTTTTAATATTAAAAAATTTAGATAAATTATTAGATATAAAGATTATTTTTGTAATGTATTTTGAATTTATAAAATTTAGATTTATCATTAAAAACTTTGTAAAACCTTTTATTTCTTGATGAATTTCTAAAAAATGATTTGTTTTAAATAAAGTTAAAAAAAAACTCGATATTAAACTTCTTGAAATAATCAAACTTTTTTCATTTCTTAATTTTATTCCAACTTTAAGGCCAAAGATAAGTCTTTTTAAAAATGAGTTTAAATGAATATCTTTAAATAAATTTTGTATCTCAATGTTTTTGTTACTGTGAAGATTAAAATATTTTTTAAAGAAAACTTCTTTGATGTTCCTTTTCACATTTGGACATATTAAGATCGCTTTATCTGAAAACTTTAAAGAATTATCTAGTAACTTAAAGATATGAATAGCCTGTGCCTTATTTGAAGGTAAAGATAAATCGGTTATGTAAATAATTTTTTTTAACAAAATTTCAAAACAAATCTAAATATTTTTTATTAGTTTTTTTAATCTTTAAAACCTTATTTCTAAATATATCATGGTTTACAAAATTTATTATTAAATCATAGTCATTAATATTAAAGTTACTTAAAATTTTAATATTTTTTATGTTTTTTTTTGTTAAAAGTGGATCACAGGTTTCGAGACTTTTTACTTTTTTTTTTAATAATTTATATAATTTCAGTGCGAAAGAATTTCTTATATCTGATACATTTTTTTTGTAAGTAAGGCCTAAAACTAAAATTTTTGATTTTTTGAGATTTAATTTAAAATTTTTAATTTCTTTAAGTATTTTATCAAGCATGAAAAAATACATAGAATTATTAATTTTTCTTCCGGCCAGAATCACATCAGTTTTTACTCCATTTTTTTTTGCAAAGTTTGAAAAATAATAAGGATCAACTGGAAGACAATGTCCCCCGACAAGACCAGGATCAAATTTTAAAAAATTCCATTTAGTTGAAGCTAATTTTATTACATTTGAAAAATTTATGTTTGATTTATAGCACACTTTGTAAATCTCATTCATTAAACCTATATTCAAATCTCTTTGAATATTCTCAATTACTTTGGCACTTTCAGCCTCTTTTATGTTGTTTGTAAAAGAAATTTTTTTAGTAACACTTCCATAAACTTTTTTTGCAATTTTTATATTTTTTATACCAGTTATAGAGACTATCTTATTTATTTTATCAACAGAATGTTTTTTATCTCCAGGATTAATTCTTTCTGGTGAATATCCAACAAAAAAATTTTTATTTAATTTAAGCCTTGAGTATTTTTCAAGAAGTTTAGCACAATAATTTTCAGTAATACCTGGATAAAAAGTAGATTCAAAGAAAACTATATCATTATTTTTAAGAACTTTACCGATTAACTCGCAGCTGTTTTTGATATACTTTAAATTTGGAATGTTATTTTTAAACACTGGCGTAGGAACAGTAACAATAAAAAAATTACTTTTTTCTAAATCC
>MDTG01434190.1_pt1 | contig 18634 bp, 24 predicted proteins | sample 811421 | NCBI WGS metagenome assembly MDTG01 (sample SAMN05326645, study PRJNA326480) | marine metagenome | isolation source: seawater | place: Pacific Ocean: South East | collected 2011
TAAAGTTCGTGAAGATAATGTCGGACCTGCATGGGAAAAAAGACCTAAGACTGGATGGACTGGCGACAAAGTAGTTAAAGGTAAGAAAGGCTATGATGAATACATGGCTCAAGCTAAAAAAAGAAAATTACAATCAAAAATAAAAGAAGCATTTGGTGATAATGTTTTATTTCCCAGATCTTTAGAGCCTTCAGTAACACCTATGGATAGTAAAGTAACTATGCATGTCAAAAAAGGTCCATTAGAAATAGGAACTGATAAGATTGCTAAGACTTATAGAGCAGATACTCCAGGTCAAACAGTAGATCCGGATCCTAAAGTAATTGATGGTACTCCAGGTAAAGACGGAAAAATAGCTAAACCAGAATTCTTGAAATTGAAATAACTTTATAGTATAATTATATTATGGACCTGAGATTGAGAAAAGGAAATTTCGTTAATACAATTTATACCGATGGTTGTAGTTATACAGCCGGCTGTGATGAATTTAATACTGGTGGATTAGCTAAAGCTTTAGATGAACCTAAGACAGCTGCTCAGACAGCCAAATCTAATGTCAATATACTACAAGATTTCATTACAAACCTACCACACATTCTAGAAGCTAAAACTTCTGTTTTAATATATTGGTCACACTCTGAACGAGACTTTCAGGTGTGGGATGAAGAATCCTCAAGATGTATAAGTGGTAAAGGTTTAACCGCTGGTTTAGATTTAGATTGGAGAGACCTTGGTGATGGTGGTCAAGGCCAACCAGGCAATAATACCTATAATAAGTTTTTAGCTATGCATGCTAAGACCATAACCTATATGTTAGCAGTTCAAGAAATATGTGAAGCTAATAATATAGATTATAGATTTATAACAACAGATCCATATGTGGAGTTTGAAAGAATCTCCCAACACAAAAAAATCAATATAGAAAAAGTTTTCAATTGGCCCCTTCCGGGAATCCAAAGTAAATTAGATTTAGACAACAAAGATTTATTTAGTGCATGGTGGTCAGTAAGATCCCTTACATTACAATTTGCTCGGGCGTTTGGATCTTTAAATAATAAAAACTATGTTCATCCAGATAGTAAGCACATGACTGATGAAGGTGCAGCTCTCATGGGGACCATGGTTAAAGAATGGTGGGATAATCCAGAAAAAGATTTACAATGGTATTATGATAATGTTTTAAACGGACCTGCAAAAAGTTATTTTGTAGATGAACAGGCACATTGGAAAAATTTATTAGATTCCGGTGACGTCTCGACTCACTGGGTAGAACGAAACATTAAGGAGCTTAAAGATATATTATTAGCTCCTGCAACATTTATATATGAGGAATAATTATGCCGCCTACGAAATTAAAACCCAGCGCAGCTTCTTTTGATAGAAAGACTGGTAAGACAACTATCACCCATTACTATATTAAAACTATAAGTAAAGATGAGTTATTTAAAGAATTAAATAATCATAATACTAAACCTAAAATTAAACAAAAAATACTTAACGAATTAGTGAGACGTGGAATAAAGATTGTTTGGAGGCCTAAAGAAGATGGCTAGACAATCAAATCAATGGAATAATAAAAACCATTCAAGCGTTAAGAAATGCACATCACAAGGTCAGGGTGGTAGAGGTAGAAGAGTGAAGATATCAATGAGTCATATGAACAAATCAAAAAAGTCATCACATAAAAGATACCGTGGCCAAGGCCGATAATATAGTGTATAATACATTTTATGACAAGAATTAATTTAGTACCCACAGAAGAATTATCAGACCAGCATTTAGTAGCTGAATGGAATGAAATAAGCCATGTTCCAGCTGCTTTAAAAAGATCTTTAAATGCTAAAAAACCTAATATAAGTATCCCCGAAAAATTTAAATTAGGTGCTGGACATGTAATGTTCTTTTATAATAAGGGTAAATATTTACAGAAAAGACATGAAGAATTGAGAGCGGAATGTTTACGAAGAGGGATTAAAGCAGATCCTGATAGACATGCAATACGTGAAGAACAATTCCCACCCGAATATTGGAATGATTGGGATCCTACCGATCAAGATCTATTAGTTATTAGACAAAGAATACAAGAACGTATAAACCAAAAACCGGAGTGGTATAGATGGACAAAATAAATGGCCATTGGAATCTACTCAGAAAAATATAATCGCAGATTTTGGTATGCAGCAATTCCTAAGACTGGTTCTCAGTCTATTGCATCCATTCTAAATGAATATCCAGACCGTCATGCTAAGATAGGCTCATATGATGATGGCTCTGATGTAATTAGATCGCAACACCACATGCCTGTTAGGGCAATGCAAAATTATCTTTTTGATCATAAACCAGATTTCTCTAATCATGAATTCTTTACTACAATAAGAAATCCATGGGCGTATCATTGTTCTTATTATCTATACAATAAGGAAAAAATTTCTAAGAAGCTCTTAGCAATAAAAAATGGAGCTCCCGCAACCCAGAAAAATATTGATAGGTTAGGCGATTATAGACCTAACGATGAAGCTTGGGTGGAACACTTAAAAGAAACATATCAAATATTAATGACTTTAAAAGATTATTTAGAATTTGTATATTCACAGAATGATTATAAAAATTATAATGATGATTGGGAATTATATACACCAAGATTTATTAGACATATGCATCCCCTAAGTTGGTGGATTGATAGTTTACATAGAAATACAGTTACAGTTTTACCGATAGAAGATAATGAAAATATTATTAAATTCTTTAATAGAGTTTTAGATATACAAATAAAAGAAATACCCAGAATTAATGATGGCGGTTATGGTAAAAATTATAAACATGAGTATTATGGTGTTACTAGAGATTTAGTAATGGAAATGGAAAAAGAATGGATAGAAAGATTTAATTATGAATATTAGATATGATGTACCATTCTTTGAAATGGATTTAGAAGAACATGACTTTGAGAATATGTTATATTTGGGAGGTTGTTCTTGGGTTGGTGGTGATACAGATATTTGGGGCGATAGAAATGGTTATTCAAAAGAAGATAGATGGTCTAATCATATAACCATACCTAAACTAAAAGTATTTAATGATGGATTTCCTGGTAGATCTAATCCTACAATATATAGACATGCCTTACACGCAATGCATAGAGGTGTAAAGAATATGTTTATTTGGTGGTCTACTGCTGAAAGAAGTCAACACTATGAAATTAAAACAACTAAAAAACATACGAATCCTCATCCAGTATTAGAACCAACTAATAAAGCTGTATTAGAGGATTGGTTTGATACAACACCTCAATGCCAAGCAGAATATCTAGGTCAACAAACATATTCAACCATGCAGTATATTTACTCACTCCAGGAACTGGCTAAAGCTTGGAACGTAAATTTAAAAATGGCTATTACTCAATCGCATGAAGAGGTAATGTATTGGGATCAATTTCTTAATACTGGATTAGCTAATAAAATAAAACACTCTAATATAATAAACTGGCCTGATAAGGTAAATTTCGAAAATAATAATCCAGTGTGGATGTGGTGGTCTGGCATGTTAGCGGTACGTTATGGGGTCGATAGAGGGGTTTTAAAGGACGATCTACAGCACTTAAATAAGGAAGGTCATATAATGTTTGCTGAAGACTTCGAAGAGTTTTGGTGTAATAATAGAAAAATAAAACAACTATCAAAAGAGAAAGATATCATTTCTTGGTTAGATAAATATAATAGCGCAAATTCTAAACTCTCAAATAACAAAGATCTAGACCGAGCTTTGAGAAAAGCTCTTAATGCTAGCTCTACGGGATTAAGATTTGTGTATGAAACGTAAATAAATATAATCATAGGGAGGAACTTATGATAGATTGGATACAAGGTAGACTCAAAGAGAGAACTTCACTTGACGGTGGAGTTATAATCGGCGGATGTCTAGCTATATTGTTATTAGGTCCACTTGCCAAATGGGCAGCTTGGGCTGGATTGGCTTATGGTATTTTTACAGTAGTAAAAAAAGAAAGCTAAGTAAGAAGGTATATCATGAGAATAGCGATATTTGGAGACAGTTCTGTCGACAAACACCAACTTATTCAATGTAGGCAAGTAAGTCCACATTTACCAGATGATGTATTTGAAGATACCTGGATCGACATGTTATCTCGAGAGCACGAGGTCCAGGTGTTTTCTCAAATGTCAGCATCTAATGCGTGGATAGATGAACAATGGAGAAATCATAAAGATGATTTCGATATTAAAATTATTAAAGCTGGAGCATGGAATAAGTTACATGTTAATTATCCATCAAATTGGCCAGAAGTCCATGCAAACCTTTTATTAGGTGTTGGACCACAACCTGGTGCATTTTTAAGTAAATACCAAACAGTAGATGGTCAGCGATCTGATCTTTTACATTATATTTCTTTGTCTTATAATTATAATCAGAATACTGATCACATGGCAAGACATTTTAATTTATTAGCTAGAGATTGGTCATCTGATGAAACTACATTAGTATGGACGCATTTAGGCCATACACAAGAATGTAAATTATTAGATGAATATACTGTCTATCAATTAGATGGTTCATCAGATATTGGTGACTTTCAAAAAGGCGCAAGAGAATTTTTCAAAAGTGTTATAAAGAAAAATCCAAAAGCTAAAGATGTAGTTAATAAGGTAGATCCAATGTTACTGGGTCATTTATATCATAGATTCCCATTTCATTTACCTCCAGAAGAACATATTTCATTTTATGAACATGCAATGGCATTTATAAAATATGGAAGTGATGAAGTTATTAATATGAAAAAATGGGGATTATGGGATAGGCCACATCCTCTAATAGATAAAATAGAAGAGGATATATTATCTAAATGCAATTAGGGAAAGCAATGCCACATACGCTATTGGCTGGTCAGATAGCAGCCATGGCAAGTATTGTGCCTCTAGTAATGTATGGTAATTGGTGGCAGTGGTTAATATGTTCTATAATGTATTTCAATATTGTATGCCTAGGAATATCTGTAGGTTATCATCGATTATTATCTCATAGATCTTTTAAATGTCCAAAATGGTTAGAATACCTTTTTGTTTGGTTTGGTCATATAATGATGGTAGGACCAGTTGCTTTATGGGTTGCAACTCATAGAGAACATCACAAATATACAGATACAGATAAGGATCCTCATTCACCTAAACACAAAGGTTATTTTTACGCACACTTTTTACAAGTATATACTTTTCCAAAATTAAAGTATATGACTGATGTTCTAAGAAATCCAATTTATAAATTAGAGCATAAATATTATTGGGAGTTGATAGCTTTATGGGCTATTATAATTTACTTAATAGATCCCTTTGCATTAATCTATGCGTGGTTAGCACCAGCTGGATTTGCAAAGATAATAGGCTCTTTAGTATTTTCATACTCTCATAGAAATGGTAAACCGAATAGTGATTTCTTAGTAGGAGTAATTACTGGCGGTGAGGGCTTTCACACAGCTCATCATGAAAAGCCATATATCACTTTATGGCATCCATGGGACATAGGTGGAAGAATAATTAAATTGGTAGATAAAAATGCGACTTGAATATAATAAAAGACAATTTCCTTTAATGGCTGAAATGCCAGTTCATATTGATAAGGAATTTGCTTTAAAGTGGTTAGAAGAATGTGGTCAACCATGGGAAGATCCTTATACTTCACAACCAGGTCTTTCATCGGTAAATGGTGAAGTAGCAGAAAAATCATATGGAGCAGTAGAGCATTTATGTCTTACTGGGCCAGATAAACATAATAAAGCTAAAAATGGTGGTCATCTAAGAGTAGGTGATGAGATTGGAGAAATGACTTCAGAAGGAAGAAGAGAGTTTACTCAGAAAAGCTGGAAAACAATATCAGCTAGAGATAAGTTAAGAGGTAGAGCTGGTCACCTTATGAATGAATATAATTGGGGTGATCCATATGACTTTTATAAAGGATCCGAACTTCAAAAACACTTAACAGAAGCGTTTAAAGCTCCTATTATTAGAGTACGTTATGCTAAGATGATTCCTGGAGCTGTTATACCTCCGCATATTGATTATAATACAACATATGCAGTTAGATTTATTATCCCTTTAAAGGGCACAGAAGGCGTTAGAAATGTTTTCTGGAAAGGATCCGAAGAATTTGAATATTCTATGGAGCCTGGTAAGTGTTATTTCCTTAATATTGGATTTAAACACGCAGTATATCATGAAGGAAAAGAAGAAAGAGTATATTTAATCGGATCTTTAGGCGGTCAACAGGACATTGAAGCTATTAGATTTGATAAATAATACCATACAAACTTTATAGTCATACGTAGATATAAGGGGATAAAATGAAGTTTACTGACAATAACTTAAGTGATTCTTTAGTACAAAAAGCTAAAGAAATGCTAGAGGCCGGCGGCCCATCAATAAAATACGATCAATCAGGCGCACACGTTTGCGACTCTACCGGGAAAGTAATCAGATCTTTCAAACAACGAGACAACGGTAGTAAATTCAAAAAAGATGCACAAAACTTTCTCACTTCTAAGATGAGAGAGCTTAATGCTGCTTACGAACCAGGATTAAATGAATCCGCAGTTGCTTCTATCCCTAAATCAGATTGGGAAAAGGCTAAAAAAAGTAGAACCAAAGGTGTTATAATAAAAGGTCTCGACGGTAAAACACACGAATATAGTTGGAAGAAAGGCCCAGATGGCAAACCTGACAGTCGGTTAGGAAAAGATCCAAAGAGCAAAAAAAGAATTAAAGACATTTTATCAGATGAAACTATAGTTTCAGAAGAGAAAGGTAGAGGTCCTACAGGTATAGCTTATTCTGTAACTCCTGGACATCCGGATGCAGAAAATCCTAAAACAAGAGAGAAATATCCTGAAAGACAAACACCTGAATATAAGGCTAAATGGAAGAAGAAAAGTAAACCTGGTTTAGGACAACATACAGGTCTTAAAAATCCAATGAAGGAAGAGACACTTCTGTATCTAGATCTATCTGAAAAAGAAGAAAACCTCGATGAGATATCTAAAGGTTTAGCAGCTAGATATATTAAAAGAGCTGTAGGCGATGCTATAACTAAATCTAATGATGCTCAATATTATACATCAAAAGCATTAGATGCAAATGACAAAGGTCAGAAAAAGATTTCAAAGAAACATCAGAAGAGAGGATCCGAAGCTTCTAGAAAGACAATGAATAGATTCCATGGAATCAACAGAGCAGCTGGTAAATTAGATCCTAAGAAATCTAAAGGCGAATACTTAGGAAATAAAAACTCTGCTAAAATGGGTAACGCTAAGAAAACATTTGATCAAATGCAATCAAGTAAAGTTAAAGCTACTGAAGATGAAAAATGGCCTAGACCTTTTTCAAAATCTGAAAGAGATGAATATCTGCAAAAGAAAAAAGAAGATTATAAAAAATCATTAAAAGATGGTAAATTAAAAGAAGTTACTTCAATGCCATCTGATATGCCAATCAAAACTCCTAGAATTAAAAAGTTTAAATTAAATGCTAATGAATCTGAAATGTATGACAACATGAAGACTTTAGCTAAAATGCGTCAACAGAAAAAAGACGCAGCTTTTCATGCAGGCCTAGAGAAAATAGGTAGCAAAGTAAATAAAGTTAAAGATGTTGTTAAGAAAAAATTAGGTCTTTCTAAAGAAGAGTGGAACCAAGATGCAGAATTTTATTTAGAGCCATTAGCAGAATCTTGGTTCGATACAAACTCATGGCCAACACATAAAGACCATAGAAAAAGAACAGCACATCGTAAATTTGCTGATGCTGCTAATTCACCTGATACTTTAAAGAAAAGACAAAAAATGAGTCATGCAGGTAGAAAAGCATATGATGCAGCTATTAAGAAAAGATTAGATAAAGAACATGGCGTAGGATCCAAACATGAAACTACTCCATTACCAAAACACTTACATCACCCTAAAGTTAAGCTAAATAATTCATACGATAACTTTGGTGAGTATGCTTTAGATATGATAGACGAATTAAGCACAGATATGCTTGTTCGCTATATAAGTAAAGCTTCTAACGCTAAAGGCCATAAAAAGCTTCCTTTAAAGAAGGTTGATAACAGATATGATGGCGTTGCTAAAGCAGGTGAAATATTAGATAAAAGGTTATCGGGGAAATCAATGAAAAAAGAAGATATACAATTCAACGAAGATGTTAAAGCAGCTTCTAAAATTCCATATAAGAAGGAATATTATCAAGGTAATTACTCTGGCGCGGCAAAAGCCATTGAAAAGAAATTTGGTTCAAAAGTATTAAAGAATAAAAAAGTTCAAGATGCTTTAAGAAAAGCTAATGAGGAAATGGAAAAAGAATTTTCTGATAGTTTACTTGAAAGAGCAGTTTCTCAAATAGGGTTTATGTATCAAGATAAAGCTAAAGTAGCTAAAAAGAAAGATAATACTAAACTTAAAGCTAAACAAAAAGTTTATTCTAAAAAACAACAATCAGTTGGCCAAAAGGTTAGACCTGATGTAATTGACATGCAAGCTCAAACTGAAATTCAAGGTCCAATGCTTTCTGAAGAAACATTAGAAGAAAGAAACACTGCCGTAAAGATATCCGATAAATCAATCAAAATGAAGATGCCTAAGGATAGTGATTTTAAACCTATTCCAGGACATCCAGATTACAAAGGACCACAAAATCCTAAGCCAAAGGTTAAGTTAAATGTATCACCAGGTAATATGAAGAAAGAAGATGTAGATGATAAAAAGCCATACGTCCAAGAAAAAGATGGTAAGTTTTGTCTATATGATAGAGAAGGCAATTTAGTTAAAGAATTTGACGACAAGGCTGAAGCAGAAAAACATATGAGCAAAATGATGTCTGAAAGTTTTAAGCATTACAATGTAACTCATAAAAAAACTGGTAAGAAATATAGAGTAACAGCTATGCATAAAAATAGTGCTGCTCAAAAAGCAAGAGCCCAGCATGGTGGAACAGCATCAAGATATACTGGAACATCAACAGATGATTTCCATATAGAAGAATATGTTAAAGAACATGATGATAAAAAACCATACATTCAAGAAAAGGATGGTAAGTTTTGTGTATATGATTCAGAAGGAAATGTCGCCAAAGAATTTGACGATAAATCTGAAGCAGAAAAATATATGAGCAAAATGATGTCTGAAGGTAAAATGGTTCCTGGATTTATGGGAGCTGATGGTAAACCAACTTCAAAACCAACCAAAAAGGATTACGAAGCTAATAAAGAGTATCAGTCTATGAAAAAGAAAGGCGTTGCTCCTAAAGTTAAAGAAGAATCTGTAGATGTTAAATCTTTCTATGAAGCAGCTAGAGAAATCATGTTTGAAAAGATGGCTAAGCAAGACCATGACGGTGATGGTGAAGTAGAAACTAAAAGACAAGAGTGGAAAGGATCCAAAGACAAAGCTATTAAAAAGGCTATGAAGAAAGAAGGTTCACCTACAATTAATGATCCGCTTCAAGAATTTAAAGCTGATGGCGAAGATTCAGAAATTGCAGATCCAGTAGATGTGCCAGTAGATCCTAAGAAAAGAGAAAAGGAAACTAAACTTCTTAAGAAAAAGCCTAGTAAAGAAGAAATAAAGAAAGCTTTAAAGAAAGAAGAAATTGAACTTCTATCAGTTAATGAAGATGATACAATTGACATAATGTTTAAACATGAAGACAAGTATATCGTTGAAAAGAACATAAATATTAGTGAAATATCTGATAAGATGAAAGTCAATTACATTAAGAAAGCTAACAAAGAGATTACAGATAAAGAAAAGTTTGCAAATACATATGGCCAGCATCCAATGAAAGGTGAAGGTGAACCCGGAGCAGAGAAAAAGATTCTAAAAAGAAGACTGGGTGTTAGACAAGCTAGAAGTAAGTTGGGTCAATAATGGAATGTAGTTGCTGCAGTTGTTGTAAATGTGACTGTTGTCAAGATAAAGGGTGTAGTTAATGGCTAAGAAAAAATTAAAATCAATTGTTGATCTAGAAAAAGACGCTAAAGACTTAGAGTATAGGCGTAAGAATATGGAGAGAAAAGCTTCACAAGGTGACTTAGAAGAAACAAAGATGGATCAGGAACATGGTGTTGTACAAAAAGGCGGACCTATTGATAAAAAGAAAATACAAAAAGGTCTTAAAAAAGCAAATCAACATTTAAAAGGTCCAGATTGGTGGACAGGTGGATCCAGTGGAAAATCACAAGCTGGCTATAATGAATCATCCAATATTGAATCGTGGTGGAAGACAAGAGAACGCGATGCTAAGATGGAAGATAAAATGCCTGGACAAGAATACAGAATTCAAATGTCTAAAGTGAAAACTAAAGACAAGAGTGTAAGAAAAGCAATTGGTAATGTCTATGACAATAAACCAGTTGATAAAAAAATAGCGGGGCATCCAGAAGTGGAAAAAGCAAAAAAATATATGGGTGAAATGGCCAGAGCTGCTCTACTCAATAAAGTAGTAAAGCAATCTATGGATTACACCCCAGAAAAAATAGAATTGAAATCCTTTAGTGACTTTGATATACAAGAAGTTGCTGGAGACAGAGGAAGACCTAAGAAAGGACATGGAACCGATTCTGAAGGTCATATTATTATGCAATTAAGAAGTGCACAGGATTTGAAAGGCAATAAGGATATTAAATTCCGTACGCATTCATCAAAAGTACATCCTAAGCACATAGGTAAGATCTTAAAGGCACACGATCATCCTAGTATGAAACCTATTCATAAAAGGAAATTGAGAGTTGCTATTTCAAAGTCACATAATCATTTAAAGCGTGTGGCGGACCAAATAAAAGATTAGATAAATATAGTATACAGAATTAATTTAGGAGACGTATCATGGCCTTATGGGGTAACAAAGACGACAAGACTTCCACAGGTACTGTGACAATAGTTGCTAATGGGAATGTAACAGGATCTTCAACAAAGTTTCAGACTGAATCTAAAGTTGGAGATTATATAAAAGCAAATAATAAGGAGCATAGAATTATTTCTATTACTTCTAATACTGCTTGTAAAGTTGTTGCAGGAACACTAGGAGCTACAATTACAGCTGTTGGAGCAGGGAATAACTACACCATATCTGAAAAGCCTATATCAGTCTCAGCTTCTGAAGTTGGAGCCGACGCAAATAACGTATTTGGTGTCGACACTACTGAAGCCGGAGTAACACAAGGTGCAGGACATGCAGGTTGGGTTAGACGAACAGCCGGTTCAGGTGGTAGATCAGGACGAGTACAATATGAAGTACTTGTTGCTGGATCTTCAATATCAGGCGATGCTGGTGACGATACAGAATTTGCAGATAGTTAATACAATAGGAAATAAATAATGGCAACTAAGATTAGTGAGCTAACAGCCACAACTACAGTTACTGGTGATGACCTATTATTAGTAGTAGATAATCCTGCAAACACATCTTCCATAGAGTCCAAAAAGGTTACAGTAAATAACTTTTTTGGATCTCTTGGCACAAGTGTTAGTAACGGGGTTTCAGCCAGTATAGCTGGTAATACTTTAACTATATCATTAGAAGCACCATCAGTAAAAACATATAAGGTAGAAAACGAGAGAATTACTACTCAGAGTAACGCTGCCCCTTATGCTAATACTATTGCTACTTCATCAACTGATGCTAATGTTACAGCTAATGGTCACACTTTAAATTTAAGTGTAGGTGGATCTTTATTAGCTAACGTTGCATTAAACGGAAACGGGGAACCGATTATATCATTATCAACCAATGAAGCGAAATTACAAAACCCGGCTTTTAATACTGTTCGAGTATTAAAACTCAACTATACAACTCAAGCTACTCCATCAAATAGTAGCTATGTGAATAGCACCTTTGCTTATGTGCAGGGTGATTCTTGGTATGATTCAAACAATGTCTATATAGCGGTATCCAATACAGAAATTAAGAAAGTAGCATTAAGTGCTATCTAACTTTATAAATCTCCTAAATATATAAAAGGAGATAATATATTATGGATCAATTAAACGAAGCGAACGCGATGCTCTATGCAGCAAAGCACTATGACAATCCTGGTTGTTCAGACGTTGTCGAATTTTATGATGATTTAAAAAGATTCAAGTATATTAAAAGACTTATAAACAAGTATAGAGATACTGGTGTATTAAAAGAACGTTTAATATTAAATCACATAATTCTCATATACAATGTTTTTGGTCAAGAGGCTGGAACACGGTTAATATTTTTGAAGCTTCAAGAGTATTATCCTGAGATACTACCTTTCTTAGAAATCCTTAATTGTTTACCTGAAAGGGTATATCAAATAGGATTACCTTGCGAGGATGTATTTACAGCTGAAATAGTTCCGGATAGAATAATAGTAGATAGATTAAGAGATCTGAAATGAAACAAGAATTACAAGAAGGCCAAATAGTAAACCTGTTCATGGTTTACCAATTTTTAAAGAGATTGGCAATGCCATTTTCTTCATGGCCAGCTTATGCAGAAGGGGTTATCGACGATAAAGGTAAGATCCTAATCAAAGCAAGAGATCGTACAAAAGTATCCCAAAGAAATGCATTCGGCAAATTTGATTTATTGGTCTTAAAATTAAAAAAATTACTAGAAAAAATACCAGGCGGAAGAAGCAGAATAGCCAGTTACGCTGCGGCTTTGTATTTGATAAAAGAGGACTGGCAACAATATCATGAAGAGGAGATTGAAAATGATATCATGGATAAAGAAGTGTTGGAATTGGTTGAATCAGCCATCGTCAACACAGCAGGCTCAGGCGACATCGCCGGTTTCGGAGTCCGTGGCAGCGACGACGTCAAAGTCACCAAAAAGAAAGCCAAGAAGTACAAAGAGCAAAACCAAAGCGAAGCCCCGAGGAAAATCATCGGCTTCGAAGAGTTCCAGCGCATCTGGCAAGAAGCAGCAGAAGCGCGGAAGGGGTAGACCTAGGAAGAATGCTAGCAAAGCTAAAACTACAACTAAGTAATTTCTGGCGTTGGATACTGAGCTGGTTTGAGAAGCATCAGTATCTATACGTGTCTCACAATCAATATAATCATGAAGGTGAGATAATAGATGTGCTTGAAAAGAAATTTGAGGTGAGAAAGTTCTATAAGATTGGTCCCAAACATATGAAATTTAAACAAATGAATGGTAGAAAAGTCGAACTTGGAACAGCAACACCTATGGATTATATGTTGGAGGAAATAGACTAATGCAGCAAATATTAATAGGTATTACGTTAATTTTAGGTTTAGCGTGTTTCTGGTTATATTCTGAAAATGAAACACTTAAACAAAATAATATTAAGCTAGAGACTTCAATTGTTCAACAAGAAGAAGCTATAGCAGTAATGAAAGAAAGCTATGAGAATCAAGGTAAAGCCTTGAATCAATTAGCATCCAAAAATGCTCAGATAGAAGCTGAGATGAATGGATACTTGGATATATTCAGAAGGCATAATTTAAATAAATTAGCTATAGCAAAACCAGGTATGATAGAGACAAGGGCTAATGAACAAACATCAGCCGTATTTGAGAGTATAGAAAATGATAGCAAAGAATTGGATTCGCTGGATAATCCTAGCGCCGATATTAACCCTAACAATTAGTGGTTGTTCGATATTAGGTGAAAAAAAGATAGAAGTATCTTCTAAACCAATACAGATCGACATTATACACCCTACAATGCCTAGGGCTATTGATCTTAAAGATCCTTACTGGCATGTTGTCTCTTCTGCTAAGATCCCTAATCCTTGTGTAAAGAATGAGGAAGGAAAAAGACCTAGACAAAAAATTGATGGAGTTTGGGTATGTGATCTTGGTAAAGAAAATGATTGGCCAGAAGGCTATACATATCTAGATAGGTTTCTAGAAGATGTACAAAAGAAGAATAATGGTGATGTAGTCTTTATGGCTATATCCGTTGAAGACTATGAACTAATGGCTTTCAATATGCAAGAACTTAGAAGGTATATTAGAGAAGTTCAAGAAGTTGTAGTTTATTATAGAACAGTAACTATCAATGGCGAACCAGCCATTGGTGCAGAGATAAAGAAATGAGTAGATTTATAATTGATAAAGAAGTTTATGAAGACGCTCTAGTCACTGTAAAGTTATCCAAAGTAGTATATAATGATTCATGTGCAAGATTACTTAGATCCGAAGGATTCAAAAACGTTAAGTTCATTGATGACAATGGAGCTCAAGTAGTGTGCGCAACAAAAGATAAAAATGCTTATATCGCATTTAGAGGAACACAACCTGATAAGTTGAATGACATAACTGCAGATTTAAAATTCTGGAAAGACCAATCTGAAGCTTCAAATAAAGCTCAGGTCCATGAAGGATTTCAAACTGAAGTTGATAAAGTTCAAGACGATATAGAAGTATGGATGAAGAAAATAAAATATAAGTCTTTATATAAGAAGTATATTCTAACAGGTCATTCATTAGGTGCCGCTATGGCAACAGTATTTGCTTCTAGATTAGGTTCTGATAAAGTAGATGGTTTATTTACTTATGGATCTCCAAGAGTTGGGGGTGCAAAGTTCCAAACTTTATTAGATAATAATATTAAACATTACCGATTTGTGAACAACAATGACGTAGTGACTAGGATCCCACCATCATGGGCATTCTATAGTCACACTGGGGAATGTGTATACTACGACCACTTGGATAATTGTTATCAAAATCCTGGTTTTTGGAAGAAGACAGAGTGCTTCTGGACAGGAACATGGCATGCAATAAAGAAAGGTAATTTCTTTGATTTCGTTGCAGATCATAGTATTGATAAATATGTGGAACTAGTAGACAATTCGTTAATAGATAACTAAGTAATAAGAGAATAACCTTAAGTGAAAGGACACCGAGAAACCCTTGGAGGTCAAGCCGAAGAGTATCGAAGAATGATGCTCCAGGCATCTAGTCGTCATGAATCAGATACCAGACAATTAAAGGCGACTATTGCCGAAATACAAGAACAATTGTATGATAGCTATAAGCGTCAAGCAGAATTGGTTGATGAAGTAAATTCTTTAAGAAGGAAATTAAATGGCGGGACCAACACAAGTACAGAAGCTGAATGATTTAGAACGTAGAGTTGACTCGGTCGCAGCCGAGATGCGTTTTAATGAGAACATCATTCTCCGTAACGAAACCTTATTGTCCGAACTCGCCGAAGTTAGTTATCAATTAAAAGCTAGACAAGATGTATTTGATGAAAGAATGACTCAGATGATGAGTGCATTACAACATAATCATGAAGATATAGAAGCTCTTAGAAGAGAGCAAATCAAATCACATACAGAAGTTATGAATTCAGTGAAGTCACTAGAGCAATGGAAATGGTATATGATGGGTGCAATAACGTTAGTCGCGTTTGTAGCACCTATGATACTAGATTTCATGTTTCATTAAAAACTAGTTGACATCCCCCAATTTTTAAGTTATAATAATATTTTATATTATGGAGTCGTGGTATGGCCGACTTTTGGCTACAACAAAAGTATATTAATTTAATGTCTAATCAGCTTGAGCAATTCAAGCGGAAGACAGATAAGTTATACAATTTCCGATGCCCTGAATGTGGTGATTCTCAGAAGAACAAATTCAAGGCACGCGGTTATATGATGCAACATAAAGGTCAATACTTTTATAAGTGTCATAATTGCGGATGGAGTGCTGCTTTCGATTTCTTTCTACAGAAGCATGGTCCTGTATTATATAAGGAATACATGCTAGAAAAGATGAAAGGCGATACATCTAATGTAGAAACTTTTGCCCAAGAAGAAAGCAAACTCGCCATCCACGGGATTGGTCCACTCAAAAAACTGAAGAAAATATCTCAGCTGCCTATACATCATAGAGCAAACAAATACATTAAAGGGAGATCCATACCAAATCCTTTTCATGCTATATTGAGATACTGCGATGACTTCGTAGAGTGGACCAATTCCATCTTACCAGATAAACTCCCCCCTAAAAAATTACCTGATAGAAGGATTATAATACCTCTATTGGACGAATATGGTAACATGTTTGGATTCCAAGGAAGATCTTTGGATCCTAGTGATACAATAAGATATGTTACTATTATAATAAATCCAGATAAGCCTAGAGTATTTGGATTAGATAGAATAGACAAAAAGAAACCCATATATGCTTTTGAAGGCCCATTTGATAGTATGTTTTTAGACAATTCAATAGCAGCATGTGGTTCAGATTTAGTTCCAGTATTAGAACAATTACCATGGATCGATAGAAAAGAAGTAACGATCATATATGATAATGAACCTAGATCTGAAATTATTAATAGCAAAATACATAAAGCGATAGACTTAGGTTATAATGTCTTTATTTGGCCAAATAATGTCATAGAAAAAGACTTAAATGACTTAGTTTTAGCGCGTAATAATATGGCAAATATTAAATTATTCATCGAGGAAAATACTTACTCCGGATTATCAGCTAAGATGGCGTTTCAAGCGTATAAGAAATGATATATATTAATGGAGGAATTCTTCTCCAATCTTAGGTGGTCTGGAGTAAAAGATGAATATTAATGAATATGATGTTAAAGTTATTAAAGTAGTAGATGGGGACACAGTCGATGTAGATATCGATTTGGGTTTCGGTGTTACTTTAACAGACGAACGTGTCCGTATTATGGGCATAGATACACCGGAATCTAGAACATCAGATAAAGTGGAAGATCTGTTTGGTGAAGCAGCCAAAGCTAGATTGAAAGCGCTGATGCATAACGGTGGAAAACTTATCACAACAGAGGATAAGAAAGGCGAAGACATGAAGGGTAAGTTTGGTCGTATCCTTGGTGACTTTAAAGTAGAATTAAATGGTGAAATGAAATTAGTAACTGAAATATTAGCGGAAGAAGGACATTGTGTGCCTTATTCTGGTGGATCTAAAGAAGACACACAAGCTGCTCATTTAGCTAATCGTGAAAGATTATTAAGTGAAGGTATAGTGTCACAAGAAGATTATGATAAAGCAGTTCTTAAAATGGCCAAATAACCTAAAGGAGTAAAATGTCGTTGACAGATATAACCGTCATTAAAAGAGATGGAACAAAGGAAAACCTAGACTTAGATAAGTTTCATAGGGTAGTTGAGCATGCCTGTAAAGATATATCTGGTGTATCATCATCAGAAGTAGAATTGAAATCACACATTCAATTTTATAATAATATTACAGCACCTGAAATCCAAGAAACTTTAATCAAAGCTGCGGCAGATCTTATAACAGAACAGTCACCTAACTATCAATTAGTTGCAGGTAGACTTATATCTTATGATTTAAGAAAAACTGTTTATGGATCCTTTGAACCACCATCTCTATATGAACATGTCTGTCGAGTGATAAATGAAACTTCTTTATATGAACCTGAATTAAAGGAATGGTATACAAAACAAGAATTCGAAATTATGGATACTTGGATTAATCATTCTAAAGACGAATATCTTACTTATGCCGCAATGGAACAACTAAGAGGTAAGTATCTAGTTAAGAATAGAGCTACCGGTAGAATATATGAGACACCACAAATGGCTTATATGTTGATAGGTGCTACGTTGTTTCATAAGTACGATAATTCAACGAGGTTGGATCTAATAAGAGACTTTTACGAAGCTGTCAGTAATTTTGAAATCTCTTTACCAACCCCAGTAATGGCAGGAGTGAGAACTAATGTGAAACAGTTCAGCTCATGTGTTTTAATCGAATCTGGAGATAGTCTAGATTCTATAAATGCGACAGCAGGAGCGATAGTAAAATATGTTAGTAAGAGGGCTGGTATTGGTATTGGCGCTGGCGCTATACGTGCCCTTGGTAGTAGTATCAATGGAGGTCATGCAACTCACACGGGAGTTATCCCATTCTTTAAACACTTCCAAAGTGCAGTGCGAAGCTGTTCTCAAGGAGGAGTTAGAGGAGGAGCAGCGACTTTGTATTACCCCATTTGGCACAGAGAAGTCGAAGACTTGCTTGTCCTTAAAAATAACAAAGGAACCGAAGACAATAGAATCAGACACCTAGATTACGGTGTTCAATTTAATAAAGTCTTCTATGAAAGACTATTAGCTGGAGAAGAGATTACTTTATTCTCTCCATCTGATGTTCCTGAGTTATGGGACTGCTTCTTTAATGATGTAGATAAATTTAAAGAACTTTATGAAATAGCAGAACGCAAAACCAGTATCGATAAGAAAAAGATACCTGCAATTGATCTTTTCTCTTCGTTTATGACTGAGAGAAAAGATACAGGCAGAGTATATTTAATGAATGTAGACCATGCAAATGATCATGGTGCTTTTCTACCTGATGAAGCACCAATACGTATGAGTAATTTATGTTGTGAAATTAATTTACCCACTAAACCTTTAGAAGATATTAATGATCCTGATGGAGAAATTTCTTTATGCACATTAGCTGCAGTTAATTGGGGAACAGTTAAATCACCAGAACAATTTAAGAAATTGTCTCGTATAATTGTTAGAGCTTTAGATGAGCTATTATCATATCAAACGTATCCAGTATTAGCAGCAGAGAATAGTACAAATAATAGAAGACCTTTAGGTATTGGTA
>MDTG01415870.1_pt1 | contig 18633 bp, 15 predicted proteins | sample 811421 | NCBI WGS metagenome assembly MDTG01 (sample SAMN05326645, study PRJNA326480) | marine metagenome | isolation source: seawater | place: Pacific Ocean: South East | collected 2011
ATTTTTAAGAAGACAAAAAAATTAATGGTTTTGAAAAAAATAAATGATAGCCACCATAATACCAGATGTGAGAAATCATTATCCGGTATTGCTAAGTGAATTAATTAGCATTATCACCCCTCAATATGGTGGCACATTTATTGACTGCACTTTCGGCCAAGGTGGATATACAAAAAAAATTTTAAACTTTGAACAAACAAAAGTTATAGCTTTAGATAGAGATTTAGAAAGTTTAAAAAAAGCTGAAGAAATTAATAAGTCTTTTGAAAATAGATTTTTATTTAAGAATATTAAATTTAGTCAGTTAAATAACATAAAGCTTAAAAACGAAAATATAAGAGCAGTAATCTTCGATTTAGGGTATTCACTTAATCAAATTAAAGACCCAAAAAAAGGACTTTCTTTTGAAAGTGTGGGCAAACTTAATATGAAGCTAGGTATCAATGAATTTTCAGCTAAAGAAGCAATTAATATATTAGAAAAAAAAGAACTTGCTCAAATATTTAAATTTTTTGGTGATGAGAAAGATAGTAATAGAATAGCACATAACATTGTAGAGGATAGAGCCAAAAGAGAAATAACTACACAGGAGTTAGTAAGAATTGTTGAGTCATCAAAAAGAAATAAAAATACTAAAATACACAGTGCAACAAAAGTTTTTCAAGCATTAAGAATATTTGTAAACAAGGAGATAAGCGAATTAATTTATGGGTTAATTAGTGCCGCTAAGGTAGTAAAAAAAGATGGAGTTATAGCAGTTGTAACATTTCATTCACTTGAAGATAAAATAGTTAAATATTTTTTTAAAAGTTTGTCTGAAAATAAAAGTGTTTCTCGATATTTGCCAAAGGAAGAGGATAAGGCTAATTTGTTCAAATCTACCATTAAAAAACCAATTTTGCCATCTGCTAAAGAAATTAAAGAAAACCCACCTTCAAGATCTGCTAAATTAAGGTATGTCATTAAAAAAGAGAATTTTTATAATTTTGAAACTGATATACTGGAAAAATTTGATCATTTAATTAAAATTGAAAATTTTTCCAAAAAATTATGAAGAAGATAACGTTTATAATAATTTTGGCATTAATTCTTGCTACATCAATAGTAAAAAATTCAACAAAAGAAATTGAAGATAAGATTTTTGTAATCAATGAAAACATTAGGCCATTAAAGTCGGAACTTGGTGACATATTACTAGAGTATAATTTTCTAAGTTCTCCAGGAAAGTTAACTCAATACCAAAATCAGTATTTTGAAAAAGATTTAATAAAAACAGATATTACAAATATTAAAGTAATTACTGAAAATAACGATCTAATAATAATAAATGATTTAATAGATACAACAAAATGAAAGACAAAAAGAATAATATCATCTTAGAAGAATATGAAAATAAATTTTCCTATAAAAAAAGCAAAACAAACTTAAATATACAGTTTAATAGAATTGCTTTTATATTTTTTATATTCTTATTTATTTCAGTAATATTTTCAATCCAATTACTTCATTTAGGTTCGTTAAAAATAGAGAGTAAAGTTAGACCTAAACTAAATATAAAAAATTTTAGAGCAGATATAATTGACAGAAATGGCAATTATTTAGCAAAAACTGTTAGCTCTATAGATATTGGAATAAATCCAGCTGAAGTAATAGACAAAAAAAAACTTTTAATTAATTTACAATTAATTTTTCCAAAAAAAAACTATTTAGAAATATCCAAAAAACTTGAAGCTAATAAGTTTTTTTATTTTGAAAAAAAAATATCAATAGAAAATTACGAAAAAATAATGTTGTTAGGTGATAAATCAATCAAACCAGAAGAGAAATTAACAAGAATATACCCTCAAAAAAATCTTTTTAGTCACATTATTGGACAAATTGATGACGACAATCACGGTATATCAGGTCTTGAAAAATCATTTGATAGCAAATTAAAACAAATAAAAGAACCACTTAGATTAACAGTTGATACAGACATACAATTTTTAATTAGAGAACAGCTTATAAAATTTCAATCAATTTTTAGAAGTAAGGGTGCTGCTGCAATTTTAATGAATGTTAATAATGGAGAAATTATATCTATGGTATCATATCCAGATTTCGATCTTAATAAGAGAGAAAAAGTTGTTGATTTAAAATTTATTAATAGAGCTACAAAAGGAGTCTACGAACTAGGATCAGTATTTAAAGTATTCACTGTTGCTGCAGGACTAAATGAAAATTTAATAGATATAGATACCCAGTTCTTAAATTTACCAAAATCAATCAGTTGTGCTGGTCAGACTATTGGAGAGTACAGTGATAAAATACCTCAAAACTTAACTGTGGAAGAAATTTTAATTAGATCTGGAAACATAGGATCAGTAAGAATTGGACAAAAATTAGAAATTGATAAACTTAAATCTTTTTTAGAACAAATTGGTATTTTAAGTAAGATTAATTTTGACATTGAAGAAGTTGGAGAACCAATAAAATTTAAATGGGGAAAGTGTAAGCTAGCAACAGTTTCATTTGGACATGGGATTACTACAACACCTCTACAACTTGCAAAAGGATATTCAATTATTTCTAATGGTGGTTTTGATATAATACCAAGTTTAATTAAAAATGATGACGATTATGATAAAGCTAATAAAAGAATAATTAAGGAAGGAATTTCAGAAAAAATTAATTTAGTATTAAGAAAGATTGTAACAAATAAAGAGGGAACCGCTGAATTAGCAAACATAGATGGATATGAGATAGGAGGTAAAACTGGAACAGCGCAAAAAACTACATCAGGCGAATACTCAAAATCTAAAGTGAATACATTTGCCTCTATTTTTCCAACATCTAAACCAAAATATGTATTAATTGTTTTATTGGATGAACCAAAAACTAATAACGAATACATCTATTATTATAGAGATGGAAAACAACCAACAAAAGGAACACCTTATAATACAGCAGGTTGGACATCTGTAGAAGTTGCTGGCAAAATCATAGAGATAATTGGGCCTATTTTGGCCACAAAACACATAGAAAATTAATGTTCATATGCTGATTGGACATTTTTTTAAAAAGATTAAAGTTGAATATAAAAATCATTATTTTTCAGGTTTAAGTTTTAATAGCTCAAATTGCAAAAAAAATAATATTTTTTTTGCAATTAAAGGAAATACAAGTGATGGCAATAAATATATTAATAATGCAATTCAAAATGGTGCAAAAACAATTATTTCGACATCAAAATTTGAAGGAATAAAAAATAAAATACTATTTATAAAAACTAAAAATGTAAGAAAACTTCTATCTGAAACATCTTATGATATTAAAAATCACAAACCAAAAAATTTAATCGCAATAACAGGAACAAATGGAAAATCATCAATAGCAGAGTTTTATTTTCAAATATTAAAATTAAATAAAAAAAAAGTAGCATCAATTGGAACATTGGGAATTAAAACTAATAGTTCGATAAAAAAAGCCATGAATACAACAATGGATCCAATAGAATTGAGTAAAATATTAACAGATATTAAAAAGAAGAATATTAACAATGTTATATTGGAAGCATCTAGCCATGGGTTAAAACAAAATAGGTTAGATGGTTTAAAGTTTAAAACAGGAATATTCACAAATTTATCACACGATCATTTAGATTATCACAAGACAATTAAAGATTATCTAAAATCTAAATTATATTTATTTGAAAATCTTTTAATAAAAAGAGCAAACGTTATTACGGACAATTCTATTCCAGAGTTTAAAAAAATTAAAAACATCGCATTGAAAAATAAATTCAATCTTCAGACAATATTTAACAATAAAAGTAATTTGAAACTGCTATCACATGAATATCATAACGATAAACAGATTATTAAAATACAGTATAAAAAAGTTATCTACAAATTTAAAGTAAACCTTATTGGAAAAATCCAATTGAAAAATATTTTTATGGCAATGTTGGCAGCTGAAAAAAGCAACTTAAAATTTCAAAAAATTGTAAATTCCATTAAAAAACTTAAACCAGTTAGTGGAAGATTTGAAAAAATTGGTAATATTAAGAATAATTCAAAAGTTATTTTAGATTATGCCCATACACCTGATGCACTCAACACATGTTTATCTAATTTGAAAGAACAGTTTAAAAAAAGAAAAATTTTCATTGTATTTGGTTGTGGTGGTAATAGAGACAAAGATAAAAGACAAATTATGGGTAAAATAGCCAATCAATATTGTGAAAAAATTTATCTAACAGACGATAATCCCAGAAATGAAAATCCAAAAAAAATTAGATTATCTATAAAAAAAAAAATTGATAAGTCTAAAATTATTGAAATTTCAAACAGATCTGAGGCAATTAAATGTGCAATCTTAAATTTAAAAATAGGAGATATTCTGGTAGTTGCAGGAAAGGGTCATGAGGAATTACAAGATTATGGCAATGTTAAAAAAAAGTTTTCTGATAAAAAAGAAATATTAAATAGCATCAAAATTAAAAATAAAGCACTTTCTAATAACTTAAAAGTAAATATTTTAAATGAGTTAAGCAATTCAAATTTTGTGTCACCTAAAATCATTATAAAAAAAGCATCAATTAATTCAAAAGAAATAAATAAAAACGATATTTTTTTTGCAATTAAAGGAAAAAATAACAATGGAAATTTTTTTGTAAAAGAAGCTTTTGCTAATGGAGCTTGTCTGTCAATAGCAAGTGAAGGAAAAAAATCAAAAAAAATAATAGTTGTAAAAGATACATTAAAATTCTTAACAAAGGCATCATCAATTTTAAGAGAAAATTTATCAAGTAAAATAATATCTATTACTGGTAGTTGTGGAAAAACTTCATTAAAAGAATTAATAGGCAAAACGTTAAATAAGATTTATCAAGTAACGTATTCTCCTAAATCTTTTAACAATAAATTTGGCGTCCCTTTAAGTTTATTCAATCTTAAAAAAAATGATGATTTTGGTATTTTTGAGATTGGAATGGATAAAAAAGGTGAGATAGATAAATTGTCAAAAATAATAAAACCAGATATTGGAGTTATCACAAATATTTCTTATGCTCATATTAAAAACTTTAAAAACATAAATCAAATAGCATTGGCTAAAGCAGAAATCATTCACAACATAAAAAAAGGCGGTTATCTTATATTAAATAGAGATGATGATTTTTATAATTTTCACAAAAAAATAGGATTAAAAAATAATCTGCAAATTTTATCTTTTAGCATGAAAAATAAAAAAGCATCAATTAGTTTAATATCGATTATAAAAGTGGGATCTAAATATAAAATCTGTGTAAAAATTAAAAATATAAAAAAATATTTTAACATCAACTCATCTTTTGAAAATGACTTAAAAAATATTTTAGCTACAATATTAATTATGTCTGTCTCTATAAATATAAAAAGTTTAGATAAAAATATTTTTTACAATTATAAAAAACCAAAAGGTAGAGGTGATGTAGTAAAAATTAAATTATTTAAAAAATTGCTTTACCTTGTGGACGAAAGTTATAATTCAAACCCATTATCTTTAAAATCAGCTTTAAAAAATTTTGAAATGATTAAAGTTTCTAATTCAAAAAAACACTTATTACTTGGAGATATGCTGGAACTTGGAAAATATTCAAAAAAATTACATATAGAGATTGGCAGTAATATTAATAAAATGTCACTTAAAAATGTGAATGTAATTGGTAAAGATATTAAATTTACTTACAAAAAGCTTAATAGAGACAAAAGAGGATTGATTATAAAAAATAAACAGCAAATAATTAATTTGATTAAAAACACTTTAAATAATAATGATTATTTAATGATTAAAGGTTCTAACTCAACGGGGCTCAACAGTCTTACTAGACAAATGAAAATAGGAAAAATTAATGCTCTATAGTCTTATTATTGAATTAGTTGATCAGTATAGTTTCTTAAATGTTTTTAGGTATCTTACTGTTAGAACCGGACTAGCAATGTTTACATCTATGGTAGTAGTGTTTTTAATAGGTACACCATTCATAAAATTTTTTTCAACAAGACAAATCTTAGACCCAATAAGAGATGATGGGCCAGCAGAGCATATAGTAAAAAAAATTGGAACACCTACAATGGGAGGTGTCTTAATATTGCTTGGTTTATTTTCTGGAATATTATTGTGGGGAGATTTATCCAATTACCATATATGGTTTTTACTTTTTATTGTAACTAGTTATGGTTTGTTGGGAGCATATGATGATTTTAGAAAAATTAAATTTAGGAATTCTTATGGTATTTCATTTAAATTTAAGATTATTTCTCAAATATTAATAGCTATAGTTGGTATAATGGGGCTAACACATTTTTCTCAAAATATAGAACTAACAAATTTATATTTTCCATTTTTCAAAAATTTAATTGTAAATCTAGGATGGTTTTTTATTCCATTTTCTGTATTCATAATTGTGGGTTCATCAAACGCAGTTAATCTCACGGATGGTCTTGACGGTTTAGCTACAGTGCCAGTTATATTAGTAGCAGGATGTTTTGGATTTATTAGTTATGTTACTGGAAACATTGTTTTTTCAGAGTATCTAAATATACCATATTTAGAGGGTATGGGAGAAACTGCTGTTTTTTGTGGATCAATTATTGGAGCTTGTCTAGGTTTCTTATGGTTTAATGCACCTCCAGCTAAAATATTTATGGGTGACACTGGATCTTTAGCCTTAGGCGGCTCATTAGGAGCGGTTGGAATTATTACAAAGCATGAAATAGTTTTAGCAATAACGGGTGGTTTATTCGTTTTAGAAGCAATTTCAGTTATTGTACAAGTTGTATCATTTAAGTTAACAGGTAAAAGAATTTTTAGAATGGCTCCTATTCATCATCATTTCGAAAAAAAGGGCTGGGCAGAGTCAACTGTGGTAGTTAGATTTTGGATAATTTCAATAATTCTTGCAATGATTGGATTGGCGACATTAAAACTTAGATAATGTTAAATAGTCAAAATATTTTTTTTAATAAAACAATTTTAATTTATGGCCTGGGAAAAAGTGGACTTTCAGCTGTAAAATTTTTAAAAAAAAATAATGAAGTGATAAAGTGTGATGATAAGATAAAAAATAATTATAAAAAAATTAAAAAAATTTTTTTTGATTATATAATTCTAAGTCCTGGAATAGATATAAATAGTTGTAAATTAAGTAGTTTCTTAAAAAAAAATTATAAAAAAGTTTATACAGATTTAGATATTTTTTACAACAATCACAAAAAGAATACCAAGATAACAATTACTGGCACTAATGGAAAATCTACTACAGCAAAAATTTTATATGAGATTTTAAAAGCACAAAAAATTGATGTTCGTCTAGTTGGTAATATTGGTAACCCTATTTTGTTAGAAAAAAATATAACAAATAAAACGGTTTTTGTAATTGAAGCATCATCCTATCAATTAGAATATAGTAAACTATTTAGGTCAAATATATCATTAATTTTAAACATAACACCAGATCATCTTGATAGGCACAAAACCATAAGTGAATATGTTAAAGCTAAATTTAAATTAATTAGCAATCAATCAAAAAAAGATTTAGCTATTATTAACATGGATAATTTTTATATTAAACGTCAACTAAAACTAAAAAACTTTTCTTCAAAAATAATTAAGATAAATAAAAAAAAAAATACTAATTTTATTAAAAAAATTAAAAACAAATATTTTTCTTCGGAAGGAAACAAAGAAAATTTACGATTTATTTTAGCTGTTACAAAAATATTAAAAATTAAAAATGATTTTGTATTAAAGGTATTAGAAAAATTTAAAGGCTTAAATTATAGACAACAAATAATTTATAATTCAAAAAAACTTACAATTATTAATGATTCAAAAGCAACTACATTCTCTGCATCTGAAAGTCTGTTAAAATCTTTAGACAATGTTCATTGGATAGTCGGTGGATTAGCAAAAAAAGGTGATAAATTATTATTAAGCAATAAAGATAGTAGAAATATCAAAGCTTATATTTTTGGAAAAGACAAAATTTTTTTTGTCAACAAAGTAAAAAAAGTAATGAAGTATGAGTCTTTTTCGAATTTAAAAATTTTAATTAAAAAAATATTTTTAGATATTAAAGATGATAAAAAGTTTATTCATAAAACAATTTTTTTTAGTCCTGCCGCTGCTTCATTTGATAATTTTAATAATTTTGAAGAGAGGGGAAATTATTTTAATAAACTTATTAAAAAATATATAAATAATGAACTATAATACAATATACAAATTTTATTATGAGTGGTGGAAAAACATCGATAAGCCGTTGCTCTTGTTAATAATATTTTTGTTTAGTTTAGGATTATTTTTTTCATTAGTGTCAACTTCTTTAATTGCTTCTGACAAATTAGATACAAATAACTATTTTTTTTTCTTCAAGCATTTGGTGTACATTTTAATAGGATTAATGGTTTTAATTTTTTTTTCATCGTTAAGTGAAAAAAATTTATTTAAAGTTTCTTTTTATTTATTTTTTATATCTTTAATTTTTCTTTTTTTAGTTCCAATTTTAGGCACTGAAGTTAAAGGGTCTAAAAGATGGCTTAGCCTTTTTTTTCTCCCAAGATTTCAACCAATTGAAATTGTTAAACCTTTTGTAATTATATTTATTGCTACAATTCTTTGTATGGAAAAAAATTTTAATATATATTTAAAGTATTTATTAACGATTATTGCCATTTTACCTGTTTGTTTTTTATTGATAATGCAACCCGATATTGGCCAAACATTATTGGTGCTTTTATCTTGGGCTACTTTAATTTTTATATCTGGTATTAGTTTACCAATTATAATAATTTTTTTTAGTTTTTTACTTTTATCTCTACTTTACATGGTTTTTTTTATTTCAAAATTTTTCTATATAAAAAGCAGGATTTTATCCTTTCTCAGTCCTAGTGATGGGACATATAATTTTCAGTCTGACAAAGCAATAGACGCAATAATGAGTGGTGGATATTTTGGAAAAGGTATTGGTGAAGGCACTCTTAAAAATAGAGTTCCCGAAGCACATACAGATTATATTATTTCAGTTATCTCAGAAGAATTTGGAGTTGTAGCTATAATACTATTATTAATTTTATTTCTATTTTTTATTTATACTGTCTTTAAAAGAATATACTTAGAAAAAAGTGAAAAAACAAAATTAGTTTTAACCGGCATTATAAGTTTAATTATATTTCAAGCACTTATACATCTTGGTGTAAATATTAGACTGTTTCCAACTACAGGCATGACCTTACCTTTTTTAAGTTATGGAGGATCTTCAATTATAGGAGCTTCAATATTGTCAGGTATAATATTAAATTTGACTAAAAGAAAAGTAAACTAAATGAAAAAAAAAATTTTAATTAGTACAGGTGGGTCAGGTGGGCATGTTGTTCCTGCTACAATACTATACAAACATTTACAAGATCAATTTGATGTTTCAATGACTTGTGATAGAAGAGGTGAAAGATTTGTAAAAGGAGGTAATTACAATTTAAGTATTTTTAATGTTAACCCAATATCAAAAAACTTTTTTTTTATACCTTTCCAATTTTTTTTGATTATAGGTTTAATTGTTAAATCCTTTTTCTTTTTAAAAAAAAATAAAATCGACTTATTATTTTCAACAGGAGGTTATATGTCTCTACCTTTATGTTTTGCCTCAAAATTTTTAAAAATAAAACTATTTTTATTTGAACCAAATATTGTATTAGGAAGGTCAAATCGTTTTTTTATTAATTATTGTCAAAATATATTTTGTTATTCTGATAAAATTAAAAATTTCCCGAATAAATCAAAAAATAAAATTATAATAATACCACCATTATTAAGAAAAAAATTTTACGAAACTAATAAAATTGAAAAAACAAGTGAAGATGTCAATCTTCTTATTATAGGTGGTAGTCAAAGGGCAAAAATATTTGATAACTTAATCAAAAACTCCATAATTAAGTTATCTAAAAAATATCAATTAAAAATTTATCAACAAACTCAGATAAGTAATTTTGATAATTTACAAAAGATCTATCAAGATAATAATATTGAATGTGAATTATTCGACTTTAATGAAGATGTTCTAAGCTTTATGAAAAAATCAAATATATGCATTTCAAGAGCAGGCGCTTCAACCTTAGCTGAGTTAGTTTTTTTAAGTTTACCACATATTGCTATACCGTTACCAAACGCAAAAGATAACCATCAATTTGAAAATGCAAATTTTTACAATGAAATTGGTTGTAATTGGATTTTAAATCAAAATGAAATTGATGAAATTACTTTAACAAATAAGATAACAAAAGTCATTGATAACAAGAATGACTACCTTAAAAAACAAAAAAACATGAAAAATTTTAGCTATCAAAATAGTTGGAATAATGTAAATCAGAAAATTAAATCGGTTATTAATGAAAATTGAATTAGCAAAAACTGAAATTATACACTTTGTTGGTATAGGAGGAATAGGTATGAGCGGTCTTGCGCTAATTATGAAAAGAATGGGCTTTAACATTCAAGGTAGCGATGTTCAAATTAACAAAAATATTGAAAGATTAAAAAAAAATAAAATTAAAATTAACATTAATCATAAAAAAAAAAATATATCTACCGCAACTATCGTTGTTGCTTCGTCTGCTATAAAAAAAAATAACCCTGAATTAATTGAGGCAAGAAAAAAAATGTTACCGATTTACAAGCGTGGTCAAATGTTAGCTAATATAGTTTCTTTAACCAAAAATATTGTGGTGACCGGCTCTCATGGTAAAACAACAACCACTTCATTATTAGCAGCAATTTTTTCCAAAACAAATTTAGATCCTACAATAATTAACGGAGGAGTGCTTAATGCAATTAAAAATTCAGCAAAACTTGGAAAAAGTGAATGGTGCATACTAGAAGCAGATGAATCTGACGGAAGTTTTATACATGTTCCACCTACTTACTCTATTGTGACAAATATAGATCGAGAGCATATGGATTATTATAGTTCTATGAATGATCTTAAAAATTTATTTATAAAATTTGTAAATAAAGTTCCCTCATTTGGAAAATCATTTATTTGTATTGATGACAAAAACAATAATGATTTATTGAAAAAAATAAAAGTTAAAAACTATTTTACATACGGTACTAACCCAAAATCACAATTTTATATAAATAATATTAAACAAGTAAAGCAATTCTCAGAATATGATTTGTTAATCAAAGTACCAGGTAAAAAAACTCTGAGTATTAAAAAAATTAAAATACCACTTCTTGGAATTCATAATATACGTAATGCAACAGCTGCAGCATCAGTAGCTTTGACAATAGGTATTTCTAAAAATATTATCAAGAAAGGTTTAAAAGACTTTAAAGGCGTACAGAGAAGGTTTAATAAAATATTTACCTATAGAGAAACTAATTTTTATGATGATTATGCACATCATCCTACAGAAATAAAAGAAGTTTTAAATGGGGTGAGGGCCGCATATAAAAAAGAAGAAGTTTTTTGTATATTTCAACCTCATAGAATATCTAGATTAAAAGATCTGAGAAAAGAATTTAGTTTATCATTTAAGAAAGCTGATACTGTTATTCTATGTCCAATTTATTCCGCAGGTGAAAAAATGAAGTTAGGATTTAATTATAACAATTTTGCAAAAGATATTATAAAAAATTCAAATGTTAAACTTTTTATGGTTGAAAATCAGTACCAACTAGCAAAGTTTATAAAAAATAATATTTATGGAAAAAAAATAGTAGTTGGAATGGGTGCTGGCACTATTTCGTCATGGATGCGAGAACTTCCAAAATTAATATAATGCAGATAGAAGAATTAAGAAAATTTTCAAATGAAATTGATAGTAAATTTTTATTTGATTATGATTTAAAGAAAAGTAATTGGTTTAATATTGGTGGTAAAACTAAAGCTTATTTTAAACCAGACAATTTATCTGATCTAGTTTTATTTTTAAAGAAATTTGGTACTAAAGAAAAAATCTATGTTCTAGGTGCTGGTTCAAACACACTTATAAAAGACTCCACTTATGAAGGTATAGTTATGAAGTTAGGTAAAAATTTTTCTAATATTTCAATACTGCCTAATAATATAATTATTGCTGGTAGCGCTTGTTTAGATAAAAAATTATCTGATTTTGCTGTAGAAAATGAAGTGGGAGGATTTGAATTTTTAGCATGTATACCGGGAATGATTGGAGGTGGTTTAAAAATGAACGCAGGTTGTTTTAATAGAGAATTTAAAGATATACTTGTGTCAATACAAGCAATTGATAAAGAAGGCAAAGTTTTAACAATACCCTCGAGTAAAATTAAATTTGAATATAGAAATAATAATCTTCCAGATGATTTAATTTTTTTAAGTGCGTCTTTTAAAGGTGTAAAAAAAAGCAAAAAAGAGATTGAAGATAAAGTTATAGAATTAAAGAATAAAAAAGATAGTACTCAACCAACTAAAATTAAAACAAGTGGAAGTACCTTTAAAAATCCTATTGGTCAATCAGATAAAAAAGTTTGGCAATTGATAAAAGAATCAGTATCACAAGATTTAAGTTTTGGTGATGCTTGTATTTCAAACAAACATTATAATTTTTTTGTTAACAAGGATAATGCTAGCTATGAAGATATGATAAAATTGATAAATTTTGTTCAGGAAAAAGTAAAAAAAAAAACAGGAGTTATTCTAGAAAAAGAGATTAAGATATTGGAGTAATTATGAAAAAGAGAATTTTAGTACTTTGTGGAGGAATATCAAAAGAACGACTAATAAGTTTGGACACTGGAAAACAAGTAGCAAAAGAATTAAAAAAAAATAAATATACGGTCAGAACTTGTGAGCCAGACAAAAATTTATTTAAAAATATAAAGCTGTTTAGACCAAACATAGTTTTTAATGCTTTACACGGTCAATTTGGAGAAGATGGTTATATTCAAGCAATTTTAGAAACACAAAAAATTTCATACACACACTCCGGAATACTTGCATCTTCAATAGCAATGGATAAAGAGATTTCAAAAAAAATTTTTTTAAAACATAAAATATTAACACCAAAGTATATTAAATTTGATTTTTCTAAATATAAAAAAAGTATTATTAAAGAAATTGATAAAAGATTAAAATTTCCAGTTGTTATTAAACCAATCAATGAGGGATCGAGTGTACATGTTTATATTTGTACAAAAAAAAATATAATAAAAAATCTAAAAAAACTAAAAATGTATAAGCAAATTTTAATTGAAGAATTTATTGCAGGCAGAGAAATACAAGTAGCAGTAATGGGAAATAAAACACTTGGTGCTATAGAATTAGAACCTAAAAGAAAATTTTATGATTATGAGGCAAAATATAATTCAAAAGCAAAAACAAAGCATATAATTCCAGTAAATTTGAATAAAAAAAACCTAAATAAAATTCAAAGTATTGCAAATAAAGCCCATAAAATAATAGGCTGTCGTGGTGTAACCAGAGCAGACTTTAAATATTGTAATGGTAAATTTTATTTATTAGAGGTTAATACCCAGCCAGGCATGACTAAACTTTCACTTGTACCTGAAATTGCTAAACATTCAGGAATAAGTTTTATAAAGTTAATTGAGTGGATTTTAAAAGATGCATCAATTAACAGGTAAAAAAGTTAAAATAATAACTTATTTAATATTGCTATTTATATTAAGCACAACAAGTGGTAAATTCTCATCAAATCAAAATACTTATTCCTCAAAAATAAAAAAAATTAACGTTGAAGGTCTTTCAAATACTGAAAATTTAAAAATTTCAAATGAACTAAGTGATTTAATTCAAAATGATATTTTTTTTATTGATAAAAAAAAAGTAAATAATATTATGACAAAACATAATGTTATAGAAGAATACACTATTAAAAAGATTTACCCCTCAACAATTAGCATAAAAATTAAACCAACAAAATATCTTGCTAAAATGTCTAATGACCATCAGTTAATAGTTGGTGCAAATGGCAAACTTATTGTGGATAAAAAAAACAAAGAAATATTACCTTTTATTTTTGGAGAATTTAAATCTGAAAATTTCTTATCTTTAAAAAAGAATATTTACCAATCTAAATTTACTTTTAAAGAATTTAAAACATTATATTTTTTTCAGTCAAATAGATGGGATGTTTTAACTCATGATAATATTTTAATAAAATTGCCTCAAAATAATTTTTTAGAGTCTCTTAATCTAGCTTATAAAATTATAAATAGTAATAAGTTTTTAAAAAAAGATATTATTGATTTAAGAGTTAAAAATCATTTAATTGTAAAATAATGAATAATAAAACTTTTCAAACTTTTTTTGATTTTGGCTTTTCTAAAGTAAGAGCTGGGACATTCAATTCAGATAATCATAATGAAGCTTTTTATGCTGAAAGTGAATTTTTTATTGATAGATCAAATTTAGAGCAAAAAATTGAAAAAATTATTACCTCTTTGGAAAAAAACACAAATGAATATATAAATAATATAAATTTGATGGTCGATAGCCCGAAAATGCTCTCTATTGGTATTTCTCTTTCTAAAAAAATTGATGGATCAACTTTAAAACAAGAAAATATTAAATTTTTAGTTCAAGAAGCAAAACAGCAAATTTTGAAACACTATACTAATTATAATATTGCTCATATTATTATTAGTAATTACAAAATTGATGGAACTGATTACTCTTATTTTCCAGATCAAATAGATTGTAATTTTATATCTTTAGATTTACTTTTTATTTGCTTACCGATAGATTTACTTTTTGATTTAAAAAGCATTTTTTCTAAGTCAAATATTTTAATTGATCAAATAATTTGTTCAAGTTATGCAAAATCAATTAATTATAAAGATAATTTAAATTTAAAAGGATGTACATCATTCATTGATGTTGGGTTTAATAAAACATCAGTAATTTCCTACTTAGATGATAAGATTATTTCATTGAATGTTTTACCTATTGGAGGCAACTATATAACAAAAGATATTTCTAAAGTTTTAGAAATAGATCTTGACAGATCTGAAGAGGTCAAAATTAATTTCAATCAAAATACTAAATCTTCAGATAATGAAAATATTTCACTAGAAATTCTTCATCAAATAATTCTCGCTAGAGCTGAAGAAATATTAGAATTGTCTTCCACATTTATCAAATCAAGTTTATTTAAAGATGATACATTTAAGATGATCATAACTGGTGATGGCTTAAAAGTATTTAATAATAAGTGTAAAAATGAAATTTCTTTTTTAAATAATATAGATTTTTTGGAGGAAAATTTAGAAAGTGTTTGTAAGTCTGGATTTAGATTTATTTCAGAGCTAAATAGACAAGAAGTTATAATAGTTCCAAAAAAACCTATAAAACAAGGGTTTTTTGAAAAACTTTTTCACCTATTTAAATGAAATAGTATTTTCCTGTAACATTTCTTGTTTTTCTTAATTCGTCTCAACTATTTATAAGGTCACAATGTCTGTTTTAAATCAAAAAACTATTAATAAAGATCTTAAGTTTAAAGGTGTTGGGCTTCATAGTGGTTTAGCTGCAACAATGACTATAAAACCTGCAGCACCAAATTCTGGAATAGTTTTTAAAAGAATAGATCTCAAGGAAAATAACAAAATCATTCCAAATATTTTTAATGTAAGCAGCGCTGTATTCTGTACTACTATTTCAAATGAAAATGGTGCAAGTGTATCTACAATAGAACATTTAATGGGTGCTTTATATGGATTAGGTATAGATAACGCTTTAATAGAAATTGACAATCGAGAAGTACCAATCTTAGATGGTTCAGCAAAAGTATTTGTTGAAGAAATTTCTAAAGTTGGAATTAAAAATAGTGATGCTCCAATTAAAATAATTAAAATTGAAAAAAAAATTGAATTTGTTGATGGAAATAAAACAATTTCAATTGAACCAAGCAAAATTAGTTTAGATATAGATTTTGAATTAAAATATGAAAATGAAACAATAGGAACCCAAAGAAATCTGGTAAAAGTATTCGAGTCTGATTTGAAAGATATTTATAGCTCTAGAACATTTTGTTTATTTGAAGATATAGAAAAATTAAAAGAAATGGGTTTAGCTAAAGGAGGCAGTCTTGATAACGCAATAGTTGTTAGGAATAATGAAATCTTAAATGATAATGGTCTTAGAAATGAAAAAGAATTTGTAAACCACAAGATTTTAGATTGCATGGGAGATTTATACTTGGCTGGTTATAAGATAATTGGAAAAATTATTTGTTCTCAGGGTGGTCATAAGCTTACCAACCAGTTATTAAGAAAAGTTTTTCAAAATAATGAAAATTTTTCAGTAATTGAAATCACTGAAAAACATTTACCAAATGCTTTTATCAATAAAAGTCATTTAAAGTCTATAGCTTAAAAGTATAAACTTTTACAAAAATTTGCTAAGAAGTATTATGTTTTATAAAAAACTAATAATTATCTTTTCCTTTTTAATTTTAATATCGTGTAGTGGTAATAACGAAAAAGAAGTTAAAATTATACCTTCAAATAATAATTTAGAAGACGAAATGATAAAAGCTTACAATGAAGGTGTTGTAGCTTTAAAATCAGGTGATGCACAGTATGCTTCAAAAAAATTTAATGAAGCAGAACTATTATTTCCTCAATCAGAGTGGGCACCAAAGGCTTTACTTATGTCAGCTTATGCTTATTGGTCTCAACAATATTATAGTAGCTCGATAGATGAATTGGAAAGATTTATAAATGTATATCCAACAAATCAAAATTTAGATTATGCGTATTATCTCATGGCAATGTGTTATTATGATAGCATTGTAGATGAAAAAAAAGATCTTAAAAGTTTGTTAAAATCACAAAATTATTTTCAAATTGTTATAGAGAAATTCCCAGAGACTGATTATTCTTTAGATGCAAAATATAAACTAGATTTAATACAAGACCTGTTAGCAGCAAAAGAATTGTATATTGCTAGGCATTATATAAAAAAACAAAAGTGGATTGCAGCAATTAACAGATTAAAAAATATTGTGAATGATTATGAGACAACAGTATATATTGAAGAGGCGCTTCATAGATTAGTTGAGATTCATTATAAAATTGGACTAGAGGATGAAGCAAGAAAATATGCAAAAACTTTAGGGTACAATTATGAAACAAGTGAATGGTATGAAGAGTCATATCGAATATTTAATAAAAAATATAAAAATGTAAGAAATTCTAAAAAAGAAAATAAAAAAAGAAACTTAACAGACAAAATAAAATCTTTTTTTTAAAATGAAAAAAAAAGAAATTGAAAATATTTATTTAAAAAAATTAAAAGAATTTAAAGAACATAATAAAAATTATTATCAAAAAAGTAATCCAGCAATAACAGATGCGGAATTTGATAAACTTAAAATAGAAATATTAAATTTAGAAAATAAATATATTTTTTTAGAAGACTCAAATTCACCATCGAAAATTGTAGGATTTAAACCTTCTAAAAATTTTCAAAAAGTAAAACATAAAGTTCCAATGCTGTCACTCGGAAATGCTTTTAGTGAAGAGGATATAAAAAATTTTGAAAAAAAAATAATAAACTTTTTAAGCTTAAATGAAACAAACAAAATAGAATACAGTGCTGAACCTAAAATTGATGGAATTTCTGCTTCATTAATTTATATCAATGGCGATTTTACAAAGGGTCTTTCAAGAGGAGATGGCATAGAGGGAGAAGACATTACCCAAAACTTAAAAACAATTAACGATATACCTTTAAAAATAGATGCAAAAAATTTTCCTAAAGAAATTGATATCAGAGGTGAGGTTTTCATAGAGAATAATGATTTTAAAATAATAAATGAAAAGTTTGCTAACCCAAGAAATGCAGCATCAGGATCTTTAAGACAAAAAGATTCAAAAATTACATCTAAAATACCACTTAAATTTATTGCTTATACTTATGGTCACACAGAAGAAATGGACATTAACAGTCAAACAGATTTTTTAGAAAACTTAAAGATATGGGGTTTTAAAATAAATCCTTTAAATAAAAAATTATCAGGTATTAAAAATTTAATGCAGAATCATAAAAATTTAGAGGAAAAAAGAAAAGAAATAGCATTCGACATAGATGGTATTGTTTATAAGGTTGATGATTTTAATTTACAAAGGAGGTTAGGTTTTGCAGCGAATGCACCAAGATGGGCAATCGCACATAAATTTTCGGCAAACAGTTCAATATCTGAAATAACAAATATTGAAATTCAAATAGGTAGAACAGGAGCATTGACACCGGTTGCAAAAATAAAACCTGTTAATATTGGTGGCGTTGTTGTGTCAAATGCAACACTCCACAATGAAGATGAAATTAATAGGAAAGATATAAGAATTGGAGACATAGTAAATATCGAGAGAGCAGGAGACGTAATACCTCATGTTGTTTCTGTGGATAAAAAAAAAAGAGCTAAAAATTCAAAAAAATTTATTTTTCCAATAAATTGTCCATCTTGTGGTAGCAAAACTTTAAAGGATTATAATGAAATAACTAAAAAAGAGGATGCAGTTAGAAGATGTACAGCTAGTGAAGGTTACGAGTGTGAAAAAATCGTAATAGAAAAAATTAAACATTTTGTATCAAAAGAAGCATTTAATATAGATGGTTTTGGAAAA
>MDTG01113411.1_pt1 | contig 18632 bp, 14 predicted proteins | sample 811421 | NCBI WGS metagenome assembly MDTG01 (sample SAMN05326645, study PRJNA326480) | marine metagenome | isolation source: seawater | place: Pacific Ocean: South East | collected 2011
ACTTTATTTTCTTGCTCCACCCCTTGACCCAAAACTAAAAAAGGCATAAAATAAAGAATGAAGAAAAAAGATGTTTTCATAAGTAACACTGCAAAAATAGATTATTTATTCAGCCTACAACCAATGATTCCATTATAGAATATAACTAATACTAAATGGACTATGTTAGGCAGGAACAATATATTCAAACTGTTAAACGCTGGTATTCGTTTTTAATCGTTCTATTTTGTTGCTTTGATAATTAGGAATTGGCTTATTTTAGTTTATTTCTTATCATATTATTTATAATAATACTCATGTTAGAATCTACAAGCATACTTCCACTTGAAGTTATGGAACCAGTTGAAAATACTGATCCGCCATTTGGTGTTTCAAAATAGACCATATCGGCACCTCCGTGCCTGCTTGCTCCTTCTTTACCTAATTCATAAACAGCTTCTTGTTTTACTCCTCTAGCCAATAGAATAATATTGTCAGGTGAATTGGAGGTCATTTTATCAGTTTCATGACCAGATGCATATTTGCGATTAACACTTTTTCCAAATAAATCTCCATTTTCCAACTTGGTGTTTTCAAATAACCAATGATCTTCATTAATCACAACATATGGCATATATGTATCATAGCCAACTGCATCGTAAGCTGCGCCTAGTATCTTTTCCTCAGGTTTGCCAAGGTCTCTCCACTTTCCTCCTTTAGTAGAATCAGACTCATGAACACCTTGCGTTTTTATACACTCAATAGTATTGTTAGAAAGAGTAACCTTCCAGTACATACCGTTTGCCCCTATATGACATAAAGACCCCTTCTTATTAATATATGTCTCCATCCCATCAAAAGCATTTCGAGTCCAATATTCTGAATGAGTATTTAAAAATACTAAATCATAATCCATAAGTAAATTGGGGTTTAAATGAATATCAGTATCTGAAACGATGTCAAAACTATATTTTTCCCTTTCCAACCAATGAATAAGAGCTAATTCAGCATCAAACAGATGGCCTTTATACTCAAGGCCACCTACTATTTTAATAGGTCTTAATAAACTTAATTGTGAAGACTGTTTTTTAATTTTACAAGAATCATTAACCTCGTATCTGTAAAAATTGGCTTTACCCCAACCGTTGTAGGCATGCCACGTATTGGTTGATGCTACACATAATATCTTATTTTTTATTGGACTCTTTACAATTATTGGGATTTTAAATTGGTGATATTCATTAGACAAATTAATGGTCATATAGCTACTAACAGCATTTTTAGGTATCTTTATTTTATTTGTTAATATCCAATTACAACCATCTTTAAATGCGCATTGATTATAATTTTGAACAATACCGTTGCTATCATTAATTAATAATAACGATTTAGAGTCTAGGCTTTGATCTACCAATTCAATTTTAAAGTTTTTGCTTTTTGAACTTATGTATAGTTCTACAGTCTCTCCAGGTAAATAAGATATTTTATCTGTATATCCTTCAATCTTAGAATCGTTTTGTATGATTAAGGTAGAATCACATAAACAGTGTAATGAGTCTGCTCTAGAAATTGAATCTATTTGTGGTTTTGTTTGTGGTTTTATTTGTGTTTGATTTGTATTCGTATCACATGAATAGAACATGAATGCAAGAGGTAAAACAAATAAGGCTTTTAGTCTGTTTTTATTCCTGTTGAATACGAACAATTTAATCGTATCTAACACTAAATAAAGAATGAAGAAAAAAGATGTTTTCATAAGCAAATACAACAAAAATATTGATTGATAGTTTCTACTATATTTTTCTAAAACTACAAAAAACAAAGTTCTGAGTAGTGTCGAATGGTGTTTGGTGCTCTACCCTAATGCAATTAATTTTCTCGAACAAAGGTTTCAATCGTTCGGTCATTGAGCTTTCCGAATATTGTTTAATGTTTATCCCACTGCATTTTTTTGGGCCATCTTCTGAAAATGTGCCTATCACTAAAACACCAGATGAATTTATATTTTGTTCAGCTATTTTCAAATAGCTAGATATATCTTGTTCATCTGTCAAAAAGTGAAATGCTGCTCGGTCGTGCCAAAAGTCATATTTTTCTATCGGATTAAAAGCTGCTGCATCTGCAACAATCCATTTTACATTTTGGGCTTTTTCAGCAAGTCGTTGTTTTGCTCTTTCAATGGCTGCTGATGAAATATCAAGTACCGTAATATCCGTATAACCCAAATCGAGTAAACTATCTACCAAAAAACTGTCACCACCACCAATATCAATGATTTTTGCTGTTTTTGGGACATTAAATTCCTTAATAAAATCCAATGAAGTGATGGGGGTCGGTTGATACCAACTTACCTCTTTTAACTCTTTGGTCTGATAGACTTTCTCCCAATGTTTTTTACGGTCAAAATTTTCCATTATTGCAACTTTAGTTGTGTTGTAAAATTCTTTAAAGCCTAAACTTTAACATTATCAAAGATACCAACTTTAAGTTTAGTAGTAAGTTCGCAATTTAGGTATTCACAACTTTATTATTTTATTTAACACCAACACCCAGTTTCACGGTTTACTTTAATCCAAACTTTAGGTGAGACTTTATTTCTAAAGGCATCGTATTTTACGATAGATTTAATTTTTATTTTTTTCAAATTGTAAAATTCAATTTCCTCATTACTCATCGAATGTACATCGTCTGCATCTGCTGCTGTTAGGGTAAACCCGTAAAAAACTGTATCCATACCTATTTGCTCAAATAAGTCGATGAATAAGTTATGCTCTTCAGAATTTCTTGGGTATTCGTAGCCTTCTTTATCTCCATCTGACCAAGAATCTGCTAAGAAAAAAGAATCTTCACATGTTGTAAATAGGATAATTGACAAAATGATTAGGGTGTACTTTTTCATAGTTTTAAAATATTGGTTGTGCTTAACTTGACTACTACCTGACTTGTGGAAATAAAAAAATCCCCAAGACAATATTGTCAAGGGGATTATAAAGTGTGAACTCGGAGGGAGTCGAACCCCCAACCTCTAGAGCCGTAATCTAGTGCACTATCCAGTTATGCTACGAGTCCAAATTCGTTTGCAAATATAAATTAGCTAATTGAATATGAGTACAAAAAATGAAATTATTTCTTCTTTCTTAGTTTGACCTTATTCTCATCGCCCCTTACTAGTCTTTCAATATTCCTTTGGTGGGTGGCAATCAATAATACCGGAACAAAAATGGAAAATATCATCATGGTAGGCACTAGGTTATCAGATAGGTAGTACACCCCGAAAGGGAAAAACAAACCAGCAAAAATTGAACTTAAAGAAACGTATTTTGAAAACAATAAAGTCAGCACGAAAATAACGATAGATATAACTGCCGCTTCAGGGAAAACGCCAATCATAAAACCTAGTAGCGTTGCGACACCCTTTCCTCCTCTAAAACCTACATATACAGGAAAGACATGACCCAATACAGCCGCAATACCAAAAGCTAACTGCAAATTGATATATATTTCTGTTGAAGGCACATAGCTTGTAAACCATACCAAATCCACAGCAATAAAGCCTTTCAATACATCTAGAATTAGAACAGGAATTCCTGCTTTTTTTCCTAGAACTCTAAAGGTATTGGTTGCTCCAGCATTGCCACTACCGTATTCTCTAACGTCAATACCTTTAAATAGCTTACCAGCTATTATACTAAAAGGTATAGAACCTATGAGGTAGGAAAGAATTAGAAATACAATATTAGACCCTGTAAGCATAACGGCTAAAATATAAAGTTTGACTACTACCTAAAGAAACGCTTTTTGAAGTTATCAACATCTGTATCTGAAGATAAATCGTATTGGTATTGGGCTTGTCCTTTGGATGCTGGCAGCTTCTTTTGTTGGGATTTCACTTCCAAGATACCAATGTTATAGTCTTCTATTGAAGAGCGACTAAGTAAGACCTCATTAGAATAGGTGAAGAAATACCATTCGCCAATATCTGTTTCTAAATACACATTAAAGATATCACCAGAATAGTCTTTATTGAGTTCCAAACGTCCTTTGTAAAGTTTGTTGATTTGAAAATCATTGACATTACCCAAGCCTAACATTTTCTTAGACATAATACTTGAATTCTCTTGATCCCACTCTAAGTTTACATCGTAGAAATAAAGTGTTTTCTTCAACTTAGAAGGTAATTTTTCAAACTGCCCATACATTTCGTATTCGAAAGATAAATCTTCATTCTGTAATATTCTGTTGAAGTTAGGAATATAAAAACTCTCTTTCATCTCCAATTCATCTGCCATAGGATCATTATATAAATCTTGCCCCATAAATTCCATAGCGTTTTTACTCATATAAAAATCTAGAGATAACATACATTTGGTTTTAAATGTATTTTCTACAGCGTTGTAGTTAAAATTACCAATGGTAGAAACATCTACTCTTCCTAAATCTAAACCGAGATTAAATTCTCCCTCTCCTTTCATCACACAACCTTCATTGGTCATAGTGAACTTACTAGCTAAAGAGTCTGTCTTGTCTTCTACAATAAACATAGAACGAGATGGATTGTAAGATAAATAACCATTAATAGGCATCATTACCAAGTCTGTTTCTATCTCTAAAGAAGTCAAGAAAGCGGGGTATATCCTATCGTCAGACATGATAGGACCTACATAAAGATTCTTGCCGTTTTCGTCGAGCACCTCACCACCAATAGGCAATTGTATATCTTCAACACCTACATAATCGTTAAACTTTACCCAACCGTCTTTGACCAAATAACATTCGTGTTGTACTTGAAAAGCACCATCGTAATAAAACTCCTTTTGCGAGCCTTCCATCTTAACCGAACCTTTGTACGAAAACTGAGGGTTAAATTTAAAGTCTCTTTCAGCACTGATAGTTCCAATACCTACCGATTGATAAATACTGTCCACATACAAAGAATCAAATTTTATTAATTGCTCTTCAACTCCTCTACCCTTGTAGTTTACTGAAGCTTTACCAGAATAACTTTTACCTCCATAAATAGTTATGTCAGCATCAAACAACTCATGATAACGTTCTTCTCTATTTACTAAAATCGATGCAGCAGTGAAACTTCTCATTATGGCACCTGTCTCTACCGTTACATTGCCATCGGCAGGATAAATAGCAGCATCGGCCACTTGTATCTCATCAACTTCTTGTGCTTCTATAATATAATCTTTCAAACTATAAGTGGCTTTTCTGGACACAAAAGACAAAGAGTCTTGATCTAGATGAGTCGATACAAACCGAGAGCCACTACCCCCTTCAGAAACCCCTAGTTCTACCATACTACTATCCATAAACCACTTTAACTCATCAATGAAACAGATGTATTGATTTTCAGGGAAAGCCACAAACGAATTGTTACCATTGGATTGAAAAGTACCTGTTCTTTCAATAAGATTAATTTCTGTTCGCAGATTTACAGACTCAAAAGCAATAGCCTTAAAATCATCGGAACGGTGCAAGACAAAATCAGCCGTGTCTGCATTAAATTCATTGTGATTAAAATAATATAAATTAGAACTTAATTCAGAGTCTTCTAAATACACTTTTCCCGCTCCTGTAAGACCTGTGGGGCGAAGGAAAAAGTGTCCATCTAGAGTGGCTTTAGCTGAATATAACTCCAAATCTTCTGTCTTTTTTTCTACGCTAAGAACATCTTCATAAGGCAACCAATGCTCATAAATGACATTACCACTAGCCTGTGGGAATTCGGCTATGTTAGCAGTTCTTTCAAGCTCAAAAGTATTGGCATGTGTATTCATAGAATCTGGAAAGAACACGTAATCGTCTGATTGTGTCGTTGAGGATAAATAATCAAAGCCTCCTTTACCTCTTAAGCCAGACTTATTTAGCGTTAACCTATTATTGGCGTGGAATTGGCCTTTGTCACCATAAAGAGGGTATCCGGCATCAGGAATATCAATAACAAAACCTAGAGCATTATCCTCTTGTACTCTTAGCTCTTCCCTAAAGTTAGGGAATATATTTGCCGAATTCAGGTCGCCAGGAAAGCTTAATGAAGAACGGTTATAAGAATCTAAAGAATCTATTTCAAAAGGGTCTATATCGAAGTAAAAACGCTCTCTATCATACACTCCAGAAAATATTTCTTCTTGATCGTAATACACCTTTGAACGATCGTAACTTCTTATAATGGGGTATTCAGTATAATCTTCTTTCCAAATACCCGATTTATTGATGTTTGTATCTACTAACAACTCACCATTAGCAATAGTAATTTCATTCTCCAAGGGCTCTAAAATTAATTCTCCCTTTTCATCGTATTTTTCTTGATTATTAGGTATCCATACTTCGGTAGAAGCGTTTTTAAAATACAACCTAAAATCTTCGTAGTTAAATGTGATGTCTTCAGACTTAATTCTAAAACGTCCACCAGCTCCAGCAATAAGGCGTCCTCCCATAGTGAAATTACGTCCTTCTTTAACAACAATTTGCTGTTTTGTAGGAAGTGCAATAACATCTCTCACCTCACTAAGTTGTACCCGCTTTACATTAAATACTTTCAAATCCATTGTATTTAAATCTAGGATAGCATTGGCATTATCAACAGGGGCACTTGATTTGAATCGGATTACATCGTGGTCTTCTTTCTCTGATTTTGCCATTAGATAACGTCTAACGTTATCTTTTACTCCTACTATTCCTAAACCAGAATTATAATTAATAAAGCCTTGTTTGGCTAAATTCATCAAAAAACGAATGTCTTGATCGTCAGAGTAGCCTGACAGATTGACGAAGTCTTTTATTAAAAAGGTGTTATTAATACCATATTGTTTATTAAAATCATTAATTCTCAATAAAGGATGTTGTGCGTCAATTCCTAACAAAGCATCGAAATGTTGTTCTGTATAATATCTATTTGATTCAAAAAAGGCTGGTTGACTTGTATTGGTTGGTAGAGTTCCAAAAATTAATTGGTCTTCGTCAATATCCCAACCTAACTTCTGAAAACGCATATCCAGATCATGGTAAGTGTTGACATAAGGTGCTGAAGAAATACCATCATCATCAGAAATTAAATCTAACCTTCTATTTTCTTGGTCATAGATAAGGTTCAAACCAGGATGTGTTATAGAGTCATTAGAAAACATAATGTTTACAGATGCATTAGATGCCAATACCCTCTTACCAGTTATAGCAATTCGTTCTGAAGAAATTCTAACAAATTGCTTACCATTACGATAAAATATTAAACTTGCCAATTGTCCCTCTCCTCCTTTAGAAACAAAACGATTGCCATATAAAGAATAGCCTCCTTCAAAGTCAACATCTTCTATTAAGTCGGAAAGAGTAATTTTCTTATCGTATGAATCAAACTTAGGGTAGGCAACCTTACTGTCTTTTTTATTTCTTTCAATAAGCTTATTCTCTAACTTCCCGATTATCGGTTTTTCATCAAACACCATGAGGTTGTAAAAACGAACAGAATCAGCCGAAAAATTAGGCTTCTTTAATGCTATTTTATAGTCGGTAAGTTCAGCATATACTTCAGCAAAACTATAACCAGCTTTTCTCCAATCAACAAAACCGCTCTGCCCTTTCCACTGACCTGAAATAGGATAAAAACTACCGTTAGTCTGTGCTATTTTCATAGTGTCGCCTCGAGCAATACACATTAAATCAATGGGTTGAATGTATTTGATGACAGGTACACTATCTTCTAATCCAAAAACATAGTTTAAGGTAGAAGTATGCCAACTTAAAGCTCGGTTTCTAAACAGTGTGTTTTTAGAAAATAAATCATTGGAAAGGCTGAAAAATTTCAATTGCCTTGATGTGGGTGCCGTTTCTAATAAAAAACTTACTATCTCCGACCAATTATTAAACTGTGAATCAAAGGTTTCGGCATTAGAAAAAGATAAAATAGCCTCAATTAAAGATTCAAAATGTGTAGGTCTTTTTCTGTCTTTCAACATTTTGTTGGATACCTCAATAATAGTTGCCTTTTTATCAGAAGAAAAAGTCTTTCCTTCCCATGACTTAGTAAACTTTTTCATCATCTTTTTGGTATCTTCTGAAGAAGAACCAGATAGCATAAAAGTGTTTAACTCTTCAATATATGTAGTGTTGTCGTCTGAGAATGCCTTTAGCCTTTTACCCGACTGAGCACATAGGGAAGATGTTAGAATAAGTAAAGAAAATAGTAAAGTTAGTTTTTTGATAGCTTTCATTGTTTTTGGAATTTTGCTGTTACCCAATTATTCTTGGAATTGTGGTTTATATACTTTAGTCTATGGCATTCTGCCTCATCTCTAATTAACTCTAAATCCTGTTCATAAAAGCCACTAAATAAAATCAGTCCGTCATGATTTAAATGCTCAGAATAAGCTTGCATATCTTCTAATAAAATATTCCTATTGATATTTGCTAAAATAATATCGAAATCACCATCTATTTCCTCTTTACCCCCTCTACATACGTTGATACATGAAGCACCATTCATTTTAATATTTTCTTTAGCGTTATTATAAGCCCACTCTTCTATATCAATAGCCTGTATATCTAAAGAACCTAATTTCTCAGCTAATATTGCGAGTACTGCAGTGCCACACCCCATGTCCAACACACGTTTGGAAGAAAAATCTAAACCAAGCATAGTATCCATCATACCATATGTTGTAGCATGATGCCCCGTCCCAAATGACATTTTAGGAGTGATTATGATTTCGTACTCTACATCTAATGGCTGATGAAAATCTGCTCTTATACCACACTTCTCTCCTATGGTGATAGGCTGAAAATCGGATTCCCATTTCGCATTCCAATTTTCTGGCTTAATGACTTTATGATCAATATTAATATTGCAATCCAATTGATTGCAAATAGTCTCTATATCTGATAGATTAAAATCGCTTTCTTTAATATAGGCTCTAACACCATTATCAATATCTTCAAAGCTTTCAAACTCAAGATCTGAGAGATAAGCAATAAGTATTTCACTCCAAGGTCGAAGTGGTTGAAACGAAAATAAAACCTCCTTATAGTTCATTAAAAAGCATTGATTATTTGACTAAAGTCATTAGCATTTAAAGATGCACCGCCTATTAAACCACCATCAACATCAGATTTAGAAAATATATCTTCTGCATTTGAAGGTTTACAACTACCACCATATAAAATAGAAAGGTTCTGCGCTATGTCGCTACCATACTTATCAGCAAACAAAGAGCGTATGTATGCATGCATCTCTTGTGCTTGATCTGAAGTTGCTGTTACACCTGTACCTATAGCCCAAACTGGTTCATACGCAATGACTACTTTTGACATATCATCTTCAGACAAATGAAATAAAGCCTCTTCTATTTGATTTTTTACCACCTCAAAGTGATTGCCTGACTCTCTCTCTAAAAGTAATTCACCACAGCAGTAAATAACATCTAAGTTATCGTTAAGACATAAATCTACTTTTTTAGCTAAATCTGAATTATTTTCAGAATGGTATGCCCTTCTTTCTGAATGTCCGAGAATAACGTATTTAGCACCAGTAGAAACAATCATCGTCGTTGATATTTCTCCAGTATATGCACCACTTATATGAGCGCTACAATTTTGAGCACTTACACTAAACTTATCCGAAATAGAAGCAACCTTTTCAAGATGTGTAAAGGGCACTCCTAAAATCACTTCTACATCTGTTGACAATGCGCCAATTTTTTCTACCAATTCATTTGCAAGAACTACACCCTCACTCAAATTCTTATTCATTTTCCAGTTTCCTGCTACAATTTTCTTTCTCATTTTAACTCATTCTAATTCTAGGGTCCAACCATCCGTAAATAAGGTCAACCACAATGTTAATAATTACAAACATGAGAGCAATGGTCAGTACACTACCCATCACAACAGGCAGATCTAACTGATTCAATGCATCTACAATTTCTTTTCCTAAGCCATTCCAAGCAAAAATATACTCTACAAATACAGCCCCTGCTAATAAACTAGCAAACCAACCAGATACGGCTGTCACTACAGGGTTAAGGGAATTTTTTAAAACGTGTTTTCTTAAAACTGTGACAAAGCTCAAGCCCTTTGCAAAGGCTGTTCTGACATAATCTTGTGTCAGCGTTTCTAAAAAAGATGCTCTAGTCAATTGTATAATAACGGCTAAGGGCCTTACCCCTAATGTAATAGCAGGTAGTATGAGGTTAGATATTGTTAAAAATTCTCCCCTACCATAATCGTCAACCGAGTATAAACTTCCTGTCATATTTAATCCTGTAAATTCATTCAATACAAAACCAAATAACCAGGCTATGAGAATGGCTGAAAAGAACGAGGGAACAGACATACCAAGAACTCCAAAGAATAAAGCTACTTTGTCTATCCAACTATCCTTAAATATGGCTGCTAGTATGCCTATGAAAACACCTAAAAATATAGCTATTAGTATAGAAGAAACGGCTAACACAATGGTATTTGGCAAGGTGTCAGAAATGATATCACCAACAGATTTGCCCGATTTTTTAAAAGACGTTCTTAGATAAGGGTATTTGATAACAATATCATTAGAGTTAAAAGCTACCAACTTATAGTAATTATAGGCTTTAGACTGCAGATTAGAATAAGTATTTGGGTCTTGAGAATGAATAGAAATAGGCGATAAATCATTGAGATATAAAGCATATTGAGTAGCTAAGGGTTTATCAAATCCGTATTTAGCTCTAATATTATTTAATTGTTCAGCATCTTCTCTTTGGTCTAACATCATTCGAGCAGGGTCACCAGGAAGAACATTGAACAGTAAAAACACTACCGTAACAACACCCCACATTACTAGGATTCCATAACTCAAACGCTTAAAGAGAAATGCTATCAAAACTAAAATTGTGCTTCTATATCACCTAATGATGGGAAATCGTTATAATGCCATTTTCCTTTGACAGTACCTTTTTGTAAATGCATTAATCCAGGATTAGAACGCACCATAGTTTTTAAGGTCGTTTCATCTGTAAAATAGAACGGGTACTCAATATTGTGTTCTTCAGCAAAAGCCGTGATATTATCATCACTTGAGGCACAAAGGGCATAGAACGAAAAGCCTGCCGATTGACAATCTTTATAAAAGGCATTTATCTTATCTTGCTCTGAAGCAGATGTTTTGTCAATGTTGTAGCATACCAACAGAAACACATTTTCTTCTTCAAGTATAGAATAGGTATAGTCTACACCATCCTTAGAGATAGAAAAATCATGAATCGGTGGCTCATAACCCTCTTGCAATACTATGGTCTTTTCTGTTGCTTCAACAAAGTCATATTCTTCCCATTTTTCTTGATATTCTGTCGATAACATCTCTGATACTTCTCCAGTCGACTTATTTTTAACAATGTAATAATAGGCTTCTTCAGTACAAGGTAATTCTAATTCATCACAAGTTTTCATTCCATCAGTAATGTTATTACCAATAGCATAAGGTCTAAAGTCTTTCACTGGCAAATGACTGTAGGTGTGAATAACAAAAGCAAAACAGAAAAAAGTAACGATAGCTAAAAGCATATTTTCCATTTTTCGATTGAACATAGCTTTAATGTGCTTTTCTCCAATGAATAATATGGATATAAAAAACAAAAGAATTAGATCTTTTCTAAAAGAACCCCATGGAGTAAGCTTAACAGCATCACCAAAACAACCACAATCGGTTACTTTGTTAAAATATGCCGAATAAAAAGTTAAGAATGTAAAAAACACAATCATAGTCATTAGTGACCAGTTGGCCAATTTAGGACGTGCGCCAATAAGTACCATTATACCAACAACTACTTCAAAAATACATATCCCCGCAGCCATAACAAGAGCATAAGGAATAAGGAATTCAAGGTTAAGAACATCGGCAGAAAAATATTCTTCTAGTTTGTAAGAAAAACCAACGGCATCGTTAGCTTTAATGAGTCCTGAAATAATAAACAAGACACCTACTATTAATCGTGATAAATAAGTTAAAAATTTCATATTAATTAAGTTTAATTAGTGCAAAAATGGCATAGTTAATCATATCGAAATAATTAGCGTCTATACCTTCTGATATTAATGTTTTTCCTTGATTGTCTTCGATTTGTTTAACACGAAGTAATTTTTGAAGTATCAAATCAGTAAGTGAACTTACTCTCATATCTCTCCAAGCTTCTCCGTAGTCGTGATTTTTAGACATCATCAACTCTTTAGATTCTGAATAGTATTTTTCGTATAATTCTTGTATTTCTTCATTCTCCATATCAGGCTGTTCAGCAATTCCTTTTTCCAGCTGAATAAGGGCGATAATGGAATAATTGACAATACCAACAAACTCGTTTCTGATGTCCTCTCCCACTTTTTGAGAACCTTTCATCTCTATACTGCGTATTCTTTGAGCTTTAATAAATATTTGGTCGGTAAGTGAAGACAGTCTTAAAATACGCCATGCACAACCATAATCTTTCATTTTTTTGATAAAAATATCCTTACATTTGGCTGACGCCATATCATATTCACGAATGGTTTGTTCCATATATCAATTTCGATTTGAAGTAATGACTAAAAATAAAAATTTTAATACTGCTATAACGATAGAAAGCAATTCAAAATTGCTTGATTTATCAACACCAGCAATTATGGGTATTTTAAACCTTACTGACGATTCTTTTTATGATGGCGGACAACATAACTCTATTAAAAAAGCACTTCTTCAAATTGAAAAAATGCTCGATAATGGAGCTAAAATCATTGATATTGGTGCTTATTCTTCACGACCAAACGCCAAACACATCAGTCAAGATGAGGAATGGAAAAGGTTAGAAAAAACACTACAAATTATTAACAAAGAATTTCCTCAAACAATGGTGTCAGTAGATACCTTTCGCTCTGAAATAGCCAAGCGAAGTGCTGATAATGGTGCTGATATTATTAACGATATATCAGCAGGTAATTTGGATAAAATGATGTTTGATACCATTGCCGATTTAGATGTGCCATATATATTAATGCATATGCAAGGCACTCCCCAAAATATGCAAGACAAACCACATTATAACTGCATAGAAAAAGAAGTAGTAGATTATTTTTCATCAAAAATTAAAATACTCAACGAAAAAGGTGTTAATAACATCATAATAGATCCTGGATTTGGATTCGGAAAAACACTTGAGCACAATTATCAATTATTAAATAATCTGGAAGAATTACATGCTTTAAACCTACCCCTAATGGCTGGTGTTTCTAGAAAATCTATGATTTATAAGGTTTTAGAAACCGATGCAAATAATGCTCTTAATGGAACAACAACGATTCATACTTTATGCCTTAGTAAAGGAGTGTCTATCCTTAGAGTACATGACGTGAAAGAAGCCGCTGAATGTGTAAAATTAATTAACTTCGCCAAAAACCTACTCTAAATGGATTTCTTAGAATTTAACATACTCGATATTTTAGACATATTATTGGTAGCTTTTCTGCTATTTCAATTGTACAAATTGATTAAAGGAACTGTTGCTATTCGAATTTTTATGGGTATTGCAGCTATATACCTTCTGTGGAAACTCGTTGAGGCTCTACAAATGGATCTTTTAAGTGAAATTCTAGGGCAGTTTATTGGTGTTGGGGTATTAGCTGTTATCATTGTGTTTCAACAAGAACTCAGACGTTTTTTACTGATGATAGGTAACACTAAATTTTTCTCTAAAGATGGGGTTTTAAAATTCAACTGGATAAACGATGAAACAGCTGCAGAAGTTCAAATTTCTGCTATCGTTAAGGCTTGTGATGAAATGGCCAAAACAAAAACAGGTGCTATTATCGTTATAACTAGAGAAAATGGATTACCTAACTATATTGAAACTGGCGAGTTAATTAACGCTAAAACGTCTAACATCTTCTTACAAAGTATTTTTTTTAAAAATAGTCCATTGCACGATGGAGCGGTCATCATCACTGGCGATACTATAAAAGCAGCACGTTGCGTTCTTCCAACAATAGAAAATGATAGCTTCCCTTCTAATTTAGGTATGCGACATAGAGCTGCGGCAGGTATCACAGAAAATACGGACTCAATAGCAATTATTGTTTCTGAAGAAAAAGGTAAAATATCTGTAGCCCTAAAAGGAGTGCTAGAAATTAGCTTATCTGCTGACCAACTTAAAGAATTCCTCCAAAAAGAATTACACCAATAAGGTTTAACTCTTTAATCTAGGGTCAAGAGCATCTCTAAGCCCCTCACCTATCAGATTATAGATTGTTATCGTTAGGAAAATAGCGAAACCTGGAAACATTACTAACCACCATGCTTCAAACTCTTGACGCCCTAAATTCAACAAAGAACCCCAAGTTACAACATCGTCTGGCACACCTATTCCAAGAAAAGATAAAGAACTTTCTATAAGGATTGCTGAGGCTACACCGAAAGCGATAGACACAAAAACAGGCGCTAAGGCATTTGGTAAAGCATGTTTAGCAATAGCTCTAAAATTAGAATATCCTAGTGACTTGGCAGCTTGAACGTATTCTAACTCTCTAATTCTTAGAAATTCAGCACGAGTAAAACGGGCAATACCAGTCCAAGAAGTAAGACCAATAATCACCATTATAAGCCATATACTTCTCACAAAAATAGCCGATATAGTAATGATTAGAATTAATCTAGGAATGGAGTTTAAAATCTCAATACCTCTAGATACAAAAGTATCAATTGGCACACTAACTTCTTTGGCTAACCAACCGAATTTAAATAATCGAGATAATAATCGCATACCTACAATAATGGCAGCAATTAATAGTAAACTAATGACCAACTCCCAAATACCGTTACCAGAAGTAAAGGCATTAGCTAATGTGTATTTTCTTACTCCAAAGCCATAAAAGAAAGCTAAGAAAATACCAAATAAGGTAAAGTAATACTTAGAGCGTGGCATCAATAGGTTTCTATCGCCAAAAAACCCAGCTAAAGCACCTAAGAAAACACCTATAATACTTGCTATACCCATAGCTAATACACCTACAAGTAAAGATATACGAGTACCGTGAATTAGTCCAGAAGCTAAATCACGACCAATGTTATCTGTACCCATAATATGTCGCAATCGATTAGGAATAGCTACAATCTCGTTTTCACTGTTTTTATAACGTTGTTCGTCAAATGGAGAAACGTATTCTCTATTGTACCTATCACCCTTATCTGGAGAATAAGGTATCGGTGCCCACACGACCTTTTCAAGCTCTAACTTCCTCCAGTCGGTAATATCAAACTGAAGAACTTCGGTAAGACCTGTTTCGGGATTAACCACAGAATCCAACTTAGATGGATTAACCAAAGTAGAAAATGCAGGATAAAACGTTTCTCCTTTATATTTACAAAACAAGGGCTGATCGTTGGCTATTATAGGTGCAAACAAGGCTATAAAAACCAATGCTATCAGAATGTATAAAGAAATGAGAGCAGGTTTGTTTTTCTTGAACTGCTGCCAAGCGTATTTTTTAAATGAAAAATCTCTTTGTTCCATAGTTTTTATTTGTAAGAAATTCTAGGGTCAACAACTGCATAAAGGATATCGGCTACTAAATAACCAATCATAGTTAGAAAACCAATAATAGTAAATACGGCAACTATCATTGGATAGTCTGAATTAAGTATTGAGCTGTATATCTCAAATCCCATACCTGGGATAGTAAATATCGTTTCTATAATAACTGAACCTCCAATAGCTAGTGGAAAGATATTAGCAAATACAGTAATAATCGGTAATAATGAGTTTCTTAAAGCGTGTTTCATAACAACCTTACCTTCTCCTAGACCTTTAGCTCGAGCAGTACGTATGTAATCTTGTCCAAAAACATCTATTACACCAACTCGCATAATTCTACTTAAAAATGCAAAGGAGCTATAAGTATATGTGATTAGAGGTAAGATAAAATACGGTATTCTATGTTGAATTTTTTCTAACATAGACCAAGAAGGGTCGTACAAAGTAGGGTCTTGAATCCCTGAAACAGGGAACCACCTTAGGGTGTCTGGATTAGCAAAGGTATAAAGCAATAAAACACCAATAAAGAAACCTGGCATAGAGTACAATACAAAGACTACAATTGAAGTAATCCTATCGAATTTAGTGTCTTTTTTATAAGCAGAATAAATACCTAATGGAATACTTATAATGTAGGCAAAGATGACCGATAATAAAGAGAAAGAAAAGGAAATCCATACCTTACTCCATATTTTAGTGTTGATGGGCTGACTATCTATGTATGAATAGCCAAAATCTCCTCTAACAACACCTTTACGTTGTTTGCCGTCACCAAATAACCAAAAGTGATATTGATTTTTTGAACCGTACCAAATGATTTTAGGAATATAGCTTTTCCAAGACGATTGCTGACTAAGCATCTTATCATACAATACCTTAGCCTTTTCAAACTCATTTTTTACAGGAGATAAAAAGGAATACTTGCTATACAAAATATCTAATGAATTGAACTTTGACGCTATGACGTTAGGGTTTGCTGTTTCCAACATTGAATTGATTTCAAAGTTAGATTCCGTAATTACATCGTTAATTTCGTTTTTAGAGTAGGCCGGGCGACCGTTAGTATCTTTATTTTGCTCAAATATATCATCTAACACTAGATTAGAATGACTGAATTGGGCTTTGTTAAGCTGATGAAAATAAATGGATACATCTTCCCAATTACCATAATAATGAGACAACTCACTTAAACAAGCAGAATGATCTTTATCTGCTAACTTGAACAAGGTATCGCAATCGCTTACTGAACCAAAACTGAAGTAAAAAACAGGTAAATCAAGTCCTAATTTTTTTCTCAACTCTTGCTTAGTCTTTTTAGTGGCATTAGATTGCTGATTAGCCGCTCCTTCCTTATCGGCAGAACTAGACAGTTTTTCTACAGGATCAGCAGGTGCGCTTATACTTATAATGAAAGCCAATAATGAAATGGCTAACAATGTAGGTATAAATATGAGTATTCTTTTAGCTAAATATTTTAACATATCATTAAATTTTTAGGGCATTGGGACTTTAGTCTTAAAGCTTTCTTTTAGGTTAAAATTATGCAGAACAAAGCCTGGTTTTTCATAATACATATCGGCATTATCAAAACGTTTATGTATTACTATTTTACGTTTTGGGCTGTACATAAAAACATAAGGTTGATCTTGGTATATCTTTGCTTGTAATTGCCAAATAGCATCACGGTGAGTTTCAGGATCAATGGCAGAATTGGCAGCATCAATTAGGGAATCGCTGTAAGCATCACCAAAGCCACAGAAATTAGAACCCTTGTTTGCCCAGGATGAAGTATGCCACAATTGATAGGGATTAGAATAAGACGCTGAACCTCCCCAACCTCCTAGCATCATATCAAAATCGTGTTCTTGAGCGTTCTTATAAAACAAAGTAAAGTCCATAGGGTTAGGCTTAACTTCAACTCCAGCTCTCCACATACTTTCTTTAATCATAAGTGCTGTTTCTTTAGAAGCTGCACCACTCATATAACTCAGTTCAAAACTCAATTGTAGTTTTTCACCATTTACAATTTTATCTCTTATGTTGTTATCATCTGTATCAATCCAACCCGCATCATCTAGCAAACGTTTAGCTTTATCTAAATTCAATTCTATCAATTGAAGTGTATCATTATAGTTCTTCTTAAGATTAGATAATTGAGCCACTTGTCTTGAACCTTCTCCGTGCAATAGCACTTCTACAATTTCATCAACAGGAACTAGGTGAGCCATCGCTCTACGTACTCTAACGTCAGTAAAGAATTCTTTGCGCTTGATACCGTCAGGGCGCATATTCAAACCAGCATAATAGTATGAGTATTGATCTAAAAAGGCAGAATGATAATTCTGGTTAAAATAATCGTGTTTTTGTAATTTGAATAGTTTAGAAGTACCTACTCTGTTGGTAGCGTCTAAACCCTCACTCTTCAAAGATAAAAAGACCGATGCATCATCAGTGATAATCTTAAAAATGATTTCCTCAGGAAAATTTTGGTTATAAATAAGGGTATCATTGTCACCCCACCAATTGTCCTTTCTAGATGCAATGATATAAGAACCCGACTCCCACTCGCTAATTTGATAAGGTCCTAAACCAACAAGTTTTTCAGGCTGATAGCGGTTATCTCCGTGGTTAAAAGCATTAAACCAATCCGACCATTCTTTCTTTTCTTTGAAATTATCACTGTGAATATTTTCAAATGTTAAATCGTCTAAAACACCCTCTGAATCCCAATGGGATTTTTGCTGAACATACACTTCAGAAAAAATATTAGCGTTGGTTACATTCTTGCCAAAAGCTACCATAGTGAATTTCTTTGGCTCATTAGGGTAAAGAATAATGTCTTTAATAACAGAAGTATAATTTCCTCTTACATTAGCATTGTCAGTAAGTGGGCATAACTGTAATTTAGCAGTAAACTCAATATCTTCAGCAGTTAATTCACTACCATCATCCCATCTTACATCGTCTCTCAACTCGTAGTGATACAAGAGTCCATCATCAGAAATTTCTGGTAACGATTTAGCTAAAGATGGAATATATTCTAAAGAACTAACATCTAACTTTACTAAAGTTTTTTGTGTATGCTCAAAAATGAAAGAACGCATGACTGAATTATCGTTA
>MDTG01224180.1_pt1 | contig 18632 bp, 19 predicted proteins | sample 811421 | NCBI WGS metagenome assembly MDTG01 (sample SAMN05326645, study PRJNA326480) | marine metagenome | isolation source: seawater | place: Pacific Ocean: South East | collected 2011
ATCATCATTCGTATTAGGTATTAAAATATTTACAAAGCAAGACGGGTTGTTACATACAAGGTTAGTGCAACACCAAACTGCTACAGGCAGATTAGCATCTAGAGAACCTAATCTTCAGAACATGCCAAGAGGTGGAACATTCCCAATTAAAAAGGTATTTATTTCTCGATGGAAAGGTGGTAAGATATTAGAAGCTGACTTTGCTCAACTTGAGTTTAGGACGGCTGCATTTTTGTCACAAGATAAAATTGCCATCAAAGAAATTAAAGAGGGATTTGATGTCCATAGTTACACTGCCAAAATCATTTCAGAAGCAGGCCAAAATACGACTCGCCAAGAAGCAAAAGCCCACACCTTTGCACCACTTTTTGGAGCGAGTGGTTATGGCAGAACAGCCCCAGAAGCTGCATACTACAAGCAGTTCACGGAAAAATACAAAGGAATAGCTAACTGGCATAAGTCATTAGCCAATGAAGCTGTTAATACAAAAAGAATTGTAACACCTACAGGGAGACAGTTTGCCTTTCCTGATGTTAAAAGAAGAATGAATGGCTCAGTAACTGAGTTTACTAGGATTAAAAACTATCCTGTGCAGTCACTTGCTACTGCTGACATTGTACCAGTAGTTCTATTACTAATAGAAAGAATGATGAGACAGGCAAACCTAAACAGTTTAATTGTTAATACAGTTCATGATTCAATTGTCATAGATGTACATCCAGATGAAGTTGATCTAGTTATACAACTCATAAAAGATGCAGGCAATTCTATTGAAGCTGAGATTAAGAACTGGTGGGACATTGATATGAATGTTCCAATGGAACTTGATTCAAAAATAGGGGACAACTGGCTTGATACTAAAGACATATAAAAGTGATTTTATATATTGACAAGATAGTTAATTAATGTTATAACTATCGAACTTACAGATGAGGTGACCATATATGGAAACAGAATTAACAATAACCCAAGATAACTTTGAGTCAAATGCTGCTGCTTTAGGCATGGTAAGTGACACAGGTACAGGGGCAAAAAAGTCTACACTATCTAGACTACGAATCTTTAATCAGGGGATTAAAGTAAAACAAAACAATAAAAATGTGGAAGTAGTTCCTGCTGGATATTTTCGCATTCAAACTCCAGATGATCAGGAGTACTATGCAGAGAAGGTGAAAGTAAGGCCATTCTTTCAGAGATTTATGCTGAAAATGTGGGATACAGAAAAGAAAGCCTTCAATAAAACTATTATGTCAAATGATCTTAATATAGATTTAAAAGATACTTTTGGTGGTTTTAACTGTGGTAAACCTTCTGGTTATATAAAAGACTTTAATGCACTTTCAGAACCAATGAAAGATAGGATTAGGCAAATCAAAAGAGTAAGAGCAATTTTTGGTGAGGTTGAACTTATTAATCCAATTGATTCTAATGGTGAAAATGTAGAGTTGACTAAGTATCCAATTATCTGGGAAGTAGATAATAGGGAAGCTTTCAAAAGAATGGGTGAACCATTTAAAAGCTTTATGAGTAAAAAGCAATATCCGTTTTTCTTTGATATTGAAATTACTACTGAAGAAATGGATTTACCAACAGGTGGTAGTTATTTCCTACCAATTCCAAACCTAAGCCCTAAGCCTACTATAACTGAGCTTACGGACGAAGATCAAGTTACTCTTAACGACTTTATGGAATGGGTCGCTAATTATAACAAGTATGTCTTCTCGGAATGGGATAAAAACTCTAGTGGTTCTTTTGACAATGAAGCTGATGAAATTGTTGATCAGTTTATAGATGTAAAAGATGAATCATAAAGTTGAAATGTCTCTTGTGAAATACCTTTCCTCTGTATTGCAGGGGAAGGGAAGCATGAGTAAGTCTACAATTAATAGTGTTTCCAAGGCTATTAAAGAGTCTCTAAATCGCCAGTTTAATGGTGGTGGAAGAGATGAGTTTAGACTAAGAATGTCTGCAATTGGAAGACCATACTGTCAGCTCTGGTATGACAAAAACAAACGAGAAGCTGCTGTAGAAAAAACTCCTTCTTTTCTGCTACAGATGGTTATTGGAGACATTGTAGAAGCTGTCGTAAATGGTGTGATGGTTGAATCTGGTATAGAACTTACTGCAAGTGAACAAACAAAACTGAAACTTGGCAAGCATTCTATAACAGGGTCAACTGATCCAAGCTTTGAACCAGTGACAGACACTAAGTCTGCTAGTCAGTATTCATATAACTATAAGTTTACTGATTGGCAGACTTTAGCAGACAATGATAGTTTCGGCTACGTTGCACAGGGTGTAGGCTATGCCAAGGCTCTAGGTAAAAAATTTAATGGTTGGTTTGTAGTAAATAAATCAAGTGGAGAATTTAAATTTGTACCTTACGAAGCTGACGAGAAGTTTAATGAAAAAGTATTAAGTGACGTTGAAAAAAAGTTAGATAAGCTTGAGGAAAATAAATTTGAAAGATGTTTTAGTCCAGTAGAAGAAACATTCAGAAAAAAACCAACTGGAAATAAGATACTGCCAATTGAATGTAAATTTTGTGATTATAAATTTGATTGTTGGAAAGGGTTTATTTCAGAAGAACCATCAAGAGTTTCTTCAGCTAAAGATAAACCAATGGTCTACTATCTAACTGCCTAATGTTTGACAATAGAATTTATAGAATAGCAAAGAAGCTAGGGTTTAGAAGTGGTCTTGAATGTAAGGTTGCCGAAGAACTGAAAAATAAAGGGATAAAGTTTGGTTATGAAACGATTAAAATTGAATGGGAAGACTTATGCTATAGGACTTATACTCCTGATTTTATTCTTCCTAATAATATAATTGTAGAAACAAAAGGCTATTGGACAGCTACAGACAGAAGGAAACTTCTCTGTATTAAAAAGCAACATCCAGACTTAGATATAAGAATTGTATTTACAAATAGCAGAACAAAACTAAGGAAGGGTGCAAAATCAAATTATGGTCAGTGGTGTATTAAGCACAAATTTGAGTATGCAGACAAAAGTATTCCAGAGGAATGGATAAAAGAAAAAAGTAAAACTAAACTACCAAAATTTATAAAATTTAAATTGAGTAAAATAAAAAGAAAATGACTAACTATCCTGTTCAAAACCCAAATGATGTACTCATAATTATACACCCTATATTAGATAAAAAGGGTAAGTGGACTAAACAAGTATATTTAAGCATAGCTCATTCTCAGCATGCTACTCTCCCAAAAGAGGACATATTTGAAGTTCAGGAATTAGCAGCTTTAGGTTGTTCAGCAATTCATTCTGTAGGTAGTGAAGGTTGGTTAAGAGACTATTTGGAAGAAGAAATATTTAAATTAGAAGAAGACAGAAAAAGTTACACAGTTAATGACAATGTCATAAAGCTTAACTTTGGAACAGAAACTGAGGGGGAAGCATGAGCTATAAAAAAGCTGTAGATAAACACTTTAAAAATCGTAAGCAAAACAAAGATTGGGATGAAGAATATAGAACCTACAAAGGTTCACTTAATTTAGATGAGGAAAAAATTGTGACGGACAATGTTAATCACCCACCACATTATAAAAAAGGATCAATAGAATGCTTGGATGCAATTAAAGCAAGCATGTCCTTTGAAGGATACAAGGGATACTTAAAGGGAAATGTTGAAAAATACATTTGGAGGATGGACTATAAGGGAAAATGTTTAGAGGACTGTAAAAAGGCCAGTTTCTATTTACAGAGACTTATAGAGCATATTGAAGAGAATAATAATAATGGAAAAAGTAAAACTTAGGGTCTTAATTTCTATTGAAATAGATAAAGAAATATATCCAGTTCCGGCTGACGAAGACATTAAACAAGACATAGACGATATACTATCTGACTTCCTACACGAACAAGATGGAATAGAAGTAAACAGAATTAAAATTGAGGGGAATATATAATGAACTTACCAACTGACTATCAAAACTTTATAGCACTTAGCAGATATGCGAGATATAGGGATGACCTGCAAAGAAGAGAAACGTGGAAAGAGACAGTAGACAGATACATTAGTTATATGAAAAACAAAGTAACTTTAACTAATAGTGAAGTTGTTAAATTAGGTAGAGCAATTGAAAATTTAGATGTAATGCCATCCACGAGAGCCTTAATGACGAGTGGTGCAGCACTAGATAAATGTAATGTTGTGGCCTATAACTGTAGTTATTTACCTATTGATCATCCTCGTGCCTTTGATGAGGTTATGTACATTCTCATGTGTGGCACAGGGGTAGGTTTTTCTGTAGAGAAAGAAAGCACAGACAAACTCCCATCCGTCAATGAACATTTTGAAGACAGTGAAACTACAATAGTTGTAGAAGATAGCCGTAGTGGTTGGGCAAGAGGTTATAGAGAATTGATTGCTTGTTTGTATGCAGGTCAAATTCCTAAAATTGATGTAAGTAAAGTTAGAGGATCGGGCGAAAGATTAAAAACTATGGGTGGTAGATCAAGTGGCCCTGCACCTTATTTAGACTTATGCCAGTTTACAGTAGAGGTTTTCCAAAGAGCAAAAGGACGTAAGCTAACATCACTAGAAGTACATGATATTGTTTGTAAGATTGGTGACATAGTTGTAGTAGGTGGTGTTCGCAGAAGTGCTTTAATTAGTTTATCAGATTTAGATGACAGAGCCATGCAATCAGCTAAAGCAGGTGAATGGTATTTATCTCAGAAACAAAGATCACTGGCAAATAACTCAGCCGTCTACCACGGCAAACCACCAGTTGGAACATTTATGGAAGAGTGGCTTTCCCTCTATCAATCTCACTCAGGAGAGAGAGGTATATTTAATAGGAAAGCTGCTAAAGATAAAGTAGCAGAAAATGGCAGAAGAAATACAGATCATAGCTTTGGCTGCAATCCTTGCAGTGAAATTATCCTTAGACCTTATCAATTCTGTAACCTATCTGAAGTAGTTGTACGTTATGATGACACTTTAGAAACATTAAAAGAAAAAGTTAGAGTTGCTACAATCTTTGGAACATACCAAGCTACACTTACAGACTTTAAATACTTACGAAAGGTATGGCAGAATAACTGTGAGGAAGAAGCATTGTTAGGTGTAAGCCTTACAGGTTTAATGGATCATTACGTTCTTTCAAAGACAGAAGATGCAAAAAGATGGCTATCTGAAATGAAGCAAGTAGCTATTGATACAAATAAAGAATGGGCTGAAAAGTTAGGTATAAACCAAGCAACTGCTATTACCTGTGTTAAGCCTAGTGGAACTGTCTCACAGCTTGTAGACTCAGCTAGTGGATTACATGCAAGACATTCAGAGTACTACATAAGAACTGTCAGAGGAGACAATAAAGACCCAATGACACAGTTTATGAAAGAGCAAGGCATTCCTAATGAGCCAGACCTAATTCATTCAGAAGACAATACTGTGTTTTCATTTCCTTCTAAGTCACCTAAAAAGGCTATAACAAGAAATGAAATGACTGCTATAGATCAGCTAGAAGTCTGGAAAATGTATGCAGAGCATTGGTGTGAACATAAACCATCAGCAACAATATCAGTAAGAGAAGACGAATGGCCTTCAGTAGGTGCATGGGTTTGGGAAAACTTTGATATTTGTTCTGGAATAAGTTTCTTACCTACAGACGATCATGTGTATCAACAAGCACCATACCAAGATTGTTCTAAGGAAGAATATGACAATCATGTAGCTCTTATGCCTAAGAGTTTAGATTGGGGGGCTTTAGCTGAATTTGAGAAGGGTGTAGATAATACTTCCGGGGCAAGAGAACTTGCTTGTTCAGCAGGGTCATGTGAAATAGTGGATATAGCATCTTGAATATAGAATTAAATGAATTAGAAATAGAGATTGGCAGATCAATTGCCAAAAAAAGATACTCAGCTAATCGAAAAGGGAATGTAAAAAATACTCTTCTCGTAAAGACTAAAAAGGAAAAGATAGCCCTAGACACTGAAGGTGTTTTATCTGAACTAGCTTTCTGTAAGATAGCACAGGTATATCCTAGTGAAGTGTTTGATATAGGGCTGCGTAGTAAAAAGAATGGAAAAGACGCAGGTGATGCATTTCTAGGTGGCATTGCTGTTGACGTTAAATCTACTAAGACACAAACAGGTAGACTTATTTCTATGTTCAATAATAAAAATGTAGACTTTTACGCATTAATGATTGGAGAGGAAGGAAGTTATAGACTAGCTGGCTTAATGGAAAGTGACATTCTTTGTGTAGACAGCAGATGGGGACATCATGGTGTATTTAAAAAACCTTGTTACAAAGCTGAACAGGATGAACTTATGTCTTGGGACAAGTTCGTGAAAAATAAGACTTGACAAAGTAGTTAATTATGAGTATAAAAGTAAAAAAAGAAAATCCTATGCAGTCCTTTTTTAGAGAAGGATCGAGTGCATTTATTACAGGAAAACTAGATAAAAGAGGTCTTCTACTTTCTAACCCTTATAATGAAGGCTCAGTCAAACATAGAGAGTGGGAGAGGGGTTTTAACTTTGCTTATGCAGAGAATATTAGGAAGAAGTTAGGTTATGCCAACAAAACTAGAAAAAGAAATTGAAAAATTTTATGAAGGAAAAAAGATAATGATTACAACTTTAGATGAATATCAAAAGGAAGCACGAAAGACTGCTATATATCCTGATCAATATAAAGTTACATATCCAGCACTTGGACTTGCTAGTGAAGCAGGGGAAGTAGCAGGGAAAGTTAAAAAGATTTTGCGTGACACTCCAAAAGAAATAAAAACTTTGGGCGATCTAGAAAAGACCAATGAAGGTGAAACGCAACTCAAGAAACTCGCAGCAGAAATTGGTGATGTTCTCTGGTATTGTGCCGTACTAGCAGAAGATTGTGGTATTACTCTCAGCCATATTGCCAATGAAAATATTGCGAAATTGCAGAGCCGTAAGCTGCGAGGTGTTCTGCAAGGCAGTGGTGACTCTCGCTAGTCATCTCAGCCAATCACATCTCCTAAAATGTGGCCTTCACAGACTTTTGTACCCTCTAGAGTCTGTGGAGGTTTTTTTATTTAATTGTCCAAAAAACGACTCGTTTTAAAGCCCCTCAGAGGGGTGGAAAGACATGCCCGTGTATGATTGTACCCCCCAAAAATGGCTATTTTCGGCTAACTAAACCACCTCTGTTGAAATTCTGTGTAACCTCTCCAATCGCTTCCTGAATCATTCCCAATCCGTCTTTTAATTCTATATTAGCAAACTCCGACATAGTATTTGAGTCACCAATTTTTTTCGGTTTAATTGACTTTACTATTCTTTTAAGTGTAGGACTTCTATCTAGTAATCTTTGATCAGCCTTCCTTGCAATACCTTTTGAAACTGTTCCATCAGGTGCTGTTATTTCCATCGTTAAATTTTTATTACCTGTTATAAAGCCTAAGTAATTGTCTGATATATCTCCCATTTTAACTCTGTCAACAACCTCTCTTGCTCTTTGTATAGTAGAACTATTTGACCCATGATTTGAAAGTTTATACTGTAATTTCATTAAAAAAGAAAGAGCATGGATATTTTCAGCTTTTTGTTTTGGCAATGCCTTAGCTAAAATGTCGAGTGTATCTAGATTAGACCCATAAGATGTTTCATTGACTATGCTAAACATATTAGTCATAAATTTATCGTAAGTTCCTCTTGCTCCACCTTCTGTGTGAGCACCTAATCCTTTAGCCTGTTTAAGATTTTGTCTCATTTGATGGTATATTTTTAAAGCTTTTTTCTTTGCTTCCTTAGATTTTGGATAACGCATATCTGACTTGTCAACAACCTCACCTGCAATGCTTCTATAATCATCAACAAAATTTTCTAAATCATAAGCCCAATCTTTTGTTTCTCTAAATACCTTATTTGATTTGACTATACCTAATGCAACCTCTTCAGATAATTTAGGGTCATCTCTTAATATTTTTGGCTTATCTAATTTTTCTGGTCTAAATGCTACAGTTTCAAATTCTGTATGTAAACTTTTAGGCAAGTTAGCTGTGTCTGCCCAAGAACCTGTCAACTCGTTATAAACATTTTTATGACTTGTTAAAGTATCAGCATTAGGCTTATTACTATAAGATAAATTTTCCCCTATTATTTCAGCATCATCGCTAAATATTTTTTGGTCAGAAGGTGCGTTAGTTTTATATTTACCACTAAATATTTGTGACTGAGTAAGAAGATTAGGTTGGCCTATATTAGCTTGATAATAGCCCTCTGGAGTTACATTAACATTACTTTTAGGCATTTTAGTATATACAATATCATCAATCATATCATCTATTTGTTTTAAACCCTGATCAGTTAATTCATATTTCCATAAACCCATCTTACTTGCATATTCACTAGAATTATCTGGCATTCTGTTTAAAGCAATAGGTGCTCCCATATTCCTTGTAAAACTATGAGCAGACATAATAGGATCACGAGACAAAGACAGTCCCTGTACATTAAGCTCCATATGTCTTCCAGATGAATTTGTATTTAATCCAGCAGCACCAGTGAAACTTTCATAAGCAGAAAAACCTTCATCTCTTAGACCTTCCTTTCTAACTGAAGGTACTCTAAGAGTTTCTTCATTACCAAATCGGTCAAGGAAAGTGTGACTACCTGTTGCCTTTTCCCCACGAGATTTTAAAAGCTTATATAAAGCATCACTTCTTCCTCCGGGAAGTAAATAGCCACTATCATCAAACCTATCTAAAGGTGCATCTTCTAAAGACTTTATTTCTTTTTTAGTAAAAGGTTTAAACCCCATCTGTTTTGCAACATCAGGATTAGTAACTCTTTCTAATAAACCTCTTGGGGCAGAAAATCTTGTATTATAAGAACTCATACTTTGAGCAGCATGGTATAACTTTTTATCTGGCCTTGGCTTTGCTTTAAATTTAGTTTCTGTTTTAGCTTTGTTTAATGGAAGCTCTAATTGTTTGTCATTATCTACTAATTTTAAACCACCTTTAAGTGCCTTTTTACCTTTCCTAAATGCATATCCAGCAACAGGTATAGTTCCAAGTGTAGACAGTAATCCGTAGCCTGCTCCTGCTGTTTTAAGGCCTACATTGCCAAGCTTTGTTTCAGCATCATTGTTCCACAAGTCTTTTGCAAACTTCATATCTTCTGGATAATCGTAGACAGCTTTTACATCACTAACTACAGGCACAAAGTCAGCAGCAAATAAGGCTGCATCTTTTGGGTCTATTTTATATTTTTTCTTTTCTTCCTCTGTTAATTCAGAGTCTTTAAAATAACCTTTGTATTGATCTGCTGGTAAAACCATATTATCTGCCTACTCTAGCCTTTCCTTCACTTAGTCCCCATTTCCATGCCTGTGCTTCGTTAATGTCTTTTTTTCCATCCCATCCTAATTTATTTACGTCTGTCGATTTACTAAAGTAATCACTGTTTGGGTTGCCTATACCCATCCATGCTTCGTTAATAGCTCTTTGTGTTCCACTAGGAAGTTTATCCCATTTTGCTTTAGTTGCTGGGTTGTATTCATAAGCCCCTGTTTTAACAAGGCTCTCCAAAACTTTTTCAGCTCTTGCTTTTGACTCAGTTCTCATATCAGCTAAAAATCCTATTAGCATTTCTCTTTGTCTAAGTTTAGTTGAATTCGCATACTCTGAACCTTCGCCAGAAAACTTAGGCCAATGTAAATCAATCATCTTGCCCATTATTTCTTTAGACACATACGTCCAATCAGCCTGACCTGTATCAATAAACCAGTTTGAATAAGGTATTTGAAATTCATTTACCTTTTCTTCAATATCTTTTAGTGGTTCTCTTTGAGACAATCCTAAAAATTGTTTATCTTGAGGATTAATTATCTTTGGAGTATCCCCCTTTAATTCCATTTGAAGTGGTCTTTCTTGAACAGGCCCAGTTAACCCAGAAGCTGAGGATAAATTAACTAAATTTCCTTCTGTTTTTCTAGGCATTGATCTATTAATATGTTTAATCATCATGTGCAAAATATTAGCATCTGTATTGTCAGGCAGTTCTCTAAACTCATCCCATCCAAATGCGACACTGTCTTTTAAAATCCCCCAAGGAACATTAAAAGTGCCTACTATATCGGCTATAAATTTTGCACCAATCCTTTTGGACGTTTCACTAAGTGTTAAATCTTCTCCAGTAAAATACTTTGCTACTTCCGAACCTATAAAAGGAACTGCTCCTACTCTAAATTGTCCACCTGCAATTGACTGTAGTAATGGTTGCCAGTACTGACTAACATCATAAATTTGTAATGTGTCTGGACGTTCATTAATATCTATTTGACCCAATGATATTTTTTTCATCATGTCTGCAAATGCTGGTTCATCCATTGTCTCAGCCAACTCAAAAGCATTTGATCTATACAAAAAATTAGCTAAAAGATATGTTGCTGAAAATGGCCCAAGAACAGCATTTAATGGAGCTACGTTTCCGTTACTCATTCTAGCTTCTAACGGCCCAACTGACTCAGGTTTATCTTGTGACATTATTGAAGCAAGAGCAGTAAAAGTCATAAGTGAGCCAGTTAATTGATTAGCTACTCTTTCTCCAACATTACCTCTATTAACAACAGAAACAGGTTTACCTGAAGTAAGTTTACTTAAAGGGTTAAGTATAAACATGTCTGTCATGCCTATAATAGGTGCATGTTTGTATGTAAATTCTCCTGCGTTAATTACATAACGAGGGAAGGGTACAAATAAAGATGGAACAACTTTCTGGAAAGTAGAAATAAATTTATTGGCAAACCAAGCCCCATGACTTTCTTTTCCAGAAGCTTTACTGTAGCCTTTTTGGTAAGTAAACTCTAATGCAGCTTGTGAAGCTTTGGCAATAATCCTCTCATCAATTTGTTTAAACTGACCTTTTGCAACTATATCTTTTAAATTACCACCTGCTTTTCCTACTAAAATATCTAGTTCAGCAGCAAATACACTTGACTTAAAATAATTATCAAATGTTGTGTTAAAGTAATTCATTTTTCTACCAAGAAGAGCTAGACTAGAGCCTGTACCCATTTCCTGCTCAATATCTGCTGCTGCTCTAAAAGTTCCTTGTGCAGCTTTAGGCATATTTTCATGATACAACATCCTAATCATATCAGCTTCTTGCCTATTAAACATTGTCTGGTAAAGCTTCATTGGATTTCTACCTCTAAACAAATTGTTTAAAGCATAGACATGTGTTCTTAATAATCCGTTTTCTACGTTTCTTATTGTTGTAGCTGGTTGTATAACCATTTGTGATATACGAAACTTATTAGCATTTCCTATAAACTCACTAATCATCTTACCAGTTTTAGAACTCATTTCTGGATCAGCTAATAAAGCTCTTTCAGCCCTATTCATAAACTCTCCACCAAAAGGTGTAAGCTTATTAAAGCTGGATGTAATCATATTTTTTATATCTCTTGATCCTTTACCAAGACTACCTAACTTTCTAGCTGCATTACTTATATCAGCAATAAAAAATGAACTAAATTCATCATAAGTAAGATTATGTGATTTTAGTATTCCTTCAAAACTTTCTACACCTAGTGATCCATCATTAATAGCATCTGCAATAGCTTCTGTTATTCTTCCACTATAGGTTTTCTTTAATCCTGCTACATCTATAATTTCAGTAGCTGATGCTACAATTGAATCAATAGTTTCTGGTGGAATAGTTATATCAGTAAAATTCTCGTATTCACCTTTTCTAAAATCACCTACTGGTGCTTCCTCTTCAATTATTTCTTTACCTTGTTTTACTCTGCCTTGAGGTAATTCTTTTAAGTTTCTAGTAAAATAGTCTTTAACTTCTTTTGCTGTTTTAGCATTAACACCCTGTAATATTTCTTGAGTCTTTTTCTTACCTATCTCAACTTGAGCTTTAGCAGCTTTGTCGTGTTCCATTTTTAACAGACCTGCTTTATAGCCCTGCTTAACATCTATTGCACCAGCAGTTGTTCCTAAAGCAGCACCGAATGCACCAGCCATTGCTGTTTCCATTCCAACTCTACCAAAACTAAAGTCATCTTTTAAGCCTGATGCTACTCTTGTACCTTCCTGAGATGCAGATGTAATAGCACCAACTCCTGCTTCAATTGCAGTAGGAAGCACAGATGCTTTAGCTCCTTCTTTTATTATCTGTTTAATGCCAAGTTTAGCACCTTGAGTTGCAGCAATGCCACCTGCCTTAGTTCCACCTGCTGAAAATAAAGCACCCCAAGTTGCAGGCGATCTAACAATAGCTTCACCATAGTCTAAAATGCCTTCACCAACATTTAAAGCTGTATCAAGGATACTATCTTGGCCTTTAAACATGCCATAATTACCTCGTTCAGCAACATCCATTAACCTGCCAAGTCTTTCTTTTTCATATTTTCCGTGAGTAGTTACATGGTATAAATCTCGCATAGCAGTAATTTCATTTGTACTCTGAAATCGCATATGCTCTTGAAACTTATTCCAGATTTCATTTGGATCATCTGACTCAAAGCCTGTCCTGTCTTTTAAAAAACCACTTGCATCATCTAAAAAGTCAAAGTCCTTTTTTAAATAGTCTTCTGTTAACTCCTCATCAGCAAGGTGATTATATTGCATTAATTTCATATATGTTCCTTAAAAATCAAAACCATATTGTTTAAACAGTTGATCTACTACCAATTGAGCCTGTTTCCTTTGTGCCGTTGTTGTTTGTAATTGGTTACCTTTAGTAACAAACAGATTATTGTCTTGATAATATTTTGAAATTCTAGTTCTAAGTTCTTGTTTCATGGTTTTTAACGTAGTTATATTTCCAGAATTTAAGCCTACTTGTGTCTTTGATATTGTTACATAAGGCTTTAATGGTGTATCCATGCTTGCTAACATATCTTGAACATCTTGAGGTTCATTTTCAAAAGCTGGATTAACCATTTCTGCTCTAAGTTTGAGTACTGGGTCACCATTTAAAGTAAATTGATCTAGCCAACCTTGACTATTCATTTCTGCCCTAACCTTATCTAAGGCCTTACCATAATCATATCCACCAGTTTGATTTTTCATATGTTCTTTGACCATTTGAGCAGCAGCATATTTTGCCTGATTCAATGCTTGTTTTTCGTCATCGCTATCAGTATGCCAAAGTGTTCTACCAAATTGATCAACATCAAATCCTTGTCCTGTTATACTTCCTAAATGTTCAGCCATAGATTTTACTGTTTGTCTGTAATCAGAGTTTGTAAAAAAATCAGTTAGTTTTTCTACTGTACCCATATTAGTTCCATAAGCACTAACCTGATTAAAAATCTCTAAAGCCGTTAAAATATCACTGCCCTTTACATACTCTTCATCAAGTTTTGCTCTTACTTCTTTAACCTTATTATTTTGAGCAATGTATTCTGGTGAACCTTTCTTTAGGCCACTAAGTTTTTGTGATTCTACTTCAGCTTCTTTTGTTAATTGTGTAATCATTGCAGTATTTTTATTATACTGTTGTGCCATTGTTCCGTGAGCATCAAATTCACCTGCTGCAACTTGATCTATCACAGCTTTAACTTGTAAAAGTTTTGTTTGTTCTGCTACATATGCATTAACTTGTTTAATTTTTAAATCTTCAGATAGATTGCTTCTCTGTATTTTATTTATTTCTATTTGAATACTTTCAGTAGCCATTTGAACAGCTTTCTGTGAGTTTGTAATAATCCCTTTATCAATTTCCTGACCTATTCTTGATTCTAATGTAGCATTTTTATAATCTAAATCTGCTATTGCACCAGCAGCTATAGCAGCTTCTCCAAGTGGCATAATTGATCCTGCACTATAGATTACACCATTATGAGTTGTATTAGCATTTGGGTCAGTTCTCATTAAGCCAATAGGAGCACCACCTGTGTGAGCTAATTTTAGTTGTTCTACAAAGTTATTTACACTTGCCTTATTTACCTTATATCTGCCACCCATAGATTGTACGACTGTGTTTGTATCAAATTTATTTGTTGAATACTTATCCATAGCATCTTGAATTGACCATTCATCAACATCTGTGTACATAACTTCATCATCAAAGGTAAACTGTGTATTAAAAAACTTTTGATTTTGAAGTTTTTGATTGTAGCCAAATCCCTTTTTACCCATAGCCCTAGTCTGTGCATTATTTAAGAAATTAGTTTTATTAGCTAAAAAACCTTTAACTGAATTTTCGCCACCCTTAGCTATGGCAATAATAGCATTAGACCTTGCAGCTTTTTGTTGTTCTGGAGGTAAATGACTAAATGCATTTGCTGGAATAGCAACCTTTAGTTGTTGAACTAAATCTCTTGTTTTGGCTAGTTCAGCCTGTTGTTTACTTTGCTGACCCATATTAAAAGTATTCCAGTTTGCAATGCCAGTTTTCAAAGTATCTTTTAAAAATTGTTTTTCTTCTTTACGAGCTTCAGTGTCAGCTTCAATATACCCTGTCGCTATTCCTAATGGGCTTATATTCATTACATCTTCTCCATTCTAGCCATTAAACCTTTTGGTTGCTCCATCTCTGGCTCTTCCATTTCTGGTTGTTCCATTCGTTTATCTACAACCTCGTCTTGATCTATATCTAATAATTCTGCTTCAATCTTCTCAATCACATCACTATCTATCTTCTTCATTTCATTTTCTTTTGGAGTCATTTTATATTTAACACCTGCTATGTCAGCCATACCTTTTATCAATTCCATCAACACGGGAGTTATAATAATTGACACATCAATTGAATGTTTACCTTCCATAGCACCTGCTGATGTAAGTATTTCAGCAACAGTAGATACAGGTATATCCTTCTTTAAAAATTTCATTAGTTCAGCAGCATTCTCTTCTTTCATTATTCTAGGCATATAATAAGCAAGAGCTTCTTCTGGTTTACTGTATTGTGCAGGCTGTTCCCACGGCCTATTTCCCGGCTCTGTGGTTAAAGATTGACCCGGAATTGGCCTATCAAACATAGCAATCTCTTCTGACATTATCCTGTCCTTTCTGCTTTAAATTGACTTATCATCTCTTGCACCATACGCATGTATGATGTTGTAAAATTGTCTGGGTTATTTTCTGTTGTTATAGGTCTGGGTGCTTTACGTTGAAACATTGCATTCTTTTTCATTTGTTCGGCACGAACCTCTGTAACATTAGCTGCATTCTGATCAGACGATATATCAGCTATCGCTAATTCATAAGCTGCTTCGCCATAGTTCTCTTCACCTGCCATTATAATTTTCCTCCTGATAGCACACTAAATATCCATCCACCCCAAGATTTACTTGTTTCCCAATCAAGTTTAGTTTGAGCCATGTCTGTTTGTGTTTTTGCGTTTAGTTCAGATATTGCCATATTGACCTGCCTACCTCTTTCATTTTCGGCAGATGTCCAAGCCCATTCCATGCTATCTCTATGATATTGCCACATGTTATTACTAGCTGTAGTACTAATATCTAATAGTGCATCGGCATTTCTTTGGTTAGCAAAGTTTTGAGCAGCAGTATCAGCCGTTGCTATCTCTCTTCTCCACTGTGCATTGGACTGTGCAATAACTAGCTGATTATTAGCATTAAATTGATCTCTGTTATTTTTAGTTTCTGCATTAAATTGGGCCATTGCATTTTCTTGTCCAGAGTTAAACTGTGCTGTAGCATTTTTTTGCGTTGCATTATATTGCTCAGTAGCAGATTTAAGTTCAGCAAAAAATTGGTCTGTTTGATTTTGAGATGTAGCATTAAACTGTTTAGCTGCATTTGCTGCTGCTGTGTCATCAAATAATGCCTGAATTCTACTTGCTGCATCAAACATTACTTTGGCTTGGGCATTATCTACGTTTTTCATATCCATATCTAAAAAGGCTTGTGCATTTTGTTGAGCTGCTAATTGTCTGTTATTTAAATTTGTCGTTTCTAATGCAGCTATCTGAGCAATCTCTGCCATTTTTACAGCTTGTTTATTTGTCAAGTTTTGAAGGTTCATTGTTTCAGCCATCTTAGCATTCTCAAGTATGACTTGTTGCTCGGCAGTAAAATTCATATCAGCAATTTCTGAAATTCTAGCTGCATTTTTAACTCTTGCTTCAAAGTCTTGTGTAAACTCTAAGTTTAAAAAATTAGCTCTTTGTTTGGATGCTTCAACTGCCATCTGTTGTTTATTACCAACTTGCATCTCGACCAATGGCAAAGAAGATTTCATCATTGCTTGTATAATTGATTGTCCTGCAATTGAAGAAGCTGATAAACCTCTTGCTGCCAATTCTTGTCTTGCTTGTAGCATTGCATCATTTGCCCATATAGGCACATTGCCACCTTCAAAGTCTTTCATAAAATCAGCTTGTACTTCTCTTACATCAACTGCTGATTTCATAGTTTGATCAGCTAGGTTATCGACTTTGTCTTGATCTACAGCAGACCCATCAATTAATTCCCCTTGTTGTAATTCTCGATTGGCTGCTTTCTCTATTTGTGTAGCTTCACCTTGAGCTGCTGTCTGTCCTGCTAAAGCTGTAGATTCTGGGTCTTGGGTTTGTGCATCCATTAAAGCTGCATCAGATACTTTACCCTCAACAGCTTTGTCTTTATTTAATGTATCATCTACATTCCCACTACTTGTTTCTGCTTCGTATGTATTTGCACCCGTAGTTTCTGGAGCTGTCACTGTTTCTGTATTTTTAACTGTAGAAGTATCAGTAGTTATATCACCTGACACTTCTCCAGTTCCTGTTGTTATGTCTGTTTTTCCACTCGTAACCTGTTCATTGTTAGCAACATTATTAGCATTTAATTTAGCACCTTCAGCAAATTCTGGATTTTTAATGTTCTTAGCCATCTGATTGCCAATAAAGTTTGGATTATCTTCTTCGTCTTCAACACTACCACCAGTTTGATATTTTTTTACATAAGCACCTTTAGAAGCTTCTAGCACTTTATCCTTGTAATAATTTTGTATACTAAAATACCTTCTTTGAAGGGCAGGGTCACTAGCAAGAAATTTACTAAACTGCGACATTGGCCCTTCATAACCTAAATGAGTTGCTATTTTATTTATCTGATCACGACTAAACATTTTTAATTCTTCTCTTTAACTTCTCCTTGCAACCTTCCCATGAAAACAGAATATGCTGCTTCCAATTGTTGCAAACGTAACTTAGCTACATTCATTTGATTTTGAATATCACCAAGTTGGTTAACGCAGCCTTTAGCTACGTCTGATAGTTTATTGATGTTGTATTCTTTATCATCAATCTTTATAATATTTTTTTTATTCGACATTTAGTTCTCCTTTAGTCAAGTGCCGTGTTCCACTCTCATTTAAGAACTAGTGATATAACTAATCCTAATACTGCTAGGTTAGAGACAATCACAATTGCTTCTAATCTCCAAAGTCTTCTATCTAATTGTTCAAGAGTTTTATTTACCATTTCGTATCGAATTGCACATTCCTTCTCATGTTGATCAAGCTCCATTTGCACTTTTAAAGATGGTTCAAGAGATTGCTTCATACTATTGCCTTTATTGAAATAACGGGTTTACTAAATTGAACAGTATTAGCTCCATCCCATGTTTTTGTTTGGTGACAAACTGCGTCATTACTAGTGCTATACTCTCTTACTTGCATTTTTAAAGTTTTAGCTGAAGTCCAACTTGCTAATCTTCCATCATCTGTATCAGCCGTACCACCAATATTAATAACCCATCTAAATAAGGCTCTTTGTGACCAATAATATCCTCTCAAATTATGTCGTGCAGAAACAACTTCATCACTGTCTATAAAAAACTTGCTATGAATAACTCCATAACCATCATCATAAGTTGCTTGAAAACTAAATTCATATACAACCCTAGTAGCTATTGATGGTGGTGTATAAGTTATTGATGACCCAGTTAAATCAGCATAAGAATTACTTCCAAGATATTGAGCAGCAGTTACATCTTGTACTGTGTAAGTTCCACTGCCGACAGCTATTTGAGAGCCATCACATGGTGAGGAAACTTCTTCAATAATACTTCCAGCTTTATAAGCACCATGTCTGGCTAGATTAAATGCATTACTCATTTTATTATGCTTCCTCCAATGCTTTTACTTTGGCTTCTAGTGTTTCTATTCTTGTCATTGCTTCTTGTAAGGCTTTGACTGCTTTCATATAGAGGATAGACTGTTTAATGCCTTTAACTTTAGACTTAACCTCTTTAACATCTCCAACCTGTTTATCTTCTGGAATTTCATCTCCATCTTCATACAAAGTACCAAATTCTGGTGTGTATTTTATTTGTCCGTGGTCTGGCTCATATTCTTTTACAAGATTAGGACACACTTTTTCTAACTCTTGTGCAACAACACCTAATTCTTTTTTCTTGCCTTCGCCATAAACAGCAACATCATCTTTCTTTTCATAGTTTACAAACCTTATTGCTTTTATGTCATCCCATTGTGATTTTGCATCAGTAATATTTGTTTTTATTCTTTCATCAGAAATTTGTGTATAAGTTCCATCATGGTTATAAATATCTCCATCTGAATAAATACTAAATCTTACTGCTGTACTGTCTTGTCCTCTCAAAAAATATGTTGAATTATTATCATTTGAATTATTATTAAATCTAATTGCTAAACCAAAAGGATTAGTTGAAGCATCATTATCAAT
>MDTG01375599.1_pt1 | contig 18632 bp, 14 predicted proteins | sample 811421 | NCBI WGS metagenome assembly MDTG01 (sample SAMN05326645, study PRJNA326480) | marine metagenome | isolation source: seawater | place: Pacific Ocean: South East | collected 2011
GTCATAGACCTGTTCAGGAGTTCCCCACAACTGAAGGTCGACAAAGAAATCCGTCATCATTTCCAAACCACCTGGCGCCTTTAAACGGTCATACATCTGGCCGTGGTGCTCATATCCTGGGGTGTCTTTGAGGTGAGGTTTGTCGAACTCATAGTGGTCGATAATGGTGTCCCAATATCCACCAATAAACTCGCGCGCTTTCTCTTCGGCACGGTCAGCGTTTTCATCGACAAACGTCCAGCCAGCGACCATTGGTGGCGGCGGTTCTTCTCCGTTGGCATCTCGATAAATCTCTCTGTAATCCTGAAGTTCTTGGCGAACCGCTTTCCAAGGTTTCTGAGGAACGATCAAGATTCCGACGCCCATTTCCGCCATGATGCGGGCCGAATCTGGAGAGACCGCAGCCGCGTAGGCTCGACCTCGCATCGACTTGATCGGACGCGGTCGAATATCAACTCGGGGTTGATCTATAACCTCACCGTGATATTCCGCGTATCCATTTTCGATCGCGTTGAGCACCATTTCAGTCGATTCTTTAAAGCGAAGGCGGGCCGAGGCCATCTCGCTTCTAAATCCGTCGAACTCAACTTTTCCTGTACCTCTTCCCAACCCCAAAATGAGACGGCCGTCGGAAAGATTGTCCAACATCGATATTTGTTCAATCACTCTTAACGGGTCGTGCCATGGCAATACGCACACCATTGAGCCCAATTGGATCGACTGGGTAGCTCCTGCCATATATGTCAGAAATTGCAGGACATCTGGACACATCGTGTAACTGGTGAAGTGGTGTTCAACACTCCACACCGAATCAAACCCAAGTCCTTCAGCCTGCAAAGCCAAGGCTAAGTCCTGTTGGTAGACCTGCTGATCGGGGATTTGTTCTCCCGGATTTTGAAATATGACGCTCATACCTACATGCATTTCGATCTCCAGCTTTCGTCGTCGCCTTTAGGTTATTCGATATTCAGTTGTCCGATCAGTGCATTCCATTCCGTTATCTCCCTAACCTCCTCGAAATCGATATTTGGGAAGGCGGAACGAAGACGAGAAACTTGGCCTGGAGACACCCCGCTAAGCCCAAGCCAACCCTTTGGCGCTATACGAGCTACAAGGTCATCAGCTAACCGCCGCAACGTCTCATCATGAATATTGGCCAGGACCACGTCATATTTATCTCTAACTTCACTTAACTCGATTGAAGAAAATTTGACCCTGTCAGCTACTGCATTTCTTTGCGCATTCGCTTCCGCTGCTAACAAACCTGCTTCGTTAATATCAATTCCAAAAGCATTTTCAGCGCCGAAGCAAACCGCGGCGATGGCCAAGACACCTGATCCACATCCGACATCTAGTACCGAGTCGCCCTCCTTGACCCTCAGCTCTAATGCCTCAAGTAGCAACCGAGTAGACGGGTGATCACCGGCACCAAACCCCAAACCCGGGTCTATTTCGATAACTATTTCTGCTTGGGAAGACACCCACGGAAAACAAACCTCAGCCCTACTCCCAACTGGCGTTGGACTGTTCCAGTTGTTCCAAGCCACAGCTCGAGCGGAGTCCGGCGGACCAGCTACAGCAGCGTGATGTTCAGCTCTCAAATCAGCAACGAGTTTCCTAGCGACATCTTCGCTCTCAACTTGGTAGTTAGCTAGCCAACGGTTATCGCGAAGAAGTACCCAGGACCCCGATCCGAGAATTCGTTCAACATCGACCCTAGATCTGCTATCGACCGCAACAACTACCTGGCCAGTCATCACTCAAGCGACAACGTTCGTCGTCTGGACTGAATCGGCTGACCAGCCGCTTGACGCGATTCGTTTGCCGCTGATTCAAAAATTCCCTTTGCCATCAAAGATGACTCTTGAGCCCTCCGGTCCGTGTATATAGAAGCCCTAATCTCATGGATTTCGCTCGCATCAGGTGCTGCGTCGCTTGCCATATCGATCAAATGCGATGCAATTCGAAATTCACCTTCATCTGCAATCTGTCTCGCTCGTTCAGCAAGAACGGACACTCCTCCTACCATTTCGCAAAGTGCGCCTGCCAACGCCGCATCAGCCGCGGGTTTGAGATGTGAGGGCTTTCCGTCCCACCAGCCGCCATAAAGCCTCCAGATGTTTCGGATGACGAATTCTGGCTCATCGTAGAGCGGTCGAAGATACGGGAGCTCTAAGAGCTCTGGGTTAACTTCCACCGATGCAACGACGTCGTTCAGCGTTGCCCCCGAGTTCATTGCTGCAACTACGTCCTCAACGAGTTGCTCCAGAGTGGAAGCAACAATTTCTAGGCAGGAAAGAATTCGCTCATGGCCCGAGATCGGAAGGCCATGAGCTGGAACGAAAAGCTCGACATCAGTGGCCATCATTTCGCGTAAAGATTGAGCCCATTCCAACGGATACCTTTGAACTTTTTGGGGGTTGCCGCAGTTGGGGAAATTCCATATGAACTGGTCCCCGGCGGAAATCATCTTGTGCTGCGGCAGCCATGTCCATGTATGGTCATCGGTTTCTCCCATGGCGTGATGAAGTTCTAATTCGACTCCGCCAACAGAAGCAGTCAACATTTGACTGTATTCAATAGTGAGGTCAAGCGTCCCATCTGGGACGAAGGGTTGTTTTCCAGCTGAACCTTCAAGGGCCGAAACTGGCAAGCCACCGAATTGCCGAGCGTTAATCACTTTGTTGTAACCATTTGTAGCCCTATAGCGACGGAGCCGCAGCGGCAAGTTCTCATGACCAAGGACTTCGGGAGGCTCATTACCAAGTTGTTCGGCTTCTGCTGCTATCGCGCTGCTTCCACCTACATGGTCTATATGACCGTGGGTATAGACAAGGCTATGAATTCGATCGTTACTCCAAGTTCTTAGGCTTTCCAGAACACGAGTTCCACTAGCCGGGCCACTTGAATCAAAAGCAACGAGCCCGTCCTCGGTTCGAACAACGACTACATGACTGAACGCTTCAACTAAAGCTATGTCATCAGCCAGTTCGCTCAATTCGTGGGTAACTCGGTTGGGAGGGCCATCAACCTGACCACTATCAATAAAACGAGTCGAAAGGTCTAGGACGTGCTCAGCCATCAAGCCAAGCTAGATGATCAGGGAGCTATGAAAGGTCACTCAAAGTGTCGTTCATCCCACCAAGGGAAGAAATCGGGCATATCTTCGCTGGTTTTGAGACTGAAATCCGGCGATCGCTTCTCCAAGAAAGAAACAACTCCCTCATGTGCGTCTGCTGCCTGTCCGAGATGGAAAATGCCTCGACTGTCAACTTTATGAGCTTCCATCGGATGGTCGGCCCCCAGCATCCGCCACATCATGTGTCGGATCATCGTCACAGAAATTGCAGAAGTATTTTCCGCTATCTCCGAGGCGATAGAACGCGCCGCCGGAAGTAAGTCCTCGGGTTCATGAATGCTCCGAATCAAGCCACCCTCAAGTGCCTCTTCGGCTTCAAATACTTTGCCGCTATAAGCCCATTCGAGGGCTTTGCTGACCCCAACCACGCGAGGCAAGAAGTATGACGAACAAGCTTCCGGCACTATCCCGCGACGACTAAAAACAAAACCAATTCTGGCCGCCGAAGATGCCAATCGAATATCCATTGGCAACGTCATCGTCACTCCAACGCCTACGGCTGGACCATTGATAGCTGCAATTATCGGTTTATTGAATTCATAAATTCGCAGCGAAAGGAGACCGCCACCATCGCGCATCCAGGCCTTATCGCCGTCCTGACGACCTTCGTTCGAAGCTCGTTCTTCTTTGGCTTCATCAGTTTGATTGTCATAATCGAAGGTTTCAGCACCTTTTTCGAGATCAGCACCAGCGCAGAACCCCCTGCCTTGACCTGTGACGATCACAACTCGAATCTCGTCATCGGCATCAGCGTGGTCGAGAGCTTCGAGGAATTCCTTTTGCATCCGACTGTTAAACGCGTTGAGGCGCTCCGGCCTATTCATCGTCAGAGTGAGGACGTGGTCAGAGACTTCATACAGGAGAGTTTGGAATTCTGGCATCGGGGTCCTTTGCATTGGCTACCAAGTTACGACAACGACGAACACTGTAACCCGCTAGGTCAACGGCTGAGCCAGTTGCCTTCAGGCAAATCCATAAGACCTGAGCCCTCCCCACCATACTGATACGCATAAACCTGCTCGCCCATTCCCGTGGCGACCGTGACCCGGTGATACATGCCGTCAACCGCGCCTTCGATTTCATCGAGTAAGGAGAAAGCTTCTTCTAACCGATCCGGGTCTAGCCGGAATCGAACCCCATGAATAACTCCAACGCGGTCAAAGAACGCTGCGGGATAGCCAAGCCCGGTGTCATATAGTCGGCCAGTCACTCGGTCGGGTTCCTGAGCCAATACAAACGGCGCTAAGAACCGCCAACGTTCTTGACCTGGGAGCAGGGTTCCGTAACAAAAAACCTGGTCGATTGCTGCTTCTTCTTCAGACATCTAAAAAGCGGCCAGCCGCGAAAGCTGATCCCAATGCACCCACAATTACTCCCATCAACACCGTGGCAATAGTTGCGGTGGTGAACTGCCCAGAGGTCACCGTGAAGGAACGAAAGAATGCCAATATTTCTGAACGTCCGAAAAGCTCTTCGACGTGACTCCGTAATGCGCCCGCAGCTACCGCTCCTACAACGCCGCCCGCGAGGCCATGAAGCATGCCTTCAAGAATGAACGGAAGTCGGATAAAACTATTCGTTGCTCCAACTAGCTTCATCACTTCAATTTCTCGACGCCGCGCGAACATCGCTACGCGAATCATGTTGAAAATCAACAAGGCACTCGCAGCTGCAAGAACAATCGACATCAGGAGAACAATCCAACGAAATGAGTTAAACCACTCGCGAATCGCGTCGACTTGCTGTCGCCCAGTCTCGACCGAATAAACACCCGGTCTTTGCCGAAACTGCGCGGCTAATGACTCGATAATTTCACCCTCCGCAATCCGCGGTACAACTCGATATGAAGGGGGAAGACTCTCAACTGAAACCTCAGCTAATAGCTCCGGTTCGTCGACCAGCATTTCTTCTAGTAACCCAAATGCTTGGTCTTGGGTGACAAATTGAATTCTTTCAATATCGGGGTGATTTCTCAGTTCTTCACCCAGGGCATCTATTTGCCCGCCCGCAACATCAGGTTCGAGAAATATCTCGAATTGGACACCTCCCTGCCATCGCCCCAAAGCGTTGGCACTTGCATATCGAGCCATCAAACCCAAACCGACCAACATCACCCCAACAGCCACTGTCAAAATCGCTGCAACTGTCAAAGTTAGATTTCTACGAATATTGAGCCAGGTTTCTCGAGAAAAGTAACCAGCTCGGCCTAAGAAGCCCGCCACGACTACGCGTACACTCCCTGCTGTTCATCTCGAACAACTTGTCCCGCTCGTAGGGCAATCACCCGGCGCCTCATTTGATCAACAATGGTCTGGTCGTGAGTTGCCATAACTACCGTCGTGCCTGTTCTGTTAATGCGGTCTAACAGCCGCATTATTTCCTGCGCAGTGTTCGGGTCTAGGTTCCCCGTTGGTTCATCAGCCAAAAGAATTAGGGGCCGATTAACGAAAGCACGTGCTATCGAGACACGCTGCTGTTCTCCACCCGAAAGTTCGTCGGGAAAACTTTGCTGCTTGTGGGAAAGACCGACAAGTTCAAGAATTGCAGGAACTTGGGTACTGATGATGTTTCTAGGCCGCCCGATCACTTCTAACGCGAAAGCAACGTTTTCATAAACTGTCTTTTGGGGCAGGAGCTTGAAATCTTGGAAGACGGAGCCAATGTTGCGGCGAAGATAGGGAACCCGCCAATTACTGATTCGGGAGAGATCCTTTCCCGCAACATGAACATCTCCTTCAGTCGCTGGTTCCTCAGCGGTCAATAACCGCAACATCGTCGATTTCCCCGATCCAGATTCCCCGACCAAGAAAACGAATTCTCCTTTTTCTATATTCACGGTGACGCCATCAACCGCGCGAGTTTCGCCTTTGTAAATTTTGGTGACGTTGTCGAGACGAATCATATGAGGAAGCCAGCCAGCGAGAATCTTTATCCGATGCGGGACATCCCCAGCGTACGACAGGATCAGCCCTGGTTAGCGTCAGCGGAACCAAGGATCCTCAGGTTTGGGTTTCAGAATCTCGTTGGCTCCGCTGCCATTGAAGGAACGCTTCCATTAGCGAATCCAGATCTCCATCTAAAACAGCTTCGACATTGCCTACTTCGAGATTAGATCTGAGATCCTTTACCTGCTGATAAGGGTGAAGCACGTAGGAACGAATTTGGCTACCCCATGCCACATCGCGTTGCTCGCCGGCTAGTTCATTCAGTTCGGCTTCGCGTTCTTGCCTCTGCAAGTCAGCTAGCTTCGCCGCCAGCATTTGCATCGCCCGGTCCTTGTTTTGGTGCTGACTACGTTCGTTTTGACACGCAACCACAGTGCCTGTTGGCAGATGAGTAATTCTTACAGCTGAATCAGTCACATTGACATGTTGGCCACCCGCGCCAGATGACCGATAAGTATCAATGCGAAGGTCTTTTTCGTCGATGACTACTTCGTCGGAGACCTCGTCAAAAAATGGGACGACAGACAGTGAACAAAAAGCGGTGTGGCGCCGAGCTTGGGCATCGAATGGTGAAATTCTCACCAGACGGTGGACCCCCCGTTCAGCTCGCAAGAAGCCGAATGCGAACCGTCCTTTGACGATGAAGGTCGCTGAACTAATTCCTGCTTCTCCTCCATCCGTTGCTTCCTGAATTTCTATAGAGAAACCTTTACTCTCAGCCCAGCGGAGATACATACGGAGGACCATTTCGGCCCAATCACATGCGTCGGTACCTCCGGCGCCTGAGTGAACTTCGCACACCGCGTCATTTTCGTCATGTTCTCCGTTGAACAACGCAAGAAGTTCGATGTCATCTAACTGGCTTTCAAGAGATGAGATTGATGAATAGATTTCATCATCAACTGATTCGTCGTTTTCTTCTCTAGCGAGCACTTCAAGGATCGCTGCATCATCTAATTCGCTACGAACCTTTTGCCAGCGATCAATATCATCTCGGATATTTGCCAGCCGTCCGGTGATCTTTCGGGCTTCGTCTTGGTCATCCCAAAGGTCAGGACTAGCCGCTCGCGACTCAAGTTGAGTAAGTTCTTCGCGCGCTTGATCGATCCTCAAATAGACGTGGGCTTCAGCCACTCGCCGTTCAAGTTCTTCGAAAATTTCTGATTTATCTGACATTGGCAATCTCGAGAGTTAACGACCGTGACAATGTTTGAACTTCTTACCTGACTCACAATGACACGGATCGTTTCGACCTATTTTTTCCTCTTCAGTCCGAACCACCTGACTTTGCTTGGCAGTCTGACTTGGCATGGGTGCTTTAGGCGGCGCTGCCATCGAATTCAGTTCAGGACTGTTTTCTGAAGATGAATAGCTGACGCCGTCGGTTCGGTTTCGTTGGTCGTCGGCGGTAACGACTTCCGCATGCATCGCATACTTAACGAAGTCGCTGTAGACAGATGCCAACATCGAGGAGAACATCTCGAAGCCTTCTCGTTGCCATTCAGATACTGGGTCCTTTTGTCCTATTCCCCGCAGGTGTATTCCTTCTCGGAGATAATCCATTTCATAAAGATGTTCCCGCCAACGCTGATCGATAATTCGGAGCAGCACTTGTCGTTCCACCTCGCGCATCGTCGATTCGCCAAGTTCAGCTTCTCGACCTTCGAAGTAACGAACTGCATCATCAACCATGGTTTGCTCAAGAGTTACAGCGTCACTCATTGTGGCCATAGTCTCAACGTCAAGCTCAGTGGGCCAGTATGTAGCTATCTCGGCGTGCATAGCTTCTAAATCCCATTCAGAACTTGCTTCTTCAACACAGAATTGGTCGACAACTTGCCCCACGGCAGACTCGATGTACTCAAGAGACTCTTGTCTTAGGTCTTCGCCTTCAAGGATTTGGGCACGACGTGCATAAATGACCTTGCGTTGCTCGTTCATTACCTCGTCATATTTGAGAACGTTTTTCCGAACCTCTGCATTCTTCTGTTCAACCGTGTTTTGCGCCCGTTCAATGGCTTTAGAGACCATGTTCGCTTCAATGGGCGTGTCATCAGGCAGAGCCTTGTCCATCACCCAATTCATAGCTCCGCTAGCAAATAACCGCATCAAGTCATCTTCGAGAGATAAGTAGAATCGGCTTTCTCCAGGATCTCCTTGCCGGCCGGAACGTCCACGTAATTGATTGTCAATTCGGCGGGATTCATGCCGTTCCGTTCCTAAGACATAAAGTCCCCCAACTTCCAACACCTTTGCGCCTTCGGCCGTGCATTGCGGTTCGAGTTGGGCGACTTTCGCTGTTAAGACTTCCTTGTTGGCTTCATCATCAGGGTCTTTTCCATCCCGATATAGATCTTGGCGAGCAAGCCCTTCTGGGTTACCCCCGAGCAGAATGTCAACACCTCGACCTGCCATATTGGTCGCAACCGTTACAGCGCCCAGGCGTCCTGCCTGGGTAACAATGTCAGCTTCTCGGTGGTGTTCTTTAGCGTTAAGAACGTTATGACTTATCCCCCTCTGATCTAACGCGTGTGAAATCTTCTCACTATTCTCGACGCTGACAGTTCCGACCAGGATTGGCTGCCCCGTGGCTCTTCTTTCTTCGATGTCGTTCACCACAGCATCGATTTTGGAAGCTTCTGTCTTGTAAATGAGATCTGCGTGATCCGCTCTTTTGACCGGCCGATGCGTGGGAACCGGCACAACGTCTAACCCGTAGGTGTTGCCAAACTCAGCGGCTTCGGTTGTCGCTGTGCCTGTCATTCCGGCAAGTTTCTCGTATAACCGGAAATAATTTTGGAGAGTTATTGTTGCCAGAGTCTGGTTTTCGGCCTTTATGTTGACGCCTTCTTTAGCTTCGACCGCCTGGTGAAGTCCTTCGCTCCATCGGCGCCCTTCAAGAATGCGGCCAGTGAACTCGTCCACAATCCGGACCTCGCCATTTTGAACAACGTAATCACGGTCGCGGCGATACAACTCTTTTGCTTTTAGAGCTGCGCTCATTTGGTGAACGAGGTTCGACGAAACTTGGTCATAAAGGTTGTCGATGTTTAAGGCCCGTTCGACTTTTTCGATTCCAGGCTCAAGGACAGCAACGTTTCGTTTGTCCTCTTCAACTTCGTAGTCGACATCGCGACTCATGGTGCGCGCTATTTGCGCGAATTGTCCGTATAGCTTCGCCGCGTCCGCTAGCCGACCACTAATGATCAAAGGGGTTCTAGCTTCATCAATCAGGATCGAGTCGACCTCGTCAACGATGCAATAGTTGTGGCCACGTTGAACCTGCTGGTTTTTCGCTGGAGCCATATTGTCACGGAGATAATCAAACCCGAATTCGTTGTTCGTGCCGTAGGTAATATCTGCGGCGTATTGCTTTCGTTTCGCTTCGGGATCAGTCTGACCGGGAATGACCAGCCCAACCTCTAATCCAAGAAATTGGTGAACGCGCCCCATCCATTCAGCATCCCTGGTAGCGAGATAATCGTTGACGGTAACGATGTGTACGCCTTTACCAGATAGCGCGTTGAGGTATACAGGCAACGTTGATACCAGCGTTTTACCTTCTCCGGTTCGCATTTCTGCGACCCAACCGAAGTGCAACGCCGCGCCACCCACAAGTTGGACGTCGTAGTGGCGCTGCCCAAGAACTCGCCGGGCAGCCTCGCGAGTCACCGCAAACGCATCAATCAAAATGTCGTTTAGGTCTGCTCCACGGTCAATTTCGAGCTTAAAATCACCCGTCTTGGCGCGTAACGCATCGTCTGAAAGTTGTTCGTAGTCAGCTTCTACCGCATTGATTTCAGGGACAAGCGATTCAAGCGCCCGGATCTTCTTCCCTTCGCCAGCGCGCAGAAGTTTTTGGAACACGGCCATCGGCTCAAGGCTACCGGCGTCCAGCTACTAGTGAGGGTCGCTAGGTGCTTATCGGTTCGAACTTAGTAGCGATAATGGGCGGGTTTGAACGGCCCTTCTATCGGTACCCCTATGTAGTCTGCTTGGTCGGGCGTCAACGCAGTCAACTTCACACCAAGTTTGTCGAGGTGTAGTCTCGCTACCTCTTCATCCAAACGTTTCGGCAAGAGATAGACATCGTTGTCTAGGGAATCTGCCTTTTCGTGCAGTTCTATTTGAGCCAGAACCTGGTTTGTGAAACTCATAGACATAACAAAACTAGGGTGACCGGTCGCACAGCCTAAATTGACAAGCCGGCCCTCCGCTAAAATGAGGACGCTATTACCGTTAGGGAAAATGTATTCATCAACTTGAGGTTTGATGTTTCGTCTTTGGACGTCTGACATTTTTTCGAGACCAGACATGTCTATTTCGTTATCGAAGTGACCAATGTTGCAGACGATGGCGTTGTGCTTCATTGCTCCCATGTGTTCTGCGGAGATGATGTCTCGGTTTCCTGTGGTCGTTACGAAGATGTCCACATCGCCAATAACGTTTTCTAAGCGATCTACTTCGAATCCTTCCATCGCTGCTTGAAGGGCGTTTATAGGGTCTATTTCTGCCACCACAACTCGACAGCCTTGTCCTCGCAAAGACTGGGCGCATCCTTTACCTACATCGCCATATCCAGCTACGAAAGCGACCTTACCTCCCAGCATGACATCAGTAGCCCGATTGATTCCGTCAATGAGGGAGTGCCGGCAACCGTATAGATTGTCGAACTTCGACTTCGTTACAGAGTCATTGACGTTATAAGCCGGAAAACGCAACTCGGATCGTTCCACCATCTCATACAACCGGTGGACGCCTGTAGTGGTCTCTTCTGATACACCCCTGATGTTTGTGATCATGTCGGACCAAAAGTTTGGTCGGGTTTCGGCGACCGTGGCTAGAAGTTTGAGGATCTCTTCCTCATCATGTGAGGTTGCAGTTTCCACCGCTGGCACAACCCCTTCGGCTTCGAACTTAGATCCGAGGTGAACTAACAAGGTTGCGTCACCACCATCGTCGAGAAGCAAGTTTGGTCCAGTCTCACCGGGCCAATTAAGAGCCTGCTCGGTGCACCACCAATACTCCTCTAAAGTTTCGCCCTTCCACGCATAAACCGCTACTCCCTTGGGGTCATCAATGGTTCCATTCCTGCCAACGACTACTGCAGCTGCAGCGTCGTCTTGGGTTGAGAAAATGTTGCAAGACACCCAACGTACTTGTGCACCTAGATCCACGAGGGTTTCAATCAAGACGGCTGTTTGGACAGTCATGTGAAGTGAGCCCATGATTCTTGCACCTGCCAATGGCTGCGAGTCATGGCCCTGCGCCCTTAGCGTCATCAAGCCTGGCATTTCTTCTTCTGCGAGTTCTATTTGTTTTCGGCCAGACTCGGCAAGACTTAAGTCAGCGACTTTATAGTCTCCGTCGAGAGAACTGTTGGGTGCCATGCGGCGCTCCTGTCAGCTTTGCCGCCCGTCGGGGGTTTTGGGCGCAACATTTCAGATCCTACCGGTACTCGGGGCATCCCCTTGCAATGTTCATCGCCCAAGCTGTTGCTTTAATTCAGTGAGTACGTCGATTGGACCGGGGTCTTGCCCATGTAAGGCAGCTAACTCTAGTGAGGTCTGATCTCCGACCAGAATCAGGTCAAACAATTGAGCAAGCGGAGTTTGTCCTTGTGCCCGAACCTCGGTTATGTCACTACTGCCTTGAGTAACCAAGGTTTCGTTGAACTGAAATCGTTCTGAAAGTCGCGGATGCTCGTAGCTGTGTCGAAGGTGCACCGGCACAAGGTTTACGTCATTGAGACTCTCTACAGTTCCCCATCCAGCCATCTCGTTGTGACACATTTCTGGCAGCGAGTTAAAAAAAGCGGGTGACTTCGAGTTCTCATTGATCTGATTTTTGAACCGGGCTGCCGCGACTTCTCCAATCTTTCCTCCCCCGTAGATAAGTGCTGTGCCGGAATCTATTTCCACGGCAACTTGCTTAGAAATATCAGCGCCTTCTCGAATTGCGGCGCATCGCAGTCGAAGTGTCGTTACTGCGTCTTCAATTTGCTCCTCGACTCCGCTAATAAGTCCCATGTGATTGAAGGCATATAACAACGGGATCGACATGGCACCAACAGCGCAACGAGGCATGGGGATTGCGGGGTCAACTTGATGGAAGATTCCACTCCATTCTTCAACCAAGCGAGCAAGTGTGCCTCCACAGCTCACTGCGCAGAGCTGAGCCCCTCGATCGTGAGCCGTTGATGCAGCTTCAAGCGTTTCTTCTGTTTCGCCGCTAAATGAAGCGACCAGCACGAACGTCCTCGAACCCACGAAGTTCGGGCATTCATATCCTTTGCTAACCACTATGGGGAGTTTCATTTGTGGGCCGGCTATGGCTTCCACGATGTCCCCTGCTATTCCAGACCCTCCCATGCCAAGCACTACCACTTGGTCAATCTCCGAAGCACTTGGAAGTCCGGTGAGTTGCCGGGCTTCGACGGCTGAGCGTTCAATTTGGTTCGGCAGGTCAAGTGTTGCTGCCTGCATGCCAAGCGAATCGGTCGGAGTGGTCACGTCAACTCTCGGAGCTCCGGTTGCCGGTTTCATCTCCTATTAGCGCATCAAGTCTTTGTTGTTCATTTTCATCCACAAGAGTCGATTCAGATACCAACAAGACGGGAATTCCTTGTTGTACTGGATAGGTACGGCCTTGTCGCGGGTTGTAGAGGATGTCCTCATCGGGAAAATAACGAAGCGGACCCTTATCGTCAGGACAAGCCAGAATCTCAAGTAAACCTGGGTCAAGAGCCATATTTATTCTCCTTCAACCCTTCTAGGTTGACTAAGTGGCAACACTTTTCAGACATATCTCAGGGTACGGCAGCATTTAACTAAAAAGAGCCAAAATCTGTTCTACTCGATGTCCAACTTGTTCCTCATCGGGCCCTTCAACATTGAGTCGCAACAACGGCTCCGTGTTTGATGGCCTGAGATTGAACCACCAGTCTCCACAATCGACCGTCAAACCATCTAGTCGGTCTTGCTGCTGTTCTGAGAAAAAACCGGACACTTTATCTATAGCGTCGCTGGTGTTGGCAACTTGCACATTTACTTCACCAGAACTTGCATACCTCTGTAACGGAGCCACTAATGAGGACATAGGCCCCCCATTTAGAGATAACCGTTCCAGCACGATTAAAGCCGCTATCAAACCTGAATCTGCTCCGTAGTTTCGAGCGAAGTAGTAGTGCCCGCTATGTTCGCCGCCGAATATCGCTCCAGTTTCAGCCATGACTTCTTTGATGTAGCTATGGCCAACCCGAGTTCTGATCGGCTCGCCGCCAGCCTCTTCGATCACTTCGACCGTCGAGCGAGAGCAGATCAAATTGTGAAGGATCGGTCCCGGGCCATTGCTTTCCAGCATGGCTGAAGCTACTAATGCTGTGGTTATAGAACCGCTGATCAAATTGGCGTTCTCGTCAACCAAGAAAACTCTGTCTGCGTCTCCGTCGAACGCGAGCCCGATATCGGCATTGGATTCGATCACCCTGTCCTGCAAGTCAACCAAATTCTCGGCCTGCAACGGATCTGCTGGGTGATTGGGAAACGTGCCATCCAACTCTTCATAAAGGATCTCGTATTCGAATGGCAGGCCTTCGAAGGCAGCTGGCACAACCAGGCCGCCCATGCCGTTCGCTGTGTCGACCACAATCCTTAACGGTCTGAGAACGTCGACATCGATAAACGAGTGGGCGTGTTCCACAAACTTGTCGAGCAGGTCGACCTTTTCGATGTGACCTGTGTTGGTTGCAACCTCAGCCGGGTCTGCGGCTAATCGGCGTATTTCGGTTAGCCCGGTATCGGTTCCTATCGCTCGGGCACGCGATTGACAAAATTTCATGCCGTTGTATGAAGCCGGGTTATGGGATGCGGTCAACATGACCGCTGGCACATCCAGGTACCCCGAAGCGAAATAGAGAAGGTCTGTAGATGCAAGACCGATATCTCGAACGTCGACACCTTGAGAAACAACCCCCTCACTGAAAGCCGCTAGTAGCGCTTCGCCGGAAGTCCTCATATCGCGACCTACGGCGACCACCTCAGCATTTGTAAAGTTGGCAAAAGCAGCACCCAAAGATTTGGCCATCGGTTCGTCTAGTTCTTCGGGGGTCAATCCCCGGACGTCATATGCCTTAAACACCGCTTCTAAACGGTCTTTATCGACAGGTGGGATCACCATTTGGCCTTCCATCGCATCTAGAAGGCTAACCAGGCCTCGACGACGAGTCGTCATATCTTCCAAGAATCGACCAGGCACGAATTCTCACAACGTCGTAGAGCATCTTGATCGCTTGGGGGATGAACTTGACAGTGCTTTGTTCTATGTGGTCCAAAGTCACTGGAATCTCCCTAATTTCCAGTCCCAATCTTTGCGCTACAAAGAGAATTTCTACGTCAAACGCGAAGCCATCTACTTTGGCCTGAGCGAAGACCTGTTCAGCCGCTTGGGATGTGAACCCCTTGAGGCCACATTGAGTGTCTAAGTGAGGGATGGGCAAGAGGATCCAAGTCAGTCTGCTGAATATGCGACTCCCCCATTTTCTCGCTAACCCACCTGAGGTCATCTCTTGGCTGGCTGAGTGTCGTCGACTGCCTACTACGAGATCTGCTCCCGCGGTGAGTCCCTCAATCAATTTAAGAATTTGAGATGGTTCGTACGCGAGGTCGACATCAGTGAACACGATGTACGAACCTGTGGCTGCGGCAACACCGGCTCGAACCGCTGCACCTTTCCCTTTATTTTCTCTGAGTTCTATGACCCGGTCCGCTCCAGCAGTTCGGGCTTGGCTCGAAGTGTCATCATCAGAGCCATCGTCGACCACGATGATTTCGATTTCTATGCTCTTCGTCGCGCGTCGGATCGTGTCGACAGTCTTAACGACGACTGGCGCTGCTCTATATGCCGGCAGGATGACGGAAACTAATTGATCCGTCACGTGACCATCTTTTGTCGTTTTGACCAAATCGCCAATGCGACTGCGGAGGCGCCGGCGAATGTGATCAACCATCCGAGGTATTCAGCCCAGGTCGCTTTGTAGCGCAAAGTAACTTGGTTCTCTGTAGGGACGACAACCATCCAATTAGGCGTGGCTCGATATGGCCCTAACGCTCCCTCAACTGACCAGTTAGGGAAATACGACGCTTTAACCAACACGGGCACCGCTACTTGATCTACAGAGAAGCTAATGATGTCACCTTCTTCAACAATGTTTGTGACTGAAACTGCCGGCAATGGACTCTTCAGAGGGTCAGCGAAGATACTTCTACCTAAGAACGAAGGTCCGGTTATGTTTATTCGGTGCCAGTCATCTGGCCCTCCGGCAGTCACTGTGACCTGTGATCGTGTTGGATCGTTGAACCACGCCATAGCGGGGTCAGTCCAGTCCCGGCCACCAAGATCCCCCCCTGCCAAAACATTGGGCTGGAAACTCAGACCTTCGACGAGTTCTGAGTCAGCGACTAGGTATATCCACCACGGTTCAGAACGAGCAATTAGTTCTAGTTGATCGGGATACTGGTTTGCCTGTTCGACAGCATCTGGGCTGAACGCCAAATAGTAACGAACACCCGATAGCTGCATGTGGCGGATTCCTGACTCTATGTCCAATCCGCGATAGTTGAGGCCTCTCATGGGACGCGATGGATTGGCCGATAGTTCAGATTGCATTAAGAAGTGAAACGGCACCGTCGCCGAGGATTCGAAATAGAGGCCTTCCATCGAGCCAATACACCCGTCTGTCCAGTACGGAAGCAACATCGGTGCCATCGGTGTGCCATATGAGCCAAGCTCATCACGGTCGTATTCCCACAGTGCCCTCCCGCACCCAACGTCTTCTCCGAGTTCGCTCATAGTCCGAACAAGACTCTCGTAGGTCGGGAACTCTGATCGAGATTCATAGCCTGCGAAATTCCAAGCAGCCCAGCCGGATACAAAATTCCGATCTTTTGCAGAGATGCTCACCGGACCCCACCGAAAGTCACCATCTTCTTCATAACTTCCTCCCGGGGCGATGCCAAGCGAAACAGACAAGAAGACGCAGGCAGCTAGTCCAGCGATGATCGGTGTTATTACCGGTATCCAAAGGTGACGAACCTGAGGAGCTCGATCATCTGAACTTTTTAGGTCTGTCGATTGAAAAGCCTTAGACAAAAACCACACACCCACTGCAGCTAAGAAGTACAAGGCCAAATACCAAAATGGGAGTAAACGAGCATTCCAGAGACGATGCTGCGGCCAAATGGCGAAAGCTAGACCCGCAGCAATGGCTAACCCTACGAAGGTGAGCGCGGGTCGGTACCAGCTAAGCAGACCAGCAATGCTTCCCAAGAGTGCCAGCGCGATCAACCAGATAATGGTCATCTTGGCGCTATCGCCCGGCAATCGATCAGGGAAGAAAAGGTTTTCTCTTACATTGTCGAGTTTTTCCCATCCCATGTCGTTCAAATATGACCGTCGAATTAGAAAAGGAATTGTCCAAAAGGCAGAGAGAGCGCCACCCACTAGGCCAACGAACAAAAGTCGCACAGCACCTTTGAACTCAGCTAGGAGAAGAACCACTGTGACAATCGCACAAATCAGCAACGGCAAGAAGAGTCGTGAGGTGAGGCAATAAATCCCTACTGGAAGGGCCGCCACCATTAACAGGAGGGTCGTTGCGGTTTTAGAGCTAGTTCTCTGAGGAAGCCGATGAATAGAGCAGGTAACTACCTGAATCACTGTCGCTGCCACTGCGAACAACAAGGTGATCGGATGACATAAGGCCACGACGGCAAGCGCTATCGCTGCTCGTCCTTTGTGGGTTCCTTCTTCTAGCACGCGGCTTGTAAACCCTAGGTATACCAGCGAGGCAGCGAGCCCTATCGAAAACGCGAATTCACCTGCCAATGTTGACGCAATGTTGCCCCCGTAAATAGTGAAATTGAAGTCAAACACAAACAGCATCGCAGCCACGGCAAGTAACGCTGGGAGTGGTTCCCTCCACCGTGATAGGCGTCCCATCAACCATGCCGCCAGTGGCATAAGTACAACGCCCGATACTGCTACCAACTTGAAGGCGACACCGTAGGGCAGAAATAAATCAACTATGACTATGAACAGGTATGGGAGCACCATATAGAAGTGCATCGCCGGGAAACCTGCATACCAATCAGGGCTCCAACCTCGTAGCTGGAAAGATGGGAGTAGCTCGTCTCGCAAAAAGGCTGGTCCCCAGACATGGGCACCCATATCACCGCCTGTCGGAGTGCTATCTATGAAGATCTCGGACGGCCCAAGACCCCACAGCACCATTGTCGATGCCATCACCGCCACCAATAGCGAAACCCAATCTTGGGCGTCGTATCCGAGTCGCGAAAGGACAGACCGCAGCAGAGCGGACCGGCGAGTTGGAGCTCCGTTGACAGCGGCCATTCAACTCTATGTTGTCACTCGTTAACGCCTAAGAGGAATCGGTAGTCGAATAAGCGCCCGAAAACTACTCAACTAATCTCGAAAAGCGTATTGCACATGTGATCTATCGACATTTACCTTCGGCTCACGTTCATCGTGACAAGACCATCCTTGGGGAGGTCGGAACCTGTCAGCATGCACGGCGCACAACTCCATCAGGTTCGAGTCTCGAGTCTTATTTATGGCCTTTAGCTCTACCAACCGCGTTTCATAATCAAATAACAGCAGGACTTGCGCATCATTGGCACAAAGAGGACGGCTACAGAGTCGAGGTTGCGAAGTTGTCACGTAGCTGAAGATACAGAATTAACGACAAAGGATCGGGGATCTTATAGACACCTTTATTAGTCGGATGATTGACACCGATGCACCTCTAGCATGGTCACATGGCGTCCGAAACACAGGAACCAGAATCTGAAGGTACCGAGGGTCGCCGAGAAGGCTGGCCTCGCTGGTCTATCTGGATGCTCATAGCGTTGGTTCTAGCGTCAGTTATTGTTCCCGGGCTGATCAACCGCGAAAGCGGCACAGCTATTGACTACAGCGGCCTTATAGACGAGGTAACCGACGGACGAATCGACTCCATAGTCGTAACCAACCAGACCGGAGATATCAGAGCCGAAGCGATCGATGGCACAACCTACACAAGCAAGGGCCCCATTGAACTGCCCGAAACGGACCTGCAACTTCTTCGAGATCGCAACATCGACGTCGAGTTTCGCACTGAAAAATCAAACCCATTCCTCAGTTTCCTTCCGATTCTGCTGCCCTTCGTCTTAATCATTGGCCTTTTCTGGTGGATGCAACGCCGAGCACAAGGTCAAATGAGCGGCATCATGTCGATCGGGCGCAGCAAAGCTCGCACCTACACCACAGAACGACCCGACACCGGATTCGATGACATAGCCGGCTACAAGGGAGTCAAACAAGAAATCACCGAAGTCGTAGACTTCCTCAAAGAACCTGAACGATTCGCCGCTGTAGGCGCCAGAATCCCTAAAGGCGTGCTGTTAGTTGGTCCTCCAGGAACCGGGAAAACTCTCATCGCACGAGCTGTAGCAGGAGAGGCAGGAGTTCCTTTTCTTTCGGTCACAGGGTCA
>MDTG01238217.1_pt1 | contig 18631 bp, 15 predicted proteins | sample 811421 | NCBI WGS metagenome assembly MDTG01 (sample SAMN05326645, study PRJNA326480) | marine metagenome | isolation source: seawater | place: Pacific Ocean: South East | collected 2011
AGATTTCTGATGCAATATTAGATGAATGTTTGAAATCAGATTCAAATTCACGAGTAGCTTGCGAGACACTTATTAAAAATAATACAGTTATTGTTGCCGGTGAAATTACTTCAGAAGCCAATGTCGATTATGAAGCCATAGCAAGAAAAGTTATTAAAGATATAGGCTACATTGAAAATGATCTAGGGTTTACCTATAGTGGCTTTGAATTTCAAAATCTTATATCAGAGCAAAGCAAAGATATAGATGCTGGGATTTCTGGAAATGAGGTTTTAGGTTCAGGGGATCAGGGTTTAATGTTTGGTTATGCATGCAAAGAGACCCGAGAACTTATGCCATTACCAATTGCTTTGGCTCATAAATTGATGCTCAAACATGCTGAAGTTAGAAAAACCAAAGGGCTAGGCTTAAGACCAGACGCTAAATCACAAGTTTCTATAGAATACGATTCAGACTATCAACCAAAGCGTATCGATTCTATAGTTCTTTCAACACAACATAGTGATGATTTGGATTTGGAGCACTTAAGAGAACTTGTTAAATCACAAATAATTGATAGATGCTTACCAGAGACACTTTTAGATAGTAAAACAAAATACCTCATTAATCCGGCTGGTCGGTTTGTCATAGGAGGTCCAGTTGGTGACTGTGGCTTAACTGGTCGAAAGATTGTTGTAGACACCTATGGTGGTATGGCTAGACATGGCGGCGGCGGTTTTTCAGGCAAAGACCCATCAAAAGTTGATCGCTCAGCTGCCTATGGGCTAAGACGAGTGGCAAAATCATTAGTTAAAAATGATCTATGTGATTATTGTGAGGTGCAAGCATCTTATGCAATTGGAATTGCTCAGCCTATATCAATCTTTATTAATACATTTGAGTCTGAAAAAATTGGTGTAGATAAAATCTATGAAATTGTTAATGAAAATTTTGACTTATCTCCATCAGGACTAATTAAGTCACTAAATTTATTGAAGCCAATTTATTTAGAGACTTCCTGTTATGGGCATTTTGGTAGAGAAGATAAAGATTTCTCATGGGAGTATCCAGTAATATTCTAAAATACTGGTAAAATAAATACATGAAAATCTCAGTTGTCAGTGGTGGCTTTGATCCTATACACTCTGGTCACATTAGCTATATAAATGCTGCTAAAAAATATGGCGATTATCTCATTATTGCTCTTAACAGCGATGAATGGCTGAAACAAAAGAAAGGTAAAGAGTTTATGCCATTTGAGGAAAGAAAATCTATCCTTGAAAACATAAAGAATGTCGATGAAGTATTAAGTTTTGAGGATGATGAAAAAGGAAGTTGTATTAATGCTCTTGAAAAGATTAAAGCTAAATTTCCTGATCATGAAATAATTTTTTGTAATGGTGGTGACAGAGGAAAAGAGAATATACCTGAAATGTCAGTTAGCGGAATAACTTTTGAGTTCAGCGTTGGCGGCGATGATAAGAAAAACTCAAGCAGCTGGATTCTTAAGAATTGGAAATACGATAAAGAAAGAAGAGTTTGGGGTGAATTTTTTAACTTATTTGAAGATGATCAAGTAAAAGTGAAAGAACTTATTGTTGAACCAAAGAAGGGAATGAGTCTTCAGAAACATTATAAAAGGAGTGAAATATGGCTTGTATCCCAAGGAAAATGCTTAGTGAATTATTCAAAAAGCTCTCCTGAAGAAATTCAAGAAATTACTCTAGATAGACATAATAGTTTACATGTGGAATTGGGGGACTGGCATCAAATCACTAATCCTTTTGATAAAATATGCAAGATCATCGAAATACAATATGGAAAAGAAACTATTGAAGAGGATATAGAAAGACATAGTTACTTCAAAGAAAATGAGTAATTTTAAAGACTATAAAGTTAAAGATATTTCTCTTGCTGAATTTGGCAGACAAGAAATTAAACTTGCACAGGATGAAATGCCTGCACTTATGCAATTGAGAGAAAATTATCGAGATGAACAACCTCTTGAGGGTGCAAAAATAATGGGATGTATTCATATGACAATCCAAACAGCCGTACTTATAGAAACATTAATTGATTTAGGTGCAGAAGTAAGATGGTCTTCTTGTAATATTTTTTCTACTCAAGATCATGCCGCAGCAGCAATAGCAGCAGCAGGTATTCCAGTTTTTGCTTGGAAGGGAGAAACAGAAGAGGAATATGAATGGTGCCTGGAGCAAACAATAAATAAAAATGGTAAGCCATGGGAAGCAAATATGATCTTAGATGATGGTGGTGACTTGACTCTCAAAGTTCATAAGGAATATTCTGATATGCTAGAAAAGATTCATGGTATATCTGAAGAAACAACAACAGGCGTCAAAAGGTTAAAAGAAATGCTCCAAGCTGGTGAGCTTAAAGTTCCAGCTATAAATGTTAATGATTCTCTTACTAAATCCAAAAATGATAATAAGTATGGATGTAGGCATGGTCTTGATGACGCCATAAAAAGAGGCACTGATATGCTATTAGCAGGTAAGAAAGCACTTGTAATAGGGTATGGAGATGTCGGCAAAGGTTCTGCAGACTCTCTTACACAACAAAAAATGATTGTTGATGTAACGGAAGTTGATCCAATTTGTGCCATGCAAGCATGTTTCGATGGTTTCTCGGTAGTCTCAGCCTATGAGGGTGGTGAAGTGACAAGTGATGGAACAAAACTCAACCTAGAATTACTTAAAAAATATGATTTAGTTGTAACCACAACCGGCAATGTTAATGTACTCGATAAATTTATGCTGGATGCTTTAAAGTCAGGTTGTGTTATTTGTAATATAGGACATTTTGACAATGAAATTGATGTAGATTATTTGAGAGAATACGAGTGGTATGAAATAAAGTCAGGTGTTCATAAAATAATTAGAGATAATGATGATTATTTGATACTTCTTGCTGAAGGGCGACTTGTAAATTTAGCATTAGCTACTGGTCACCCAAGCAGAGTTATGGATGGAAGTTTTTGCAATCAAGTCTTAGCTCAGATTGATCTATATAAAAAAGGGTTTGCTAATCATGACGATCAAGATGTCTATATCAAAGTCTTGCCGAGAATATTAGATGAGGAAGTTGCACATTTGATGGTAAAAGGTTTTGGTGGAACCATTACCAAGCTTACTCAAGATCAAAAAGAGTATATTGGCAAGTTGGATAACAAACCATTCAAAAATGATGAGTATAATTATTAATTAATTAGCAAAACTAAAGTTTAAATCTATAATAAGCTTTATTTAAAAACTATGGTTGACAGGTACATAACACTAAAAAAACTCTTAGACATTCTATTTCAGAATATTAAAGGTGTAATGATAATATTTGTATCTTTCATAATTCTTGTTTCATTGTTTTTGTATTTTTCACCAAAACTTTACGACACAAGAACAATGCTTCAGATAGAAAATTTTGGTAATAACTCAGCTTCAGGCTTTCAAAGCTTGGGCCTAGAATCAAATGCAAGTGATCTTGACCAACAGGAACAAATATATCTTTCCAGGCTTGTAATGTCTCAAGTTGTAGAAAATTTAAGCTTAGAAGAAAATGTTGAATCTATCTCAAGCAGAATACTAAGAATCCAGCAGCTAGATAATAGAGTCTTTGGGGTAAAAAGGGGGGGATTGCTGGAATTTTCAATCATTGATTCTGAGCCAGAGCTTTCTGAAAGTATTTTGCGTGAAGCCAATTCAATTTTTATAAATGAAAGTATTTCAAAGTACTCTGAAGAAGCCAGACGTTCAATCGATTTTCTCAATACAAATATCGAGAGAATTCAAAATGCCTTAAAACTTAGCTCTTCTAAACTTAATAATTTCAAAGAAGAATCAATTCCATACGATATTTCTCTAGAAGCACAAACAAAACTTGCATCGCTTGTAAAACTAGATGAAGAAATATCACTTTTAGAAGCTGAAGAAAAAGAGATATCAAAAACTTATAGAAATAATCATCCAATATATCAGACGTTAATAGAGCAAAAAGATTTGCTCTATGTAAGGAAAGCTGAATTAAGTTCGCAAATTGGTAAATTACCTTCTACTGAAAGGGATTATATTGAATTAGCAAGAGAAGTTGAAATCAATGAAACCACATTACAGTCAATGTTAAATCGAAGACTTGAATTATCGGTTATTGAAGCGAGCACAACAGGAAATATACGAGTAATAGATAAACCTTATACTTTCAATAATCAGGTGTACCCAAGAAATCTACGTTCTATTGCGTTTGCACTACTCATGGCCGGTTTAATATCTTTATTTTATATTTTTATCAACTACTATTTCTTCAGAAAAGTAATGTCCCCACAAGATTTAGAATTCTTTAATAAACATCCTGTATTAGGGGTTATACCAAATTCTTCAGAAACAAGTCATACGTTTAACGAAGCATTCAAGTCGCTGATGATAAATATGCTAATGCAGAAAGATGGTTTGAAAACGATTATGGTTGCCGGACCGACAGCAAAAGTTGGAAAGAGTTTTATTAGTTTAAATCTAGCTAAAACTTTAGCTAACGCAAATAAAAAAGTTTTGTTGGTAGATCTTGATTTAAGAAGGGGAGATTTACATGAAGATCTCAACGTTGATAGAAAGCTTGGTTTTGCAATTGGCAAAGAAACGAAAGCTGTAAAAATAAATGATTATTTAGACTTTGTACCAAGGGGCTCAGGAATCAAATCAGAGTTTAATTTTTTAAGTTCTAGTCAATTAAAAGAATTCTTAGAGCAATCAAAAGAAATTTATGATTTTGTGGTGCTTGATACGCCACCAATACTATCTGTATCTGACTACGCTATAGTTAGTCATTTTGTAGATTATAAAATCATGGTAACTCGACAAGGTTTAACAAGGTTAACAGAAGTAAAGTTCTCAATAGATGAAACTGAGAAAATTGATAATACGATCGATGCTTTAGTTTTAAATGACTTTAAATCCTCAATTGCTTACTATGGTTACGATTATTACTCATACAAATACAGGGGTTCTTACGATTATGAAGATGAATAAATACATAACTACATTTGTAATGTTTTTGTTAAATGCATGTGCATTGGCACCTGGCATGTATCTGGATGAAGCAAATTTCACAAATGGTCAAAAAGTTTACCTGAAAGATTCTGATAGAAAATATATCGACATAGAACCGATCAATTCAGAACTCTTGGCAAGTGACGATCTTGATTTACTTCCAAATGCTCTTCCCACAAACCTAGTTGAATACATACCTGCCGAATATCTTATTGGGAGTGGCGATACTATTGCAGTTTCCGTTTGGGGTCCTGAAGAATTGTTTCCCCGAAACTTAAGTGCCAGAGGCAACCCACTTGTTGAAAGGGTAGTAAGATCTGACGGCACGATATTTTATCCGTATGTAGGTGAGGTTAAAGTCGAGGGAAAGTCGAGAGAAGAAGTTAGACGGATCATATCCGATGCACTCAATTTATCTTTTAAAGATGCCCAAGTCGACATAAGTGTAGTTGAATATAATTCGCAAAAAATAATTCTTTCTGGAGCTTTTGTTAAACCAGGTAATATAAAACTCAACGAAGTGCCAATTACTTTAAGTGAAGCAATTAGTCTTGGGGGTAGTCCTGATGACGATGCAGATCTAACGAAAATTAAATTAATAAGAGATGGGAAAACAGATCTTATAGACTACGATTATTATGCAAGAAATACATCTCTGGTACATGAAATTTTCGTAAAGAATAATGATGTTATCCATATCCCATTTGATGATGAGCAAAAAGTTTATGTTGTTGGCGAAGTGGTGAAACAATCGACAATTGATCTAAAAAGAAGAAGCATTTCTCTTTCCGATGCAATTGCAAGAGCTGGGGGTTTATCAAATCAGACCGCAGATGGTTCAGAGGTCTATGTTATCAGAAAAGCAGATGATCTTAGTGAAGCTAGAATCTTCCAAATAAATTTAAAAAATCCTGCAGCTTTAATATTAGCAGCAGAATTTCAGCTAAAAGAACAAGATATAGTTTTTGTTGGTCCAGCAAATATTGCACGATGGAACAGAGTGATTGCTCAATTTTTCCCATTCACAACATTCTTGAATGCTGTTGATAATATCTCTTCGTCAAATTGAAATTAATTTTGTTAATTTTTCTGCGGTAATTTTAGAATTTATCTTAATTTTTGACATAATTTTTTCGTAGTCTTCTTCAGATTTTAAGTTAATGGGGTCATCAATAGATGTATTATTCATAAGCTGAACTTTATTATGTGCCTCCGGAAATTTTGATTTTATTTTTTCTAATAAAATTCTATCCATAGCAAAAATTAATGTACTTTGATTTACTATTTGTTTTGTAAGAGCCTTTGGTATATGAGAAATTTCTTCAAAACCATTTTTTTTGAGAAAGTTTTGCGATCTTTTATCCATATTTGTTTTTGAAAAGTGAATTAATCCAGCAGATCTGACATTAAAAGATGCGTCTAAAAACTCTCTTAAGAAATATTCAGCAACTGGGCTTCTGCAATAATTTGCTTTACAAACAGCAATTACATTTATTTGTGTCATAAATACACCTAAGTTAGTATATATTCAAAATTATAAACTATAATCAAAGGCTGAGTGGCAGAGTGGTTATGCAGCGGACTGCAACTCCGTTAACATCGGTTCGATTCCGTTCTCAGCCTCCATGAAAATATGAAAAAAGCAATTATTACAGGCATTACTGGGCAAGATGGTTCTTATTTAGCAGAACTGCTCTTAAATAAAGGTTATGAGGTTCATGGTATAAAAAGAAGGACATCATTATTCAATACTGACAGAATAGATCATTTGTATAATGACAAATCTTTGATTGATAGATTTTTTCTTCATCATGGAGATATGACCGATACGTCAAGCCTTTTGTCGATAATTTCAAGAACTAAGCCAGATGAAATATATAATCTTGCAGCACAAAGTCATGTAGCAGTAAGTTTTGAAGAGCCAGAATATACTGTTAATAGTGATGCAGTAGGTGTATTGAGAATTTTAGAGTGTATAAGGGCTTTAAAAATGGAAAAGTATACCAAATTTTATCAAGCATCAACTTCTGAGCTTTATGGATTGGTACAAGAAATCCCTCAAACAGAGAAAACACCCTTTTACCCTCGAAGCCCATATGGCGCAGCTAAACTTTATGCTTACTGGATAACTGTAAACTATAGAGAAGCATACGGTATCCATGCTTCTAATGGAATCTTGTTTAACCATGAATCTTGTCGAAGAGGAGAAACATTTGTTACAAAAAAAATTACAACTGGGTTTAGAAAAATTAAAAATGGTGAAATTGATTCATTGGAGCTTGGAAACTTAAATGCTAAAAGAGATTGGGGGCATGCAAAAGATTATGCAAGAGCAATGTGGTTAATGCTTCAACAAGAAAAACCTGATGATTATGTTATTTCGACAGATAAACAGTATTCAGTGAGAGATTTCGCAGAAAAAGCTGCAAAATTTTTTGATTTTGAAATTGTTTGGCAAGGAAGCGGTATTGATGAGAAAGGCATTGATAAAAAAACTGGTAAGACAATCATAACTATCAATCCAAAGTACTTTAGACCTACTGAAGTAGAGACATTGCTTGGTGACTCATCAAAAGCAAGGAAAGCCCTCAACTGGCAACCTCAAGTTTCATTTGATCAGCTTGTTGAAGAGATGTGCCAAAGTTAATTTAAAATATTTTCAACACAGAATGAATAAAAACTCAAAGATTTATGTAGCAGGCTCTTCTGGCATGGTTGGGTCTGCTATTGTTAGAAAATTAAAAAAAAATGGATACCAAAATATAATTGAATCGAATTCACATGATTTGGATTTAATAAATCAAAACGATGTGAATAATTTTTTTGATAAACATTGCTTTGATTATGTTTTTGTTGCAGCTGCAAAAGTTGGTGGCATTCTTGCCAATTCAACAAAAAAAGCTGATTTCATTTATCAAAATCTTCAAATTCAAAATAATCTTATTCATTATTCATGGAAAACAAATGTTAAAAAACTTTTATTCTTAGGTTCATCCTGCATTTATCCAAAAGACTCCAGAATTCCCATCAAGGAAAGTGAACTGCTTTCTGGCAAATTGGAAGAAACAAATGATGCATATGCAATTGCAAAAATTGCTGGCATAAAGATGTGTCAATCCTATCGCCAACAACATGGTTTTAATGCTATTTCAATCATGCCTACGAATCTTTATGGCTATAACGATAATTTTGACCTTCAAGCATCTCACGTTATACCTGCTTTAATAAGAAAATTTACTGAAGCAAAAAAAATAAACGATCCTGAGGTTATATGTTGGGGTAGTGGAACTCCTCTTAGAGAATTCTTATTTGTTGACGATCTTGCGGATGCATGCATTTTTTTGATGAAAGAATATAACGACGGCGAACATGTAAATGTTGGAACCGGAATAGACATTTCAATATTAGAATTATCTGAAAAAATCAAAAAAATTACAGGTTTTGAGGGGGAAATAGTATGGGATAAATCCAAACCTGATGGCACAAAGAGAAAAGTACTAGATGTTAGTAAAATAAATCATTTAGGTTGGAAATCAAAGGTGAGTATTGATGAGGGCCTGGAACTTACAATAGATTGGTATACTAATGAATAATTTAAAGGATAAAATTTGACGATATTGCCCAGGTGGTGAAATTGGTAGACACAAGGGACTTAAAATCCCTCGAAGGAAACTTCGTGCCGGTTCAAGTCCGGCCCTGGGCACCAACAACATGTTATGGAAATATTAATATACGGTGCAGGTTATGTAGGATTATCTCTAGCTATGCTTTTAAGCAAGAATCATAAAATAACTCTAGTCGATACAGATAAGAATAAATTAAACAAGATTAAACAAGGTAAAAATATTATTAATGATGAAAACTTTAATGATTTAAAAGACAGCCTGAAAGATATTAAACTTGTTCAATCAATCGATAAAAATAAAAAGTACAAATTTGCAATTATTGCCACACCCACAAATTATGATGAAGAAACAAATCAGTTTGATACCAAATCTGTAGAGAAATGTATTTCAGACATTATTTCAAACTGCCCGTCATGTAGTGTGATAATTAAATCTACTATCCCTGTTGGCTTTTCAGAAAAACAGCAAGATTTACATAAAAAAAATGATATTTTTTATTCCCCTGAATTTCTCAGAGAGGGTAGTGCTATCGCTGACAATACCAACCCTTCAAGAATTATAATTGGTGGTAGCTGTGAGAATGCGAAAAAGTTTTCATCGATTCTAAAAGAAATTGCAAAAAATGAGCCCAAAGAAATATTTATGGGTTCAACAGAGGCTGAGAGCGTAAAATTATTCTCAAACACATACCTTGCAATGAGAGTTTCATTTTTTAATGAACTAGATACTTTTGCTGATTTATTTGATTTAAATTCAAGACAGATAATAGAGAGTGTTGCCCTTGATCCAAGAATTGGCTTTGGATACTTCAACCCTTCTTTTGGGTATGGTGGCTATTGTCTTCCAAAGGACTCGAAACAACTACTTGCAAATTATTCATCAGTTCCGAATACACTAATCAAAGCAATAGTAGAGTCCAACTCTACTAGAAAAGATTTTATTGCAAGTCAAATTTTAAAAAAGAATCCTGATGTAGTAGGCATTTATAGATTAGTTATGAAAAAAGGCTCTGATAATTTTCGTTCGTCTGCTATTCAAGGTGTAATGAAAAGAATAAAGGCAAAAGGAATTAAAGTTGTTGTTTATGAGCCAGCTCTTAAAGAGAAAACATTTTTTGGCTCAAAAGTAATTACAGACTTACAGTCATTTAAAAATCAATCCGATATTATAGCCGCTAATAGAGTAGATCAAGATCTTGACGATGTTGCACATAAACTAATTACTAGAGATGTCTTTCAGTCAGATACTTAAAGACTTTTATCAAACCATTTTTAAAAGTGTATTTACTAGATATTTAAATGTAATTACAAATTTTATTTTCCTAATGGTTCTTAGTAGAACCTTTTCTCCTTATGAGTTCGGTATTATAGCTGCACTGAATGTTTTTCATATTCTTGCTCTGACATTATCAGAAGGGGGATTAAATCCCATAGTTATTAATATTAAGAAATTGAAAGACAGCCAAAGAGATGGGCTATTTTCTTTTACTTTTTTCTTAGGAGCGCTCTTTGCCTTCCTATTTTTTATATTTTCAGATCTAATAGCAAATTTCTATAATATTGAGCGTATAACAGAAATTATTCCTTTTTTTACAGCTTCAATTCTGCTTGTTTTTTTAAACTCAATCCCGTTATCTTTCTTGCAGAGAGAAAAGAAATTTATCCAAATTTCTACATCTTTGTTTTTTGCAGAGATTGCTTCTTCAGTTGCAGCTGTTGTATTGATAGGATTTATTGATCCACTGCTTGCTCTTGCATCAAAAATCACAATTCATTCACTGATCAACTTTTCTTTATGCATTATTTTTTGCTCAACAACTCAATTTGGTATTCCAAAATTTGGTTTCGATCTTTCATTGCTTCCTAAACTGTTTAAAGATGCAAAATATCAATACTCTTTTAGTATTACTAACTTCTTTTCAAGGAATATTGATAATGTTCTTGTAGGAAAATTCTTAGGTGTTTCTTCATTATCCGTATATGACAGAGCTTATTTACTAATGAAATATCCTATTCAATTAATCACTTTTGCTCTCACTCCAGCAATTCAGCCAGTCATAACAAAAATGGAAAATAAAAATGAAATATTAAAAATACATAATATTTTTATTTTGAGATTATCAATTATTGCTGCGTTTGCCGGATTATTCTGTTTTTTATTAAGTGAGCAAATTGTTTTTATAATACTTGGAAATCAATGGGGCGATGTTGTGCCGATTTTTCAATTATTAAGCATTTCACTGCCTTTACAAATTGTATACGCATCTCATGGTGGTTTCTTTCAAGCAATGAATAAATTTAAATTACTTTTTCTTCTGAGTTTATTTAGTACAGTCTTATTTATGTTAGCTTTCTTATATGGTGTAAGCCAGCAAAGTCTTGAAATTCTGTGTTGGGGCTTTAATTATGCATTTCTAGCTACTTTTGTTACTACTTATGTTTGCATGTACAAATATCTTTTTAAAAGAAATCACTTTCAATTCTTTCTAAGAACATCACCTAGTTTATTAGCTTTTTTTATAATGGCATACCTAATATAATCTCCTGATGAAATATCTTATTACAGGTAGCAGTGGTTTTATTGGATTTCATCTTGCTAAAAGTCTTATTGAACATTCAAATCACGTAGTTGGTATAGATAATCACAATGATTATTATGATGTTGGGTTAAAAAAAGACCGCTTAAACCAGCTTTTAAGGCTAAAAGGTGTCTATGAATTCTTTGAATACGATTTAAATGATTTACAAAAGCTTGAAAGTTTATTTACGAAAAATAGATTTGATGCCGTTATTCATTTGGCAGCACAAGCTGGAGTAAGGCATTCAATTGAAAATCCCAAGGCTTATGTAAGATCGAATATAGACGGTTTTTTTAATATTTTGGACCTTTCAAAAAATTTTAAGATACCACATTTAATTTTTGCTTCTTCTAGTTCTGTTTATGGTAATAATTTAAAGAAGTCATTTTCAACTAGCGATTCTACAGATAGTCCCGTAAGTCTTTATGCTGCATCAAAAAAATCAAATGAACTCATGGCACATTCATACTCCTCACTCTATAAAATGAAAATAACTGGGTTGAGATTTTTTACTGTTTATGGTGAGTGGGGAAGACCTGATATGGCTTATTACTCTTTTACTAAAAAAATTCTCAATGGTGAGTCTATTGACCTCTACAATAACGGTAAACTTGAAAGAGATTTTACCTATGTAAGTGATATAGTGGATGGGTTAAATAGTGTAATAAAAATAATGCCCAACTATTTTGATAAAAGACCTAATGAGGTTCCCTTTGAGATATTTAATCTTGGGAATAACAAGCCTTCAAAGTTAAAACACTTCGTTGAAACAATTGAAAAGTACTGCAAAAAACCTGCCAAGACGAACTTTGTTGGTATGCAAAAAGGTGATGTCCTAAGAACAGCCGCAAATATAGATAAAGAGAAATCCATCATTAGCTTTAAACCAGTGGTTGATCTTGATTCAGGACTAAAGAAGTTTGTAAGCTGGTATAAGGACTACCATAAATAATGTTTGTAACTTTAGAGTTTTTTTGGGTAGCTTCTTTTATTTTTTTAGGGTTATTAAGAAATAAATTCCCTATGCATGAATTCGCAATTTGTTTGGCTATTGGATTCTTAACCTTTATATGTTTGGTATATGCTCAAGGAGTAAATATCGCCATTGAGCTTGCTGTTAAAATTACTTTTATGTTAATTTGCTGCCTATTTGTTTTGAGCAATGTAAAATTAGCATCTGCTTCATTATTTTTTTCTTATATTATCTACTTTTTCTTTTTTCAAACTTTTGGAATTAAAGCTTCACTGCTTCCGTCATGGTTGCTCCTAACAATTCCACTTTTTCTATTAAACTTTAAAGATGCCTTGAAAAATATTGATTTCAAATATTTTGTTCTTATTTTTTTCATAAGTTCAATTTATTTTTTCTTTTTCAATTTTAGAACTCAGATATTAATTTTATTTTTATTATCTTTTTTATATTTTTTACCTAGACTGTCAAAACCATTGTTACATACAGTCCCAATTTTATTATTTTCTTTCTTTGTATATTTTGGTTCACAGTTCTTTTATTTTTTTGATGACAATATAGAAAATATAACACGATCAAATATTCAAAGGTCTTTCTATAATTTCTATATTTTTCAAGATCTATCTAACTATTTTTTTGGTAAAAATATAACTTACTTTACTCAAGAAATGTGGTATTTGCTTCCAGATTTATTTTATGTTTCTTCTTATAACAATTTAGAAATTGATCCACATAATATTATTGGCTTCTTTTTACTGTATGCTGGCTTTCCAGGCTTACTATTGTTTTTTTTGATTATATTTATATTGACAAGGAAGGTTGATGTTAAAGAAAATAAAATAGTTTTCGTTATTTTAATTTCTGGATTAATAGCAACACTGTCACTAGCACCATTTTCTGCCGCGTCAAGAATATCAATTTCATTTATAATTGGATTATTACACGCATTAACATCATATGAAAAAGAAGCTAAGCATAATTACAATTTGTTTTAATTCAGAGGATTCAATTAAAAGAACTATTGAATCTGTATGCAATCAAAAAGACAAAGAAGTTGAATACATTGTTATTGACGGCAAATCAACAGATAGCACTCTTGAGATTATAAAAAACTACCAAAGCTTGATAGACAAAATAATATCTGAGAAAGATGAAGGTATCTATGATGCTTATAATAAAGGAATAGAACATAGCAGCGGAGAATACATCATGTTTCTGAATGGAGGAGACTTTCTGACAAAAAATGCAATTACTAATATTATTAAGAAAATCAAAAATTCAGAACCAAAAATTTTTTACTCTAAAGTAAATATTTATGATGAAAACTTAAATTTATCGTATGTAAAAAAAGGTAAAAAAAGTTTTTCCCCTTTTTGGTTAATGCAGCCTTATTCAACACCATCATTAGTGATTAATAAAAATATTTTTACAAAATTTGGCAAGTTTGATCTTACTCTGAGCACAATTGCAGATTATGATTTCATAATACGATTGATTAAGAATAATGAAACATTTGAAGAAATCAATTTTATAACCTCTAATTTCGTCAGAGGAGGTGTTAGTGATACTAAATATGATTCAGATCAAAGATTAAAAATGTTTAAAAAAAATAACCTCAGTTATTTCAGTTATTTTTTAAATAATTTATTACATAAATTCTTCAAAATTAAGAATAGATTTAAATGATTCTAAGAGTCATAGAAAAACTTAAAATTGGTGGTGTTGAAAGAGGTATTCTCGAAGAGTTAAAAAATATAGATGACTATAAGCTGGTGGTAATAAACCGTGTTGAAAATTTAAACCTGTCAGAAGATTTAAAAGAGAAGATTGAAATTCTTAATACAAACTGGTTTAACATGCCTAAATTCATTAGCTTTTCAATTAAAGATACAAGTAAACCAAATATTATTGTTACATCATTGTGGAAATCTTTTCTTTTCGCAATTATTTATAAAATAATCAATAGATCAAAATTAATATGTTTCTTTCATAGTAATAAATTTACAAATCCTCTGAGCGCGCTGGTATCAAAGTTAGGAATCTTATTTTCATCAAAGCTATTTTGTGACTCTGAGGCTGTTAGGCTATTTTTAAAGAATATTAGTAGTTCAAAAAAAATTAAAATCATACCCTATAAGTTTAAATTAGATAGCAAAAAAACTGCCTTAGACTTTTCAAATGGTTTGAAACCTGTATTTATAGGGAGGATACATAAAGTTAAGAGAATTGACAAAATTATTCAACTTCATGCATATCTTAAAAAACATACTTCTATTTCCGATATTGACTTTTATGGTCCAATAGAAGACGAGAAGTCTTTCAATGAAATAGAAAGTTATAAAAATTCACATTACAAAGGGATACTGAATTTTAATAAAGTAAATAATACTTTAGTTAACTACAACTGTATTTTCTTAATGAGTGATCGTGAGGGTATGGGGGAAATTGTCTTTAATGCTATGCAGCTTGGAGTCATACCCATAGTAAAACCTGTTGGAGAGATAAATAATTATGTTATTGACAATATAAATGGCTTCCATATTAACGACTTTGAAATGTTAAAAGATAATATAGTGAAAATGTCTGAAGAAAAAAAATTAAGTTTAATCTCAGAAGAAGCAAAGAAAGTTGCTGATAATACCTCCCTTTATATCAATGAATTCATGAAATATGCTAAGTAAAAAAGAAATATTTTTTGTAAGCGACAATATGTCAACAATAAATAATTATAGAAAAGACCTATTTGATTTCTTAAAACATAAAAAAATAAATTGTAAGAAAATTCCAATAAGAGAATATATACTTTCACTTAAGTTCTTCCATAATCAGCATTTACCAATAGTCTCTAATATTGGATCAACTCTGACCATGTTAATTTTTTTCCCCATAGCAAAAAAGATTATCATTCTGAATGGGTTGGGTATGCTAAAGAATCATAAACTATCAAGATATTTATTCTTAATTTTATGCAAGCTCAATAAAAATACTAATTTTGTATGCCAGAATTTTACTGATTATAGGTGGATGAGATCAAAGATTAAGAATGTTGTCCATATAGTTTGCTCTGGTGGTAAAAAATTTAACATTTATCAAGGAAATTCTAACCACGCAGTTCTTATTACAAGAAAGAAAAAATTTATTAGGACCTTAGAGAGCATTAAAAGTTTTTTAGAGAATACTGAATACGATCTAATAGTGTATGGAATATCAGATGATTTCAATTTACTGCCTAAAAAACTAAAACAAAGAATTAAATTTATGGGGTGGCAAAAAAGAGAAGATTTTTTCCTAAAGAGCAATATATTTTTTCAGCCTTATGGTCAGAATGAAGGCTTTCCTCACACTTTAGCAGATGCAATTTGTTCAGGTTCCAAGATTATAATTGATAGAAAATTACTGATACAGTTAGGCCTGCTTTCATTTACAAAGCAGGATTTATCTGGATTCGGAATTATAAAGTCTATAGAACATAAAACTCTTCAAAATCAATTAAATTATCGATGTATAAATAACCAATATTTTGAATTAATAAATAAATTATTCATATAATTGCATAGTGTCTGATAAACCAAAAAATAATCCTGATCTTAATGATTGGATTGATTCTCTAGAAAATCTCCTGCTATTCAATGGGGAAGATAATACAAAAGAAATAATCAATGATTTTTTCTCCCATGCTGCTTCTAAAAACCTGATAAAGCAAAGTGTTTTTGAGTTCCCTTTTGAAAACTCAATTTCACACTATGTAGAAGAAAATTATCCAGGAGATTGGGACATTGAAGAAAAAATCAGACACTACATCAGATGGAATGCTCTAGTAACTGTACTAAAAGCAAACAAAGAATTAGATCTTGGAGGTCATATTTCAACATATTCCTCGGCAGCAACTTTATATGAAGTTGGTTTTAATCATTTTTTCAGAGGAGGCAAACTGTCTGATATGATTTATTTTCAAGGTCATTCATCTCCTGGTATTTATGCGAGATCATTTTTGGAAGGCAACTTATCTAGCAAACAACTAGATAATTTTAGACAAGAAATTGACGGCAAAGGTTTATCATCTTATCCGCACCCATGGTTAATGCCAGATTATTGGGAATTCCCAACTGTTTCAATGGGACTTGGCCCCATAATGTCAATTTATCAAGCGCATATTATGAAATACTTAGAACAAAGAAGTCTCCTGGAGCAAAATCCTAAAAGAAAAATCTGGATGTTTTGTGGTGACGGAGAAATGGATGAGCCTGAATCAATGGGTGCAATTTCGCTAGCAGCTAGAGAAAAGCTAGACAATCTAATTTTTGTAATTAATTGTAATTTGCAAAGACTTGATGGTCCTGTAAGAGGCAATTCTAGAATAGTAACTGAGCTTGGCTCAATTTTTAAAGCTGCTGGTTGGAATGTAGTTAATCTAATATGGGGGCGTAAATGGGATGAACTTTTGAAAAAAGATTCCACAGGCGCATTGAGATGGATTATGAACAACACTGTAGATGGAGAATATCAAAACTTTAAAGCCAAAGGAGGAGCCTACACTAGGAAAAACTTTTTTGGAAAGCATCCTGACGCATTAAAACTAGTAGAGGATATGACAGATAATGAAATTGAAGATTTAAATAGAGGAGGACATGATCCTGGAAAAGTATTCAATGCTTATCAAGCTGCTTACAATTGTAAAGACAAACCTACCGTTATCTTGGCGTTTACTGTAAAAGGGTATGGTATTGGATCTAGACAAGCAGATAATACAACCCATCAAGTCAAAAAATTAACAGAGGAAAATTTAAAAGATTTCATTAAAAAATTCAATTTGCCAATAAACGAAGAAAAATTAAGAAACCTTGACTATCTTAAGTTTGATAAAAAAAGCAAGGAATACAAATATTTGATTTCACAAAGAAACAATTTAGGAGGCTTCTTGCCAAGCAGGAAAGTATTTGTTTCCAATTTATTATTTTCAAAAAGTGATCATTTTAATGAATTTAGCCCACCTTCAAAAAGAGAAATGTCGACAACAATGGTATTTGTGAGATTAATCACATCACTTTTAAGAGATAAAAACATAGGTAAACACATCGTTCCAATAGTGCCGGATGAAGCAAGAACTTTCGGAATGGATGGACTTTTTAGGCAATTTGGAATTTATAGTAGAGAGGGTCAAAAATATGAACCAGAAGATGCAGATAAAGTTATGTGGTATCGAGAGTCTATGGAAGGCGTTATGCTTGAGGAAGGTATTAACGAAGCGGGAGCATTTTCAGCATGGCTTGCATTGGCAACCTCTTATGCTAACCATTCTCTACCGATGATTCCTTTCTATATCTTCTACTCAATGTTTGGATTTCAGAGAATTCATGATTTAGCTTGGGCTGCAGGCGATGCAAGAGCAAGAGGGTTTCTCTTAGGTGCAACATCAGGCAGAACTACATTAAATGGCGAGGGACTGCAGCATCAAGATGGGCACAGCCACCTATTAGCTCAAACAATTCCCAATTGCAAATCTTATGACCCATGTTTTGATTATGAGCTAGCAACAATTATAAAAAATGGGATTCATGATATGTACGTTAAAAATAATGACAATTATTATTATTTAACTCTGATGAATGAAAACTATAAGCATCCTGGAAGACCTACAACATTAAAAGATTGTGAAATAATGCAGGGAGGGTATTTATTTAAAGAAGAAAAAAAAGCCAATGTTAGGATACTTGCTTCAGGATTGACGTTACGTTTTGCTATAGACGCATCAAGAAAATTATTGGATTTTGGTGTTAAGGCTGATATTTGGAGTATTACAAGTTTTAATGAGTTGGCAAGAGGTGGAATTATCTCCGATCAAAAAAATATGCTTGGTATAGATAGCAAATCTTATGTTGAAACTTGCTTTGAAAATGAAATGCCTACTGTTGGAGTTTCTGAATATCAAAAATTGTATTCTGAGCAAATAAGAAAATGGGTTAATGGAAATTATATTTGTCTAGGTACCGATGGTTTCGGAAGAAGTGATACTAGAGAAAAGTTACGCGAATTTTTTGAAATTGATGCAAATCATATTGCATTTAATGCTTTATTGGCCTGTGGCTTAAACAAAGAGGCAAAAAGATTTAAGAAAAAATATAAATTAAAATTAAATAAGGAAAATCCTTATATCAGATGAAAGAGATTGAGCTAAAAATACCAAATTTAGGCGAGGCAGAAGATACTGAAATTATTGAAATTTCTGTTAAGAAAGGTGAAAAGCTTAGCAAAAACGATCCAATAGTTGTTTTAGAATCAGAAAAAGCTGCTATGGAAGTACCATCTGACTTTGACGGCAAGATTATAGATATAAAAGTTAAAGAGGGAGATAGCGTAAGAGAGGGAACGGTTTTTGCTGTTATTCAGGTCGATGAAAATTCGATATTGAAAGAAGAAAAAA
>MDTG01109350.1_pt1 | contig 18630 bp, 17 predicted proteins | sample 811421 | NCBI WGS metagenome assembly MDTG01 (sample SAMN05326645, study PRJNA326480) | marine metagenome | isolation source: seawater | place: Pacific Ocean: South East | collected 2011
AACAACAATTCCTAACTTCCTGCCATTTCCTTCAAGATGAACAGCTAGTTGGCGTAATTGTCCGAACCATTGCGACCTTTGTTCAGCCTCTTCAGGCCTCAGAAGAGAACCTCCGAGTGCGACAATATGGGTCGTCATATTACATCGTAAATGCCGACCATTGATGATGCTTCCTTCTCAGAAGGCTTGAAAGTCCCCGCCTCAGCCCTTAGGGCTGGGGGGAACCTGTATGAGTGATGATGCAGAACAGGCTACTCGCCGACTCAAGTTGAAATTAGCTCTTGAAGATCTTCGAGAGATGAAGGGTTCAGGTACTGAATTGGTTACGGTTATTATCCCTCCTGATCGCCAAGTTTCAGATGCTAGACAATTACTGCAAAACGAACACGGGCAAGCTGCCAATATCAAATCTAAGTCCACAAAGAAAAATGTTCAAGGTGCAATTGAATCAGCGATATCTCTACTTTCAAAATACCGAAGTGCAGGTGAAAGAGGTCTTGCAATCTTCACAGGAGCAATAATTGTCGGGAATAACAAAACCCGTCACACTACTGTAATTATTGACGACCCTCCTCAGCCACTGCTTTCATTCAGGTATAGATGTGATTCAAAATTCGAATTAACCCAACTGGAAGATATGCTGATTGATAAGAAGTCATACGGCCTATTCGTAATTGATAGAGCAGAGGCTGCATACGGAATTGCTAGCGGAAAGAGAATCCATGTTCAAGAGTTTTTAGTTTCTAATATCATGGGTAAACACAGACAAGGAGGTCAGTCCGCTCAGCGTTTCGAGAGACTGATTGAAGAAGCAGCTCATAATTTCTTCAAACGTGCCACAGAGCATGCATGTTCCTATTGGTTGCCAGAGTTAGAAAATATCCAAGCAATCATTATTGGTGGCCCAGGTGCTACCAAAGACTTCGTTGTAAAGAATGATTATTTCCATCATGAAATCGCTAAGAAGATTGCAAAGACTACTTTTGATGTAGGCTACTCTAATGAAAGTGGAGTTCGTGAGTTAGTTGACAATGCGGGAGGTTTGATGGGTGAAATCGAACTCGATGCTGAGAGGAAGTTAGTTACTGAATTCTTAGAAGAGTTGGTCAAACAAAGTCCGAAAGCAACATATGGTGAAGTAATGATAAGGCAAGCCCTGGAACAAGGCGCAGTAGCTAAGTTGCTCATCAGTGAAGGTATGAGGAAGAATGTAGTTTCAATTGAATGCAAATCATGTTCTCACGAATGGACGACAAGTATCGGGCGAATGGATGCTTTACCGCCTTGTCCGAAATGTAAGGCAGATGGTGATGATCTTAACGAAATTAGTTCAATATCACTTATCGATGAGTTTTCAACTTTAGCCAGTAAAGGCCGTGCTGAAGTTAAGTTTATTTCAATAGATACTGAGGAAGGTGCACAATTAAATTCTGGTTTTGGAGGACTGGCTGCAATTCTTCGTTACTCAATGATGTGATAAAATGGAAATACTTCGCAATATAATTGAGTCCTCCTTAGAATCAGCATTATCTGATATTGGAGTCAAAGGAGACTTTTGGAAGAAGGCCTTAGGTCCAAGTAGAGAGAAGGACCAAGGTGACCTTTCTCTACCTTGCTTCCCCTTCGCTAAGCAACTTGGGAAAAATCCTGCAGATATCGCTTCAGAATTAGCTTCAGCTCTTTCTGGTGATTTTGATGTCTCAGCAACTGGTGGTTATCTAAATTTCAGCGCAAAGTCTGATTGGCTAGTTGCAAATGTTCTCTCCTCCACAGAAATGCCAGGAAGTAAGGATGTACTAATTGAGCATACAAGTGCCAATCCAAATGGACCATTCCATGTAGGTCGTGCTAGAAATGCAATCCTCGGAGATACTTTAGTTCGTTTAAATCGTCTTTACGGTAATAATGTAAAAGCGGAATATTATGTTGATGACATGGGTAAGCAAGTTGGAGTTATGGCATGGTCACTTGCTAATTTATCGAGTGAAGATGTAGATCGTATTTTGGAAGGAAATGATGCCATAAATCCTCGTTGGAAAGGTAAGACTGACCACGAAACAGTACGTTGGTATCAAGCAGCGCAATTGCTGAGAGCAGATGGTAATGATGAAATCGAGACTGAAATCGGAAAACTTGTCCATGCTTCTGAGCATGGGGATGATTCAGTATTATCTCAATTCGAACAAGCATACAAACCAGTACTAGATGGAATGCTGGAAACACTTTCACGATTGGGAATCAAATTTGATACATTTACTAAGGAATCTAAATTTGTAGTTGATGGTTCTGTTTCTGCATTGATGGAGCGTCTTGAGAAATTAGAAATTCACGGGACTGCAGACAATGGTGCTCACTTTTTAGATTTGGGTCAAAGAGGTCTCAAAGGCAAGACTGAGTTTTACTATAGAAGGGGAGACGGCTCTTCATTATATGCCACTCGCGACATTGCATATCATATGTGGAAATGGCAACAATGTGATGAATTGATCAACGTTCTCGGAGAAGATCACAAATTACAAGCAAAACAGGTAGGACTGACATTACAGGAACTTGGTGAAAAGGTCCCAGAGGTAATGTTCTATGCTTTCATTAAACTCCCAGAAGGGAAAATGAGTACAAGGCGTGGCAATGTAGTATTCATGGATGATTTACTTGAAGAAGCCAAAGCACAGGCCGCATCTGTTGTCAAGGAGTTGAGGGGTGAACTAGATTCTGAACTAATTGAGACTATTTCTGAAGCAGTTGGAGTTTCCGCTGTACGGTTTAACATAACCAAAGTCAGTCCTGACAAAGGTTTCACTTTCCGTTGGGAGGAAGCGCTATCATTCGAGGGAGAAAGTGCTCCATTCATCATGTATTCTCATACCAGGGCATGTTCAATAGCTAAGCGTGTTGGAAGAGATGCAGTAATGGAATCCAGAGGAGAGATACCCCCTGCTATGCATGAGTTATTGCGAGTGATGGCATGTCATGTCGACAAACTTGGTCATTCTGTAAGGGAGAATAAGCCACACATTTTTGCTTTCCATATGCTTGAGTTAGCAACAGCTTACAATTCGTTTTATCGTGACTGTCATGTCATAGTTGATGGAGTGGTAAATGAGTTTAATTTCGCAGTTAGTGAGAAAACTAGAGAAATGTTGCGCAATGGGATGATTGGATTAGGAATCATTCCTCTGGAATCGATGTGAATGCGCTTTCGGGAGTTCTACCAGCAGCTTCTAACTGAGCACCTATCTCATTCAATTCTGATATGGCTTCTTCAATGGTTTCAGTTTGCTTCAAGAATCTTGTAGGAGGCCATCCAAGGTCAATTTTACCTCGGTTTATTGTAGATTCTTCAATCCAAGCTTCACAGGATTGTCCAGTACACATTGCAGAGTATGAATCTAAGTCCATCCAGAAAGTTCTTCTTTTGCAAACTGGACAATCTCTGCAATGCATGGTAGAAAGAACAGTCATTCCTTCTTCACCAATCCTATCAACTTCCCAGATAACTAAATCAGATCTAGTTAATGTCATAAGATGGGATTTTCTTAGAAAGCGTCTCAGTACTTTCCAAGCGACTTCTTCAGTCGAGAAAATACCTAGGCCAATCGCTCCCCCGTTCTCTTCTGTGACAGAGGGTACGAAGACTCGACGGGGGGCTGTCATGGTTGGTGCTGTCAAGTGATAGCCCTTCAATCCCTCGTCCATTCATGTTCAACAACAGCCAATCCGCCAGGATGTGGGAATGGGGCATCAGGTTTTTCCATCCTGATCGAAATCGATTGTACAATTTCATTTGAACCAATTTTGTCTACAAGCTTCTTACAAAGAGTTTCCATAAGTTTAACTGGCTTTGAGTTCACTATTTCACTATCAACTGCTGATTGTAAATCTGCATAATTCAGTGTTAAATTAAGGTCATCTGATTCTACATCTGAAATCAGTGTAGCCCAGATTGAAATTACAAAAGGTTGCTTTCTTTCTCTTTCAAAATCATATGCTCCATGGCATGCCATAATCTCATATGACTCGAGACCAATTCGGGTGACCATTTCTATTCCTCACGTTCGTGGACCCAAATTAGATGATATCCAAATTGTGTTTTTACTGGTTGTGAAACAGTTTTCAGAGGTGTAGACCAAACGGCTTCTTCGAATTCAGCAACCATTTGTCCTTTCCTGAACCATCCTAAATCGCCACCTTTCTGGCTTGAAGGACAATCAGATTTCTTTCTTGCAGTCTTTTGAAAATCTTTCAATTTCTTTATATTGTTAGCTAACTGTGTGGCTTCGCCTTTACTCTTTACGAGAATGTGGCTTGCATGTGCACTAGGCTTCACCATAATCTTCCCCTCATGTGTCTGCGTTCCAAGCAAGGTATTTGACATAATTTCCATAAATCGTAATTGATATGCCGAGGCTCTCTTCATTGAATCTAGACATTTCGTCAAGATATGTGTGATATTCCCAAGAGCCACTGCCATAGCATACTGCTGCTCTACCAACTATGTTGTCCTCTAAATTGTATACGAATGGGCAATGGTCAGAATTACATGGCATTCCGTTAGGCTCACCTTTGTCTCCATCATATAGTCCCAAATTAATGGTATATTTTTCTGCCATTTCAGGGTAATCATTTTTGTATTTCTCTGTCAAGTTTTTGATGTGATCATAATCTTCAGGATGATTGGCGAAAAGAGTAACTGAATTGCCTCTTGAAGAATCAATATCTACGTGATTCATGTCTAGATTGATATACAATCGTAAGTTTTCTGATAGCTCCTTATTCAGATCTGCAACGTACGCATTTGAACCCCATAGCCCTTCTTCTTCGCCGCCCCATGTACAGAACCTAATCGTTCTTTCAGGGATTCCATTTTCTGCAATTTCTTCACTGAATATAGTCGCTAACTCCAATACAGAAGCAGTACCTGATGTGTCATCTACAGCTCCTTCGGCTTGGTATACTGTGTCGTGATGTGCTCCAACAATCACAAGTTCGTTACTATTGCCATAATAGGTTCCGCAAGGCACACGAATTGTCAATTCTTGATCGTTGGTTACATCGATTATCATTTCTAATCTTCCACTGCCATTGATTACTACTTCTTCTAGAATCTCACCAGCTTCCTTACTCATTGCTATGAATGCCATTTGAGAAGGTACATTTCCACCGTTTGCCTGTACTATAGCATCAAAGTTTGTTCCCTTGAAAATTGGCACACAATCATTACCTTCTATCTTGCCACAATTGTAATCTTTATTCACACGAATAATAGATGCAAGGTCATTTTCTATAGCACGGGTCATAAAATCAGTATTTCCTAGTTTAGTGCCTGCTCCGATAACATATCCAATCTTCCCAGCTGCAGACTGCCATAGTGACTCATCCGATCCATCTCCTAAGTAGACTACATCAACGTCATCAGCAAACATGAATGATGACTCACCTGAAAAACCCTGTATGACGTAATCGCTTCTGTGATTGAATATTGTTACTTGGCTTCCTTGATCCCCTATTGAGCATTCAGCGACTCCAATTACTCCACCTACAGTTCCTGGTTTGCAAACCTTTAGACTTGGTTCACTATTTATGCTGTGCATTGGTACTTCGTAGGTGTGAAGCGTTGATTGGTATCCTAATTCTTCAAATAAATCAGCGATATATTCTGCTGTAGCCTGTTCTTCTATAGAGCCGCTCATTCTGCCCTTCCACTCTGGATGGCCTAAACTGACTAAATCTTCAGCAAATCCCCTTACCCTATCTTGGTCAAATTCAATTGATGCTCCATAATCTACAGGTTCATCATCTAAAAAGAAGTAAAGGAATGTTGAAGAAATGAACAAAACAACTAGCACAGATGCTACGAATGTAGTACTTCGCAAGAATTCTACTGCACTTCTCCGATGATTGGCACCAGTCCAGTCTTCAGCTATTTCAGCAGAGAATATTTCTTGCTCGCTCATGGAATTTCATCCCCGGTCCACCTCTTGGTCAGGTCATTGTCTCTGTCGAGGTGGTCGAGTATGCGTGCTACTACAAAGTCTATCAAGTCATCCATTGTTTTTGGTATATTGTAGAATCCAGGAGATGCAGGTATTACGATTGCTCCCCATCCTGATAATTTAGCCATATTTTCCAAGTGTACTGTGGCATAAGGCGCTTCTCTCGGCACTAAAATCAGTTTTCTTCTTTCCTTCATTGCAACTATTGCAGACCTTGTTGCAAGATTGTCTCCGATACCTGCTGCGAGTTTTCCAAGTGTTGATCCACTACATGGGCAAACTACCACTGCATCGATAGTCGCAGATCCTGAAGCTGATTTAGCACCTACATTGTCATTATTTTCTAGTAATGCTCCCGTTTGTTCAGATAACATTTCGGGGGTCAGTCCATCACATTCGTGCGCAAGAGTAATCCTGCCAGAATCGGTAACAACTAATCTTGCATCCTTCCCTAATATCTGGGCTAATCGGACTCCATATATTGCGCCAGAAGCACCAGATATCACGAGAACGACTTCGCCCATTAGATGATTCTCGTACGGAATCATGTATCAAGTTATGTTCATTGCTTGACTTATGACTTGCTCCAGAACAACTACAGCTTCTGAAAAAGAATCTGGGTCTATAGACCAACCAACTCTCAACCATTCCTCTAGTCCGGAATCAAACATGGAACCAGGTACTGCTAACAATCCATGCTCTTTCCCAATGGTATCTATCATTTCCATTGTATTGATTCCAGGAATTCTGAATGCGCCGAACACACCGTATGGAGGGGGAGTCCATTCGATTCCAAGTCTATCTAGCGATTCTTGTAGAACCGGGAGGTTCATTTTCCGGTAATGTTCAATCAATTCAACAGGCTCATTCAATCGATCTTTAACTTGATTTGCAATTCTAATCACAGGTGATGACATTATACCAGCCATGTTGTGGAATGTATTTTCAGCATTTGCAATTATCTCTTTACTGGCAATCATCCAACCATAGCGTAGTTGTCCTAGTCCATGTATTTTAGTCAAAGATGATATTGAGATACAATTTTCTCCTTCTCTGAACATTGGAATCCAATCCTTATCGGCGCCAGAATAAACCTCATCACTAATTATCCTGACATCATATTTTTTGCATTTATCTATTATCCAAGTACGATCTTCTTTGGTGTAAGACCATCCTACTGGGTTTAGTTGGGGGCATATCATCAGTAAATCTACTTTTGATAGAACCTCTTCCCATTCTTCCCTATCGATAATCCATGCGGTATTTGTTGGTTTACGTCGAACTACCATTGTTTCAAGGCCAAGAATTCGAGCCGATTGACTCAAAGGTCCATATGAAGGCATTTCTACAGCGACCTTCCCTCCTCTTGATGCTGCTGCAATTGCAATATTAATCGCTTGAGTGGCTCCGTGGCATAGATGAACATTCTCTGGTTCGACTCCATAGAGATCACTTACCATTTGCCTATCATCTACTCCAGGACCTCTATGTTCTTTCCATATCCCCTCGATTGTTTCTAGCTCCCATGGAAATTGTAATCCCGAAAATGAAAGGTTATGAGGTCGCATTTCTTTGAGTCTAGGGATATACCACTTCAGATATGAAACGGGTGGTATGCCGGAACCCTTAGCCGGCTTTCCTGCAGTAGGGTGAAATTCTTCCATGCTTGGCTGATGACTAGAAGACTAATGAATTATTCATTCTCTAGCAAATTTCTAGATAGTGCTGATGTGTCTTCTAGAAGTTTATCCAATATCGAATTTCTAGATATGTTGTATCCTAGTGCGGATAAGCTCGTGGTTGTATCTGTGCCTAATCCGCAACCACTCACCATTTCGACTCTTCCAGGCGGTGTATCGCAATTTATTGTCAGTCCATGTCTACTCGTCCATCGAAGGAATGAAAGTCCGATTGAACAGATCTTATTTTCTCCGATCCAAACGCCCTGCATCCTTTCATCTCTTCTTGCATTTAATCCAAATTTCGATAGTGCATTGATTACCCATTCCTCAATTAGGGAAATTATAGCCTTAACATTTGATTCACCTTCTAAATTCCATTTGAATATAGGGTATAGTACCAATTGCCCAGGTCCGTGCCAAGTTAGCCCACCTCCTCTGTCTACTGGCGAGGTGTCATATCCTTCGGGGGCAAATATTCCATCATTTCTCGCTCTTGGGCCTACTGTGACGATTTCTTCATGTTCACATACCAATAGTGTGTCCGTAATTTCATCTGCAATTCTTTTTTGTTGCAAATCGCGCATAATAATGTCAGCATCTGAATGAGAAATTATCCCCAGATCGGTTACAACGAATTTACGCAAATTATCGCCTCAGAATCTACCGCTACTTCCAAATCCACCTTCTCCTCTTTCTGTAGTGGATAGTTCTTCAAAACTAACTTCTCTGAAATTGGTAACAGGTACAGGTGCGATTAACATTTGAGCGATTCTTTCACCTTTGGCTAATTCGATGAAATCACCTTCTCCGATCCATGTGGCTAAGACCATCAATTCGCCACGATAATCTGAATCGATAGTTCCAACTCCATTTGGCATTATCATGCCCTTTGCTCCTAATGAAGATCTTGATCTAATTTGGCCCTCCCATCCTTCAGGGATTGCTACCGCGAGTCCAGTTCGAATTTTGGCTGAAACTCCTTTGAACACCTTTGTATCTTCTAGTGCGCGTAAATCCCAGCCTGCTGCAGATTTTGTCCCCTGAGAGGGCTGCGATGCTTCTGGGTCGATTTTGGCAAACAAAACTTCGACAGTTTGTCTCTGCATGATTGCCCGAAGTAAAGGGGGCACTCAAGACCTTTGGTTAATTCGAGGGTTGATAAAATCACATTTTATTGTGATTTATTTTCTAATTTCAATCGCAGATATCATAAGCCTCCGACACTCGTCTTGAGGAGCCTGACGGGGGGTGATCTTGTGCTGTAAACGGCAGGGGGCGGCTCGGTTGATTAAGCAACCTTATAGGCCCGTTTCTACGGCAAACAAAATCCACCGCGACGACGATATGGGAGGGACACATGATGCAGCCAGAAACTCAACAACAAGACGGCTTTGATTTGGACCTCTCTTCTGAATTTATCGAACCGATGCTAAAAGAATCTGTAGACCGATTCGTTCTATTTCCTATAGAACATACAGAGATATGGGAGATGTACAAAATGCATGCCGCATCTTTCTGGACTGCAGAAGAAATCGACTTGGCAGAAGATGCCAAAGATTGGGAGTCACTATCTGCCGACGAACAGCATTTCTTGAAACACGTTCTTGCATTCTTCGCAGCATCAGACGGAATCGTCAATGAGAATCTAGTAATCAATTTCGCCAATGAAGTTCAATGGGCAGAAGCAAGGACCTTCTATGGTTTCCAAATCATGATGGAAAACATTCACGCTGAAACATATTCCTTGCTTATTGATACTTACATTAAGGATCCACAGGAGAAAACTCACTTGTTCAAGGCATTTGAAACAGTCCCTTCAGTCGCTAAAAAAGGAAAGTGGGCACTTCGATGGCTAGATCAAAAGCGTGCATCTTTCGCTGAGAGATTGGTTGCATTCGCAGCAGTAGAAGGAATCTTCTTTTCTGGTTCGTTCTGTGCAATATTTTGGTTGAAGAAACGCGGTTTAATGCCTGGACTAACATTCTCTAATGAATTGATTAGCAGAGATGAAGGACTCCATTGTGACTTTGCATGTTTACTACATTCTCAATTACTGAGAGGAGCAGGAGCTATGAAGATAACACAAATTATTTCGGAAGCGGTTGAAATAGAAATCGAATTCGTTACCAGCGCACTTCCAGTTTCTCTAATTGGTATGAATGCCGATTTGATGAAACAATATATCAAATTCGTAGCAGACAGGTTGCTAGTAGCATTTGGTGTTCCCAAATTGTACAATGTAGAAAATCCATTCCCATGGATGGAAATGATTTCTATGCAAGGTAAGACCAACTTCTTCGAGAAGAGAGTCGGAGAATATCAAAAGGCGGGTGTAATGGATTCATCTAGTCTAGGAGCGGTACAACAACGCTTCTCAATGGAGGAAGACTTCTAAACCGTCCGCGTCCGACGACGGATGCTTCACGCTCACATGGATACGAAACAGGGGGACAAGAACTATGGGTCTACAAGTAATTAAGAGAAATGGCGATAAAGAAGATGTACGCTTTGATGCAATTCAAGAGAAGTTGACTAAACTCTCTCATGGATTGAATGAAAAATGGGTAGATCCAGGTATGGTCACAAAGTTAGTTATCGAAGGACTATACGATGGAGTTACAACATCTGAACTAGATGAATTAGCAGCAGAGACTGCAGCATCCCTTGCCTCTCATCATCCAGATTATTCTAAGTTAGCAGCTAGAATCTGTGTCGATAACTTACATCGATCAACTAAGGACGTATTCAGTGATGTTGTTTCAGATTTAAGAAATTACATAGATCCTGAATCCGGAAAGCATGCTCCACTGATTTCTGAGGAAGTCTATGAAATCATTATGCAAAATAAAGACGTTCTTGATGCACACATTGATTACAACCGCGACCACAACTACGATTATTTTGGTTTCAAGACTTTAGAGAGGTCCTACCTTTTACGACTTGATGGTAATGTAGTAGAAAGGCCACAACATATGCTAATGCGTGTATCTGTAGGTATTCATCATGGCAACATCGAGAAGGCTTTGAAAACATACGATTTAATGAGTGAAGGATGGTTTACTCATGCAACACCTACTTTGTTCAACTCAGGAACACCTACTCCTCAAATGTCTTCGTGTTTCTTATTGACAATGCAAGAAGATTCACTTGACGGTATTTATGATACGTTGAAACAATGTGCAAGAATTTCTAAATCTGCAGGTGGAATTGGTTTATCTATCCATCAGATTAGATCTAAGGGTTCATACATTAAAGGAACAAATGGTCATTCAAATGGATTAGTTCCCATGCTCAGGGTGTTTAACGACACTGCCAGATATGTTGACCAAGGTGGCGGCAAGAGAAAGGGAAGTATTGCAATTTATCTAGAGCCTTGGCACCCAGATATCTTCGAATTCCTAGACCTTCGTAAAAACCATGGCAAGGAAGAGATGAGAGCTCGTGATTTATTCTATGCACTTTGGACGCCTGACTTGTTCATGGAGCGTGTAGAAGCAAATGGCGAGTGGTCATTGTTCTGTCCTAATGAATGTCCTGATCTTCACGACACTTATGGTAATGAATTCCGCGCTTTGTATGCTAAGTATGAATCCGAAGGGCGTGCTCGTAGAACCATAAATGCTCGTGAATTATGGGATGCAATCACTCAATCGCAAATTGAGACAGGAACTCCTTACATGCTGTACAAGGACGCATGTAATGAAAAATCAAACCAAAAGAATCTAGGTACTATCCGTTCATCAAATCTATGTACTGAAATCATCGAATATACCGCACCTGATGAAGTAGCAGTTTGCAATCTTGCATCTATTGCACTTCCTAAGTTTGTAGATATTGAAAACGGAACTTACGATCATCAGAAATTATTCGATGTAACATATCACGCGACAGGTAATCTAAATCGTGTAATTGATGTGAACTTCTATCCAGTTATTGAGGCAGAGAATTCTAACATGCGCCACAGACCAATCGGTCTAGGTGTACAAGGATTAGCAGACACCTTTGCTATGCTGAAGATGCCTTTCGAATCACCTGAAGCTCGTCAATTGAACCGTGAAATCTTTGAGACCATTTACTTCGCATCTTGTAGTGCTAGTATGGATGCTGCTAAGGAAGAGGGTCCATACTCTTCTTTCGAAGGTTCACCTGCTAGCCAGGGGATTCTACAACCAGATTTGTGGGGAGTAACTGAGCACTCAGGACGTTGGGACTGGGACACTCTGAAGAAAGAAATTATGACCCATGGTCTTCGAAACTCGTTGATGCTTGCTCCTATGCCCACAGCATCTACAAGTCAGATTCTTGGCAATAACGAATGCTTTGAAGCATTCACTTCGAATCTATATGTTAGAAGAACACTTTCTGGAGAATTTATTGTATTGAATAAGCATCTAGTAAACGATCTTATTGAACGTGACATGTGGTCTCTCGAAATGAAAGATGAAATCTTACGCCATAAGGGTAGTGTCCAGCAAATCATTGGAGTTCCAGAAGATTTGAAAGAATTGTATAAGACTACTTGGGAAATAAAGCAGAAACATGTTATCGATATGGCTGCAGATCGTGGAGCTTACATCGACCAAAGCCAATCCCTGAATATACACATGATAGATGCAAACCCTGCAAAAGTAACTTCCATGCATTTCTATGGATGGCGAAAAGGGCTCAAGACAGGAATGTACTACTTGCGCACAAAGGCTGCTGCAGATGCAATTCAGTTTACAGTTGAGCAAAAGACATCCGAGACAGTTGATGGACTTGCTAATCGTGCAGATGAAGCAACAAGTCTCGAAGCGATTGCTTGTTCTCTCGATGCACCTGATGATTGTCTGATGTGTGGTTCATGAAAATGAAAGTTTTTACGCAAAATAAATTTATTTTTTTGGATTCTATAGATGAATGAATAATCTTCGAATCCGAGGTATTAAAAGTAGATTGTCGCACCTCGAAATATGCAGTTAGCACCTACTGATTATGACTTTGGCTTAGAATCAAATTATTCATTTGCAAAAGATATTGCTTGCGCAAATGAAGAAGCGAGAAAAATGTATGTTTTGGCACTTGGACATATGCTGAATTACAACCATGAAGAAGCAATTGCATGCTTTAGTAAGTGCACAGAAATCGACCCAACATGTGCAATGGCTTGGTGGGGAATTGCATACTGCGTATCATCCAACTACAATTGGGCTCCTGGACTTGGTTCTGGTCATGATGCAATACAACAGGCTGTTTCTTTGAAAGATGGATGTTCAGAGCTTGAAAAAGATCTGATTGATGCATTAGCACAACGCCACTCTGCGGAAGCACGTGATGCAGCAGACCCCTCTGTACTCAATATGGGTAACAGTCCTGAATTGAATGTTGCATTCGCTGAAGCAATGGCTCCACTTTATGAAAAATATAGTGGCAATTTGGATGTCACTGCTATTTATGTGGAGGCATTGATGAATCTCAAAGCCTGGCAACTATGGGATAAGGATACGAAGACCGGTGAGATAACTCCTGCGGATGATAACACCTTGTTACTAGTCAAGATTATGGAAGATGCATTTGAAAGCAGTGAAGAAGCCAAGGTTCATCCTGCACTTTGCCACCTTTATTGTCATGCATTAGAATTGTCTCCTTTCCCAGAAAAAGCCTTGCCTGCTGCCGATGTTCTGCGTACAAGGATGCCAGGTTTAGGGCACTTAGTACACATGCCATCTCACATTGATGCATGGGTTGGGCAGTGGAAAGAAGCTATCGAGTGTAACATTGCTGCAGTCGAAGCAGATGATAGATATGTGGAATTGACCGGAAATGAATCTCAGTTTTACAAGTTTTATCGCATGCACAACCACCATTTCGTAGTTTGGTGTGCGATGTTCGAAGGTCAGTATGAAACTGCATTGAAATATGCACGTAAGGCAGTAGATACACTACCTGCTGGAGATGAAAATTCAGGTGTTCAATTTATGCTGGCAGGAATTATACCAATGGGTGCAATTTTCCTAGAGTCATATGTCACAATGCCATGGCATGTAATGGTTAGATTCGGTAAGTGGGATGAAATTCTTAATGAGCCAATGTACGATGACAAAGATGTATTCCCTGCTACAATAGCAACCCAGCATTACGCACGTGGCGTTGCTTATGCATCCAAAGGAATGGTTCCTGAAGCAGAAGCAGAACAGGCCCTGTTTAAGCAAGCACTTCAAAATCCTGCTCTCGCAGGTAGGATGATGCATAACAACTTCATGTACCAAGATCCTGCTGAAGGACCTTCAATTTTGAATGTTAATGCGGCTATACTTGAAGCAGAAATAGAATATCGTCGCCAATTCCTTGCTAAGGCTGCTGGTGAAGATAATGATTTTACTGCAGCATTTGACGAATTACGACGTGGTGTAGACCTCTCCTTGAATCTAGCATACAATGAGCCTTGGGGCCAAATGCAACCAGTTCGTCATATCCTTGGCGCTCTACTTTTCGAGCAAGGTCATTACGAAGAGGCAGAAGAAGTCTATCGTGCCGATATCAAGTTGTGGAAGGACAACATGTGGGGCCTATTAGGACTCAAACTCTGTCTAGAGGCAAGAGGAGATGCTCCAGAGGAACTAGCTACAGTCACTGCACTATTCAACGAACGCAGTTCCAGAGCAGACATAGTTCCTGCAAAGACCTGTTTCTGTGCTCAAGACAGTATCGAAAAGAGCTGTTGTGATTGATTTTCAGTTAACGCAATATACTGATGTTCAGTAATAAGGATATGAGCGGGCCAACTTTTAGTCCTGATGGAAATTGGATGTGGAATGGAACAGAATGGATACCTGCGCCACCTAAAGAACAGGTACTTCCTCAATCTTCAATAGATGAAGTCGAAGTATCAAATGTTGCTGCTGAGAGTGGAGTTGACCCTGAGCAACTAACGCAAGTAGCACCTTACTTTGACGAAAATAAAGATCAAATTTTGCAGCAATCAGAACTTCAACAAGCAGCAATGTCAATCTCTAATGACCCAAATCTTCCTGCTCCACAGCAGCCAGTAGTTCCTCAGCAACCTGTTGCTCCTATGGCTCCAGCAGTTCCACAACAGCCAGCCGCACCAATGGCGTCAGCATTGGCAACTTCGAGTTCAGGAAAGGGAAAAATCATTGTAGCAATTTCCTTAGTATTAGTATTAATTTTGGGCAGTTTGTTTTACCTATGGAATGATAATTCTGAAGATGAAGATGAAGAAAAGGAACCATTGCCTGAATTTGTAGGTAAATGGGCTTCTACAGATATTGAAGGTTTTTGGCTTGAATTCAAATCAGATGGAACTGTATGTGATGATGAAGAAGGATGCAGTGGAGAATGGGAGATTACAGAAGATAATTTAATCAAGGTAACCAATGATAGTAGTTGGACCTATTTGATGAAGTGGGATGTTAATGACGGTGAATTATATCTGAATTATACTAGTGTCAAAGATTCTGATGGAGTAGAACAGTTAGATGGTGATAATTGGAGTGGCAGTTTTGTTCCAATGCAATCGCATTCTGAAGTAGTCGGAACATGGACATTTTGTAGCAATGCAGTAACAGAAGAATGTGATGATTATGATCAATCCCCTTACAATGTAACATTCAACCATAATGGAACATTTGTCCACCCTACGTATCCAGGAGTGCTAACTACTTACGCTATTGATGAAGATAGCATGGAATGGAATATTGGTGAATCTTTTTCATTTTCTGGACAATTTGAAATTGAAGGGGATGTAATGTATATTGCGTTTGATGAAATTATAGACAACAACGGTAATGTATCCAATACCACTTTGGTTGCTAATCAGGCAATAAAATCTGAGTCATTGATGCAAGAAGGCGAAACAAGTGAAAATTGGAATATGATTGTAACAAATAATTCTGAGCCTTCATGGTTTACCGACTATGTCGAATTTGGAAAAGGAACCCTTGCTGGAGATTCATCAGGTGGAAGCCTCGTCACCTATCAATTCGAAACTAGAGATGCTGCTGGTTCGATAAGTAGCGCTGGAATGGATGATTTGGTTTACGTTAAGATGACACAAGGTGATAGCCTAAGTTGGGCATTAGTTGGTATTAGTATCGCTGTAGACGGGGGGCCATCTCAACAGTGCGTTGAACAGACAGAAAACAGTACTGCTGATTGCACATATACCACAAGTGGTGAAGATTGGAGTGTACCTAATGAGATAATGATTAGTGAAGGACAAAATGATCTCTGTGGGGACGTAGCATACTGTGAGTTCGTAGTTTCGGTCACAAATAATTACGAGGGTAAACTTCTTGGTGAAGTATCTGGTGTTGCAGAATAGTTTTGACTTATCAGAGCAAGTAACAGATTTGAATTCAGTTAATGACAAATAGTATACCTGTATACACCATTTTTATGGATCAACCTATTCTTAGCGATGATGGCCAATGGATTTGGAATGGGCATGATTGGGTCCCAGTTACTGAACAGGCCAATTTTTTGCCGCAAGCATCGATGAATATATCTCAACAACAATTTGTACAATCCCCTGTAGTGCAACAATCATTTGTTCAGCAACCAGTTGTACATCAGCAACCTATGGTCCAACAATACCAAGCAAATCAAGCAATAAATGTTCAATTATTGAAGAATCGATTTTTTCCTACTGTTAAGTTGATTGTGATGATTAATGATCCAGTTGCTGGAATTAATGAGCAGGTTTCTTTTGGAACCTTGGCTCGAACTTTTACTTCTAAACTTGCAAACGGAATGGTAATTGGAAAACTTCCTTTACAAGGAATTACTATTTTTTCAGGAGCTCAAGGAATCATAACATTCCCAAATGGGTATTCATATAATGTAAATTTAAACACCGGATTATTTGGGATGGTAAAAGGCATGGTAATCACAAGTCTTAGTGATGGAAGAACTGGTATGTACAATTTTTAGTCACTTTTAATAGCCTTAACCATTTAACAGGAATATGTATCCCGGTGAACCGCCTCAACAAAGACCTGAGGCACAATTTATTGTTACTCAAGAGAATGTGCAGCCTGCAATGCAAACTATTCAACCAGGAATGCAATATGCTCAGCCGCAATATCAACAACCAGTGGTTTACATTCCTCTGAATTATACACCTGAGGTAAATTACCGAAATTGGTCATATGTCGCTCTTGCTGTAGGAATTTTTGTTTACGGTATATTCTCGTTCTTTGGAATGGAGTCAAATTCAGATTCGCTTATGGCATTAGGAGGCTCAGCATGCTGTTCTTCTTTAGCAGTAGCTGCCTTCCTTGATGCTGCATTTTACAAGGGTAAAGCCGATTGGCAATTATCAGTTGGTCAGCCTAATGGAGGCTCTACAACTGGTATGATTTTTGACATAATCTTTGGAGTTATTGCAGCAATCATTGCAATTTGGGCACTCATATTACCATCATTCTAACACCATCTCCCCCTCAATAATTAAGTATCTAAGCTCAGAATTAAAACCATGGCAGGAAGTCGCACATCAGGTCTTATTCTGATTTCAGTGGTTCTAATTGCAATATCAATTGCAACTTCAGCAATGGGTCTTTTCATGGATTCATGGAGAGTAGATGACAAAGATGAACGAGATGATGATGAACCATCCCGAAGTTGGGGATTGACTACAATAGCGTATGATTGTTCAATAATTGATGATGATGAAGATGAAGAATGGTGCAAGATGATGATGATTTTCATGGTTGAGGGGGTTGAAGACTCTCAAGATAATTATGACGATATTGATGATGTTCCTTCCAAAAATTCAGCTGATGCATCAGATATGTGTGATAATCTTGAAGAGATAGCAATTGCTTTTGAAATAGATGACGACGCCGAAATAAAAGAAGATATAGAGACTTGTGAAGATACTAAGAGCGCAGGAGAGACTACTAAGATTGTTCTTTGGATAGGATTTGGTCTAGCATGTCTTTCGTCAATACTTTGTATTGTGTCTGCCATCAGTCGTGATTCTGTGACACGAATAGTTGGAGGTATAACAGCACTATCTGGCGGACTCGTGATGGGATTATCTGTATTAATTTGGTCACTAATGCTTCCTGATGGTATAGCTGGAGATGATAATGATTGGCAGGCAGGTCTCAATTTCTATCTTACACTTGTTGGTGGATTCCTTTCATTGGTTGCAGGTTTCATTGCCTTCTTAGCCAAAAGAAGTGGCGGAAGAAGTTACAGTTCCCCTGCTTATCAGCAACAGGATTTCAATCAGCAAGAACAGTTTTACAATGAACAAACCCAATATTATCAACAGCCTGATCCATATCAGCAATGGTAGTCGAATTGATGGTTGAGTGTAGTATCAATAATTAAGTATCTGGAGCCAGAATTGGTTTCATGACAAGAACTCGTACTTCAGGTATCATTTGGATTTCGGTGGTTCTACTTGCAGTCGCAATAACAACTTCGACATTGGGTCTCTTCATGGAATCGTGGAGAGTATCTGACGAATTTGTTGAAACAGACTATGATGGAGAAGAAAGTGAAGTTGATGGAGTTTCTTTCTCCACTGGATTAAACAACCTTGTTATGACATATGATTTTAGTGAATTTATGGATGGATCTTATGAAGATCAATGCGATGATGAACTTGAGGATAGTGCTAGTGAACAACGAGGGCAAGATGCTGAGTGCATAGATGATAATACACTAATATTGACAATGGAACTGTCAAATAGGTGTGAACTGTTAGAAGAGAATTATGACGATATTATTGATGATGGTGATTATTCTTCTGAATATGAAGAGAAAACTAAAGATGATAGAGATGGAGTTTGTCAATTGGAAAGCGCTGGAACTACTGGTACCATTTTACTATGGATCGGTTTTGGAACAGCAATAACTTCGATGATAATATGTGTCATATCTGCATTTGTTGCTCATTCAGGAGTAAGGAAATCCGGTGGTTTTGTTGGAATCACATCAGG
>MDTG01100234.1_pt1 | contig 18625 bp, 15 predicted proteins | sample 811421 | NCBI WGS metagenome assembly MDTG01 (sample SAMN05326645, study PRJNA326480) | marine metagenome | isolation source: seawater | place: Pacific Ocean: South East | collected 2011
TAAATCAAGATATATCAAGAGTGGGATCATTGGAACTTGGTTTTGTTAATAAAGTTTTTGATGGGGATTTTGAAAAAAATCTTAAAGAACAAATTTATAAAAATAAACCTGTTGTATTCTTATTAGGTTTAGATGAAATTGATCCAAAATCGCTAGAAGAATCTTTTGTTGTATATTGCGGTCATCATGGTGATATTAATGCTCAACATGCAGATATAATTTTGCCTACACCTGCTTATACAGAAAAATCTTCTACTTTTATGAACATCGAAGGTAGGGCAATTCAAACATCCCGATGTCATAATCCTTTGGGTGATTCAAAAGAAGAATGGAAGATATTTAGAGTTTTAAGTGATCTTCTTAGTTGTGGTTTAGATTTTAATAATCTTAATGATGTTAGAAAAAAATTAGTTAATGAAAATAAAAATTTTCTAGCTTTGTTAGAAGTTACTAATTCGTCTAAATTATCTTTTTCATCTAAAGAAAATATAAAAGATGAAAACATTTCATACAATATTAAGAATTTTTACATGAACGACTCAATTTCTCGATCTTCTGAAACTATGGCTAAATGCACAAATGAAATACTTAACAAAGCCAAAGCTTCATGAATAATTTTTCATATTTAAATGATTTAATCATTCCAGGTAGCATAATTATAGCGCAGATATTGGCTGTATTAATGCCGGTATTAATTTCAGTTGCATTTTTAGTTTATGCTGAAAGAAAAGTACTTGCCCTTATTCAACTCAGAAAAGGTCCAAATGTTGTAGGACCTTTTGGAATTCTCCAAAGTTTCGCTGATGCACTTAAATTATTAACGAAAGAAAATATTATTCCAGCAAATTCTAATAAAATAGTATTTTTATTAGCACCTATAATTACGATGGTTCTCAGCTTGGCAGGTTGGGCAGTAATACCTTTTGCTCCTAATTGGGTTTTAGCAGATATAAATGTTGGTATAATGTACTTGTTTGCAGTTTCTTCCTTAGGTGTTTATGGAATCATTATGGCAGGATGGGCAAGTAATTCGCAATACCCTTTTTTAGGCGCCCTTAGATCAGCTGCTCAAATGGTTTCTTATGAAGTATCAATAGGTTTTGTGATTATAACAGTTTTATTATGTGTTGGATCATTAAATCTTTCAAAGATAGTTGAAGCACAACAAACAGTTTGGTTTGCTATTCCTCTACTTCCAATGTTTGTTGTTTTTTTTATTTCAGCTTTAGCTGAAACAAATAGACTGCCTTTTGATTTACCAGAAGATGAGTCAACACTTGTAGCTGGATTTTTTACAGAATATTCATCTGCATCATTTGTTTTATTTTTTCTTGGTGAGTATGCAAGTATGATTTTGATGAGTTCCATGACTGTAATATTATTTATGGGTGGCTGGTTACCACCATTTGATATATTTCCTTTAAATGTGGTTCCTGGAGTTATATGGTTCATGTTAAAGATTATATTTATTTTATTTTTATTTATATGGGTTCGTGGAACTTTTCCAAGATATAGATATGATCAACTAATGAGGCTAGGATGGAAGATATTTTTACCTTTATCTTTGTTGTGGGTTGTTTTGACAGCTGGATTTTTAATTGCATTTGATATGGTTCCTAATTCTTTATGATTAAATATATTAAATCTTTTACTCTTTTTGAGCTTTTACAAGGAATGTATTTAACTTTTAAATATATGTTTAAAACTAAAGTAACAATTAATTATCCTCATGAGAAAGGGCCTTTAAGTCCTAGATTTAGAGGAGAGCATGCACTTAGAAGGTATCCAAGTGGTGAAGAAAGATGCATTGCGTGCAAATTGTGTGAAGCAGTATGTCCAGCTCAAGCTATTACAATAGAAGCAGAACCAAGAAATGATGGGAGTAGAAGAACAACAAGATACGACATTGATATGAGTAAATGTATTTACTGTGGACTTTGTGAAGAGTCATGCCCCGTTGATGCAATTGTTGAAGGCCCCAATTTTGAATTTGCAACAGAAACTAGAGAGGAACTTATGTATACAAAAGATAAACTATTAGAGAATGGAGATCGTTGGGAGCAAGAAATTGCTCAAAATATTTATTTAGATAGGAATTATCGTTAATGTTTTTATATTCAATAACATTCTATATTTTCTCACTAGTAGCAGTACTTGCGGCTCTAATGGTTATTAGTGCAAGAAACCCCGTTCATTCGGTTTTATTTTTAATTTTGAGTTTTGTTAATGCATCAGGATTATTTGTTTTATTAGGAGCAGAATTTTTAGCTATGATTTTAGTAGTTGTTTATGTAGGGGCCGTAGCCGTTCTTTTTTTATTTGTTGTGATGATGTTAGATATAAATTTTATAAAATTAAGAGAGGGTTTTCTTCAATATTTACCTTTTGGAACATTATTGGGAATAGTTTTAATTATTGAGCTAGGTATTTTGTTTCTTACAAAATCATTTTCAGAAAATTCACTTACAAAATTTGTTGAGACACCTAACATTAATAAAATAGAAAATACTAAGTTAATAGGTCAGGTTTTATATACCGATTATTTTTATTTATTTCAAATTAGTGGTTTAATACTTTTAGTGGCAATGGTTGGATCTATTACTTTAACATTAAGAGATAGAGGACAAATTAAAAGGCAAAACATATCTTCACAAAATTTTATTGATGCAAGTAATGCAATTGAAAAGAAAAAAATAAAATTAGGAGATGGTATTTAAATGATTTATCTTGAGCATTATTTATTTCTTGCCGCAATTATTTTTACGATCGGTGTTCTTGGAATATTTTTAAATAAAAAAAATGTTATTATAATTTTAATGTCAATTGAGCTAATACTTCTTTCTGTAAACATAAATTTAATATCTTTTTCTGCTTTTTTAAATGATATTTCTGGACAAATTTTTGCTATGCTAACGTTAACCGTAGCAGCAGCAGAAGCTGCGATTGGTCTGGCAATTTTAGTAGTATTTTATAGAAATTTAGGCTCTATTGAAGTTAGTAAAATAAGTAAATTAAAAGGATAAAGTGTAATTATGGCTTATCTGATCATCTTTCTTCCTTTAATTGGTTTTTTATTTTGTTTCTTCTTAGGAAAAAATTTTAGTTTTAAAATATCTCAAATATTAACGACTTCTTTTTTATTCATTTCAGCAATTTTATCATGGATTTTATTTTTTGATTATTTAGGTGAAAAAGATACTGAAGTTATTAATATTTTTAATTGGTTTACGTCAGGAAGTTTTGTTGTTGATTGGTCAATCAGATTAGATTCATTAACAACAACTATGTTTGTTGTTGTTTGTAGTGTGTCTGCTTGTGTTCACCTTTATTCCATAGGCTACATGAATGATGATCCTTCAAAAGAAAGATTTATGGGATATCTAAGTCTATTTACCTTTTTCATGCTTATGTTAGTTTCAAGTAATAATTTATTACAAATGTTTTTTGGATGGGAGGGTGTGGGTTTAGCATCTTATTTATTAATTGGATTTTGGCATCATAAATCTTCAGCTAACAATGCTGCAATAAAAGCATTTATTGTGAATAGAATTGGAGATTTTGGTTATGCTTTAGGTATTGCAGGTATTTTTTTTATTTTTGGTTCAATAGAATTTGATGTAATTTTTAATAATGCTGAAAATTTTAAAAACCATAGTGTATATTTTTTAGGGGCTAGATTCAGCACCATTGATCTTTTGTGCTTTCTGTTATTTATTGGTGCAATGGGTAAATCTGCACAATTAGGTTTACATACTTGGTTGCCTGATGCAATGGAAGGTCCAACACCTGTATCTGCACTTATTCATGCAGCTACAATGGTTACCGCTGGTGTTTTTTTGGTAGCAAGAATGAGTCCTTTATTTTCATATGCAGAAGTTACAAATTTATTTATTACATTTATAGGAGCATCAACGGCTATTTTTGCTGCAAGCATAGCTCTTACACAAAATGATATCAAAAGAGTTATTGCTTATTCAACATGCAGTCAGCTTGGGTACATGTTTTTTGCAGCCGGTATAGGTGCTTACAATGCTTCTATATTTCATTTGATGACCCACGGTTTTTTCAAGGCATTATTATTTTTATCTGCCGGCTCTGTTATACACGCAATGCATCATGAACAAGATATGCGTAAAATGGGAGGTTTATTTAAAAAAATTCCATTTACGGGTACAATGATGTGGGTTGGGTCGTTGGCAATAATTGGTTTTCCATATTTTTCAGGATACTATTCCAAGGAAAGTATTCTAGAAAATGCTTATTACTCGAACTCATTTATGGCTGCTTTTGCTTACTCAATAGGAATTTTAACTGCATTACTAACTGCTTTCTATTCTTGGAGATTATTATTCATGACATTTCATGGAGAAATAAAATCTGATTACAAGATTTATAATGAAGCTCATGAGTCTCCGTTGGTTATGACATTACCACTATTATTACTTGCATTTGGATCAATATTTGTAGGAATGTTTTTTGCGAATTTTTATATAGGTAAATTACAATACACGTTTTGGGGAGAATCCATAGTTCTTCAAGATATAAAACATGACTATCTACCTTTTATTCAAACACTTATTATAAAAAGTTCTGTGGCCATAGGTGTAATTTTAGCATCAATAATTTATTTCTATAAAAATAATTTATCAAAACTTTTAGCCCTAAATTTAAATACACTTTATTCAATTTCTTATAACAAATGGTATGTAGATGAACTCTATAATTCAATTTTTATTAAACCTTATTTTTTGCTAGCAAACTTGTTTTGGAAAAAAGGGGACGAACAAATTATTGATGGATATGGTCCAAATGGAATATCTACAATTATATCATTATCTTCAAAGTACTTAAGTCGCTTTCAATCGGGTTATTTATATCATTATGCATTTGCAATGCTTGGAGGTTTAGTAATTATTTTAACATGGTTCATATATTACTAGATGACTGATATTCCTCTTTTGTCACTAACAATATTTCTTCCTCTCATAGGAGCATTGGTTATTCTGTTAATCAAAGAAGAAGAAAGTTCAGTTATTAATATAAAAAAAGTTGCTTTGTGGACTTCAATTGGTGCTTTTCTTTTAAGTTTACTTATATGGCTGCAATTTGACACTTCTAACCCAGGATATCAATTTGAAGAAAAATTTAAATGGTTCAATGAATTTAATTTTTATTATCATGTTGGTATTGATGGAATATCTCTCTTTATGGTTATTTTAAGTACATTTTTGACTCCTTTATGTATTTTAGCAAGCTGGGAAAGTATTAAAAAAAGAATCAAAGAATACATGCTAGCCTTTTTATTTCTTGAAACAGTAATGATTGGCATGTTTGCATCAGTTGATATTCTATTATTTTATATTTTCTTTGAAGCTGTGTTGATCCCAATGTATTTAATAATTGGAATTTGGGGTGGGCAAAGAAGAATTTATGCATCTTTCAAATTTTTTTTATATACATTGCTGGGTTCTGTTCTAATGTTAATAGCTATTGTTGTTATTTATAGGTTAACAGGATCCATGAGTATATCAGATCTGCAGGGTAATTATTTTTCAAGAAATATTCAGAATTATCTTTGGCTAGCTTTTTTTGCATCTTTTGCTGTCAAAATTCCTATGTGGCCATTTCATACTTGGTTGCCTGATGCACATGTTGAAGCACCTACAGCTGGATCAGTAATTTTAGCTGGAGTACTTTTAAAAATGGGTGGTTATGGATTTATTAGATTTTCTTTAGGAATGCTTCCTGAAGCTTCTGAGTATTTTTCTCCACTAATTATGACTTTAAGTGTAATTGCTGTTGTTTACACTTCTTTAGTTGCTCTTGCACAAACTGATATTAAAAAATTGATTGCTTATTCTTCTGTTGCTCACATGGGTTTGGTGACAATAGGAATATTTGTTGTAAATTCACAAGGTCTTGAAGGAGCAATGATCCAAATGATTAGTCATGGAGTTGTATCTGGAGCTTTATTTTTATGTGTAGGTGTAATTTATGACAGAATGCACACAAGAGATATTAATTTTTATGGGGGTTTAGTTAATAAAATGCCAATTTATGCAACGGTTTTTATGATATTTATGTTAGGATCTGTCGGCTTACCTGGTACTAGTGGTTTTATTGGAGAGTTTCTTGTCATTGTTGGTGCATTTCAATATTCAAGCTTAGTTGTGATTGGAGCAGCGTCTGGAATTGTACTTTCTGCAGTTTACATGCTTTATTTATATAAAAGAATTATATTTGGTGTGATTGAAAATAAAAAATTAAATGAGATATTGGATTTAAATACAAGAGAAAAAATTATACTGATACCTTTAGCGATAGCTGTAATAATCATTGGTATTTTGCCAAATATTTTTATTGAACCAATGAGATTGCCTTTAGAGTTAATTATATCTAACTACGAATTGGTAAATGCTAAATAATTTATTTAATTTTATCTTTGTCCCTGAGGTAAGTCTTTCTATTCTTGCGATTACCTGTTTGATGTATGGTTTATTTTCTAAAACTAATTCATTTAACAAAACTGCTAACTTCGCAACATTGTCTCTACTATTTGTAACCTCTTTAATTTATTTTGATTTTACTACTAATTTTGCTTTTTTTGATAATTTTTTTTCAAATACTTCTTTTACTAAATATTTTAAAATTTTAACATCTCTTGGGGCTGCTGCATCATTAATTATTTCAAAAAATTATTTTATTGATACAAAAATAAATAAATTTGAAATACCAACTCTTCTTTTATTTTCTTCCTTAGGGATGATGCTAATGATTAGTTCTAAAAATTTAATGATGATGTATTTAGCAATAGAGCTTCAAAGTTTATCTCTTTATGTTGTTGCTTCAATTAAAAGAAATTCAATTGAGTCAGCTGAGTCAGGAGTTAAATATTTTGTTTTAGGAGCTTTATCTTCTGGAATTTTACTATATGGATTTTCTTTGGTCTATGGATTTACTGGACATACTTCTTTTGATGAAATTTATTCAACACTGTTGGAGTTAGATAAATTACCGATCGGCTTAATTTTTGGATTAGTTTTTGTTCTTGTTGGTCTAGCATTTAAAGTATCTGCGGTACCATTTCATATGTGGACACCTGATGTTTATGAAGGAGCTCCAACTTCAATAACAGCTTTTTTTGCCATTGTTCCAAAACTTGCTGCAACAGCTTTGATATTTAGGTTTTGTCTAGAGCCTTTTGGTAAATTTGACTTTGAATGGACACAAATAATTTTCTTTTTATCTGTAGCATCTATGTTTTTAGGAGCTATCGCAGCCATAGCTCAGAAAAGTTTAAAACGTCTTCTTGCCTATAGTTCTATCGGTCATGTTGGATATGTATTAATTGCTTTAGTAGCTTCTAGTGATCAAGGAGTTAAAAGTGCATCAATTTATATGTTTATGTATCTTGTTATGAATATTGCAGTTTTTGCCATAATCTTATCTCTTAAGAAATCAGATGAATATGTAGATAAAATATTTCAACTAAACGGTTTAAGTAAGACTAATCCAATTCTAAGCGCATCCCTTACAATTATAATGTTATCGATGGCAGGAATTCCTCCTTTTATGGGTTTTTTTGGTAAATTTTATATTTTTTTTGCTGCAATAGAAAGTAAACTATATCTTTTAGCTGTTCTAGGTGTTTTGGCGAGTGTTATTTCAGCTTTCTATTATCTAAGAATTATAAAAAATATGTATTTTGATGAAGCTACAGATGGTGAAAATTTTGAATTTAATATAAATAATCAAGCAAGAATCATTTTATTCATAGTAATGTTTATAATAGCATTTTTTATTCTTTATCCTTCACTTCTGACTGATATTGTTTCTAATATATCTTTGAATTAGATTAGTGAATTTACATAGTAAAATAGAAAAGTTTTTAACAAAAAAAAATTTTAATTTTGTTCATTTAGAAACTGTTGATTCAACAATGACTCAAATTAAAAAATATATTGGTAATAAAAATATATGCATGTTTGCTGATGAGCAAACTGAAGGGATTGGAAGGAGGGGGAATAAATGGATCAGTCCTAAAGGAAATATTTATTTATCTTTTTTATTTAATTACAATTTATCAATTCAAGATCATTTTATATTTACTGCTATTACTGCAAATTCAATAATAAATTTCTTAAGTATGTTCATTAATGAAAACATAAATATAAAATGGCCTAATGATATATCTATTAATGACTCTAAAATAGCTGGAATAATTACTGAGATTGTGGAAAAAAATAATACTAAATATATTATAATAGGCATAGGTATTAATATTATAAAATCTCCAGAAATTTCTAATTACAAAACATGTTGCTTAAAAGATTATATTTCTAGTATAAATAGTGAAGATATACTTTTATATATGATACAATCATACTTTAAGGAGTATGAAATGATTTTGGGTAAAAGATATAATCAAATTATTCATATATTTAAAAAGAATATGCTTTATCTTAACTCCAAGATTAATATTCTTCTTCCTAATGGTGAAATACAAAATGTATTATTAAAAAATATAAATTATGATGGATCTCTTTTAGTTGAAAAACAAGGTATAGAAGAAAAAATTTTTTCAGCCAGGATTATATGAATGATAATAATTAACATAGAGAATGCAAATATATTCAAAAATGATATTATAAATAAATATATTGTTAACCTAAATTTTAAAATTATGAAGTCTTCTAATTATTGAATTATACTATTATGTTAAAAACAAATACTAACTTAAAATTATATCAAAAGGGTCTATATTTTTTATCTTTAGGTGGAATTGGTGAAATAGGAGCAAATTGTTATCTCTATTGTTGTGATGGCAAATGGATTATGATTGATCTGGGTTTATCTTTTGCAGATGAACAATATCCCGGAATAGATTTATTGTTACCTAAAATAAAATTTATTGAAGAAATTAATGATAACCTTGAAGCAATTATTATTAGTCATGGTCATGAAGATCATGCAGGGGCAGTGGCTTATTTAGCTGATAAAATTAATTGCCCTGTTTATGCTAACAGTTTTGCAAAACTTTTAATTGAAAACAGATTAAAGGAATTTGGAAAATTAGAATCTGTTAATTTAATTGAGTTAGATTCACAAAAAAATTTATTATTAGATAATTTTAATTTAAGATTTATAGATACTACTCATTCAATACCCCAACCTCAAGCAATAGTTATTGAAACTTCATATGGAAATCTATTACATACTGCAGATTGGAAGATTGATGATAAACCAACATTAGGAAATAATTTTAATAAAGATAGTTTTATTGAATTAGGCAATCAAGGTGTTCTTGCTTTAATTGGTGATTCTACAAATGCTGATACACCTGGTTATTCTAAATCTGAAGATGAAGTTAAAAAAGAATTAAAACAAGTTTTTTCAAGATACATCAATCGAATTGTAGTTACTTGTTTTTCATCAAATATTGCTAGAATAATTAATATAGTTTTTGCAGCTAAAGAAAATAATAGAAAAATAGCTTTAATAGGAAGAAGTATGAAAAAAAATATTGAAGCCGCAGTCAAGTCAGGTTTAATTCAAGACAGCAATATTTTTATTTCAGAAGAAGAAGCCTCCTTAATTCCTAAAGAAAAACTTGTTATTATTTGCACAGGTAGTCAAGGGGAAAAAAGATCTGCTTTATATAGAATTGCATATAATTCTCATCGTAATATTCATCTTGAAAAAGATGATGTAGTTATTTTTAGCTCAAGAGATATACCGGGTAATGAAAAATCAATAAATGGTCTTAAAAATTTATTAAGTAGGCAAAAAATTGAAATTATTACAGCAGATGATGATTTAGTTCATGTATCAGGACACGGTTATGCTGAAGAAATAAAACAGATGTATAATTGGACTAAACCCTACATTTCTATACCAGTACATGGAGAGCATACACATTTAACATCACATAAAAAAATTTCAGAGTCATCACAGGTACCAATAACTAAAATTCTTCAAAATGGAAAATGTTTGAAAATAGCACCTGGTGATTGTTTAATTGTTGATGATATAGAAACCGGCAAATTAATTGTTGAAGGAAAGTACTTATATGACTCTGAGTCAGACTTTATTAAAGATAGAAGAAAATATTCTTACGAAGGTGTTGCAATGATATCAATTCTTATTAATAAAGATTTTTCAATTGATAAGAATATACAATTAAGCTTTATTGGTTTACCCAATGAAGAGTTAAATACAGTTCAAGAAGAGTTTAGGACTGAATTTATTCAAAATTATATCAAACTTAATGATGATCAAAAGTCTTCTGATCAAAAAGTGATAGATTTAATTAAAAAAAACCTAAAACATACTCTAAAAAATATTTTATATAAAAAGCCTGAAATACAAATTCATTTAATTAGAAAATAAATTAATAATTAGGCCAATTTTATCTTTTATTATTATGATTACTTTAATATACTTTATTTTAGATTTAGCATTTATATTTAAAAGATGAAATATTCAGAATTTTTTATACCTACCCTAAAAGATGTTCCAAGTGATGCAGAAATTATTTCTCACAAATTGATGATAAAAGCTGGAATGATAAAACAGTCTAGTGCAGGCATATATTCATGGCTTCCATTAGGATTGAAAGTGCTTAAAAATATTGAAAAAATTGTTAGAGAAGAACAAGATAATGCAGGCGCTAATGAAATGCTAATGCCAACAATTCAATCAGCTGATCTTTGGATCAAGTCAGGAAGATATGATGACTATGGTAAAGAAATGCTCAGAATCAATGACAGAAGTGGACGAGAAATGTTATATGGTCCTACGAATGAAGAATTAATAACAGATATTTTTCAAACTTATGTTACTTCCTATAAAGAATTGCCTAAAAATTTATACCATATTCAATGGAAATTTAGAGATGAGCTAAGACCTCGTTTTGGAGTAATGAGAGGTAGAGAATTTTTAATGAAAGATAATTACTCATTTGATCTAAATGAAGAGGAAGCAAAAATTTCTTACAACAAAATGTTTAAAGCATATATTAAAACATTTTTAAGAATGGGATTAACACCAATATCTTTGAGAGCAGAAACAGGTCCAATAGGTGGTAATTTAAGTCATGAATTTCAAATTCTAGCTAATACTGGTGAGAGTACACTCTATTATGATAAGGAATTAGAGAGTTTAGACCCTGAAAGCCTTGATCCTGATAAGTTACAATCTTATTATGCTGCAGTTGATGATCAGCATGATGAAAATAATTGTCCAATATCAAAAGAAAATCTAAAAATTTCAAAAGGCATTGAAGTAGGTCATGTTTTTTATTTTGGAACCAAATATTCAGAGAAATTAAATGCATATGTTCAAGATAAAAATGGAAAAAGAGTAGCAGTACATATGGGATCCTATGGAATTGGTGTTTCTAGGTTAGTAGGTGCTTTAATTGAAGCAAATCATGATGATAAGGGAATTAAATGGCCTAAATCTGTAGCTCCATTTAAAATAAGTATAGTAAATCTAATGCCAGATGATCAAAATTGTAACACAAAGTCATTAGAATATTATTCATATTTTATGAATGAAAATATTGAAACTTTATATGATGATAGGATTTGCAGTATTGGAAAAAAATTATCAGATAATGATTTGATTGGTACACCTATCCAAATCATAATAGGAAAAAGGGATTTAGCTGAAGGTACAATAGAAGTTAAAGATAGAATATTAAATAAAACAGAAAAAATTAAGATTGAAGATACAAAGAAAGTTGCTCTAAAAAAATTATCTATTAATGCTTTCTAAATCAGAAATATTAGTTACAAAACGTTTTTTATTTTCAAAAAAAACTGAAGGTTACGTCTCTATATTTTCTTGGTTTTCAATTATTGGAATAGCTTTAGGAGTTGCAGCTATAATAATTGTAATGTCTGTTATGAATGGTTTTAGGTCAAATTTAATTGAAAGAATAATTGGTATAAATGCTCATTTAAATATTTATTCTTTTGAAGATTTAATAAAAAAAAAGGACATAGAACTAATTGAAAATAGTTTAGATAAAAATATATATGATAAAATTCTGTATTCAATTGAAACGCAGGGATTAGTTATAAATGAAAATATATCAAGGGGTGTTTCAATTAGAAGTTATGAAAAATTAAATCCTAAGCATTATTTATATAAAAAGATTATTACAAATAAAATCTCATTAATTAATTTTGATGAAATTATAGTAGGAGATTCCCTAGCAAAAGAATTAAATTTAAAAATAGGAGATCAAATAAAAATTGCCATTCCCAAAACTGATAAATCTTTGTTGGGTCAGATTCCAAGATTTAAAACATTAAATATAATAGGTGTATTTGATTTTGGTATGTATGAGTATGATGCTAATTTGGTTTTTATTTCTGCCGATCTATCAAGAAGATTATTGTTAATTGAAAATAATATTTTTAATAAAATTGAGTTTTATATAGATGATCCTAAATTGATTAATAATTTTAAAAATTTAATTGATAAAGAGATCAAAAATAATAAATTAAATTTATACTCTTTATCTTGGATAGACAATAACTCTTCGTTAATGAATGCTTTAAAAGTTGAGAAAAATGTAATGTTTCTTATTTTAACATTGATTATAATAGTTGCGTCTATGAATATTATTTCAGGTTTGATAATTTTTGTAAAAGAAAAAAATAAAGATATTGGTATTTTAAAAACTTTAGGTTTTAATAATTTTAGTATATTAAAAATATTTTTTACTATTGGTATAACTATAGGTTTAATAGGAACAATTTCAGGAACATTATTAGGTATTATCTTTACTGAAAATATTGATTATATTCAAAAAATTTTAGAAAAATTATTAAATACTGAACTATTTTCTGAAGAAGTATATTTCTTATCTACCTTACCTTCTGAAGTAAAATATGAAGAAGTTCTATTTGTTTTTTTTATATCATTAATTATAACAATTCTTTCTACTATATTTCCTGCAATTAGGGCTTCTAAAATTGATCCGATAGAGACTTTAAAGAATGAATAATTTAATAAAAATTAAAAATTTAAATAAAAAATTTAAGTTAACAAACAATGAAAATTTGTTAATTTTTGAAAATTTGAATTTAAATATTAATAAAAACAGCATTACGTCTATAATTGGTCCTTCAGGTTGTGGAAAATCTACTTTATTGAATATTTTGGGTCTTTTAGACTCGAGCTATAGTGGAGATTATATTTTTAATAATCAAAATATAAATAAAATGGGAAATAGTAACTTAAGCAGAGTTAGAAATCGTAATATAGGTTTTATTCATCAGTTTTTTTATTTAATTCCAGAACTAAGTGTTTTAGAAAATATTAAATTACCAGCTTTAATTAATAATAGTAATGATTTTCTAATTACTAAAAATGCTATAAAATTATTAGAGGTATTAGAGATTAGTGAAAAGAAAAATATGAAACCAAATCTATTATCAGGCGGTGAGCAGCAACGTGTAGCTATTGCCAGATCTTTAATTAATACTCCTGAACTTATTTTAGCAGATGAAATGACAGGAAATTTAGATGAAAGTACCTCTGATGAAATTATATTATTTTTTTTAAATTTTGTAAAAAAAAATAATCTTTCGTTAATTTATGTAACACATAATCCAAGATATGCAGATATGGCAGATTTTCAATATGAACTTAAAAATAAAACTTTATTAAAAAAATGAATAAACCTTTTATTCATTTAAGATGTTTATCATCATACTCATTATCTGAAAGTACACTTAAAATAAAAAAGCTAGTTAATCTTGCTAAACAGAATAATATGCCGGCTCTAGCAATTGTAGATAATAATAATATGTTTGGTGTTTTTGAATTTGCTCAAGAATGTATAAATAATAATATACAACCTATAATTGGAACATCAGTCAATTTATTAGATATAAAATCAAAAAATAAAATTTCACAAATTTCTTTCTTAGTTAAAAATAAAATTGGATATAAAAATCTAATTTATTTGAGTTCATTATCTTATTTGAACAATAATTCAGAAGTAGGTATATATCTTAAAGATCTTCAGGATCATTCAGAAGGCCTATTTTGTTTTTTAGGAGGTGAATTTAATCCATTATTAATATTAAACGAACAAAATAAACAAAATGATGAATTCATAAATAAGTTAAAAAATTTATTTTATAATAATTTGTTAATTGAACTTCAAAGAATAGGTGATTCAGAAATAGATAGATTTGAAAATAATTTAGTTCAAATATCTAATGAATTCAATATTCCATTAATTGGAACCAATAATGTTAAATTTGGAGAAAGTGATGATTTTTCAGCTCATGATGCATTGTTATGTATTGCTCAAAAGACAACTATTAACACTGGCGATCGTAAAACTTCAAACAATCAACTATCTTTTAAAAATCATAAAGAAATGTTTGAAATATTTAAAGACGTTCCTGAAATAATAGAAAATAATTATAATGTAGCAATTTCATGCAGCTATTATCCAAAAGAAGTACAACCTAAACTTCCTAAATTTAAAAATGATTTAAATCTATCTGAAAGTGATCTATTAATTAAAATTTCTGAAAAAGGACTGCTGTCCAAATTAGATGAATATAAAATTACAAATAGCAAAATATATAAAGAAAGATTAAATTATGAAATTCAAATTATAAATAAGATGGGTTTTGCAGGCTATTTTCTGATAGTTGCAGATTTTGTTAATTGGGCAAAAAGAAATTTAATACCCGTTGGACCTGGGAGAGGTTCTGGTGCAGGAAGTGTTGTTGCTTGGTCTATAGGTATTACAGACTTGGACCCCATAAAATATAGTTTATTATTTGAAAGATTTCTTAATCCTGAAAGAATTTCTATGCCAGATTTTGATATAGATTTTTGTCAGATAAGAAGAGATGAAGTTATTGAATATGTAAATAACAAATATGGAAGCAACTCAGTTGCACATATAATAACCTTTGGAACTTTAGCATCTAGAGCCGCAGTTAGAGACATTGGTAGAGTGTTAGAAGTTCCATATGGTGATGTGGATTCATTTGCAAAATTAATACCATTTAATCCATCTAATCCTTTGAGTTTGGCTGAGTCTATTAAGTCGGAAAAATCTTTGAGAGATATAATTGATAGAGATGAAACTATCTCAAATGTTATCGACATTAGTCTTAAATTAGAGGGAGTTCATAGACATGCATCCACCCATGCAGCAGGTGTAGTTATTGGAGACACAAATTTATCAAATGTAATCCCACTTTATAAAGATCCAAATACAGAAACTAATGCTACACAATTTTCAATGAAATATGTTGAAAAAGCTGGCTTAATAAAATTTGATTTTTTAGGATTAACAACATTATCTATTATAAATGAATGTGTTAATCTTATTAAAAAAGAAATTACTAAATTTTCTCTAAAAGATATTCCGCTTAATGATGTTAAAACTTTTCAACAACTTAGTAGAGGTAATGCCGTAGGAGTTTTTCAATTAGAAAGTAATGGAATGAGTAGTGTTCTTAAACAATTACAACCTGATAAGTTTGAAGAAATAATAGCAGTTGTTGCATTGTTTCGTCCTGGTCCAATGGATAATATTCCATCATTTTGTAATAGAAAGCATGGAAGAGAAGAAATAGATTATATTCACCCAAAATTAAAAGATGTATTAAAAGAAACATATGGAATAATTGTGTACCAAGAACAAGTTATGGAAATTGCACAAGTTTTATCAAATTATTCATTAGGTGAAGCTGATTTATTGAGAAGAGCAATGGGGAAAAAAATTCAAAAAGAAATGGATGATCAAAAAAATCGCTTCATAGATGGAGCTTTAAAAAATAATATCACTAAAAATGAAGCATCAAAAATTTTTGATCTAGTTGATAAATTTGCAGGTTATGGATTTAACAAAAGTCATGCTGCAGGATATGCATTAATTGCTTATCAAACTGCATTTCTTAAGGCAAACTTTCCACATGAATTTATGACTGCAACTCTAAATTTTTCTATCGATAGAACCGATAAAATTATTTCTTTAAAACAAGAACTAGAAAAAATTAATATTTCTTTTTTAAAACCTGATATTAATTATTCAAATGAAAATTTCTCTATCGAAAAAAATAAAGATAATGCAAAATCAATAAGGTTTGGTTTAAGTGCTATAAAGGGCGTAGGTTCTAAATCAATAAAATCAGTAATTACTTCACGAGATAAAGAAGGAAAATATAATTCAGTTATAAATTTTTTAAAAAGAGTAAAAAATGATGTTATAAATAAACGTCAATTAGAAAAACTAATTCAGTCTGGTGCTTTTGATTCAGTAGAGCATAATAGATCAAAATTATTTTTTAATGTTTCAAAATTTGTTAATCTATTTGGGTCAAATAGTTTAAATTTAAATCAAAATTTGCTCTTTGAAGATGAAGAAATTTCATTTGATGATAAAAATCTTTTTCAACAAGATGTAGCACAATGGAATTCAGCAGAAAAATTAAAAAATGAACTAGAAGTAATTGGTTTTTATTTCAGTGATCATCCATTAAAACATTATCCATCTAAATTTTTTAATATTCAAAAAATAAATTCATTTGATCAAATTGAAATTAATGAAAATAATAAAAAAATTAGATTATGTGGTTCAGTATTGGACATCAAAGAAAGATCAAATAAAGATGGAAGAAAATATGCGTTTGTAACAGTATCTGAAATTAATTCTCAATATGAATTATCTATCTTTAGTGAAAATCTAACTAAATTTAGACCACTATTAAAAGAAGGAAACTTGTTAATTTTTGATGTTGATGTAGTTTTAAATAACAATGAGCAAAGATATATAATAAAATCTATAAAAAGTTTAGATAATGAGTTTAATAATTCTCAAAAGAAAGTTGATATATTTATACCTTCAGAAAATTTATTAAATTACAAAGATGAATTATTTTCTAATAAAAAAATGAATAATTGCAAAATTGCAATTTTTTTAAACATTAATAATAAATTAGTTAATTTAGATCTTAATAGTAGTTTTTCTTTAAAATCATTCAAACAATTAGATATTTTAAAGAATTCAAAAAAATTAGATTATAATATAGATATTGCTTGAATTTTATTAATTTTCTATTTATAGCCCTCAAAAAAACTAGCACACAGAAAAAACCGGTGTTTTTATTTCTGTGGAGGTTAAACCGGAGAAAATTATGAATTTACCTGAGGTAAAAGTTGAAGATCTTCTTGAGGCTGGAGTGCACTTTGGTCATAACGTAAGAAGATGGAATCCTAAAATGGAAAACTATATATTTGGTGTTAGAAATAACATCCATATATTTGATTTAAGAATTACTATTGAATCTCTTAATGTTTCATTAGTGAAGCTTCATGAAATTGTTTCTAAATCAGGAAAAGTATTATTTGTTGGAACAAAAAAACAATGTTCAGAAACTGTAAAAGAACTTGCTGATACAAGTAATAATTTTTTTGTAAATAAAAGATGGTTAGGCGGAACTTTAACTAACTGGAAAACTATATCAAATTCTATCAATAGACTTAATGAACTTGAAAATACAATTAATAATCCTGAATTTATAAACAGTGTGTCTAAAAAGGAATTATTAGAAAGAACAAGAGAGAAAGATAAATTGCAATTAAATTTAGGAGGCATTAAAGATTTAAATGGTAAACCTGATTTAATTGTAATTTTTGATGTATTGAAAGATAAGCTAGCAGTACTTGAGGCAAAAAAATTAGATATACCAATTATAGCTATAGTTGACTCAAATGCAGATCCTGAACTGATAGACTATGTAATTCCAGGCAATGATGATGCTATTAGGTCTATAAATCTTTATAAAAAATATTTTTTAGAAACTATTAATGATGCCTCACAACATTTAAAAGACAAAAAAGATTCTGAACCAGAGGAAGTTTCAAATTAAAAATTTTTAAATATAGAATGTAGGAGAATAAATGTCAGATTTAAATCTAATTAAAGAACTTAGAGAAAAAACTGGTGCAGGTTTTTTAGATTGTAAAAATGCACTAAAAGAAAGTAATAATGATATTAATTTATCAATTGATTCACTTAGAAAAAAAGGTCTAGCAAAGGCTACTAAAAAATCATCTAGAGAAGCTAAAGAAGGAGCTGTAGGATTCTTTAGTAATGATAATGTGTGTGTTATTTTAAAAATAAATTCAGAAACAGATTTTTCTGCAAAAAGTAATACTTTTTTAGATTTTGTTGATTATTTAGGTAATGCAGCAATTAAAACAAATGATTATAATTTAAATTTAGAAAAGTTTATGAATTACAAGCAAAATGATAAAACTATATCTGAATTAATAACTGAAATGATTGTAAAAATTGGTGAAAATATTATTTTAAATGATTTGAAAATCATTGAAATCAAAAACCTTAATTTAAATTACTATATTCATAATCCTTATAGAAAAAATATTGGTAAAATTGTATCAACAGTTTTTTTTGAAAGCGATAAAATGAATAGTGAAATTGAAAATTTTTCTAAAAATTTATGTATGCATATTGCTGCATCAAAACCAGAGGCTATGGATATTGAACAATTATCATCCAACATTGTTGATAATGAAAAGATGATTCAACAGGAAATGATCAAAGATTCTGGAA
>MDTG01172685.1_pt1 | contig 18623 bp, 11 predicted proteins | sample 811421 | NCBI WGS metagenome assembly MDTG01 (sample SAMN05326645, study PRJNA326480) | marine metagenome | isolation source: seawater | place: Pacific Ocean: South East | collected 2011
ACCAGCCATTTCAAGAATTTCAGGTGCATAGTACAGTATAAAATTAATCCCAGAAAGTTGATTAAAAAATGAAATCAAAAAAGCGAGAACTATGATCTTATTATTGGTTTGAGTAATCAATTTTACATTACTAACAGAATTGATATCGGCTGATTTAATTTGATTGAGGACACTTTCGGCTTGTTGGTCGTCATCATATATTTGTCTTAATGTTTTTAATGCAGCTTTGTCGTTGTTTTGAAAAAGGATTTGCCATCTTGGAGTGTCAGGTATAAAAAACGTCAAAAGTAGATACATTAGGGCAGGAAGTGCCTCGATCCCCAACATCCATCTCCAATCAGAGACTCCTTGAAAACCAGTGAGCAGATAATTGGAAAAAAAAGCTATTAGCATTCCAAAAACCAAACTTAATTGGAACAAAGCTCCAAGAGAGCCACGGTTTTTGGAGGTGGAAATCTCAGAAATATATATGGGAGCCGCTATTGAGGAAACCCCTACTGCTAATCCTCCGATGAATCTGAAAAATGAAAAAGTATAGGGATCCATAGCCAAAGCAGAACCCAAAGCAGAAATTAGAAAGAAAATGCCAATCCAGGTGAGGGTTGTTTTACGACCAAACTTATTGGAAGGATAAGCCCCAAATAAAGCACCTAACACAGTCCCCCAAAGAGCCATGGACATAATAAAAAAACCATGGAAAAAAGGACTGGTAGACCACAGTTCCTTAATGGGTAAGTTGGCTCCAGAGATTACAACAGTATCAAATCCGAAAAGGAAACCAGATAAAGCTGCTATAAGAATCCATCTAAATGATTTAGGCATATTACTAAAATTCGTGTGCGTACACTACATCAACAAATATATAGAAACCGTTTGAAAATTTGACTTCAATAAATTGATATAATTTTTTTATTAAATTAATCAAAATTGATTAAAAAGATGGCCAGAAGATAGTATATTTAGAAACTTAAGTATTTAATAACTAAGCAATTATCATTGACAACAATAAAAGACATAGCAAAGGAAGCAAATGTTTCACCGGGAACTGTGGACAGAGTTTTGCATAAACGTGGAGGAGTATCTGCTAATACAGAAAGTAAAATCAAAAAAATTTTAAAACAAAAGAATTTTAAAATCAATCAGATTGCTAGTTCATTGGCAATGAAAAGACATTATAAACTGGCTACTTTGATTCCCCAGTTTGATCAAAATAATCTTTTTTGGAAGTCTCCCTTCTCAGGGATCCAAAAAGCAAGTCAAGAAGTCAATGCTTATGGTATTGAAAATCACGTGTTTTTTTTCGACCAATTTGATCCTCAAAGCTACTTAAAAGCTTTCCAAGAACTTATCATAATAGAACCTGACGCATTGGTTATGGCCCCATTCTTTCTTAAAGAAACTAGTATGATCATTCAAAAGTTGGATTACAAGGAAATACCTTATTTGTTTTTAAATGCAGATTTAAAGGGATACAAAAACTTATGTTATATCGGTCAAAAATCATTCGAAGCAGGAGTTTTGTCTGGAAAGCTTTGCCATTTGTGTTCGAAAAAAGGAGATGAGTTTTTAATAGTTCTAACTAGAAAAAACATACATGATTATGAGGCGAACAACGAAAGAGTAAAGGGTTTTAAGAGCTTTTTTAAAGATAAGTTTCCCAATGTTCTTATCCATCAAATAAAAGTTAATATATCAGACGGATTTCAAAAAGTGAATTATATAATCAATGATTTTTTAAACAAAAACCAACGTGTAAAAGTTGTTATGGTGCCTTCCAGTAGGGTTTCGAATATCTGTGAATTCATTGACGATGATAAACTGTCAAAACTGAATGTTATTGGCTTTGACACCACTCCTCAAAATGTAGATGCTTTAAAGAAAGGTACCGTAGGGTTCTTGATTTCTCAAAAATCATTCAATCAAGGCTATAAATCCATCAGAACTATGGCAAACTATCTTGTTCATAAAGAAATTCCTAGCAATGAAATCCCCACCCCCTTAGAGATCATTACCAAAGAAAATTACAAATACAGTCACTCAGAGGAGCGAAAATATTACGACCAAAATTAAAAGGTAACTTCATTTACTGGTTTACCTTCTACATCATGGTGAGTAAAAATAATATTAGGTTTGTTTCCCCCACCTGTAACATATACTGATAAAAAACCCCCTTTAAGCCTTAGAAATTTATGTTCAGGCTGTGGATCGCCTCTGTTCCAGCCACCAGTTAGTGAATGAGAATCTGTTCCTGCACCACAACCAAATTCCCATAAATTAGTACCATCAATATGTGTTACATACTGCCAATGTCTATCTCCATTTACAATAAAAAGATTTTTCTGATTTTTAATAAAATCTAATATTTCCCCCTGCTCATATGAGTATTTTTCATTACTAAGGTTGTCATTTTTATTCTCTTTATCAGGGCCTAGAATAGGTGAAGATGTTATTAAAACCTTAAAAGTCGCATCAGAATTTTCAACAGTTTCATAAAACCATTTTTTTTGATCATCACCCCAAATTGTCTTATCAGGGCCATCCTCAATATTGTTAGGGGTTCTATAATTTCGACCCTCAACAATCCATATCTGTAAGTCTTTACCCCAACTAATGGTTTTGTATCTTTTGGAGTAGCTAGGAAACTGTTCCTCATCGAATATCTCCATGCCGCGTTCAAAAGTAACTGTCCCATAGTCCTTACCGGGATAGCTATCATTATAACCCACATCATGGTCATCTTTCATAAAATAGGAGGTATGATCGTTGTAAAATGAACGTTGAAAAGGGAGTGAGAACAAACGATTCCACTTAAAACGCATCAACTCTTCTGTCATGGCGTAAGGAAAGGGTTTGTCCATATACTCTATATCCCCAGTATGAACATAAAAATCTGGTTTTAATTCCGACATACTAGGGTATATTTTATGACCATTTTCTAAATTATCACGACGATTATAGTCATGACAAGAAACAACACAAAATTTTACGTTCTTAGGGGTCTTTTGATCAGCTGGTAAAAGAAATTGACCGAAAATACTATCTGAAATCTCTCCCCCTTTCTGAGGTCGAGCATAGATTTTAACACTATAATTCTTTCCTGCTTCCAACTTATCCAACTTCCACTGATGAGTAAAATCTTTGTTAGTATTTACAGCTGTCCAATCACTAACTAATGCTAGCTCAGGATACCCTTTAACAAAGTAATGGAGTTGTACCTCTCCTGGAGCTCCAGGGCAATAGCCCTCCATGTCTTTTAAACTTAAGCCTTCAGGAATTTGAGAATTATAAATGCCCTCCACGTCACGCTTTTCAGACAAGGATTTCATTTTCTCACTAGAAATCTCAATAAAAGGATGACCTTCGAAAAAAGCCTCTTTATTTTTAGTAAGCCTAGTCCAAACGACAATTGAATTTTGATCAGCCCAACCATTTTTAATTCCATTTCCAAAAAAAGGTCCTTTAATTTCTTCCTTTGGCTGGCAGGAAATAAATAAAATAGCAATTACAAAATTGAACAACTTCCTCATAAAAAGATTTTTAGTGTAAAATTAGATTATTTCCCTCCATATAACTTGTAAACTTCAGAGCCAGCACTCAAAAATGCACCCACACCATAAACTTCAGTCTTATCAGGATATGCTACACCCGGTTCTGCTCCAATGGGCTGAACATAAGTTAACATGCCATCACTATTAACATGACTTACCATTGCATTCCACCCTTTCTCAACAGCAGGTCCATAAATTGCTTTATCTAAAATTCCATTATTTATTCCCCAAGAAAGTCCAAAAACGAAAAATGAAGAACCACTTGTTTCAGGAGTAGGGTAAAATTTCTGTCCCAAAAGACTCATTGCCCAATGACCCTGTGGAGTTTGGATTTCTAACAATTTTTTAGCCATTTTTTTATATAGTTTAAGGAAATAAGGATAATCTTTGTCATTAGGACCAAGCTCATCCATAACATTTGCTAAACCAGCAAATGCCCATCCATTCCCCCTTCCCCAGAAAATTTTTGTGCCATTGTCAAGCTTGCCAAAATAAGAACCATCTCTATAATATAGATTTTCTTCCTTGTCGTATAAATGATTTGTAGAAGCTTTCCACTCTTTAACCATAAAATCAATGTATTTGCGGTCTCTTGTGAGTTTTGACACCATTACCCAAACTGGAGGTGACATAAACAAAGCATCACACCAATTCCATCTATCCTGATGAAATGGAGATTTCCAATCCATTTTTGTTTTAGATGGGTGATAAAGTATAAAATCAAATTGGTTGATTGTTGGTTTAATCATTTTTTCGTCTTTGTATTTTCTATAAAGATGAAAGTACGTTTGTCCAACGGTGTGATCATCTGCATGAAAAACTCTAGCATAATATCCATTTCTCATATTAAGCTTCCAATCGTGGGCTTCTCCAATTCCTTTTAGCCACTCATAATACTTATCACTGTCTGCCATTGATGCCCATTTAGACATTCCTACATAAAGAGCTCCATTTGTCCAATCTAACATATCATGTTTACCTCTTGACAATCTTTTGTTTTGAGCTCTAAATTTCAAATCATCGTGATTTTCTATTTCCCAATCAGCGACTTTTCTCATTATCTGTTTAATTTCAGAAGGATTGATATCTTGACCATTAAGACTTATGGCACTAAAAAATGTAAATAGTTTTAAAAAATGTTTTATTGTTTTCATGTTATAAGTAATTAATTCTTTGTTTTAATTTTATACAGATACAAACTACTGGCAGGAGGCCAAGGCCTATCTCTAGGTTTATCTCGGTTAGAACCAAGTGTTTCCCATTTAAGGGCATATCTGAAGCCAGGTTTATTGTTATGTCCAATGTCTTTAACAGCTATAATCTGTAAGCCAGGAAAATTTCCCTCAACCCTAAGTGAGCTGTCATTAAATCTTCTCGAAAAAAGTTTTTCAAATTTAAGTACTTTACCAATGGGCTTTAATTCATCATCGAGTAATATGGTTCCATCTCCGTACTTAATATGCCAATATCCAACCTCAAATCTGTTATCTAATCTGCGTTTAAAACTCTTTATTGTGAATTCACTTTTAATGCTTCCATTACCAGAAAATTCCCACCTATAATCCCAATCTGTGATCACATGTGACTCCCATTTTTGATCACTTATTTTTGCAATGTATAACTGTAGGTTTCCAGTATTATCATATTTATGATAAACAAATAGAGGTTTGTTAAATTGATCAAAACATAGCTTAGCCGCAAGATTTATAATTCCACCTTTCGGGGGAACAGGAGATACAATTAGGGATTTTTTATCTATAGTTGCGGGAAGAGTAATCGGTTGATCAAAAGCATCGTACCAATGCTCTAAATCAGGGCTCTTCATATATGATAAATCGTGATTAGTTGAGCAGTCTGGTGTGTCTCTCCATACCCAGTATACATGATACCAGTCATCTTCTCTTAACTCTGGTTGTGATTGATAAGCATTCATAAGGCCTTGACCATCTGTTAAGGGAACATCTAACATCCTTGACCATGTCTGAGATTCAGTGTCATATATATTGTAAATCTCATTACCGTTACCACTGCCACCATCTCTGTAATGAAAAATCAATTTATTTTCTTTTGTAGTCATAAACTTTGGATAAGTGGACCTTAATTCGTTTGGCCCCACCATCGGAAAAACTTGCTTTAATGTGGTAATATCATATCGCTTTTCACTTCTAAAATAAGTAAGAGAGTCAACATGCATATTTCCTGAAAGATGAATAAAACCCTCCTTATCTAATGCCATGGTTATGGAATTATGAGAATCCCAACCGACCTCAGTAGCAGAAAACCGCCTTTTTTTTGCTGAGGCATTTTTATCCCTTGGTGGAGCTGGCATTTGAAACAATGAAAAATTGTTCTCATCCAAATTTCTTTGGCCCACAACCATATTTCTATTAGCATTGTAATAAGCAATGTATTGTCTATTAGTGTCTGTGAAGAGACAAAAGCCAACCCTATGTCCTGCCCATACCGAATCTATCTTAATTATTTGCTCTACAGTCTCTTTTATATGAGACTCATCGATGATTATTCCATCTTTGACACCAGCCTTACAATTCGTGAAAAGATAGAAGAGAGAGACCATTAAAATTAATGATCTTATCTTTTTTATTAGATCTTGTTCTGAGAGGGAAAACATCATTTATTTTTTTTAAATTCTAATCTAGCAAAAGGCCTGATTTTTCATTTTTAAAATCATACTTAAAAGTCTGGTTTTCATAACTAAAACTAATGCTTAGACTACCATCCTTATTTGATTCTATTTTCTTAGAAGCCATGATGTCCATGACTTGTTTTTTGTCATCAACAGGTACAATCAAGTTTACTATGAAAGTTTTCTTTGCAGTCGCTTTGAGTTCTACATCAAAATATTGAATCCAACGGAAAGGTTGGGTTGCATTTACCATTTGAGAGGGATGTCTGCCTTCAACGATGGAGAAGTTTTGATCAGTAAGAGGTATCAAGGCCATTGTACCTTCTTTTCCATCAAGGAGGACATAATCCTGCTGATTAATAAGATCAACTCCGGGGTGGAAACGTACTTCAATTAACGCATTTTTATCAGAATGTACTTCATCCAAAACAATAGTGATTTCGGGTTTTTCAAGCAGGATGTTTCTTCTCCATTTTTTAAGTTCCTTTTTTGGATAGGCATTAGTGGGGTCCATCAATACATAGTCACTATCAGCATTTGTTCTGAAATCAAGCACCACTCCTCCAATAGTATAGTCATATGGCTGTTTATAGTATTTTCCAGAAATTTGTTGCTCTCCGTTTACCAATATGGTGTTGTGCCCTTCACTGGAGGCCTCTGGATAGTCAAAACGTGCCTCATCAAAATATTTCTCATCATATCCACTTTTACCTAAGTCTCTAATATAGTATTCCTTATTCCAATAAACTATAAAATTACCGATGTCGAGATGACCGTGATGGGGATCATCATTTTTTCCAGCTTTACCTGCTACCAAAACCTTATCTGGACTTAAAAAATCACTTCGCATCACCCACCAATCAATTGTTTTAAAATGAATTGAAGGCTGAGTCGGAGGCAATGCCTTAAATTTCGGTCTGGACCAGATAATATCAAAAGGATCTCCTAGGGACATAGGAGTAAAACTCTTGTTACCAGACTTTCTATCGTATTCTTTTCTATAATCAATATCAAGTCGATTTCGATACCAAGCCGCCTGGGGGTTTTGAGTCTCTGTGGCAAGTTTATTAATTAGATGAGTACTTCCCAGCAATCCTCCTCCACCAGAGTCCTCAAAGTTTAGTGACTGATTACCAGGAAGTGAAATATACAGTGGAAAAGTAACTGGATTGTCTGCAAGTCTTTTATTTTTAAAAAGATTGTACTTGCCTCTAGTTAATCTTTTTAATGCATCAGCAAAAAATGAAGAGGTGTGAACACCATAGTTCCAATAAGCTCCACCTTCCTGCCAACCTCCGTCAACGCCTAGTTCATTAAACATGCTGTTAATTCTGTTGTAGGATTCTGCTACAACGTCAGTCAGTTGGGGATGCTCTTTTAAAAGGCTTAAACCTGCCAAACCTACCCCTGAATTACAAACACCACACCAGTTACATCTATAGGCAGTTGCCCACCAATGAAATTCATAATCTCCCCTTACACGTGTAATCACCTTTTCTAAAAGCGCTCCACGAATACGATCTCTTTGAGGCTGAGATAGAGCAGGATACAACCAGTCGTAAACAGCAGCCATCATTCGACCTGAATCCCCATTCCAGTGATCAAAATTAAAATTTACCTGATCATCTGGAACATTCCAGGGCATAATACGGGAATAAATTATAGGAAACTCATGAGCTCGTCTTGTCCATGTTGTCAAATCGCAAAATGCATCTGCAAATTCAAATGCTTTTTGAGCATATCGCTCCTCTCCAGTCATTTGATAGAGAAAGGCGAGGTGAAAAGCATTGTTTCTGTTTTTATTGTAGTAGCTTGAGTATTTGGGGCTTCGATCATCATCTGACCAATCAGCACGTGTATTTTTACCCTGTATTGGTATATTTTTATCTACTGGCATTGCCATCCAGACTTTTGCTTCAGCTTTGAGTCTTCTATAAACATCTTGGCTATCTTGATCTTTATTTATTCTATTGATAAGAAGCTTTTTTTCTGATTCATTAAAATAAAGATAAGGGTGTTCTAAATTGGAAATTTCAATAGCATTGTCAATATCAGATTTTGTTAATTGGGCAATTATATCAGTTACTTTGAAAAAAAGTATTAGTATGAAAAATATTTTAGTAACAAATATAAGTGCCCGATTCATTCTATTATCTATTGAAATATTAATCTAGGTTAAAAACCCTGACGCCAATTTTTTTGACCACTCAGTCTTACTTTTATATCAATTTTACCTCCTTCTATAGAAGAGGATGGAATATTTAACTCTAATCTCTTAAGACCCTTTATTCTTCTATCTAACTCAAGTGGTGGAGGATCCAAAGATATTATTTTCATCTCGATTTCAGGGTGACTTAAATTTTCAACAAAAAGTTTTTTGACAGGTGTCACTGAGGAATATTCAGGTTTACTAATTGTAGCTCCTTCTCTAGTAATATCAATATCAAATGTTGTAATCAATTGCCAAGTAATAGTCTTCGTAGATTCGTTAATTTCAATAAAATCATCAATTACCAATGAAGTATTACTTTCTTTAGTAAACTTCCTTTTAGAACTTTTTAAAATTCCTTCAAAAACAGGAGTTAAATCAAAGGTTACCTCTGGTTTATCACCTTGTTTAAAATCAACTATTGTAGCTTTACCATCAACTTTGTGAAGCTGATTATTAACAGTTATTGTACTATGTCCAAAATTTCCCTTATTCAATAATGTCCATCTTTGACTATCCTGAGATTTATTCCAAAGATCAAAACCTGTTTTTTCTAAATCGTGATAGGCCTGATTTCCTGGATCTGAAACCCATCTCAAACCATTAATTTCAAAAATAAAAGAACCCGCATCCATGTTCCCATGGTTAACAGTACCACTTCCTCCCTTGCATCCAAGATAGTAGCTATACGGATCATTGGAACCCCCAGTAAAGACGGCTATTGGATTAGTCCCATCTCCCTTCCATGAGGTTGGCAATTCTGATTCTATTTGCTTCTCGTACTGTGAAAGCCATACAAGTCCAGCTCCATTTAACCTTCTTAATCTTCCAATTTTTTGAGGAGCAGTTTGAATTGTGTTTTTTTGAATTTTTAAACTTTCGGGAGGATTTAAAAATCTACTCCTCTCGAAAAATAGCTCATCTCCAGATTTTGAGGCAAACCAAGCAAGTGTTACATCAGGATTACTAGATCTTTTATCACCACAATCTGCGTAGTTATAATACCAACCAGAGGGTGTATTCATAAGTAACCGAAAATAGGCACTATCCTTAAAACCTGGATAATCTCCTAAACCAAAGTCAGTGCCAAAAGCACTTTCGAGCATGGCGTTAGTTACAACTGAAAAAGAAGTACCATAGCCCCAGTATGTAGATCCCTCAGGATAAACTCCATCTGGTCCATACTCATCCAAGGCATGTGGTATTCCATCTAACGACCTTTTTATAGTTCTTGCTGCAAGCTGTGGATCAGTCTCAGCTATTGCAATAGATCCAGCGATCATTCCACCATTACATACTTGATTCCAGTTATTGTTACTATCAATCCACCAAATATTTGATCTATTTTCAGTTTCATAACTTGGCATAATTCCTTTTTCAATTATTGCTTGAATAGCCTTATCAATTGTAGATTGTGGTAAGTCTCCAGCTGTCCAATCCAAGGCAAATGCAAGTGCCATAGTCATTTCTCCAACATCTAAGTAATGTGAGGGGTTCCAATCCGAGAATAGACAAACAGCTAAAACTTCTTTATTTATTCGATCAAGAATTATTGGATCTTTCTCTACATGATAGACCATCCCCAGCATATTAATTCTATAAAGCATTTCTCTGGATATATGCAAAAGACGCTTACCTATCTTTATTCTCTCAAGATAAGGCTCATTCATAACACCCATTGCGTTCAATTTTATAGCAGAATAAAAATTCTTCACAACGGGATCAGTATTAATTTTATTTCTAAGAACCTTATCAATTTCTGAATTTAAAACAAGCCTTGGATGATCTTTTCTTAGGTTGTCAATTAAAAACTCCTTGGTAAATGGATTTGTTAACTTAACAGATGGGGGATCATTTTTATCGGAAAAACTTTTTTTACAAGAAATCAAGTTTAATGATAATACAATAATTAAAAATATTTGAATTTTCTTCATGCCTTAAGTATTTATAATTAAAAAGGAAGATAGTTAATTATATAAAATCTTTGGTTTTACCCATACAAAATAAGAAATTACAATCAATTAAAAAAGCTAATAACTTAATAAGTATGAGGTATTTGACAAAAAAAAGCCATCTAAAAAGACGGCTTTTTTTATTTATTAATTAGGTAAATAAAATTAATACCCAGGATTCTGTTTCAAATTAGGATTTTGAGATAAAACATCTAAAGGCAATGGCCAAAAATAATGTTTGCTCTCATCAAAAACAGGATTTTCAAAATCAGTTCCTTTATAGACCTCCAAATAGGTTTTACCATCGACTTCACCAGTTTTAACCGTTGTTTTACCATCTGGATCAAATCTAGAAGCAGTCGCTGCATCCCATCTCATACCATAGTCTTTATTTTCAAGTTTTTTACCTTGTCCCCATCTTCTTAGGTCATTAAATCTATGGCCTTCCATAAATAACTCAACTCTACGCTCTCTTCTAATTTCAACAAGAAGCGCTGAAACTCCATCAGCTGCATAACGAGGATCCATTGGAGGATTGTTGGTCATATGAACCATCCCATCTCTATCTCTAAGTAAATTTATACTTATATCTAAGTCAGCCTGAGAGATACTTCCATTACCAAGCTCAGCTTTAGCCTCTGCATAGTTTAGTAGAGTTTCTGCATATCTCATGCTAAGACCAGGAGTTATCGATGTGCTATAACCTGCATGGGCGGATTTAACATTATAGATTTTAATAATGTGATAACCTGTATAAGATTTAAGACCTCCAGGCATACCCTGAATTCGTGGATAAGTATTTACTCCAAAATCATGATTACCGTATCTATAAATAGCCTGATCAGAAGGAAGTAAAATTGTTTGTCTTAATCTTGGGTCCCTATTCTCCCAGATATCCTCATAAACGTCATCTCCTTTGTAAAGTGGAGATAAGCTTATCGGAAGTCCATCAGAGCAAAGATAATCCTCAACCATATTCTTTGTCATTCCACCATTATAACCTCTGTGATATGACTGAACATGATTAGCTTTAACTCCTAACTGATATTTTACAAAATGAATAACCTCTGAATTTGAGTCTATATCCTCCATACTGTGTAATTCATTGTATGTTCTACCTGGAGCACCCTGATGCAAACTATATTTACCACCATCCATTAATGATTTGGCTGCTTCAGCTGCATGGGTTAACCATGATGTTTCACCGCCTAGACCGTGGTATTTCCTCCATGTTCCTTCCAAGAGACAAATTCTTGATTTCATATGTAGTGCCTGAGATTTTGATAACTTAATTTTATCACCGTTATCTCGAAGGTTAGCTACAGCAAAGTTTAAATCCTCTAAAACTTTACCCATTACAAAATCTCTAGAATCTCTTGCTCCATTTAAGATCTCTTCATCATCTGTTGTAACTTCTTTATCAACCCATTGTGCAGTTCCAAAATCCCTAATTAAACGGGCATAAAACATTGCTCTCATAAGTCTAGCCTCACCAGCATAGTGATCTTTTACAGATTGAGAAACATCTGCCTTGTCGTAGTTTGCAAGTCCGATGTTTACAGCTCGAATCAGCTCAAATCCTTTATATCCATACCATCCACCAGGTGCATGAGCATTCTTGGATGACGGTGCTACAGCAATACCTGCCCTGATTCGAGCATATGTAGCGTGTCTTCCATGTCTTGGGGCAGTATTATCTGACATCCCATCATAATGAAGATATGATATTCTGTGACTATCAAAACGTCTCCAGTGACCAAAAAGGAATGGATAATTTGTGTCATTCTGAACTAAATCATAGAAGCCTTGATTAAATACCATTAAATCATTCTCTGTGTTCCAGAAAGAAGAATTACTAATTTCATCTAGTGGTGCTCTTTCAAGGAAATCATCATTACAGCCAATTAATAGAAAAAGAACTGCAAAACTTTTGATTATATTTTTTGTTAAATTTTTCATCTTTTTAAATCTTTTAAATTATAATCCAACTTTCAAACCAAATGCATGAGTCCTATTCTTATAGTACTCTTGGGTAAGTGTTGGTCTTACCTCAGGATCTAGTGGTGGTCGCATATTTGTATGCTCCCATAAGTTTTGACCTGAGTAATAAAGGCTCATTGATGCTAGACCAATCTGATCAACAATACTCTGAGGTACTTTATAACTAAGAGTAAGCTGCTTTAGTCTTATATATGAAGCATCTTGCAGATATCGATCATTTACGTGGTAATTCTTTTTATCGTTGTACCCAATATGAGGTGCTGGGAAATACGCATCTGGATTTTCTGGTGTCCATGAGTCTGTAATATAATACCACTCAGCATTTCCAGCATTCCAAGGCCAAAAAGCATTCCAGTTGTTGGTTGGTGGGAAATAGTCACCCTTTAATATACCTTGGAAAAAGGTATTAAGAGTCCAGTTTTTATATCTTAAATCAAGATTTAATCCAAATCGATAACGCATACTCTCGTTACCGATAACTCTTCTATCTCCTGTATCTGATAAAGTATCGTTTCCTCTATCAACAACCCCATCTCCATCAAGATCCAAAAAGTTAACATCACCAGCAGCCCAGTTATTTCCAAGAGCAGCTAAGTTATTTGTCTGAGCAGCGGCATCGGTTTGAAATAAGCCTCCTGTTTTATATCCCCAGATCTCCCCTATTTGCTGTCCGACATAGTATTCATTTAATGAACCAGTAGGGTTTTCATATTTTGTTATTTCAGCTTGACTATCAGAAAGAGCAAGTGTTACTCCATAGTACCAATCTTGATCCAGTTGATTTTTCCAAGTGGCAGAAAGCTCCCATCCAGTAGTTTTCAAATCGGCAGCATTAGATTTTGGAGCCGAAGTTCCTAAAATATCGGGATATGAAACCATCATAAGCATATCTTTAGTTTCCCTTGTAAATAAATCAAAGCTAAAATCTAATCTACTATCAAGTAAAGTAGCATCAATTCCAAAGTTACTCGATGCAACAGTCTCCCAGGTTAAATCTGAACTTACAAGCCCGGCAGGAGTTACGTATGGTGCAGCTCCACCACTCAACATAAATCTAGATGTTCCAGATCCCATAGTTGAAATATATGGGTAGTAATCACTACCTAAAAGTTGATTTCCAAGTTCACCATAGGAACCTCTTATTTTTAAACGATTAAGCCAAGAACCGGCTACATCAGCCATAAAAGCTTCCTCTGAAAGTACCCACCCTGCAGAGAATGATGGGAAGAAGTCATATCTACTTTCGGTAGGGAATCTTGAGCTGGCGTCATAACGTCCGTTAAGCTCAACTAAGTATTTATCTTGAAATATATAATTGAACCTATAAAAAGCACCTCGCAATGAAACATGAGATGCGCCACTATAGGTTTCTTGATTTCCAACAGTAGCATTAATATTTGTAATAGCTGGTGTAATTAACTCATAAGCTCTACCAGTTAAATAGTGCCTGTCACCTTTTTCTTGGTTAAATCCGACAAGCGCCTTAAAATAGTGGTCCGATCCTTCAGGCTCATATGTATAATCTGCATAGGCATTAAATACATAGTAAAACTTTTTGTCATATCTGTTTTGGATATAATCAGTAGCAGAGAATCCAGAATCATACTCAATATTTGTGAGGTCAACAGAATTACTTGCTTTAACAGCAGTGATTTTTGTTCTTTGATCCTCCGCATATGTATATGTGTAATTAGGAGAAAACTCAGCTCTAATTTTTAAACCTTTCATTGGTTTTATTGTAATACCCTGAGTAGCAACTAAATCGGTCTGCTGCATTAGATCTCTACCTCCATCTACTAAAAATGGTAATGGGTTTGTCGATATAAAGTATCTACCTATATGCTCTTCATAATTAGCCCTATCGCCAGGGGTAACATAATATGGAAGGTCAGGAAAGTGTGTTGCTCTTCCACCCATTCTAATAAAAGAGTTAATATTTACATCCCAATTATAAAAATGTGGTTCATCATTTGTCTCATGAGTTATTAAAGCCCTGGTATCCATTTCCAACCAATCTGTGACTTCATACGATACTTTTGCAAGCATATTATATCTATCATAGTCTATATTATGCTCGTCCATTTTAATCCAACCTTTTTTCTCTAAAAAACCTAGAGATACATAATAGTTCGATTTATCTGTTGATCCTGACACACTAAGGTTATGCCTTTGCTGAGGAATCCAGTCTTTTAGGTACATGTTCTTAAAATCATTGTAACCAACATACCTAATTACTGAACCATCTCTATACCATGCATTCTCAGGAGTAGGATTGTTACTGTAAATCTGAGCAGCAGCCAAATAATCATCATCATAAGAAGGTGCTCCATTGGTTCTAATATTGGCAACGTTTCTAGCCAAAGCATACTGATAAGGATCATCAATAGGATCCATTAACATAATCGGTTTACCCCAAGAAAATTCAGATTGAAAATTCACTCTAGCTTTTGTTGACTTACCCTTTTTGGTAGTAACAAGGATAACACCAAAAGCAGCTCTTGCTCCATAAACAGCAGCAGAGGAAGCATCTTTAAGCACACTAATACTTTCAATATCATTAGGATTAACACTCCCAATATCCATTGGAACGTTATCAACCAAAATAAGAGGGGTACCTCCATTAATGGATTCAAACCCTCGAATATTAAATTCAGGAGAAGTAGTTGGGTCTCCATTTCTAATATCAATGTTTAGGTTTGGAATAACACCTTGAAGTCCTTCTCCTAAATTTACAATAGGTCTGTCGTCGAGAACTTCTCCAGAAACTGCAGCTACCGCACCAGTAAGGTTAATTTTCTTCTGAGTACCATACCCAGTAACAACAACCTCTTCTAGCTCACTATCACCCTGAAGAACAGCTGAAATAGCTTCTTGATTGGCTGATATAGTGATTAATTGAGTTTGGAATCCAACGTAAGAAAGTTCCAAAACATCGCCCTCGTTGACCTGTATTGAAAAGTTTCCATCAAAATCTGTTGTAACTCCATTGTCCGACCCCTGAACAATAACAGTAGCTCCGGGTAGTGGTCCATCAGGATCCGAAACGGTTCCATTGACAGTCTGTTGTCCCATTACTTGGGATCCCAGAAATACCAAGATCAGAAGTAAACCATTTTTGAAGAAATTCAAAATTGGAATTCTGTTTGATAATTTTTTTAATTCAATCATAAAAAAAATTTTAATTAGTAATAGTTTTGAATGTTTATCTTACTCATCATAATATCCATAACTTTTTAACGGTTAAGAAAATCATGACTCAAAATCATTTAAATCAAAAAATGTGTGCGTACACGAAAAAATTTAATTCAACGATTATATTGCAATATATTAAAAAATGTTAATATTCAGTAAGGAAATATTGAGTTTGTCAAGGTTGAGATCAAACTTTATTTGCCCCAGCAAAAAGTTTTAAAAACCATCAAAAGGTTTCATATTTAATTTCTCCCATTAAATTTATTATTTTTCACCATTTACACAAAATAACAAAAGGTCTTAATTTAGTGGAAATTAAAGTGTGATGAGAGTTCTTATAATACCTGATTCTTTCAAAGGGACTATGTCTGCTAAGGAGGTAGCTCTTATTATGCAAAGTTCAATAAAAAATGTATTTCCCTATAGTCATTGTACCCTGATCCCCTTTTCTGATGGAGGTGAAGGAGCATTAAAAGTTTTACAAAATCATGCCAAAGGATATATTAAGAAATGCTTATCAACCGATGCATTGTTAAGACCGATTGAAGCTCCATATTTTTGTTTCAATGACCAAAAAAGTGCTTGGATAGAACTATCAGAAACTGCAGGCCTTTCTAAATTAACTATCCAGGAATACAATCCACTTAAAACAAGCACATGGGGAACAGGTAAAATGATCCTTAATGCTTTGGATCACGGATTTAGAAAAATTTACTTGGGGATTGGCGGAAGTGCCACCCATGATTTTGGTAGCGGTATTATTAATGCCTTAAAAGGATTTTTTCTTGACAAGAAAAACAAAAGACTTGGTTATGGCGGAGATGCAATCTCGAAACTGAATCGTATTGATTTGTCACAATTGGATGTTCGCGCGTTAAGGACTGAATGGATTATTGGCTGTGATGTTGAAAATCCATTGTTGGGAAAACATGGGGCAGCCCATACTTATGCAAAACAGAAAGGAGCTTCTTTGGAGATAATTGATAAGCTCGAATTTGCGGGCAACCAATTTTCTGATGTTGTACAGAGTCAATATGGAATGGATGTCAAATCAATCAGTGGTGGAGGTGCTGCAGGAGGAGTAGGCGCAGGACTTTATGGACTTTTGAATGCTCGGCTAGAAAAGGGATTTGATTTGATGGCTGAGCTTACTGGATTAAATCAACAATTAGATAAAGTAGATTTAGTTTTAACAGGTGAAGGAGCTTTTGACAATCAGAGTTTATTTGGAAAATTACCTTATAAAGTGGCTCAATTGACGCAAAAATATAAAATTCCTACTTTGATTATCGCTGGTCAAGCGAGTATGGATGAACTCCCTAATATGCCTCATGTTAAGGTCTATAAAACCCAACCAGAGCATATGCCACTTAACCAGGCCCTGAAAAAAGCCCCTCAAAACCTTGAATTAAAGCTTTTAGAGGTCCTTAATTTATTTAAGTTAGAAAACATGAGGTTGTGATTTTTTCTTTGATAAGTATTTTTTTAGTGATTTTGTGGATCATTTTGGGAACTTCATTTACCAAATGGCACCCTTCTCTGGTTCTTCTTACTGCCGCCCTTTTTCTAGGTGCCCTATTGCAAATCCCCCCCCTTATCATCTTGAAACTAATTAAAGAGGGTTTTGGTAAAATTGTCGAAAACATTGGGTTATTGATTTTATTTGGAACAATAATTGGTTTTATATTGGAGCGCTCACAAGCGACCCTCTCCATTGCTGATTGGGTTCTTAAACATCTCAATAGGCTGCCACTACCCTATTGTGTTAGCTGTATTGGCTATTTGGTCTCCATCCCTGTTTTTTGTGATGCAGCCTTTGTAATCTTGTCTCAGCTAAACAAAACTATTTCTCGACAGACGAAAACACCCTTAGTTGGGCTTTCAGTGGCTTTATCAACTGGACTTTTTGCACCTCACGCTCTAATTCCTCCTACACCAGGGCCCCTGGCTGCAGCTGCAAATTTAAATCTAGATAACTTAATCCTTTTAATAGCTGTAGGTGGGGTGATAGCCTTCATTCTTATTCTAGTTGGAGCAGCTTATGGTAATTATCTGATCAAAAAAAAACCTCAAACCCAGGCTGAAAAAGATTCGAATGAAATATCCCAAAGTGAATTATCAGAAGATTTTCCAAGTTTTACATCTGCAATTCTTCCCATATTAATTCCTATTCTTTTGATGTGCTTGGGGGGAGCTTTAAATTTTCTCCCTAATGATACTTTTAGCATTTCCTATCTCCGTCTTATTACAAGCCCAACCATCGCTTTAGGAGTGGGGATGCTTTTTGCTTTTAGATTAGTAAACTCCAATAAAGGCAGCTTTATTTATAAATCGATTTCAAATGGGATTTATCAAGCAGCGCCTATTTTAATCATTACCTCAATGGGAGGGGCTTTGGGAACCATCATTCAAACGATTCCCTTGCAGGAATATGCCATTGGAATTACATCGTTTGAATCACTAGGTATTATTATTCCATTTGCAATCGCAGCTCTCCTCAAGACGGCTCAAGGTTCTTCAACCGTAGCAATAATTACAGCATCATCTATTGTTTTTCCTCTATTACCTTTAATGGGTTTAGAGAGTGAAATGGGAAAGGTCTGGACTATTATGGCCATAGGGGTTGGTTCTATGACAGTTTCTCATGCCAATGATTCCTATTTTTGGATTGTATCTCAGATGAGTGATATGAATGTAAAAACTGCATACAGAACACATACCTTAGGAACTTTTTTTCAAGGTGTTGTAGGTTTGGTCGTTGTTTTTATTGGCCATTCACTTTGGAAAATATTTTAATTAAATTACTAATAAACCCTTCAAATGAATACAATAAAAGACGACTACGGAAAAGAATATAAAATTTCCGATTTAAAAAAATTTAAAAAACACCTATTGGATTATCATTCTCGAAACGGAAAAGGAGATAATAGCTTACACGAAGAAAATGGTTATTGGTTTCGGGTTACTAAACAGTTTTATGAGCAAGTTATGTCTATCAAGGAATGAAAAGTTAGTAATCAAAAAAATATTATTTGATTCCAACTTTTGGAAAATTGCTGATATATTTATAAAAT
>MDTG01099513.1_pt1 | contig 18619 bp, 14 predicted proteins | sample 811421 | NCBI WGS metagenome assembly MDTG01 (sample SAMN05326645, study PRJNA326480) | marine metagenome | isolation source: seawater | place: Pacific Ocean: South East | collected 2011
CAACTTTACCGGAATTTCCATTATTTATTTCTATTTCTTGGTCTTTGTAGAATAGTTTACCGATTGGTGCTACGACGGCTCCTGTGCCCATTCCAAATATCTCTGTGATTTCTTCAGACTTTATTTTTTCAATTACTTCATAAATGTTAATTTTTTCTTCCGAGAATCCGAAGCCTAATTTTGGGGCTAATGTCTTGATTGAGTCTCTAGTTATACCGTGCAATATTGCTCCATTTAGTTTCGGTGTAACAATATGTTGTCCCCTTTCAACAAAAGCAATATTCATTGCGCCAACTTCGTCTATATATTCCCTGTGAAGTGCATCAAGCCAAAGTACTTGTTGATACCCTTTTTTTAATGCTGTTTCAGTGGCCGCAATCGAGCCCGCATAATTTCCAGGAGTCTTTGCTTCCCCTGTACCACCGGGTGTTGAACGGACAAATTTGTCCGCCACGAGCACTGAAATCGGGTTGAAACCCGAATCAAAATAAGGGGCAACTGGCGACAATATGATATAATGTAAGTATTGATTGCTGGCTCTTACCTCTAAAGTAGGCTCTGTGGCAATCATTACTGGTCGAATGTAAAGAGCTGAACCAGCCGCGCTGGGCACCCATTTTTTTTCTAAATCAACAAGTTTTTTAATCGCCTTAAAATGCAGAGCTGGATCTACTTCTGGCATTCCCATTCTCTTGGCTGACAGGTTAAATCTCTGAATATTTTCTTTTGTACGGAACAGGTTTATTTTACCGTCTTTTGCCCTATAAGCCTTTGTGCCATCGAAAACCATTTGACCATTATGGAAAACCGTACAAGAGGGCGGTAGTTCAAAGTTTTTTTTATGACCGATCAGTTGATTATGCCACCCCGATTCTCTATTGAAATTTTGTGAAAACATCCTATCAGTAAAAATCTTGCCAAAACCAAGTTGGTCGGGCAGTTGGATAGGGCTGGTTTCTTCTATTTTTTCTATTCTTATTTCTGACATTGAAGATTAAGGTTTTTTTATTTTAATTATCTTAAACGCTTTAGACTCGCTTTATTAAAGTCAGAGTCAGACAAGCCTTTACTGAATTGCCAGTCTTGCCAAAGTAGGGTAGTAGATTTACCTGTCTGATGATTGAGCATTTCCATTCTACCCGGCCTCCAGTACTTCCCAAGATACTTCTTAAATTCATGTTGGGTTAAAGTTTTCAGTAGGGCGCCTTTTCTATCATAGTATCTGATTTTAACAGGTCTCATGATATTACGATCTATACTAAGTAGCAATGACGTATAGCCCGAATATTTATATTGAGGAAAAGCCCTTATAATGCTATGGATTACATTGTTTTTAATTTCATTCTTTTCCCACTCAAATTTGTATTTATCGAGTTCAAAAGAACTTAAATCTTCATAAGCAAATTCACTGCCGACAAAAGGTCCAGATTTATTTGCTGAAGCAATTCTTTTTACTCTTTTAATTGCAGGTAAGTAAAGCCATTGATCGTCAGGTTTTAAGCTATGAGTGTGGCTGAGAAAAGCTGTTCCTTTTACATCTTTAGGCTTGTCAAAAATCGTTAGACTCTTATCTCCATCACCAACAATCTCTAATGATTTGATTCGTAGGAATCGTTCACTTACCTGGCCAGTTTTGTTCTTTAGAAGCATTCTAAGTTGAGTTTCAGAGTCTTTCCAACCTGTATCACTTTTATCAACTTCTTCCATAATGGCTTGTCCACTAGGTTGATTATCATATCCTGTTGCTAGCAACATAATCGCCATTAATAAGAATAATAATGAAAATTTATTCAATAACGGTTCCTCCCTTCTTTAATAGCGTTGGCAAAAAAATGAAAGTTGATATTAATGCTATCATTATAATAATAGCTGTCATTAATCCCATGCCCGAATTCATATAAAATGAAGAAGTTATTAGTAAAGAAAAGCCTGCAATTAGCACAATGCTGGTTATGAGCAAAGCCTTACCAACTGAATCGAAAGCAAAACTTATTGCTCTGGATTTTGAAAAATTTTGCATTCTTCGAGCCTTCAAATATTTCGTTAAAAAATGAACGGTGTCGTCTATAACAATTCCAAAAGTCATTCCGGTTACTACAGATAGGGACAATCCCACTTGGCCTACAAAAACTCCCCATATGCCGAAGCCAATTACTGCAGGCACTAGATTAGCGGCAAGACTAATTAAACCCATGGAGGTTGACTTCAATGATAGTGCTAATATCACCGAGATTAAAAATATGGCGGATGTTGTTCCAATAAGCATCGCTTTGATATTTCGCTCACCTATATTTGAGAACATCAATACGGTTCCGGCTCCATTTATCGCTTGAATAGAAGGGCAATTCTTTTTTGCCCATCTCAATATCTTGTTGTTAAGCTGAAGTGTTTCTTTCGTAGAAAGTGTTTTGGTAGTAAGGGTAAGCTTTGATGACGATTTGTCAACGTTAATTTGATTGTTTAAATCAAGCCCATAAGGTAGAGACATTTCATAAAGAAGAAGATATTGTGCCGCTGCTTCCGTTGAGCCAGGCAGTTTATAATGTCTTTCATGGCCAAAGTTAATATATTTGTTCAGTGATTTCATTGCCGTGATAAAGGAAAGCACGTGAACTGTTTCGGGTAAGGTCTGTAACCAATTATTTAGTTTTTCAATATCAGATTGATATTCCGGATTGTTTATTCCATTTGGAACTCCAGAGTCGAGTGAATAATTAATTGAATAAATACCAGTCAAATTATCTTCCATGAAATCGGTTGCTTTCCTGAACTCGACTCTTTCGTCGAACCAGTGAACGAATATATCATTTAGTTCGTTCCTTGGGATATTCATTAAGCTTATTACAATAAGAACAATGGAAACCCATAGAATTGGCCGTGTATGGTTTAGGACGATTTTCTTTGAGTAAAACAACGTTCCGTTGAGTGCTTTATCAGAAAAGTTAATTTTTTGGCTTGGGTTGATTGGAAGTCTCATTAAAGCAATCGGCAAAATAGTAAAAGTAAAAATAAGTGAAAATATTACACCTATTGAGACGAGGTTGCCCAAATGATTGAAAGGTGGCACTTCGGAAAAATTCATTGTTAAAAATCCGATTGCTGTGGTTATGCTTGCTAAGAAAACAGGTTGTAAATTTTGTTCAAGGCTCGCTTGTAATGCCTGCTCTTTGCCGATCGTATAATTATCAAGGAATGAGGATAATACATGAACTGAATTGGCTATTGCTACTGTAAGGATGATAATTGGTGCAGTAACGGTTACTGAAGTCAGGGGATAATTAAAAAATCCCCCAGCCCCCATAGCTGAGATAATGGACATTATGGTAATTATTAGTATAGGTATTGCCCCGATAAAGGTTCTGACTAAAATTCCTAGAATAATAAACATCAAGGCTACACTTGTTGGTACTAAAAACGTAGAGTCCTTCGCGCCCACCTCAGTAAAGGTATTATCCATTATCACTGTGCCACTTAAAGCAATTGTAAATAATGCATCATATTCTCTTTTAAAATCTGTAATTAATGACTTTGACCACTTTGCGATCTCTGTCGTGGCTTCTGTGCGTTTGTCGAGTGGTATTTGTACGGTAGTTATTATCCCTGTTGTTTTGCCATCAGACGACAAAATTTTATTTTTTAGTTCGGGTTGGTCTAATAATCGAGTTCTGAGTATTTCGAGTTCTGCCGAGGTAAATTCCATCGCGTTTTCAACCGCTTCTTTAATTTCAATTGTTTCACCAGCGTTTGAAATTAATTGAAAATTTGTAATTGAGTCCACCCTGATTGAATATGGCATACTCCATGTCTTTTTTGTTAGCTCTTCGATAGCGCGTAAAGTTTCACCGTGAAATAGGCTCTCTTTTCTTGATTTAAGGATAATGATCACGTTGTCTTCTTTGGTGTAAATCTTTTCCATAGACTCAAAAGCAACTAATTCTGGATTTTCTTCGCTAAAATAGGCGCGATAACTTGAATCGAAATATAAATTAGTTAACCCGACAGCAGAAATCAGAAACAAAATTGTTGATAATAATGCTAAAAGATTTCCTTTTTTAATGAGGAATTGGGCAATTATGCTTTCGAATGATTTTTTCATATTTAAGTGTAGAAAGTGGTTAGGTTCTCGGAAATATCTCGAATTAATTTATTGGTTTGAACCCGTGAATTTATAGTATTATAACTTAATAAATGAAATTCGCTTAGAAAATTTAGATGATTTTAATTTTGAAGGAGGAACCCAAATGTCAACCAGCCTATTAAATCAGGGCAATTCCTACGAAACGGTTTATAATAATTTTAAATGGGACATACCCGAGGAATATAATATTGCCTATGATGTTTGTGATAGATGGGTCGATGATAAAGACAGAGTAGCTTTAGTTTATGAGGATGACCAAAAAAAACAAAAGATTTTTTATTTTCATGATATCCAAAGATATGCAAATCAATTAGCCAATTTTTTTACTGATTTAGGGCTCAAAAAGGGAGACGTAGTCACCTTATTGCTCGCGCAGGATCCGGAGTGCGCAATTGCGCACGTAGCTTGTTGGAAGGCTGGGATCATATCAAGTCCTTGTTCGGTTCTTTTTGCGTCTGATGCTATTAAATATCGTCTAAATGATTGTAAAACAAAAATTCTTATTACCGATGAGGCAAATTATCAGAAGGTGTCTGATATAAAAAAGGATTGCCCGAATCTTGAACATATTATATTGACTGACACGAGCACCAATGTAGCAGGTAACTTTTGGAAGCTTATTGAGAATCAAAGTACCAGGTTCACTAATGTCGTGACTAAATCAGAAGATGTTGCTTGGATAAGTTATACGTCTGGTACAACCGGCATGCCAAAAGGTTCAGTTCAACCACATAGAATGATGCTGGGTCATATGCCTAGTCTTGAATTTATTTATGATTTTTTCCCAAAAGATAGGGATGCCCTATGGTCTCCGGCTGATTGGGCTTGGATGGCGGGACTGATGGATATTCTTATGCCTGGATGGTTTCATGGTTGCAAGGTAGTTGCAACTGCAATGAAAGGGTTTGATGCCGAGGATGCTTATAGGATCCTTGCTCAACATGAGGTTACCCTGGCACTACTGACTCCTACAATGCTCAAATTAATGAAGCAAGTTGATGCACCTCTGTCGAAATATTCCTTAAAACTAAGAGCTGTGTTGTCCGGGGGAGAGGCTGTAGGCGCTTCTTTGCTAGAGTGGGCTCAGAAAGAATTGAAACTAATGCTACATGAGGGTTTTGGTCAAACAGAATGCAACGTGATTTTAGGTAATAATGGCAGTTTATTTCCTATTAAGGCTGGTTCACTAGGAAAACCAACACCAGGCTCTATTGTAAAGATCATTAACGATAAAGGTGTCGAACAGGCGCCAGGAGAAGAAGGACATATTGCGTGTCTGCGGCCAGATCCGGTAATGCTTTTAGAGTATTTGAACAAACCGCAAGCCACAAAAGAAAAATTTATTGGTGATTGGTTGATTACTGGTGACTTGGGGCATATGGATGAGGAGGGATATTTTTGGTTTCATGGGCGAGCTGATGATGTTATCACTAGTTCAGGATATAGAATAGGCCCAAGTGAGATTGAAGATGCATTAATTAAACACAAGGCCGTTCAAATAGCAGCGGCCATCGGTGTGCCGGACCCAGTACGTACTGAAATTATAAAAACTTTTATAATTTTAAGTGACGGTTACGAGGACAATGAGGAGCTTAAGGAAGAATTAAAAAATTTCGTTAGACAAAAATTAGCGAAACATGAGGTACCAAAAGAAATAGAGTTTGTTAAATCTCTACCAATGACTACCACAGGAAAAATAATGCGAAAAGAACTTCGCAATAAAGAGCTCAATTCCTAATTTATTCTCCCTAACCTGTGGCTTTTGTACTTAATTATTGCCAAAAACTCGTTGTAGATGTTCATCGGTAGGTGGTTTGGTCATTAGCGATACGATTACCATGGATATCATAGATATTATAGAGGCGATAGTCGCGCACGAGAAAGGATTGCTGGCCTGATACGAAAGCCATTGTACTGACTGAAATAAGAAATCAGAGTGACTGAACCAATTCGGATTTATCAACTTCGCATAGATAATTGGAAAAACGCTTCCTCCTACAATAAAACCAACCAGTGCGCCGGCTTTTGTCGCTCTCCTCCAAAGTACACCTAAGAACATTGGGGCAGCTGTTGCTGCCATCATCCCGCCGACTCCAATCCAAACCAGCAATGCTATATTGGTATTCCTTGCGTAGGAAGCGATTAAAATTGCAACTATTAGTATGATCACTGTCGCAATCCTGCTGATCAACAAACTTATGGAATCGATCTTTTTGGAATCTAGGTTTGAGGAAATTTTAGGAGCGATTGTTCGCCTATATATATCGTTTGCAAATATTTGAGCTGTACTTACGACAAGGCCGTCTGCTGTAGACATCACGGCAGCAAGAACACCAGCGCAAATGAAAGCCGCGGCCCACGCGGGTAGGGTGGCGATAAATAATTGTGGTATTGCTTGATTTGGATTTGCTCCGTCGGCAAACAAAGAGTCACCTAGTAATGCACGGGCTAGAATCCCACCCAATGTCATGGCAGGTAATAGCATTCCAAAAGCGAAAGCAATACTAATAAATTTAATTTGATCCCGATCGCTTTTAAGTGCCCAAAGTTTATTACCTATATGAGGTAATAATCCTAAAGGCAGATGTGCAATAAAAATAGCAAAAATGTCCCATTTAGAGTTATAGAGTGGAAAAGATGGGTGAAGAACGGTGACTAAATCTGGATCAGTCTTTTCAAGAGTATCCAGCATTCCGCTGAAACCGCCCTCTATTCCGAATCCGGAAAAAAACATAAAAACAACTGCACAAGCTAAAATTAGCATTAAAGCTCCTTGCACCCCATCGGTTAAAATATCGGCATGTGCTCCGCCGAGAACTATATAAAACATTACGATAAGAGCTGTAACGCCCAGAGCAGGCAGCACTTTCAGCCCAAGCATTTCTGTGAACATAACTGCGCCCGCCAGCAATTGCCCTGCTAAGTAAAATAATAAGAGTATGGAAAATAAAGCAGCTAATAATCTAACAATGTCGGAATCGAACCTATCGCCAAGGTATTCTGGAATTGATCTACTTCCAAATGCATCACCTGCGCGTCTGACTCCATGTAAACACACAATTACTCCGATATAAACACCCATAGGATATACAAACGCATAGATTAAGCAGGACAATCCGCTTGTGTATGCCAACCCTGGCAACCCTAGGAATGTCGCTCCACTAGCTGTCGTAGCAGTCAATGCAAATGCTAAGAAAATTGGCCCGTAACTTGATCTTGCGGTTGCAAAATCATCGCTGTTTTTTATGCGATTCATTCCCACAAAACCAAAGACAATCATTAATCCTAGATAAAAGCTTAAGAAAACCCATCCCCAAAATTGCAAAGGTTCTAGTCCAAACACTGTTTTCCTCTCCTCTAAATAACCTTTCTAGTCGAATTTGTCATTTTAATATAAACTAATCAACATTGATATTTTATTTAGAAAAAGCTTCTCGATCTTAGTTAGAAGCCAGATTTATTTAATTATGGATTTATTAAAATAAGCAAAAGGTGACAAGTTGGAAATAACCAATCCTCGAGAAATCATAAAAAAAATCAAAGGTTCGAGGAATATTATTATGCCCGGAGGTTGTGCTAACGCAGCCAGCTTTTATGATGAATTTGTGAAATCCATTGACGAATTTTCAAATTTAGAGGTTTTGTCGGGACTGTCTTTAGGGAAGTATCCCTATCTAAGTAAAGGATTGAATACGTCATTCAATTATTCTACTTGGCAGGCAGGGATGGGGTTAAGAAATTATTTCAACGATGATACAAGGCGGGTAGATTTGATTCCGTTAAGATTGGGCGATCTAACCAAAGTAGTTGGGCGAAAGCAAGCAATCGAGCCCGACGTGGTGGTTGTTCAGGCCTCGCTTCCTCAGAAAGATGGTACTATAAATCTGGGGCTTTCAGTGGGTCCAAACCCACATTTTATCAGTCAGGCAAATGTCGTTGTGGCTGAGCTTAACCATAATATGCCAGTCACGCTTGGCGATAGTGCAATTGATATGGGTCAGATTGATTTTGCATATGAGTCTGATAGCGATCTATTAATATACGATACCGGTGCTGGAGAGGAAAGAGATAGCAAAATAGTAGACAATGTCCTCAATTTGGTCCCAGAGCGCGCAACGGTTCAAGTAGGAATAGGCGGAATACCTGACAGAATTACTGAGAAGCTTGCCGTAATAAATGATATATCTATTTTTACTGGAATAATTTCAAATGGGCTTTTAAGTTTTATTGAGGGTACAAACGGTAGTAGTAAAGTTGTTACGGGTGAAATAGCAGGTAGCCACCTCCTTTATCGAGAAATTCATAAAAACGACGCCATCGAACTTGCCCGAATCGAGAAGACACATAATGTTGTAGCTTTATCAAAAATTGAAAGATTTGTTTCGATTAATTCTACAATTGAAATAGACCTAAATGGGCAAGCTAATGGTGAAGTAATAAATGGACAACAAGTCAGTGGAGTTGGGGGTAGTTTAGATTATATTGAGGCTGCTTCTTGGTCAAAAGGTGGTTTGTCAATTATAGCCTTGCCTTCAACAACAAAAAATAATAAACGCTCAAAGATAGTGCCATCGCTAGTTGATGCTGTAGTAACAACACCTAGATTTAGTATTGATTATGTGGTGACAGAGTTTGGGGTAGCGCGATTGCGTGGTGCTTCCCTAAATAAACGGGCAGAGTCATTGATTAATATTGCTCATCCTAAATTTCGAGAAGAACTAGAGGACAGTTTTTTTCGCAAATAATTTTGTGATGGTAACTTTTTTAGTTAGTATGAAAGAATCAAAGGTTTGTTTATACTCTAATTTATTTGCATAAGCCAATAACTCCTCTTTGACACGATGACCATCGTATGTGTCCGTTTCTAAGACCAATTTATTTTCATCAAAGTATGCGAGTGTGTATCCAAAAATATTTTCTGAAAGTTCATTACCTTTAGCGGAGAATATTCTGCCTGAACTACTAATCGTAAACTTTCTTTCTAGTACACCGTCATAAATAAATATAAATTGCGCAACTTTATGATCTTCGGTTTTTCTTATTTGTAAGGAGTGGCAGTTTATCAAGGGGAGCAGCAACCCAAGGCGCTTTAGATTTTTTGCACTTTTTCTTTTTTGACTATCTAAATGTTGTTTCTCATAGTCGGCTAAACGTTCTTTGTACGGACCGCCAGGAAGTCCTTTGTCTTCACGAGCTTTCCATTTTAGAGCTACAGTCCTCAGCTTTCCTTTAAACTCGTCTTCAGGAACAGAACTTTGTTCCGGTTTCAGTTTCCAATGACCTGTAAAGTGGTTTTTTTGCGAAGCAAAACAAAATTGATGAGAAATACAAAAGCCCAGTAATGTAAAAATCATTACTAACAGCTTGGTTGTAAGGGGGGAGGGAAAGTTATTTCTGACAAAGAGGAATAATTTCATTTGCAAAGTCGTTCGCTATCTCTCTGATGTGTTTTAGTGGTGGCAATAAGCTCACTTCCTTCAGGCCATTTTTTTCGGCTGCTTTTAATTTCTCTGCAATTTCAGATGGACTTCCTACAATTGAAGTTCCTTCGATCATTTTGGGAGTAACAAACCGGTGTTCGCCTTTGGGAACATAACTACAGTGCCCATCATGAATTTTTTGATGCCATTTGTCTTCAGGAAGGTCGAATTGCTTTACGTGATCATTGTATTCTTCCCAAATATCTTTCATGTAATTAGGAACTACTGAGTCATCTTTTGTGTACCTCCAGACTTCATACACAAAATGTAAGGCTGTTACTACCCAGGAGCCGGCTCTTTCTTTTACCGATTCATCGGTAAGTTTTTCTCCACTCTTTAAAATGACGGCATTTGTTAAAGATACGGTATGATAGTTATCAAGCTGGCGATTCGCTATTTTTGCACCTTCTTTGACCTTACTTAAATTAAATTCCAGGACATCTTTTTGTTCATTAAAAATAGAAACTAGACCATCCCCATACATCCCAGCTGTCCTAAGAGCACGAGGTCCATTAGCTGCTACAAATATTGGAATTTTATTGTCTGTATCACGAAAACCTTGACCGTGATTTTGCCACACAATGGATGTAGTTTTGTCTCTGTAGGTATATTCCGTCTCCTCGTTATTGAGCATAGACCGTACTACTCTTAAATATTCACGAAACTCGGTGACTGGCAAAGGATCTTGTCCCATAACTCGCATTGCCGTGTGTCCAGTGCCAATTCCCAAAAAGACCCTCCCAGGGGCTAACGCATTCACTGAGGAGATAGCGGCCGCCGTGGTTGGGGCGATTCGAGTTCCGGCTATGGCTACCCCTGTTCCAATTTTTATTTTGTTTGTGTTCTGTGCAGCCAATGCCATTGTGGAATAGCAATCGCTCCACATCATTTGGGTATCGGGCACCCAAACAGAGTCATAACCCATAAGTTCTAGCTCTTTAATTATTTCCCAATCTTTTATGCGTGTTTGAATATGCAAACTGAATTCCATGTCCTTAGCCCTCCTCAACATTCGTTCGTTTTATATGAAGCAATCATAAATTAACATTAAGGTTCATTCATCTAAATCTTTTGCCAGAAGCCATTCTTGCCACATTAAAATCCCTGATCTCAACCTTGTCGGAATTTATAAAAGTTAGCATATTAATCGTGGTGCATCTATTAGTTTGAATATCAATTGTGGAGAATGCTGTGCCGATTGGAGCAAATGTTCCGGTATTTTCGGGGAGGTGAGATTCAGAGCTTGAATATGCACTTATGATAATTTTCCAGAGCTTGTTGCTTTGGCCATAGACCTTCCAAATCATTGGAACATGAGTTTGCGCGTCTAGGTAAAATATTCTTCTTTGAGCTCTTTTAGTAGAATTTTTTTGAATTCCTTCAAGGATATGTACTTCTCTTACTTGCCATTCGACTTCTGGAAAACACGATGCTTTACCACCAAATTTTACGTGATAATAATTTGGATCACTTGATTTTTGACCAGGATTTTCTAAGGCATCGTGTTCATACAATGGAAGAATTAGATAGGTCGTTCCGAGATAATTCCATTTTGATTCTGCCAAGGATCCAGAAAAAGATAAAAAATCAGTTGGCATAATATCGCTTCCAAACATTGAGTCATCATTTCGGAAGGATGCCAGTGTCTGGGTTCTCTCAAGTTGTGGAACATAAACCCATCCATTCAGTGGTTTGGCTTCATTTCTATTGGCATAAATAAGAGCTTGTAGGCCGGAATAGCTACCTGCATCGAGTGCAGTTAGGAAAGCTGCTCCATAGGCATCAGTTCTATTTTGTTTAATTTCTGGTATGGGTGTCCGAACCGATCTAAATAGGAATCTCATTAATTTCATGGAGAATTCCATATCGAACTCCAACGTTTCTTTCGTCCAATCCATCAGGCGCCATTTCATTTCGGGGATGTAGCCGTTATCCCCCAAATAAGCATAACGCATATTGAACGCAAGTTTAATTCCAGCATCTGGGTCGCTTGGATTTGGCCGCTCGTAAAAAGGAAGTCCTGATATAAAATTGAGCAATTCTGTTTTTTTCTCGGACAAAGTAACCTTGGATCTGCCTTGTCTAGTTGCAAAAATAAAAGCTGGGTGTGGCTTTACAGAGATAGGCGCTCCGACTTGCATAGAAAAATGATCTTTGAGAATAAATTTTGCGATGTCTGGATCAATTAGGTTTTTAAAATATTTGAAATTTTTAGAGTTAATGTTTAAACCGGGTTGTGGACTCAGTTCGTTGAGTTGCTCTAAATTAGTTTCAAAAGGATCGGAAAAGGTCTTAAGGGCGATCAGATTCAATGTGATTGTTAAACCAAATAGCAGAGCTATTTTTTTTCGCTTTAGGCTGCCCAATCAATATTTCCGATAATGCTTTTAGCTTTTAGTCTTGGCAGCACTTCCTGTGCAAATAATTGGAGATTTGCTTGGGCGATGTCAATTGACATACCTGCAAAGCTGAATACCCCTATATAAGCTTCTGCGCCAATCCGAGCGCAGTTTTTTTCGATTTGTTGGAAGCATTCCTCGGGCGTTCCCCATGTTTGTAAGCTCATGAAAAACTCTATTGCACCATTAATTCCGGTTTTTTTCATGCTTTCAGCGAACTTACCATAATACTCATAGCCTTTTTGATTTTTAAGGTGGTCAGTATTGAAATTATAATGATCAAGCACGGTTTGCCAATATCCCCCAATGTATTTTTCTGCTAATTTTTTTGCCGTATTTTTCTTAGTGTGGCAAATTGTCCAACCTGCAAGAAGGGGCGCTGGCGGATCTTCATCGTTTTGTTTTTTATAAACCTTATTATAATTTTCAATTTCTTTCTCTACTTGATCCCAAGGTTTTTGAGGGATTACTAATAAGCCAACCCCGAGTTTTGCCATAATTTCTATAGACTCTGGTGACACAGCTGCAGCATAAGTTTGGCCCTTGAACGAAGCAGAAGGTAATGGCCTTATCGCCGCTTTTGGCTGAGTCACAAATTTACCTTCGTATTGACAAACTCCATTTTCCAAGCCGTGTAAAACGCATTCGGCACTCTCTACAAACCTTTGTCTTGAGTCTTCCATATCTTGTCTAAATGCGTCGAACTCCACTCTACCTGCTCCCCTACCGAGCCCTAGAATTAGACGTCCATTGGATAAAGTATCTAGCATAGAAATTTGTTCGGCAATTCTAATGGGATCATGCCAAGGAAGAACAACTACCATTGAGCCGAGCTTGATGGTTTTGGTTTTAGCTGCCATATAGGTTAAAAATTGCATTGGATCTGGGCACATAGTGTAATTAGTAAAGTGATGCTCTACAGTCCATATTGACTCAAAACCTAATGGTTCTGCAAATTCGGCTAGTTTAACTTCATTTGCATAAACGAGTTGATCACTGATGGCATCACCGGGGTTTTGGAAAATAGAACACATGCCTACATGCATTTTAGAATCTCCGAAGTTCCAATTAATTATTTAAATCTAAGTAATAATTGGCTAAAAGTAAAGACTCAGCAAGATTTCGATAAAATGTTGAACACTAAATAATAAAACAATATAATTAAGTCTAATAAGCTAGGAGAGTCGTTGTGCTTTACCAGTTTTATGAATCTGCCCATGCTGCCGTGAAACCCATGAGGTTTCTATCTTCTATGCAGAGATCACTGATAGATAATCCCCTTAATCCACTGGGAAATTGTTCCTTTGTTAAAGCCTATTCTGCATCATTGCAAGTTTTTGAGCGTAGTACACGACAATATGTGAAGCCTAAGTGGTCCATCCCTGATCTATCACCAGCAGGGAAGAAGGTAAAAATGTCTGGAGTCTTACGACTCGATTTCTGTGATTTACTGAAGTTTACCATTCAGCCCAATGGTAATAGACCGAAAATCCTTTTGGTGGCGCCTCTCTCAGGCCATTATGCTACTCTACTAAGCGGCACAGTGAAGTCTTTAGTCGAAGATTTTGATGTCTATCTCACGGATTGGAAGGATGCAAGAGATATACCTCTCTACAAAGGAAGCTTTAATTTTTCAAGTTACATAGATTATCTCCATCAGTTCATGAAGCTCATTAGTTCTAATTATCATTTGATAGCGGTCTGTCAACCTGGTCCCGCAGCGTTAGTCGCGACGGCATATGCAGCTCAGCTAAAAGCAGATTATAATCCAAAATCTTTGGTGTTGATGGGTTGCCCGATTGATACGCGGTTAAGTCCCACTGAGCCAAACAGACTTGCTAAATCCAAGTCTTTAGACTGGTTTGAATCAAATGTCGTTGTCCGTGTTCCTTATCCAAGGCTTGGTTACTTGAGAAGAGTTTATCCAGGATTTTTGCAGCTAACCGGTTTTATGACAATGAATCTAGGTAGACACATGAATGCCCATAAAGAGCTCTTTACCAATCTCGTAAAAGGCGACGGTGACTCAGTGCAATCACATTTAGCATTTTATGACGAATATCTTGCAGTTATGGATCTCCCCGCTGAATATTATCTAGAAACAATCGATGTAGTATTTCAGAGGCATCTCATTGCAGACGAAAAGTTCATGTATCGGGATACAAAAATCGATTTCGGCTCAATTACGTCTACTGCGTTGATGACAGTGGAGGGCGAGAAGGACGATATCTCTGGAATTGGCCAAACACAAGCAGCACATGGTCTTTGTAGAAATATACCAAATGGCTGTAGGGTCGACTACGTCCAAAAGGGAGTTGGTCACTACGGCGTGTTTAATGGATCTAGATGGCGAGCTGAGATTGCCCCCAGAGTTAGAGATTTTATTAAAACCTATTCAGATTAAATAAAACATTTAGGGAGATAAAATAAATGGCATATACAGTATTAGTTCAAAGAGAAGTGGATTTGCCCCGAAAGTTTGTTTTTGATGCTCTGAATGACTTTTGCGGAATAAAGAAGTTGCTACCTGACATGATAGACTCAGTAGAGTGCTCCGGAAGTGGAATAGGTATGTTACGCAATATCACTTTACAAGGAGGAGGCAAGGTCGTAGAAAGACTTGAAATAAGCCGTGACAGTGATTTGTTTGGATATTCAATAATTGAAAATGACGCTTTGCCACTCACAGATTATTTTGCTTTTGTTGACTTAAAAACTATTTCCGAAACAAAAACAGTAGTCACCTATCAGAGCAACTTTAAAGCAACAGGTGATAACAGTGAGGAAATGACCGGAATGATCACCCAGCTTTACAATTCCATTATAGACGGGATAGTTGCTACCGGTTAATTGAACTGGTTTTTAACAAAATTATGTTATTTTTTGAATTTTGGCATAACTTTTTCCCCAAAAAGTTTCAGGGCTTTTGTTCCGAGTTCGGGATCTAGGCCGGGAAATTGTGTTCCCATGATAAGGTCGGTACAAGTGAAATCCAGTTGGAACTGGGATAGCTTTTCGCAAACCTGATCGGGAGTACCTACCATGAAGTGGTCCGCAAGAACTGAGTTCCTCATATCTTCAGGTTTACTAATTGGTAAAGGAGCGTCGTCCCCATCTGCGTCATTCGCTTCCGACAGGATGTCATGATAGAACTCTATCAGATGAAATAAATGCTCTTGGCATTCCTCCCAGGCTTGATCCTCTGACTCTGCGCAATACACCATTCTAAGCTGTGCTATTTTATAATCATCTGGATTTTTTCCTGACTCTTCAAGAGCCGCAATATAATCCGGTGCTGGATCTGGTCCTATTGTAGCCATTAAGTGGTACCCCATTTGAGCTGCTTTCTTTACAGCCTTAGGTCCTCTTCCCCCGATCCAAATTGGAGGATGAGGGCTTTGAACTGGTTTGGGTGATAATTTTGCCTCATGAGTTTGGAAAAATTTGCCGTTATGGGTAACTTTTCCTTCTTTAAATAGGCGTTCGATAAGTTGAATACTCTCTCTGGTTTTTGGGCCTCTCTCGGAACGATCCATACAAAACGCTTTGTACTCATGGTAGGAATAACCTTGGCCCACACCGAACTCGAATCTTCCATTTGAAAGTATATCGACGTTAGCGACTTCTTCGGCAAGGAGAACAGGGTGTTGATATGGCAAAATTACTATAAACGTTCCTATTCTTATTTGTTTTGTTACCGTCGCAACTCCTGCAGCAGTTGTCATCAAAGAAGGATTGTATCCATCCTCCGTAAAATGATGTTCAGTTAACCAAACATTATCGTATTCCAGCGCTTCACATGTTTTAATTTGTTCCAGTATCTGTTGATAAAATTCAGTAAATGGTCGCCTCCATTTCACAGGATTTCTAAAATCTTCCATAAAACCAAAACGCATTTTGCTCTCCCCCTATTTAAAACGATCTAGGCAAACCTAGAACTTTTTCCGAAATAAAATTAAAAATCATCTCCCTGCTAACTGGAGCTATTCGGGGTATCATTACTTCTCTCATTAACCTTTCTACGTGATACTCCTTTGCATACCCCATACCGCCATGGGTTAAGACAGCTTGCTCACAAGCGTTAAACCCTGCCTCTGCAGCGAGATATTTACAGGCATTTGCCTCCGCTCCACATTCCGCTCCTGAGTCGTATAGTGCTGCCGCTTTCATTACCATCAGATTTGCAGCTTCAAGTTCCATCCAATTTTTTGCCAATGGATGAGCGATTCCTTGGTTTTTTCCGATAGGCCTATCAAAAACTACACGGTCTTTCGCGTAGTTGACGGCACGGTTCAATGCGGCTCGACCGATCCCTACAGCCTCGGCGGCAATCAAAATTCTTTCTGGATTTAAACCATGGAGAATATAATAGAATCCCTTCCCCTCATCGCCAATTAGGTCCTCTTGCGGAACTGGCATTCCGTCATAAAATACACTATTGGAATCAACAGCCTTTCTTCCCATTTTTTCGATTTCTCGAATCTCGACATAATCTCTATTAAGGTCTGTATAAAAAAGAGATAGCCCTTCGGTTTTCTTCTTGACTTGATCTTTTGGAGTTGTTCTGGCTAATAGTAGTACTTTATTTGCTCTCTGAGCCATCGAAGTCCAAATTTTTTGCCCGTGGATTAAGTAGCCATCTCCTGATTTTTCAGCTCTTACCTCAAGACTAGTCGTGTCCAAGCCCGCATTTGGTTCTGTAACTCCAAAACAAGCATTTTCTTCGCCTCTAATCATGGGTGGGAGCATTCTCTGTTTTTGTTCTTCTGTTCCAAAAACCACGATGGGGTGGAGCCCAAAAAGATTCAAGTGGACAGAAGACGCCCCAGTGTAGCCGGCTCCCGACTCAGTGATTGTTTGCATCATAAGTGAAGCCTCTGTCATACCTAGTCCGCTACCTCCGTATTTTTCTGGCATTGCTATTCCAAACCAACCAGCCTCGCAAACTTCGGTTACGAATTCTTGTGGAAATTCCCCATCGCTATCTCGTTCTAACCAATATTCAGGTGGAAAATTATCGCATATTTTTGAAATAGCTTGTTTTATGGCCATTTGATCTTCGTTTATCGCAAAAGTCATCACTTATCTCTTTATAACTGTTAATGGTTAACATAATTCTATATCCTATTTACTGTACACTTTTGAGCAAAAAAAGGAAAATTAGTTGAACGAACCAATATCTTCTCAAAATGAGAATTACAAGCTTTCAGAGCACCATTCGCTCATTTTTGAACAAGCAGATAAATTTGCTAAGAATGAATTATATCCTTTAGCCTCTAGGATGGACAAAGACGAGTGGTGGCCAGAGGATATTTTTATAAAAATCGGTAATCATGGCTATTGTGGAATAACTATTCCAGAAAAATTTGGTGGCCAAGGATTGGATATTCTAGCTAGTGGATTGATCGCGCAAGCGATTGGACGATGGAATTACGCACTTGCTTTAAGCTGGATCGCCCACGAGAACTTGTGTTTAGATAATCTCTTTAGAAATTGTAATGATGAGCAAAAAAGGAAATATCTACCGGCTCTTTGTTCAGGACAAAATATTGGTGCGCTTGGGCTGACAGAACCTGGAGCCGGCTCTGATGCCTTGGGTGCGATGAGCACCACAGCGGACAGGCGAGGAGATGTTTTTGTTCTTAACGGATCAAAGATGTACATTACAAACGGTCCCGTCGCAGATGTTCTATTAGTTTACGCAAAAACTGCGAAGGAATTGGGTAAGAATGGAATATCCGCTTTTATTGTTGAAAGGGATTTCCCAGGCTTTTCTGTAGCCCAGAAACTTAACAAGATGGGGTTTAGGGGGAGTCAGACGGGCGAGTTGGTTTTCAATAATTGTGAAGTTCCAGTTGAAAATCTTTTGGGTAATGTAAATGAGGGAGTCGGAATCGTTATGAGTGGTCTCGATTTCGAGCGAGCTGTGATTGCACCAATTTGTGTGGGAATGGCAGAGAGAGCTCTTCAACTCAGTCTAGAGCATGCCAGCCAACGTGCCCAATTTGGCAAGAAGATAGCTGATTTTCAAATGATTCAATCTAAGCTAGCTGACATGTATGCTGGGTTAGAGGCTATGAAAGCCCTCAACCTTAAAGTATTGAGTCAAATTAATAACGCTAGTAGTCAGGATGCGGGTAGGGGAATGGTTCACGCAGACGCGGCTGCTTCAATTATGTTTTGCGCCAACATGCTCAATTCTATTCTGGATGAAGCGGTTCAAATTCATGGGGGCTCTGGCTATATCTGGGAGTCAGAAATCAATAGGCTTTATAGGGGAAATAAATTACTAGAGATAGGTGCAGGCACGACCGAAGTTAGAAAAATGATTATCAGTCAAGAACTTAAATCGATTGGAAGCATCCTTTAATTTCCTTTTCGGCCAATAGACGAGCAGGTTAGAAAAATGATTGAATTCCTGTTTGGGCTCTACCTAGGATTAGGGCATGAATATCATGGGTCCCCTCATAGGTGTTTACAGCTTCTAGGTTTAAAACATGACGAATGATGTGATATTCATCCGAAATACCGTTTCCTCCCAACATATCTCTAGCAATTCGTGCAATTTCTAGGGCTTTTCCACAATTGTTGCGTTTGATTAA
>MDTG01353695.1_pt1 | contig 18619 bp, 18 predicted proteins | sample 811421 | NCBI WGS metagenome assembly MDTG01 (sample SAMN05326645, study PRJNA326480) | marine metagenome | isolation source: seawater | place: Pacific Ocean: South East | collected 2011
GTCATTGGCGCGGTCGGCGGACAGGTGGCTTTACTCATCGGCGCTATTTTGGTGTTCGGCGTCGGCTGTTGGGTTAGTAACGTCTATCTCCAAAAATTCGGGGGTGAGGATCCGGGGCCCGTGGTTATTGACGAGGTGGCGGGGCAATGTTTGACCCTTGCCGCAGTCGCCCCTGATCCGGTGTTGTATGTTGTTGGTTTCGGGCTGTTCCGCTTGATGGACATATACAAACCCTGGCCCGTCAGCTGGGCCGACCAAAGGGTGAAAGCGGGATTTGGTATCATGTTGGACGATATCCTCGCGGCCCTTTATGCAGGCGCGGGGTTGTATTTACTGAATGCAGCCATGATTCAGTGGGAATGGAAATGAGTTCTGCCGATTTGAATATGCTTGCCGCTGCAGTGTTAGAAACGTGCCGTGCTGCCGGATTGATGGTCGCGACGGCGGAGTCATGCACCGGCGGCCTAATCGCTGGTGCGCTTACGGAAGTCGCGGGTTCTTCTGACGTGGTTGAGCGTGGGTTCGTGACCTATTCCGATGAAGCCAAACAGACTCTATTGGGGGTGCCTACCGGTCTGTTCGACACGGTGGGTGCCGTCAGTAAGGAAGTTGCCCGTGCTATGGCCGAGGGTGCTTTGGCGCGCTCGGAAGCCCAACTGGCCGTCTCTGTCACCGGGATTGCCGGTCCCGGCGGTGGAACCGAGACCAAACCCGTGGGTTTGGTTCATATGGCTATAGCCCGCGAGGGCTGGGAAATGGCGGATTTCCGGGATGTTTTTCCGGGCGATCGCTCCGAGGTGCGGGCCGCGACGGTCGTTGCGGCGCTGCAACGCCTTCGTGCCGCTGCTGTTAGTTAGGTCGCGGCGGTTAGGCGAACGCAGTCGGAGGCTAGCTCTCTCGGGCATCGCGATCCTCCAATGCTGAGTTGCCATCGCTCTTGTTCCACGGTTTTCAATTCGTTTTGGACTTGAGAACAAAATGAGAATCCGTGGATGCTTTTCTATGTGTTCTATTTATGATTTCTGATACTTTGGCCGAGGGCGTCGGGCTAGTTTCAAGTGTTTCTTGCCCAAAAACAGCCTCAACCTGGAATTATAATTTTACAAAATCGTGCGGATGTCACTGTGAGCTAGGCGACTTGTCTAATGGTCCATAGAGTGCTTCGGCGCGGGCTTGGAAGGCATCGACCATTTTCCTAACGGCTTCGTTGAACACCAAACCGATGGCTTTCTGCAGGATCGTTGAGCGGAATTCAAAATCTACGAAGAAATCGATCTCACAGGCATTGTCTCCTTTGGGGGAAAAGATCCAATGATTGTTGAGATATCGAAACGGTCCATCCGTATACGTGACATCAATGCGGTCGGGCCGGCGGCATTGGACCCGCGTGGTAAAGCTCTCACGAAAGACCTTGAAACCAATTGCCATGTCGGCGACCAGAAGTTCCTCGCCGCCAACGGCGGTTTCCACTATTTCGCGATGTCGTACGCGGATAGCCACGCACCACGGCAGGAATGCTGGATATTGCTCCACGTCAGCCACCAGGTCGAACAATTGGGCGGGTGTGTAAGGCAGCACCCGTTTCTCAGCGTGCGTTGGCATAGCGCCTTATGGACTCCCGCTTCCTGGGCGTCAACAATGCGGCCAACGTGATCAGGAGTATGCTGTTGTCCCTCCGCCGTCCCCGCCGCCGCCGCCCAACCGAACCCGCGGCAAAAACGCTTGAACTCAAGGTTTCGCGGATCGGTCGACGTGGAGATGGCATAGCGGATTTGATCGACCGGTCGGTTTACGTTCCCTATGCGTTACCCGGCGAAACCGTCCGCGCCAAAGTTAGCGGCGACCGTGGCCGTTTGCTGAAGGTCTTGGCTCCGGCCCTCAATCGTGTTCAGGCGCCGTGCCCGCATTTTGGTAGTTGTGGGGGTTGCGCGATCCAGCATATGGCTGACTTCAACTATCGAGCATGGAAGCTAGATATAGTCCGCACGGCTTTGTCGCGACGCGGGTTGGCAGCGGACATTTCAGACCTGTTGGATGCGCACGGTGCTGGTCGACGGCGGGTCAGCGTGCACGCCCAGATCCACGGCGGTCGCGTTTCCGTTGGGTTCATGCCGACTCGCGGCCATCGGGTTCAGCCGGTCGATCACTGTCTGGTCCTTTCCCCTGGCCTGGACTCAGTATTTGATATGACCGTAAGCATCGCGTCGGCCCTTGATCTGGAGAATGGTGAGGTCGATCTGCATTGGACCGAAACTGATAATGGTCTGGATTGCGACCTTCGTCATGCTGGCGATCTTAGCTATGACCGCCAAGTCACCCTGGCAGGCGCGGCCGATGAATATGACCTGGCGCGGGTGACTTGGAATGCGGACATCGTAGTCGAGAGACGGGCACCTTATCTGAGCATGGGGGCGGCGCAAGTGGTTGCGGCGCCCGGTGGGTTTCTTCAGGCGACTGCGGTCGGAGAAGCTATGCTGAGCGACTTGGTTCTTGGTGCTTTGACCGATGTGCAACATGTAGCGGACCTCTATTGTGGGGTTGGTCCGTTTGCATTGCGATTGGCGAGAACGGCACGGATCTACGCCGCGGATGGGAACGCCGTCGCCGTCGCCACACTTGATCGCGCGGTTCGCCACACACCGAAACTAAAGCCGGTGAAAGCGGCTGTTCGAGATCTGGCCCGTGACCCCTTGACGCCAATGGAATTGTCAGAGTTCGATGCCGTCATCTTCAATCCACCGCGCGCTGGTGCCCTCAACCAGGCTGAGGCTCTGACGGATGCGGATGTGCCCGTAGTAGTCTCGGTCTCTTGCGAGCCAGGAACATTCGCCCGTGACGCTCGCGTCCTGGTTGATGGTGGTTACGACCTGGATAGCGTGCACGCTGTCGATCAATTCAGGTTTACGGCACACGTGGAAATCGTTGGGGTTTTCCGGCGGCCTGCATTAACTCGCGTCTTGTGATATATTGCGCCATGGTCAAGTCCACGCCCTCTACCAAAACATCGCCACTATCCGCCGACGCAATCGTCAACGCGGCCATCGCCTTGGCAGCGCGGGAGAGTTGGGCGCGGGTTCGCATGATCCATGTGGCGGTGCATTTCGACGTGCCGCTGGCACAAATCCACGACCAGTTTCACGATATGGATGCCATTGCGGACGCTTGGTTCGTGCGTGCGAGCCAAACCTTGGCGGCTAACCAAAAGCGTGGATTTGCACAGATGCCGGCCAAAGACCGACTGTTTGAAGTTATCATGCGCTGGCTTAATGCGCTGGCGGCAGAGCGTCAGGTCAGTGTCCAGATGATCAGACAAAAACTCTATCCGTCCCATCCTCAACACTGGATGCCTATGGTGTTTAGCCTCTCTCGACTGGTCCATTTGATTTTGGATGCGGCGTTGATCGATAGCACCGGTCTGAAACGCCAAACGGAAGAATTGGGCGTTACAATGCTGGTTCTTGCGATTTTGAGAGTATGGGCGGTTGACGATACGCCGGGACAGGAGCGCACCCAGGCGGTTTTGGCACGCCGCTTGGAACACGGTGATTGTCTGATGGCGCGGATTTTTGCCTTACCACCTAATTAACGAATTGCGCGGATCGCCTATCTTGGCGTGTCCTACGCGCTTTCATAGCGGGATGTGCCGGGAACGTAGAGATCTAATAGGGTTTCGCCGAGGCGCTTGCTATTGGGATCTTCTAGCCATAACCGAACCAGATGGCGCTTGTGATCGGCGTCATCCTCAAAGGCGGTCCGTGAATGAAGTGCGGTAAAGTTATTGAAAAACAGCATCTCCCCTGGGCCGATAGTGATGGACATCTGCAGTTCCGGACGGGCGACGATGGCGTCAACGATATTCAGGGCCTCGATCTCTTGTTCCGCCAACTTCATGCCCTCTTTTTGGACCCATTCGATCGGATTGCGATTATAGCAGCTATGCAATAATCCGTTGTGAAAGGCAAAGACGGGGATGCGATGAGGGGACAGGGGATGCTCGCCCACCGGATGCTGGCCTCGCCTATGATGATAGAAGCCCCGTTCAAGAATGGGTAGCACATCCGGTCGTTCGTCAGATATTGTATTGTATAGGTTGGTGGCGCTAACAAGTATTGTCTCGCCACCCAACGCGGCTTCCCCTAAGCCGAGAAGGCCTGAGATATCCGCGCCGTCCGAATGGAATGGCAATAGATCTGCGCTTTGGTAGCCCCGTGAAGTGTGGGAATATGGTTTGTCTTCATTAATCACATCGACAACCCAGTCGCCCTCATAGTTTTGAATTTTGATCTCGCCGATATGCGACGCGATCACACCGTAGGCGGCGATGTTCATTTCGTAGCTGTGATTTTCCACGGGCCATCCGCCGATAACGGCAAATCCGGCGCCATCTTCAATATCGGCATAGGCCTTGGCCAATGTCGGGCCGGCAACCGGGAGATCGAAATTCGTTTTCCGCCATTCATAATGTGGCCGTCCTTCCGCGAGGGCGCCCTCTGCGGCAGTCTCAATCTCTCTGATCATTGCCTTATCCAGCAGGTAGCGGGGTTTGGGCGCCACAGAAAAATCCGCCGCCGTCCAATTGCACGGCTCGTCGATTGGAATTAGGGGCCTGTTGTCGCTCATCGGGCGTCCTCCGAAGCGCGCAGCTAGGCGCCCGAAACCTCTAATGCGGCCTGTCGGGCGGCTCGCAACGCCTGAAAATCATCGTCGGCATGATAGCTGGACCGTGTCAATGGAGTCGATGCGACATGCAGGAATCCTTTTGCGAGGCCGATGCGTTTGTATTCGGTAAACTCATCCGGTGTCACGAAGCGGTCGATAGGCGCGTGTCGCAGGGTCGGGGCTAAATATTGACCGATGGTCAAGAAATCCACGTCTGCACAGCGAAGATCATCCATAACCTGCAGGACCTCCGTCTTCTCTTCGCCCAAACCGACCATGATCCCAGATTTAGTAAATACCATAGGATCCAGTTCTTTAGCCCGAGCCAGAATCTTCAAGGAATGGAAATAACGCGCGCCCGGCCGTATCGTAGGATAGAGGCGCGGTACTGTCTCCAGATTGTGGTTAAAGACATCGGGCTTGGCGGCAATGATGTTTTCCAGCGCACTTTCGGGTTTGCCGCGGAAATCCGGCGTCAGAATCTCGACAGTTGTTTCCCGCGAGGTCTCGTGGATGCGGGAGATACATTTGACAAATTGGTCGGCACCGCCGTCGTCCAGGTCGTCGCGATCCACCGATGTGATCACAACGTGGCGCATTCCCATCTTGGATACGGAAATGGCTAAATTCTCAGGCTCCATGGGATCAACCATTTTGGGTTTGCCCGTAGCCACGTTGCAGAATGCGCAGGCTCGAGTGCATATATCGCCGAGTATCATCACGGTGGCATGACGTTCCGACCAACATTCGCCGATGTTGGGGCACGCAGCTTCCTCGCAAACCGTATGCAGCTTGGCTTCGCGCATGAGTTTACGCGTCTCCGTGTATTCTTGCGAATTGGGTGCTTTAACGCGGATCCAATCGGGCTTCCGAAGCACAGGATTGGGCGTGTTCTTGGCCTTTTCCGGATGTCGGAGGCGTCCGCCTTTCCGGGGAAAATTTTCCACGTTGTTCATGCCTGTAAAGTAGTTCCACACGCCCTATTTGTCATATGGTAAAGTCAAAATAATCGTTCAACTGATTGCTCGTCATGGTAGCCTATATGTGAATCACGCGGTCATAAGCGTCGAGAACTGACTCGTGCATCATCTCAGACAGTGTCGGATGCGGGAAGATCGTTTTCATGAGTTCTTTTTCGGTGGTCTCGAGACCCATTGCGACTACGTAGCCCTGGATTAGTTCGGTAACCTCGGCCCCAACCATATGTGCCCCCAAAAGCTCTCCCGTCCTCTTGTCGAAGACAGTTTTGATCAGGCCGTCTGGTTCGCCGAGCGCGATGGCCTTTCCGTTACCGATAAAGGGGAAACGGCCTATCTTGACGTCGTGACCGGCATCTTTCGCTTTTGCTTCAGTAAGCCCGACGCTGGCTACCTGTGGATGACAATAGGTGCAGCCAGGAATATGCTCTTTTTTCATGGGATGCGTACTCAGGCCGGCGATTTTCTCGATACAGATAACACCTTCATGCTCGGCCTTGTGGGCCAGCATGGGCGGGCCGGCGACATCGCCGATGGCGTAAACGCCGGGTTCAGCAGTACGCCCGTAGCCATCGATAACAATGCAACCCTGGTCGGTCTTGACCTTGGTGGTTTCTAGCCCGATGTCTTTGATGTTGCCGACGACCCCGACAGCTGAGATCACCCGGTCGACGGTGATCTGCTGCGCCTTACCGCCCAAATCCTCGACCGTACAGGTGACCGAGTTGACCGCTTTGTCGAGCTTTGTCACCTTGGCGCTGGTCATGATTTTCATGCCATGTTTTTCAAATTGTCTGTGGGCGATTTCGGCGATTTCGGCGTCTTCCATAGGGAGCACCTGATCCATTGCTTCAACCACCGTAACATCTGACCCCAAGCTGTTGAAAAAACTGGCAAATTCGAGTCCGATGGCGCCGGAGCCAATGATCAATACAGACTTTGGCATGGTTTTTGGCACTAGAGCCTCGAAGTAGGTCCACACGAGCTTACCGTCGGGCTCCAGCCCCGGCATGGCCCGTGGGCGCGCGCCGGTTGCAATGATAATGTGTTTACCCGTTAGGCTCGGAGCGGATTTACCGTCTGAGGACGTCACGTCAACCTTTCTCGGTCCGTTCAACTTCGCTGTGCCATCCAGTACGGTCACCTTGTTTTTATCCAACAGGTGTCTGACGCCCGCGGTGAGCTGCTTGGAGATGCCGCGAGAGCGTTTCACAACTTTCTTCAAATCAAAGGACGCTTTTTCAACGCTCAGGCCATAGTCAGCCGCGTGCTTCATGAAGTCGTAGATCTCGGCCGTCCGCAACAATGCTTTGGTCGGAATGCATCCCCAGTTCAGACAAATACCACCAAGATGCGTTTTCTCTATAATGGCCGTCTTCATACCCAATTGCGCGGCCCGGATTGCCGTTACGTAGCCGCCCGGCCCCGCACCGATGATTATGACGTCGAAGTTGGTATCAGGCATGGTTTGTCTCCCCGCCCTAGAGCATCAACTGCATGGGGGCTTCAAGGATGCCCTTCAGTTCTTTGGTGAAGGTGGCCGCGGTCGCACCATCAATGCAGCGATGATCCACTGCCAGGGTCAAAGTCATCATGGTAGCAATAGTCATTGCCCCATCCTTGACGATGGCGCGTTGTTCACCAGAGCCGACAGAGAGAATACCCCCCTGGGGAGGATTGATGATGGAGTTAAAGGACTTCACGCCATACATGCCGAGGTTCGAGACCGTGAATGTGCCGCCCTGGAATTCCTCGGGTGCTAGCTTGCCTTCGCGAGCCTTGCCGACCAATTCCTTAGCTGCCTTGGAAATGGCACGGAGCCCCTTGCCGCCCGCATCATGGATAATCGGCGTGATCAGGCCGCCGTCGATAGCCACCGCCATTGCGATGTCCTGGCGATTAAACTTCAAAATCGCTTCGTCCGTGTAGGTGACGTTGCAATTGGGCTGCAGTTGTAGTGCAAGCGCCACAGCCTTGATAACAAAGTCGTTGATTGAAATCTTGTAATCGGAGCCATCGCGGCTGTTGAGCTGCTTGCGAACCTTCAAGAGTTCGTCGAGCTCAACATCGACGGTGACGTTGAAGTGCGGGATTTCACGGGCCGACTCAGTTAGGCGTTTGGCGATAATCTTGCGCATTGATAAGTTTGGTATGACTTCGTATTCGGGCATGAAGGCCATTACTGGATCATTGGGAGTAAAGGAGGGTGTAGTGGGTTTGATAGCCGCATCGGTCGGTGCCGCAGCGACCTCGAGCACGGCCTTGCCGGTGCCGGCGGCCAATGCCAATTCGATGTCACGCCTAACCACGCGGCCGCGAGGGCCGGAGCCGCCAATAAGTGCAACGTCCAAACCGTTCTGTTGGGCCAAACGTTTGGCCAACGGGCTGGCGAAAACCCGTGTGCCGTTGTCTGGTAGCGGGGATGCCGCGGCAAACGCCGGTGTCAGTGCCGCGGATGCAGGTTCTAGAGCGGCTTTGGGCGCCGTTTCATTGGACGCCGGTGTCGCTAATGCTGTGTCCATGCCGTCCATAACCAAAGCGTCTTCGCCCTCCTCCAGGATGATGGCGATGGGCGTGTTTACGGCAACTCCCTCGGTGCCGCTGGCAATCAGGATTTTTCCTAACACGCCGTCGTCGATGGCTTCCACTTCCATGGTCGCTTTGTCCGTTTCGATCTCGCAGAGCACGTCGCCTGACGAGATATCATCACCTTCGGCCTTGACCCAATTGGCGATTGTGCCCTCGCTCATGGTTGGGGACAGGGCCGGCATTAGAATTTGTATAGGCATGATCTTTCCCCCATCCCCTTAGACCGAATAACTAACGGCTCTCGCCGCGGTGATAATCTTATCAGCGTTTGGAAGCGCTAACGCCTCCAGGTTCGCCGCGTAGGGCATGGGTACATCCTCGCCCGCGACCCGGTGCACAGGCGCATCTAGAAAGTCGAAGGCTGCTTCCATCATCTGCGCGGCAATTTCGGAGCCGATACCGCAGGCGGCCCAGCCTTCCTCGACGGTGATCAAGCGATTGGTCTTCCGCACGGACTGGACGAGGGTGTCGATGTCCAAGGGGCGGATGGACCGCAGGTTAATGACCTCTGCGTCAATCCCTTCTTCCGCCAGCGTCATCGCCGCTTCGAGGGCATAGCCGACGCAAATGGAGAAGGCGACAATAGTCACGTCGGAGCCCGATTTTTCAACCTTGGCCTTGCCGATGGGCACGACGAACTCCGTATCGTCCGGGACGGCAAAGCTTTGGCCATACATGATCTCGTGCTCCAAGCAGATCACCGGATTCGGATCGCGGATGGCTGCTTTAAGGAGACCCTTGGCGTCCTCGCCGGACCAGGGTGCGACTACCTTGAGGCCCGGAATATGAGCATACCAGGATGCATAACACTGGGAGTGCTGGGCGGCGACCCGGGCGGCGGCGCCATTAGGTCCCCGGAATACCATCGGCGCACCCATCTGGCCACCGGACATATAACGCGTCTTGGCGGCCGAGTTGACTATCTGATCAAGGGCTTGCATCGCGAAGTTGAAGGTCATGAACTCGACGATGGGCTTGAGGCCCCCGAAAGCCGCGCCAATGCCGAGACCGGTGAAGCCGTGTTCGGTTATCGGCGTATCGATGACGCGCTTGTAGCCGAACTCTTCCAATAGGCCCTGCGAGACCTTGTAGGCGCCCTGGTATTGGGCGACCTCTTCACCCATAAGGAACACCTTGTCGTCGGTACGCATCTCTTCAGCCATGGCATCGCGAAGGGCTTCGCGGACGGTTATCTCCGTGGTCTGGCCGGCGTATTCCTGATCGGCTGCGTTGGCTGGAGGGACTGGTGCGGCGGGGGTAGAGGAAGCCGGTCCCGGTTCGGGAACTGAAGCCTGGGCCGCCGCAAATCTGTCGACCGCCGAGGTTTCATCGCCTTCTTCAAGGATTACCGCGATGGGTGTGTTTACCGCGACCCCCTCGGTGCCGGCGGCAATTAGAATCTTGCCCAGCACGCCCTCGTCCACGGCTTCCACTTCCATGGTTGCCTTGTCCGTCTCGATTTCACAGAGCACGTCGCCGGAGGCCACCTTGTCGCCCTCGGTCTTTGTCCAACTGGCGATGGTGCCCTCGGTCATGGTCGGTGATAGTGCCGGCATGAGTACCTGAATAGCCATATGTCTAACTCCCTGTCCTTACGCGTCGACTAAAATGTCGGTATAGAGCTCGGATGGGTCCGGCTCTGGGCTTTGCTGGGAGAATTCGGCAGCGGCTGTGACAATGGCTTTCACTTTCTTATCCATATCTTTAAGTTTGTCCTCTTTAGCCGCCCTGGCCGCCGCGATTCTGTCGCGGAGGAGGTCGATGGGATCACTCTCGGAGCGCACCTTGGAAACCTCTTCCTTGGTGCGGTACTTGGCCGGGTCAGACATTGAATGGCCACGATAGCGATAGGTTTTCATTTCTAGGATGTATGGACCCTTGCCGGCGCGGCACCAAGCGGCGGCCTTTTCGGCCGCTGCGCGCACCTCCAGGACGTCCATACCGTTCACTTGGACGCCTGGAATCCCGAAGGACTCGCCCCTTTTGTGCAGTTCGGTGACCGCCGAGGCGCGTTCGATGGAAGTGCCCATGCCGTACTTGTTGTTCTCTATCACATAGATAACCGGTAGGTCCCAGAGGCTCGCCATATTAAAGGCCTCATAGATCTGGCCCTGATTTATGGCACCGTCGCCGCAGTAAGCGTGACAGACGCCGCCGTCCTCCTTGTACTTGGACGCAAATGCGAGGCCAGTGCCGATGGGCATTTGGGCGCCGACGATGCCGTGACCGCCGTAGAAGTTTTTCTCGCGGCTGAACATGTGCATGGAGCCGCCCTTGCCCTTGGAATAGCCGCCCCGGCGTCCTGTAAGCTCCGCCATGACACCTTTCGGGTCCATGCCGCAGGCCAGCATATGGCCATGATCGCGGTAGCTGGTGACAACCGTATCGTTCTCGGCTGCTGTGGCCTGCATGCCAACGACTACGGCTTCTTGACCGATGTAGAGATGGCAGAATCCGCCGATGAGGCCCATGCCATACAACTGACCCGCCTTTTCTTCGAAACGGCGGATTAAAAGCATATCCTCATAATAGGATAGGAGCTCGTCGTTGGTCGCGTTAGGCGCGGCCTTTTTGGCGACTGGCTTTTTGCGGGCCACGCGTTTCGGTTTGGATTTGGGTTTGGTTGCCATTATGTCCCCCCGGCTGGTTGACGTGGACAATATCGTGCGCAACGACGGCGTCATCGATGATTTCCGTTAACCTAATGGAGAGACGTTTCGATATCAACATCTCGTAGTGTAATTAAATTGCTGTTTTTTATTACGTTTTATTATTTTAACTAATATTCAGTTAATATTATATTGTTCATTAAGCGGCCGTGATTATCGGAGCCACATTTGTCTCGGTGCCATTGTCGAGCCACTGCCACATGCAGCCTTCACTGGCGATACAGTCCTGGAATTGTACGCGATGCGGCAGCAGGTCGCGGGCCGTTTTCTCCCATGCTTTCATGGCGTGATAGTCTTTCCAGAAAACGATCCGCACGTGCCGGTTTTCGGCCGCGTTATCTTCACGGAACCCGACAAAACCGGTCAGTATCATGGCCAGGGACAGTATGGTCGAGATAGCCTCCGAATGGAGGCCCTCATCCGCGCCTTCTGGTGCCGTTAGATAGAGCGCCGTGTAGAAAGGCGGTTTCTTGAGATTAGCGAGCGTGTTCATAGCCCAATAACTCCGCAATTGCTGGAAATGCGTTGAAGACTTTTGACCCTAAACCGGAGCTGGGTGCCTTGGTCGAGTTAGGAATGGCGCGCTCTGGCGCTATAAATTGTTTGGAGGGCATCACCGGTTCCTTGACATTGGAAACACGGAATTTGCAGGCTAGTTCCAGATCCAGGCCGTCAAACAGGCGTGCCACGTGCGCGATGCCGGCCTTGCGCCAACCGATAAAGCAGGTTTGGTCACGCCAATAGGAAATGGAGATCCAGCGGCCTTGATAATCGCAGGTCGTCTCAAGTCCTAGGAAGCCCTCCTGCGCAGGCGCGATTGACACCAGTTCGTCACTCGGCGACGGCCCGTCGTCCCCGCCGGCCTGAATGGTGTCAAGCATAATGGCGGCGACGAAGGGTGGCTTCAGGTTCTCTGCAACGGTTTTCATTATTGGCTCCTTTCTGGAGGTGCGAGGTCCGCGACCTATGGATCGAGGATGATAAGTTCGTCGGGATGGCCAAAATTCAACATCAGCCGCGCGCGCTCATCGAGCATGTCGGGATCAAGGCTTTCGGGATGCAGAAGTCGGACCTTGTTTTCTAGGTACCGACGTTCGGCGGCCATGTCTTTTGCCGTGGTTTCCACCTCCACCACCTGTTGACGCAACTGCGCCCAAGCAATGAGCCCGCGATCGCCATGGAACACGTGGAAAACAAAATAAAATGTGGCTGAGACCCCAAGAAACGAAACTGACACCCGCCGAATTCTTCGACGCAGTGAATGTGAAATCGTCATTTAACCGTGGACCTTCTTCCCGGGTAACCAGTCAGCTGTCCACAGTCCCCTACAAACCCATCGTCGAAACTATGTGCTATTTATTAACGTGGCGTTACCGGACGGCGCGAATGGCCCGCCAAATTGTCTCTGATGTGGCCGGCATATCGATATGATCGATCCCCAATGGCGCCAGTGCATCTAGGATCGCGTTCATGATTGTTTGTGGCGCGGCGATGGCCCCGGCTTGGCCAGAGCCCTTGACGCCCAGGGGATTGGCATCGGTCGGCAGGCCGTCCTCTAGATTGATCTCCAGGGCCGGCAGATCGCGCGCCGCCGGCAGGACGTAGTCCATCATGGTGCCGGCGATCAGTTGGCCCGAAGCGTCGTCGTAGACGGCGTGTTCGGCGACGGCCTGGCCAATACCCTGAGCGACGCCGCCACGAACCTGACCAATGGTAAGCGTGGGATTGAGCACCCGCCCGTAATCCTCGGCTGTGACATAGCGCAGGATTTCCACATATCCCGTGTCTGGGTCGATTTCAACTTCCGCAGCATGGCAGCCATTGGGAAAGGTGAACGGCACGTCATTCACTGTGGCGAAGGTGTCGAGCCCACTCCCATAGCGAGCCCGGTCACGGGCCGTCGCGGCAATGTCTAACAGCGCGATGGACGCACCTCCCTCGACGCTGTGAAACTTGCCGTTAGCGAATGCCAGTGTGTTTGCGTCCGTCTGCAGCAATTCGGCGGCAACTACGCGGGCCTTAGACAGCACTTGGTTCATGGTTTCGACCAGGGCGCCTCCGCCCATGTGCATGGACCGTGCGCCGCCATGGCCATGGCCCATGCGGGTTGCGTCCGTATCGGCCTGAATGTAGGTAAAGGATTCGAGCGGTAATCCAAAATGATCTGCGGCAATCTGCGCGTAGGTGGTCTCATGGCCTTGGCCATTAGACTCCGTACCGACCCGAAGTTCGATCTGTCCATCGGGGAGGAATCGAACCTCAGCCCCCTCCTCCGGAATCGAACGCGCGGTTTCCAAGAAACAAGCCACGCCCATACCACGCAACTTGCTGCGGGATCCGGCCTCTGCGCGGCGGGCTTCAAACCCGGCCCGATCGATCCGGTTGACCGCGTCGTCGATATTGGCACCGAAGCGACCGCCGTCGATGGTGATGCCGAGGGATGAGCGATAGGGAAATTCCGCAATGGCGTTGCGTCGACGTAGATCCACCGGATCAAAGCCTAAACGCCGGGCCGCTACTTCGACCATACGCTCCATTAGGAAGTTGGCTTCCGGTTTACCCGCGCCCCGGTAGGCGTCCACGGGTGCGGTGTTGGTGAACACGCCGCGTACGTCCATGAACACATGCGGCATGTTGTAGATGCCGCCCATGGCCGTAGGCGCCGATTTAGTTGGGATATTGGGAGCCACGGAGGAGAGGTAAGCACCCATATTGGACACTATGTTCGCCTCCAATGCGACGAACTGGCCTTCCGCGTCTAGACCCAGGCGCGCGGAGACGCGCATGTCCCGTCCATGGGCGGCAGAGGCGAAGTCCTCGGCTCGATTGGCGACCCACTTAATGGGCCGGCCTAGGCGTTTCGCTGCCCAGGGCAACAGGACCCATTCCGGATAGATGAAGTTTTTCAGCCCAAAACCGCCGCCCACGTCCGGAGCATTCAGGTAGAACCGCTCCGCAGGAAGATTAAAGACTTTGGCTAATTCATTTCTGATTCCGTGGAGGCCCTGGCCCGTGAAAGACAGGGTGTAGCGATCGCTCTCCGGGTCGTATCCGCCTAGGCCAGCGCGAGGCTCTATGGGCGTGGCGCTGATCCGGTTATTAACCAAATCCAAGTCGACGACATGCGCCGCCTCTGCCATGGAGGCACGGGTTTTTTCGGCGTTCCCGGCCTGGAAGCGGAAGGCCAGATTGCCCGGCGCCTCCGGCCAGATCTCCGGTGCGCCATTGTTCAGCGCGGCCAACGGGTCCGTTATGGCATCAAGGGGTTCAAACTCAGCATCAATCAACTCGGCAGCTTCGACCGCCGTGGACAGTTTTTCGGCGACAACCATGGCGAAGATATCGCCGACCTGACGGACCCGCCCGCGGGCTAACGCCCGGCGCGGTGGGATGATTAGCGGCGAGACTGCATCAAAGACCGCGTTACAGGGCAGCGGATTAAGTTTGTCGGGTGCAAGGTCGTGGTCAGTAAATACAGCGAGCACTCCGGGAACGGCAAGCGCCGCTGCGGTGTCTATGCATATGATGGCAGCATGCGCGTGATCGGAGCGGACCATGACCGCGTGCAGTTGGTGATCGGCATGGAGGTCGGCGCTGTATTTTGCTGCGCCGGTAAGAAAACGGGCGTCTTCTATACGCGGCGTAAATGGCAGCGGGGATGTGTCAGGCACGATACAATTCAGAACCCCCGCCAAAGCGAGTCGCTAAGGTGTTCATGCCTTCGCTCGCATCCCTTGAGCTAGCGGATCCCCGGGCTGCGAGGAGGGTGAAGATCAGAATTGGGACAAGGTCTAAGCGCACCACAACGTCTCCCTACCGCATGATGGCTTGTAACATTGGCGTTCCGTAAGACGCCAGTTAATTGACTAAGGTACGACGGCCTGGCCGGCGTAGGCTGCCGCCGGGCCCAACAGTTCCTCAATGCGGATCAGTTGGTTGTACTTGGCCAAACGATCCGAACGGCTGAGCGACCCTGTTTTGATTTGTCCGGCATTGGTGGCCACGGCGATGTCGGAAATCGTTGTGTCCTCAGTTTCCCCGGAGCGGTGCGAGATGATTGCCGTATAGTTGGCCTTATGCGCCATTTCTACGGCCTCCAGGGTTTCGGACAGGGTGCCGATTTGGTTGACTTTAATGAGGATCGAGTTGCCAACCCCCTTCTCGATCCCGTCCGCGAGGCGCTTGGGGTTGGTGACGAACAGGTCATCGCCGACCAATTGCACCCGGTCTCCAATTGTGTCCGTGAGCGCTTTCCACCCATCCCAGTCGTCTTCGGCCAGGCCATCCTCAATAGAAATGATTGGATATTTCGATGTCAGGTCCGCATAGTAGTCGATCATGCCGGTGGCATCCAAGGTTCTGTTCTCGCCGGCCAAGACGTATTGGCCGTCCTTGTAGAATTCGGTGGATGCGGCGTCCAAGGCCAGCATGACGTCGTGACCTGGCTTATACCCGGCTCTTTCGATAGCGTTCATAATGAAGTCTAGGGCTTCGGTCGTAGAGCCAATATTTGGCGCGAACCCGCCCTCGTCACCCACGTTGGTGTTGTGGCTCGAATCGTGAAGGCCTCTTTTCAGAGTTTGGAAGATCTCAGAGCCTATGCGGATGCCGTCCGCGCAAGTTTCGCCGCCCACGGGCATGATCATGAATTCCTGGAAGTCGATAGGGTTATCCGCATGTTCGCCACCGTTGATTATGTTCATCATGGGCACGGGTAGCGTGTGCGCGAAGGCACCGCCGAGGTAGGTGTAAAGGGGCAAGCCCGCTTCTTCCGCAGCCGCCTTCGCGCAGGCCAGGGACACGCCTAAAACTGCGTTGGCGCCGAGGCGGCTTTTGTTCTCCGTACCGTCTAGCCCGACCATCGTCTGGTCGATGTGTAACTGGTCTTCCGCGTCGAAGCCGGAAATGGCGTCGAAGATTTCACGGTTCACGGACTCACACGCATTTAGCACACCTTTACCGCCGTAGCGGCCCGTGTCGCCGTCTCGAAGCTCCACCGCTTCGTGGGCGCCTGTGGACGCGCCCGACGGTACGGCGGCGCGGCCAATGACGCCGGTTTCCAGCGTCACGTCGACTTCGACGGTGGGGTTGCCGCGGCTATCCAAAATCTCGCGGGCGAAAATATCTATGATAGCGGTCATGGAAGGCTCCTGAGCTTTGGGGTCAAGTGCGGATGCGAACCTCTTAGCGCTTGGGGCCGTGAGCGGCAAGCACCGCCTTCGCAATAAATCTTTTACAGATTGCATGTGGGCCTGTCGGTGTTTTTCTCATTTTCTCGTTGCGGCTTCGGCTCTGTCTGCCATACCTGAGCGCATGTCCAATCTGATTTCCATATCTGGCCTTTCAAAGACCTATGACTCCGACTTCCAAGCGTTAAAGAATGTCGACCTGGACATTCGCGAAGGTGAGATTTTAGCCCTACTGGGCCCCAATGGGGCGGGCAAGACGACGCTGATCTCCATAATCTGCGGGATTGTCAATGCAACGGGCGGCACCGTAACAGTGGCGGGTTTCGACAACGTTACGGAATACAAGAAGACGCGCGAGTTGATCGGCTTGGTTCCGCAAGAATTGACCACGGATGCGTTTGAGACGGTTACCGCGACGGTGAATTTCTCCCGCGGCCTGTTTGGAAAACCTCGTAATCCTGAAGTGGTTGAGAAGGTGCTAAAGTCGCTGACGCTCTGGGACAAACGAGACAAAATGATAATGACTTTGTCCGGCGGCATGAAACGCCGTGTGTTGATTGCCAAAGCCTTGTCGCATGAACCGCGAATCTTATTTTTGGACGAGCCCACCGCTGGAGTGGACGTGGAACTCAGAAAAGAAATGTGGGCGGTCGTTAATGAACTCCGTGCGGACGGTGTCACGGTGATTTTAACGACCCATTATATCGAGGAAGCCGAGGCTATCGCCGACCGAGTCGCAGTGATCAACCACGGCGAAGTCATCGTAGTCGAAGAAAAGGACGAATTGATGCGAAAACTCGGCAAGAAACAGCTGCGATTTGAGCTGACGACGCCCCTAAAGGCTGTTCCGGCAGTTTTGGCCGACTACGGTCTGGATCTCTCAAACGACGGTTGGAAATTGACATTCACATATGACACCAACGCCGAGCGCAAGGGCATCACGGCGCTAATGGCAGATCTGGGTAAAGCGGGTATCCGCTACCGGGACATGGAAACACAGCAAAGCTCCCTTGAGGAAATTTTCGTTAGTCTGGTGAAGGAGTCGTCATGAACATATACGGCGTTCTCGCCATCTACCGCTTCGAGATGGCCCGCACTAAGCGTACGATCTTGCAAAGCATCGTCTCGCCGGTGATCTCAACCTCGCTCTATTTTATCGTCTTTGGTTCTGCCATCGGATCTCAGATTACGGAAATAGATGGGGTGAGCTACGGCTCATTCATCGTGCCGGGATTGATCATGTTGACGCTATTGACCCAGAGTATCTCGAATGCGTCCTTCAGCATCTACTTTCCAAAATTCGTGGGCACGATCTATGAGCTAATGTCCGCGCCGGTCTCCTATTTTGAGATCGTCCTGGGGTATGTCGGTGCGGCGGCGACGAAATCGATCATGCTGGGCCTGATCATCCTTGCGACTGCCAGCTTCTTCGTGCCATTGGAAATTGCCCATCCCTTCTGGATGCTGGCGTTTCTGGTGCTGACAGCAGTGACTTTCAGCCTGTTCGGCTTCATCATTGGCATCTGGGCCGATAACTTCGAGAAACTGCAGCTCGTGCCGTTGTTGGTGGTGACGCCCTTGGCGTTCCTTGGCGGCAGTTTTTACTCCATATCCATGCTGCCGCCGTTGTGGCAGAAAATCTCGCTACTCAATCCGGTGCTCTATCTGGTAAGCGGCTTCCGGTGGAGTTTCTTCGAGAGCCAAGACGTGGCGGTGGTCATTAGCTTGGGCATGATCTTATTGTTTCTCGCCATCTGCGTTGGCATCACTTGGTGGATCTTCAAGACCGGGTATCAGTTGAAGAACTAGGCGTAATCCCCTCGCCAGCTATCCGGGTCAAAGCCGAGCCGAACGAGAGTATGCAGTGTCGTTTGAATTTTTATCCTCAACTACATACCCTTGGATCCATAAATTTAAAATACGATGCTCAATCAATGACCATAACCGTGACCGTTTCCTGTCCGAACACGCCGGGGTCCAAGTTCGACATGGAATATTACCTGGCTACGCCTTGAATTGGTCGGCAAGTGTTGGGGGGGGGGGCAAGCTGATCAGCGCGCGGGCTATCGAGGGTATCGCCACGCCCAACCCGGACACGCCGCCACCGTACCAAGTGCTCGCTATCATGGAGGTTGAAAGCTTGGAGTTCCCGCAAGACGTACTGGAAGCACATGGTGCGGAGATCATGGGTAACATTCCGAACTTCACCGATGTTGAGCCGGTGATCCAGATCAGCGAAAACCTGGGCTAGCGCCCCTATTCTGTCGCGGCTGGGTGACGAAATCGGGCGGTCGGGGCATATGCTCAACCTCATCGAGTTCAGAGATTAGCAGCTTTCGTGGCGAAGAAACTTCGAAACGCCGTCAATTTTGGCGCGACAGCCGCGCAACGGGTTGGTCATTGATCGGCAGGTGCAATATCGCGCTGACGACGCCAAGGGCAACCGCACCCCACCAGATCGGATCGTAGCTGCCTGTCGCATCGAAGATGCTACCGCCGAGCCAGACGCCGGTGAAACTGCCGAATTGATGACCCA
>MDTG01218801.1_pt1 | contig 18618 bp, 10 predicted proteins | sample 811421 | NCBI WGS metagenome assembly MDTG01 (sample SAMN05326645, study PRJNA326480) | marine metagenome | isolation source: seawater | place: Pacific Ocean: South East | collected 2011
GGCTGTGGCATCAGTACGAGGAAAGAAATCCTCAAGCCTTCGCGGGGATGTATCAGTTTTGGTGTCAGAAGCCTTAAGTGATATCAACCAATTCCAATGTCACATGGAAAGGATGCGAAACAAAAGGCTGTGAAACTTACTTAGAAGCAAGCAACGACGAATTATAAGAAACGCCTGAAGCATACTTGATGCAGACGCTGTGAGTATTCAATGAAACTAACGATTGAGCAAGCTCTGCAGAGGGGTATTGCTGCACATAAAGAAGGCAAGCTTCAAGACGCTGAACGCCTGTATCGGGCTATCCTGCAATCTCAGCCCAATCACCCTGACGCTAACCACAATCTCGGGGTATTAGCAGTCTCAGTCAATAAAGCTGATGCGGCATTACAACTATTTAAAACTGCTCTTGAAGCCAATCCAAAGATTGAGCAGTTTTGGCTAAGCTACATTGGCGCCCTCATAAAAGTACACCAGTTTGAGAATGCTAGGCATGTCCTCAAGCGGGCAAAACAGCGGGGTTTGGGTGGAGAGAGATTAGTTTCTTTAGAGGCGCAACTCGCTTCTAAAAACCGAAACCACAACACTACAACTGTAAGTCCGCCTCAAGAGCTACTTAGTAGCCTCTTAGGGCACTATCAGAACGTACGATTTAAGGATGCCGAAAAGCTAGCATTATCGATTACCAACGAGTTTCCAAAGCATCAATTTGCCTGGAAAGTGCTAGGCGTAGTACTAGGCGAAAGAAGTAGAATACCGGAAGCCTTAGCTGCCACACAGAGGGCAATTGAACTATCTCCCAAAGATGCTGAAAGCCATAGTAATCTGGGCATCTATCTATGGAAACTTGGAAGATTAGGTGAAGCTGAAGAAAGCTATAAGAAAGCTATCGCGCTGAAACCAGACTCAGCTGTAGCATACAGATATTTGGGCCTTACCCTCAAAGAGTTAGGCAGATTAGACGAAGCCGAAGCAAATTACAATCGATCAATTGAGTTGAAGCCTGACTTTGCTGAAGCTTACAATAACTTGGGAAATACGTTAAAAGAACTAGGGAGGTACGATGACGCTGAGTCAAGTTATAACCGAGCCATTACGCTGAAACCTGGATTTGCGGAAGCCCAAAACAACTTGGGTATTACGTTTAGTGAATTGGGAAAATTTGATGAAGCTGAAGCGAGCTTCAGGCGGGCAATAGCGTTAAAGCCTGACTATACTAAAGCACGAAGTAACCTCCTATTTCTAAACGCATCAATGAATTTCGATGCAAATTGCTATCATAAAGAGGCTCAAGGTTTTGTGGACATAGTGTCTTCAAGGATAAGCGCACCCTATAAAAACTGGCTTTGTAGTAAAAATTCAAAAATTTTGAGGGTCGGGTTTGTGTCCGGAGATTTCAAAGACCACCCAGTAGGGTATTTCCTCGAAGGTTTACTAGTTGAACTTAGGTCGTACGATATAGAGCTATATGCATATCCAACCGATAATCCTGCTGGAAAGTCGTCAGAAAGACTTAAGACTTTGTTTGAATCATGGAATTCTTTATCAGGAAAATCGGATAGGGATGCCGCTCAAACTATATATCGTGACAGAATTGATATTCTAGTAGATCTCGCTGGGCACACAGCAGGAAATAGATTAGCGGTATTTTCCTGGAAGCCTGCGCCTATTCAAATAACCTGGCTAGGATATTTTGCGTCTACGGGCTTACCCGAAATTGATTATATCCTTGGCGACCCGTTCGTAACTCCCCAATCGGAGAATCATCATTTTACTGAAGCCATATGGCAGTTGCCTAACAGCTATCTTTGTTTCACTCCGCCAGATCGAAATCTGGCAATTAGTTCTCTCCCCGCGCTAAAAAACGAATTCTTTACTTTTGGGTGTTTCAATAACTTATCAAGAATGACAGATGAAGTCGTGTCAGTCAGAGCAAAAATCCTACACGCTGTGCCGAACTCAAAATTATTTTTAAAAGATAAACGACTCGGCAATCAGTCGGGTCGTGCTCGAGTCCTGTCACAGTTTGCGTCTTTTGGTATTAGTGAGCATCGCTTAATATTAGAGGGAAAATCAAGTCGCGAAAAATACCTAGCTTGCTATCACCGTGTCGATATTGCATTGGCTCCGTTCCCTTATGGCGGGGGAACAACAAGTGTTGAAGGACTGTGGATGGGCGTTCCTGTCATTACCAAAAAAGGTGATTATTTCTTATCTCATTTGGGGGAATCTATAGCTCATAATTCAGACCTGGCGAATTGGATAGCCAGAGACAATGGGGATTACATCGCAAAGGCATTAGAGTTTTCCTCTGACTTGAGCGCACTCGAGTTGCTACGTCAAGGATTGCGTAAAAACTTACTGAAGACTCCGCTGTTTGATATGCCTAAGTTCGCCAATAATTTTGAAACGGCTTTATGGAAAATCAGAGACTCAATTGACTATTAAGAGCAAATGAATGAAGTATATAGCACATGTGAAATCGAGCACGTAGGCAAGGTTAGAAGAAGCACCAAGTTTTTTAAAATGCAATCTATCCGCTTACAGGTACTTAGTGGGTAATAGAGTATAGTTAGAATGTATTATGAAACTATCGATCAAACAAGTACTATATCAGGGTATAGCGGCACATAAAGATGGTAAGCTTCAAGATGCAGAACGGTTATATCGCGCAATTTTGCAATCTCAGCCAGCACACCCTGATGCAAATCATAATCTAGGCGTATTAGCAGTCTCGGTAAACAGGGTCGATGTTGCTTTGCCATTATTCAAAGCTGCCCTCGAGGCCAGTCCAAGGATAGAGCAGTTTTGGCTCAGTTACATTGACGCCCTTTTCAAGGCAGGGAAGTTAGATTCTGTTAAGCAGTGTTTAGTTGATGCACAGCAAGCTGGAGTTTCTACCGCCAAGTTGCGGGCATTTGAAGATCAACTTGAATTTGAGCAATCTCCTACTAGCCACATACCCCAGCAAGAAAATTATAATCCACTTCGTGATCATCAAGATAAGTTATCACCAGCAATCGAGTTCCTTGAAGTTGGGAAATATAATGAAGCTCAAGAATGGCTGAAAAAAATTATAGAAGATGATTCGAAGAACGCAGAGGCTCTATCACTTTTATCCCAAGTGCTCTTACTGGATAAAAAAGAGGTGGAGGCGGAGAGAGCGCTGGCAAAAGCTGTATCGATTAACTCTGAACTTCCGTCTGTCTACCGCAATCAAGCAAGGTTATTACTAAAACAGTCTAAAATAGAAGATGCACTGAGAAAGGCGCAATTCGGATACAGACAATCGCCGGAGGATTCAGAGAGTTTATTGGTGTTAGCTGCTTGTCTTATAGCGGATCAAAGAGACTTTGAAGCGCTGCCAATAATTGAGAAACTATTGAAGGAAAATTCCAATAACGCGGAAGCGTATGCCAATAGAGCATTCATCAAGATCAAGGCGAAGGATATTGTAGGCGCGATTGAAGACGCAAAAATGGCAGTGTCACTTAAACCCCATTTGACTCAAATATGGATGCTACTAGGCTCTCTATACTGGCAAAATAGCAATGCTTTTGACGCGATCGAGGCACTGAGAATTGCACATAAGAATGAGCCTAAAAACTCAGATTTGATGATTCAGCTGGGAGAGCTACTACGGCAAAATAACAGGGCGAATGAAGCAATTACTATTCTGGAGCGCGCTACAGACCTTGCTCCAAACGATGCTAGATCATGGGCGAGTCTTGGGGTTGCGTTCCAGCAAGAAAAGAGGATGACAGACGCGAAGATAGCCTATGAAAAGGCACTTACTCTTGATCCTAAATTAGCAGCTATTTCGAGTAACCTGGGTGCTATGGCAAAAGACGCCGAAGAATGGGAGTTGGCGTTACGGTGTTTTAGACAAGCGCTAGAGATTGAACCCCAGCTTGCCGAAGCGCACAGCAACTTGGGTGCCACGCTCAAACAGCTGGGTAGATTAGACGAAGCCCTAGAAAGCTATAACCAAGCAATAACGTTGAAGCCCGACTTTGTTGAAGCTCACAGTAACTTGGGTAACACGCTTCGAGATCTCGGAAGATTAGACGAAGCTATAGCCAGCCACATGCACGCCATTGCGTTGAAACCTGATTATGCAGAAGCCCACTACAACTTGGGTAACGCACTCCACGGACTAGGAAGATTTGACGAAGCTGTAGCCAGCTATAGCCAAGCGATAGCGCTGGAGCCTGAAAATGCCAAAGCCTATGTAAATCTCGGGATGGCCATTAAATACGTAAAATTTTACTCATCAAAGCCCGAGCTTTATCCAACACTGATTCACCTGTTAAGTGCGGGAAACTTTACGCGCCCTTCAGATGTTGCTGGCGGCATTATAAGCCTTTTAAAGCACGACGGTGAAATCAAAGACTCCCTGCTAAAAAGAAATTTTCCAGCGAGCCTTAACGAGGCTATTTCTCTAATTGAAGGTCTAGATAGAGTTCCACTTCTGCATCATCTGATGCGCGTGTGTCCAATTCCGGAACTTCAATTCGAGGGATTGTTTGTGACTATACGAAGGTTACTTCTCACGAATCTCGCAAAGGTCGTGGCATCCCAGGAGCTCATTTACTTTTTATCCACGCTTTCTTTGCACTGTTATATTAATGAATATGTTTACTTTGAAGATGAGGAAGAGACCCTTTTGATTGATAAGTTACAAACTGAGATTTCTCTTAACTTGGCAAAATCAGAGCAGCCAGAGGCCGTTGAAATTCTATGTTTAGCAGCGTATCGTTCATTACACCAATATGACTGGTGTCAAAAGTTAGAATCTCTTGATAATTTAGAAGAGATACATAAGAGGTTGATAGAGGAACCACTTCGCGAGAAAAAAATAGCGAAAGATATGCCAGTATTGAAGGAAATATCAGACGATGTTTCGCTAATAGTTCGGGAGCAGTATGAAGAGAATCCCTATCCACGATGGGTGAAACTAAGAATAGAACTACAAGCAAAGTCAATATCCGCGGTATGTGATGATGTTGATCTACAGCTCCATTCCGAAAATATTAAAAACGTCACCGCACCGTCTATACTCATTGCTGGCTGCGGCACGGGGCAGCATTCAATAGGCACCGCTTCTCGCTTTTCAAATTGTCATGTCACTGCCGTGGATTTGAGCCTCGCAAGCCTAGCTTATGCTCAGAGAAAAACTTATGAGCTTGGCTTTACCAACATAGATTATTTACAAGCAGATATTCTACATCTCGATGACGCGGGTAAGTGCTTCGACATTATTGAAAGTGCGGGTACTCTCGTATGCATGGATGAACCGATGGCTGGATGGAGAGTTCTCGTGGATTTGTTAAAACCCGAAGGATTGATGAAGATAGGTTTGTATAGTGAGTTAGCCCGACAACATATTATAGAGGCTCGAGATGAAATAGCATCTCTTGGACTAGGAACATCAGCAACTGAAATCAGAAATTTTAGAGAGTTATCAAGAAAGTCGGAAATCCATGATGTAAAGCACTTAAGTATATTTTCAGATTTCTTCTCCTTGAGTGAATTTAGGGACCTAGTATTTCACGTTAAAGAGCATCGTTTCACTCTGCCACAGATTAGCAAATGCCTCGATGAGCTCGGGCTAAAGTTCTGTGGATTTGAAAATACGGACGCGATTTTAGATTTTAGGGAGCTTCATGGCAACGAAGCCGACATCTATGATTTAGGGCTGTGGCATCAGTACGAGGAAAGAAATCCTCAAGCCTTCGCGGGGATGTATCAGTTTTGGTGTCAGAAGCCTTAAGTGAATTCAACCAGTGCTAATTTCACATGGAACGACCGCGACACAATAGGCTGCGAGACTTACTTAGAATCAACCAATACCGAATTATAACAAATGCTTAGAGCATGGTTGAGTCAGACGCTGTGAGTATTCAATGAAACTGACGATTGAGCAATCACTGCAGCAGGCCGTTTCCGCACACGAAAAGGGAAAGCTCAAGGATGCTGAACGTTTGTATCGGGCTATCCTGCAATCTCAGCCCAATCACCCTGACGCTAGTCACAATCTTGGTATATTAGCAGTCTCAGTGAATAAAGCTGATGAGGCATTAACACTATTTAAGACTGCTCTTGAAGCCAATCCAAAGATAGAACAGTTTTGGCTAAGCTACATTGGCGCCCTCATAAAAGAACACCAGTTTGAGAATGCTAGGCATGTCCTCAAGCGGGCAAAAAAGCGGGGTCTGGGTGGAGAGAGGTTAATTTCTTTAGAGGCGCAACTCGCTTCTAAAAACCGAAACCACAACACTACAAATGTACGCCCACCTCAAGAGCTACTCAATAGCCTCTTAGGGCACTATCAGAAAGGGCAATTTAAAGATGCTGAAAAGCTTGCTACTTCCATTATTGACGAATTCTCAAGTCATAATTTCAGTTGGAAGATATTAGGAGCAATATTCAAGGCAACAGGCAGAAATTCTGAAGCCGTAAGCGCTTACCAAAAAGCAGTTACTTTATCTCCTCAAGATGCGGAAGCCCACAGCAATTTGGGTAACACGCTCCAAGAACTGGGAAGATTAGATGAAGCTGTAGCTAGCTTCAAACGCGCAATAGCATTGAAACCTGACTTTGCCGAAGCCTACTACAACTTAGGCATCACACTTCAAGAGCTGGGAAGATTAGACGAAGCAGAAGCAGGCTATATCAAGGCAACAGCGTTGAAGTCTGACTTTGCTGAAGCCCACTACAACTTGGGCAACACGCTCAAAGGACTGGGCAGACTAGATGAAGCTCTATGCAGCTATAACCAGGCTATAGCGTTGAAGTCTGACTATGCTGAAGCTCACTATAACTCGGGTAACACGCTCAAAGAACTCGGAAGATTTGACGAAGCTCCAGCAAGCTACATGGAAGCTATAGCGTTGAAACCTGACTTTATCGAGGCCCACTACAACCTGGGTTCCACGCTCAAAAAACAAGGAAGATTAGACGAAGCTCTTGCAAGCTATAAGCAAGCGATAGCCTTGAAACCTGAATTAGCCAAAGCCCACAGTGACTTGGGTGGCACGCTCAAAGAACTAGGAAGATTAGACGAAGCTGAAGCCAGCTATAACCAGGCTATAGCATTGAGGCCTGACTATGCGGAAGCCTACAGTAACCTGGGTGTTACGCTCCAAGAACTCGGAAGACTAGACGGCGCTGAAGCAAGCTGTAGTCAAGCGATAGCGTTAAGGCCTGACTTTGCCGAAGCACACTACAACTTGGGTAATACGCTCAAAGAACTTGGAAGGCTGGACGAGGCTGAAGCCAGCTATACGCAAGCGATCGCGTTGACGCCCGACTTTGCAAAGGCCCATAGCAACTTGGGCAACGTGCTAAAAGAACAAGGAAGATTAGATGAAGCTCTAGCAAGCTGTGCACAAGCGATAGCGTTGAAACCTGAATTAGCCAAAGCCCACAGTAACTTGGGCGTCACGCTCAAAGAATGTGGAAGATTACACGAGGCTGTAGATAGCTATTGCCAAGCTATAGCGTTGAAGCCTGACTATGCTGAAGCCCACAGCAACCTAGGTACCACGTTGCAAGAACTGGGCAGATTAGACGAAGCTGAAGCAAGCTATAAACAAGCGATAGCTTTAAAACCTGACTTGGCTTTGGCGCATTACGGATTGGGTATAGTTCTTTATGTTATGGGTAATAAAGATATAGCTCTGAAAAGCATATTGAAAGCAAATGAGATTGAACCACAGTCCAAAGATTACGAACTATTGCTGAGCGTTATTGCAGCAAGAGAATCCAGAAAGGACAATGAAGCTGCAGCCAGCGATGCGGGTAACATGGCTGCTTTGAAAGGGTTAGTTTCAAATCCACTTATTTTAAATAGAGCGGTAAAACCAGAACTTATTACCAGCCTTTACGAAATGGACTCTATTCAACTGGATAAGACAAAAAGAGGGGGCTTATTAGCTTCTGGAAAAAATGATGCTCGTTATGGGAACGGTATAGTTTCACCAGACTTTAACTTATTTAAAGATTCTCGTCTTACAATACAAAAGTTAGCTCAAGATTTAAAAAAAATTATGAGTGAGGCGTTGAGCTCAGACATCTATATATATGATTCCTTCTTTAACATCTTGAGTGCTGGGGGAGGCACAGTTCCTCATGTTCATCTAAACACTATAGATAGAATCATTGGGTTAAACATAGGCAAACAAAAATATTCTCTTGTGTATTACCTTTCTGTAGGCGATCAAAATTGTAGAGAGCCGGGCATTTTAAAACTTTACGAACCAGACGAAGATATTCTCCCATGTGAAGGTATGATAACGATTATTCCAGCTAGTAGGAGGCACTCTTCAGTTTATAGTGGGAAAACAGATAGGGTTATGGTTGGTGTTAATTTCTATAGTCTCTAACGGTTATCAGTTGGCAATTTTGAGTAATAACGAGATTCAAAAATGCTCCGATAGACGGTAATTCTTGCCGCACATCAAACAAAGGCATCGAAATCGCATTCTCTCTATCTCAGCGACGCAGTACGAAAAGAAATTGTGAGATACAACTACACAAGAAATTTTTAACTACTGGGAAATCGCCTCTGCTTGTCTCTCAGAAGGGAGGAAAAATAGTGAGTCACACATTACAGATGGTTCTGAAAGATCTTTATTAGAAACCAGGATTAGACTGTTGTTCTAGTCACTCAGGAAGACGCACTTTCACCACAAATCTTTCGGAAAAAGGTGTTTCTGCGAGGGTGATATAGGAACTAGCACGACACTCGTCATTAGCAGTTACACAGCAATGCATTGATGTCAGCGCTGACAAGTTTCGAACTGCAGTGAATCTCGTTGCCATCTAATCATTTACAGGGGGATCAAATGCGATTTTCACTGTTTTTGATGGTGTTAATGTCAAATATTGCCTATACGCAGGCAGAAATCGTCTCAGAACGGGACAGATTCGTGTCCGTAACTCAGACTGAGTGTGAAATGAGAGAGGTTTTTGTAGAGAACTCACTGGCAAATTCACTGATTGGTGGAATTATCGGTGGATAGATCGGGAAGCAGATCGGAGGGGGTTCAGGACAGGAGATCGCAACTGTACTGGGAGCGATCACAGGAACAAATATTGGAAGAACGTACTCCGAAAACACTGGAAATCTCCAGATGCGAGAAATCTGCCAGGATGTGGTGAGGGAGATCAAGAGAGAGAAATTTGTTACTTTACGAATTGAGGGTTCATTACACACAATAGTCATAGACGAACGAGATCTCAGTATAAGTAGTTATTGAACGATATGAATTACATAATCTGTAGTAACATCGAATGTAAGCCATTGGCTTTCGGTTGTAAGAGAAAAAGGTAATAAAATCCGCAATTTACGCAAATACATACTGACCACATAGTGTTTTTAAACGTCAATAAAAACAATTAGTTACAGATTTGTCATTATCGAGTGGGAATAGAATCGTAGTGCATAAGAAAATTTGATGGAGCTTCCTGTTAAACGAGCACTCCAGCGAGCTGTCGCCGCACATAAAGAGGGTAATCTCCAAGATGCCGAGCGCCTCTATAGGGCGATTCTGCAGACCCAGTCTAGACACCCTGACGCTAATCATAACCTAGGCGTATTAGCGGTCTCTATTAATAAAGCTGATGCGGCTTTACCGCTATTTAAAATTGCTCTTGAAGCTAATCCAAAGATAGAACAGTTTTGGCTTAGCTACATTGATGCCCTTATCAAAGAGAAGCAGTATGAGAACGCCAAGCAGGTCCTCGGGCGCGCAAAGAAGCAGGGTGTGGACGCGGATAGGCTAGAACCCTTTGAGGCACAACTTTTGCCAAAAACACAAGAGGCTAGCGGTTCGAGTAGAAGCCCATCTCAAGCCCTCATCAACACCTTACTGTGGCTCCATCAGGAACGGCGATTCATTGATGCAGAAAAGCTTGCTTTAGAAATCACTCAAGGCTTTCCTCGAGATGCTGCGGCACACAGTAATCTTGGCGCAACCCAGCGGAAACTAGGCAAGTTAGACGAAGCTGTAGGCAGCTATCGCCAGGCGATAGCGTTGAAGCCAGACTTAGCTGAAGCCCACAGTAACTTGGGTAACACGCTTCAAGAACTAGGAAGATTAGACGACGCTATGGCCAGCCTCGCCCAGGCGATAGCGTTGAAGCCAGACTTAGCTGAAGCCCACAATAACTTGGGTATAACGCTCCAAAAACTTGGCAGAGTAGATGAAGCTGTGACAAGCTATTTGGAAGCAACAGCGTTGAAAACTGACTATGTAGATGCCTACGTGAATCTCGGAATCGCTATAAAAAACGTCAGGTTTAAATCATCAAACCCCACGCTCTATCCCCAATTAAGCCAACTTTTGATTGGTGGGAATTTGGCGCGCCCCCAAGACGTAGCTGGTGGTATTTTGAGTCTTTTGAAACACGATATCCGAATCAAGAAATTCCTGCTTAGAAAAACTAGCGATATGAGCTTGAGCGAGGCAACTTTTTCAATAGAAAGTCTAGATAAACTCCGGCTTCTTCATCAATTGATGCGTGTATGCCCACTCCCGGAGCTTCAATTTGAGGAACTTCTTATAACGCTACGAAGAACGCTTCTTGCGAATCTAGATAAATTGGAGTTATCTGATGAACTCATCTATTTTTTATCGACACTTTCTATTCATTGTTTTACTAACGAATATGTTTATATAGAAAGCGACGAAGAGACTAAATTGATTTGTGAATTACAATCTCAGATTTCGCAGACTATAGCGAAATTAGGGCAGCCTAAAGATATAATGGTTTTGTGTCTGGCGGCTTATCGTCCGTTACACGAGTATGATTGGTGTCAAAAGCTGAGTTCTCTTGATCGTTTGGAGGATGTGAAGCGCCGACTGATAGAAGAGCCACTTCTCGAAAAAGAGATCGCGAAAGATATTCCCATACTGGAACAAATATCAGACGATGTTTCGCTCAAAGTTCAGGAGCAGTATGAAGAGAACCCCTATCCACGGTGGGTAAAACTTGGGGTTTTGCTAGAGGCAAAATCAATCACGACAGTCTGTGATGAGCTAAAGCTAACGCTCCACTCCGAAAAAATCAAAAATGTAGCCGCTCCCTCTATTCTCATTGCCGGTTGTGGTACAGGACAGCATTCGATAGGAACTTCTTCCCGCTTTTTAAATTGTCATGTCACTGCTGTGGATTTAAGCCGCGCAAGCCTCGCTTATGCACAGAGGAAATCTAATGAGCTGGGCTTTACCAACATAGATTACTTACAAGCAGATATTTTACATCTCCATCAAATGGGCAGAGAGTTTGACATTGTTGAAAGTGTGGGTGTCCTTCATCATATGGAGGAGCCGATGGTTGGATGGAGAGTTCTCTTGAATCTATTAAAGCCCGGTGGTTTGATGCATATAGGAGTGTACAGTGAGTTAGCTCGGCATCATATTTTTGAAATTCGAAAGGAGATCACAGCACTGGGTATAGGAACATCTGATGCTGATATCAGAGGATTTAGGAAATCACTGGTAGAATCAAAGAGTGAGAATCATCGTCTATTACTTGAGTCACCCGATTTTTTTAGTCTCAGTACGATGAGAGATTTAGTTTTTCACGTGCAAGAGCATTGTTTTACCCTTCCGCAGATTAAGGACTACCTCGACGAGCTGGGATTAAAGTTCTGCGGATTTGAAAATCAAGCCGTTATATCAAATTTTAGGAAGCTGCATGGGAACGAAGCGGATATCTACGATTTAGAGCTGTGGCATCACTTCGAGAAAATAAACCCTTTAGTTTTCTCTGGGATGTATCAGTTTTGGTGTCAAAAGGCACTAATCTAGCACTGAGTATCTGAAATAATCAAATCACTAAAAACACCTGCGATATGCATACATCTTCATACGCTTTGGCTAGAACAAAGTTATTTTGGTAGCGTGGCTCTTCGAAATTATCTTTTTCAAGACTCTGCTCCAGTATTTTTAAAAACCGTTTGTCCTGTGTATTATATTTTTTTAATTGTCGTGATATGTAAGTGGGCCTCCGTAAAATCTGACTTTAAATCTATCGCTTGCCTATAGCATGTTTCAGCTTCATTCAATCTTCCCTGTTCTTTCAGTAAACTACCTAAGTTATAATGGACTTCTCTAATATCTGGCTCTAACCTTAAAGTTTTTAAATAGCTTGCTTCAGCTTCTTCTAATTTTCCTAGATAAAGAGCAAGTAACTAATAGATCGGTGTATCAATATGATTACAGCATTATCCGCTCTTGAGGCCGAAGCGATCTACATCATTAGAGAGTCATTCGCTCAAGCTGATAATCCCGCGTTACTCTTTTCTATGGGAAAGGATTCCTCGGTCCTACTGCACCTGGCCCGGAAAGCATTCGCCCCAGCGCCACTTCCAATGCCTCTCCTACATATTGATACCACCTGGAAATTCACCGATATGTATAAATTTCGCGATAGGATTGCGGCCGAGTCTGACATAGAGCTACTTGTGCATGTTAATCAAGATGGACTAAAGCAAAAGATCAGCCCCTTTGGGCCGGACAGTGAAATGCATACGGAAATAATGAAAACTGAGTCACTAAAACAAGCACTAGATATAAATTCTTTTGATGTTGTTTTTGGGGGGGCCAGGCGGGACGAAGAGAAGAGTCGCGCTAAGGAGAGAGTATTTTCATTCCGCAATAGTGAGCATTACTGGGATTCAAAAAACCAAAGGCCCGAACCTTGGAAAATATATAATGGAATGAAAGCGAAAGAGGAAAGTATTCGTGTATTCCCTCTGTCCAATTGGACAGAGTTAGATATTTGGCTTTATATCGCCCAAGAAGATATTTCAATAGTGCCTCTATATTTCGCTCGGCATCGCCCTGTTGTTAAACGAGATGAATTTATCATGATGATCGATGATGATCGGGCTGATGTCCTGCCGGAGGAAAATATAGAAATGATGCAAGTAAGATTCAGGACGTTAGGGTGTTATCCTCTCACCGGTGCTGTTGAGTCTTCGGCAACAAACCTATCAGAAGTCATAAATGAAATTATGGGAAGTGACGTTAGTGAACGTAAAGATCGGCGCATTGATAAGGGCTCCTCATCCATGGAGCAAAAAAAGCAGATGGGCTATTTCTGATGGCGCAGACCTCGGAAAAAAACGTGCTTAATCTAATAGCGGCTAAATCAAAACTTGACGTTTTACGATTTATTACATGTGGCTCAATTGATGATGGGAAGAGCACATTACTAGGTCAAATGCTATGTGCAACGGATGAGGTTAAGAGGGATCACTTCGCAGAATTAAAGGTTAATTCTGCGAAGCATGGTACACAAGGGCGGGAGGTTGACTATGCGCTCTTGTTAGACGGCCTTTCAGCAGAACAAGAACAAGGAATTACCATTGATATCGCATATAGATTCTTTTCTACGAATCGCCGTAAATTTATAGCAGCTGACACTCCGGGACACGAGGAATACACTCGTAATATGGTTACAGCCGCTTCAACTGCGCAGTTAGCGATTCTCCTGATAGATGCGAGTCGTGGTCTTTTAGAGCAAACAAGACGTCACTCTCACATCGTCTCTTTACTAGGAGTAAAGAAAATAGTTTTAGCGATCAATAAAATGGACCTGATTGGGTATGACCATAATGTGTTCAATACAATAGTGGAAGAATATCGTGCTTTTTCGCGCGATTTAGGATTCGAGTCGATAATTTTTATGCCTGTATCGGCGTTAGATGGAGATAATGTTCTTGAGAGATCAGCCAATACACCTTGGTATAAAGGACCTCCACTTTTAGAATATTTAGAGATTGTATCGATACAAGAGGAAGAGGTTTTTTCTGCTTTTACGATGCCGGTACAATGGGTAAACCGAAGAACTTCTGATTTTAGAGGTTACGCCGGCATGGTTATGTCAGGGGTAGCATACCCTAAAGACGAGATTAAAGTTCTTCCATCTGGCCAAACTACATCCATTAACCAAATCTTATTAGGAGGCGAAAGTTTAGAAGCTGCAGAGTCAGGACAATCTATAACGATAACCCTCGATAAAGAAATCAACATAGCACGTGGGGATATTATTGTAGCGTCTGACTCTAGTTTAGAGTGTTCCGACCAGTTCAATGCATCATTGGTATGGATGACATCAACGCCTGGCTTTGCTGGACGATCATATTGGTTTCTGCTTGGTACATTAAAGGTTGGAGCGACAATAACGAGCATAAGATATAAATATGACCTTGCCCTAGTCGAAAAAGTTAAAGCTCAAGAACTGAAGTTGAATGATATATCTGAAGTTACGATTAAGTTAGATCGCCCAGTGCCCTTCACTACTTATTCCGTAAATCGCCACTTGGGTGGCTTCGTGCTAGCCGATCGGTATAACTACAATAATATTGCGATAGGGATGATCAATCATTCACTCCGTCGCGCCCAAAGCATTAAGAGTCAAAATCTGACAATAGATAGATTAGCAAGAGAAAAGCTTAACGGGCATCGTGGAAAAGTGTTTTGGATGACTGGTCTCAGCGGTTCGGGCAAGTCTACAATTGCGGATGCTTTTGAGGGCGCATTGCATTTAAGGGGGGTTCGGACCTATATTCTTGATGGTGACAACATACGAGGTGGCTTGAGCAAAGACTTAGGATTTGTTGATTCTGATAGGATTGAAAATAGCCGTCGTGTTGCCGAAGTAGCTAAGCTGCTAGTTGACGCGGGCCTAGTTGTGATTATTGCCCTTATTTCGCCATTTAGGCCTGAAAGGCACGCAGCCAGGGAGTTATTTGAAAATCAGGATTTTGTCGAAGTATACGTCGATGTGGCATTAAGCATTGCTGAGCAGCGAGATACTAAAGGGCTATATCTTAAGGCTAGGAATGGCGAATTGCCGAACTTCACAGGAATTGATAGCGCCTATGAGGCACCCGTAGACCCCGACGTGCATTTAAATACAATGGAGCTTACCGTCGATCAGTGCGTAGAGCGCATGTTAGAATATATGTTTGCCGAAGAGTGAATATGATGGCTAAAATCGCGATAGGATAGAAGTCATATGATGATACGTTATCAAAACTAAACCCTTACGTTTCGCGGACTCGAAAATGCCGAATTACATGGAGTCTGCTTAAAATAGGCTAGCATTGCTGTCTTTTACGTTACTAGATGGATATTTTTCTAAGTTCTCGCCGCATTCATTTTTCCATCAGCGTTTATTTGATTAGCAAAGCCAAGTTTGGATTAGGCGCAGAGACAGCAATCCGTAGCAAGAAAAAATAAAATATTACAGCTACGAAGGACGAAGATATTCTAGGCTTTGGCTTTGTGTGATTTTAGCTATATGCTCTAAAAGGCTTCTGAAGCATCCTGTGGGTCAGACGACAGGGGGTTCCGGATAGACAAGCAACCGAACTACGAGAAGAGGCCTGTAATACCGTTGTTTAAATAGTTTGGGTGCTCAGACTATTGGATCCAGCAGTTCCTCTACGGTTATACCAGCGCTGATATTGTGAGAATTGTTAAGCAGTATAAGTACAGGTGAAATACGCAACGCCGTGCAGGCATCTCGATCACTGTGATGACCCTAAATTTGAGGAAAATTAGAGTTTTAATATTTGAATTGGCTCTTTCGTGTCCTCAAAAAAGCACTTATAAGATTTACTGAGAGCTGCATCTAAAAGTGATAGCACCAAAGCCCCCGTCGCTTGACAAGAACCTTAACATCTCCGTAGTCAGTTACGACTCGACCGTATCGTTACTTCTGAATACTCTAAAATCAGTGACTCGGGCTATCCTAAAGCTAAGGGAGTTGGACCCTGATTTCCTCGTAACGTTGATATTAGTCGATAATTGCGATTCAAGTCGATTACGACTAGCGTATTTCTCGTCTTTGCGGACAGACCTCATCGCGGCTAATTGCGAGCTACTACTACTACAAGGGCATGGGAACATTGGCTATGGAGGTGGACATAACCTAGCCTTTAATTCGCGACCATCCCGCTATCACCTGTTCATGAATCCTGATGTGGAAATATCGTCAAATTGCTTAATGTCGGGGCTAGAATACCTTGAGAGCAATAGCGATGTGGGTATCGCGAGTCCTTATACTGTTGATGCGGAGGGTGCGAAGCAATTTCTTTGCAAGCGTTATCCTACCTTACTTGATTTTGCGTTAAGAGGTTACTCCCCAAAGTATATCCAGCGTATATTTTCAAAGCGATTATCGCATTATGAAATGCGCGAGCTGAGCGAGTTAGAGTCAACAAAAGGAATTCCAATTGTAAGTGGTTGTTTCATGCTTTGTAGAAGTGAGGTAATTAGACAAGTGTCTGGTTTTGATTCAGCTTATTTCCTATATTTTGAAGATTTCGATTTGTCACTTCGTGTCGGCGAGCTAGCCTCGATCGCATACTTACCTATGATGCGCATACAACATAGTGGCGGCTATGCTGCGAGGAAGGGCTTTAATCACTTTAAATTTTTCGTACGCTCTGCTTGGCGCTTCTTCAAAATACATAAGTGGAGATGGTTATAGTGCTTATGAATGATAATCGTTCAAGTCGTTTAGAGAGAGGAGGCATCATACTAGTTATAGGCGGAAGAGGCTTCATTGGTATGAACTTAGTGAAGCTCCTCAAAAAACAAGGCTTTAAAGTAAAAGTCTTATCTAGATATTCCTTTATCGAAGCCGGCGTAAGTCTTATTGACAAGGATTGCTGGGCAACCGGAGACATACTTAATCGAGCAGACGTTGAAGCAGCGTGCGAAGGTGTAACTACTATTTTTCACCTTGCCAACATAGCACACGCGGATTCGCGTAATCAGACTTACCTGCATCGAATCAACGTAAGGGGAACAAAGATAATAAAGGAGTGTGCTATTAATTCGGGAGTATCGCGCTTAATTTATTTTAGTAGCGCTTTAGCCGATGACCCGGGAAGTTCAATTTATGCTAGAAGTAAGTCCGAGGCGGAAAAGGTGTTACTGCAAGACTATGAAGTCAATAAGTCAGGGAACTTACATATAACGATTCTGCGCCCAACGAATGTATATGGACCTGGTATGAAAGGAAATATTGCAGGTTTATTTAGACGCATTAAGCATGGTGGGCTGCCTGTACTTCCAGTACTCAAAAATAGGATCTCTCTGGTATCAGTTAATGACCTATGCAAGGCTGCTCTATTGGTCGCTCACGGCTCCCAAGAGTCAGGCGAGATTTATACCTTGAGCGACGGCGAACTCTATACACCAAACCGTATTCAGGACGCTACATATAAGGCTTTGGGCCGCGAGAAGGCCGGCTTTAGAAGCCCTATTATGTTATTCTTCGCAGCGTCGGTTGTCGCACACATCGCAAATACACTGGGTATTTGGAGAAATGATTTAGGCCTTCGTACTTTTCGTAATCTGGTAGCGGATAAGCCGATAAGGTGCAAAAAGGCGGAGTCCGAGCTAGGCTTCACCCCGTCAGAAACATTAGAGACGACTTTGCCTCTGATCCTGAAGGCTATAGAGTAGTCATTCTCACTAGCACCGTAATTAGCCTTCGCATCAATCAGGCAAAAGTTGATAATTTCAAAATCAGCGGTTAAATCGCCAATAAGCACGGTTTAAAAAATGGTTCATAGAAGGGCCGCCTTTTGAGATATGCAGCTTGATACGGACAGTAGTAACACAAACAAAAGATTGAAGGCCGTCAAGCCTTTTAGCAAAAAATACAGGAATACTAGTGACAGCGGTACAAGGGAATCAACTTATAGAAAACAATACCAAAGGCATAATACTGGCTGGAGGTACTGGAACTCGACTTCACCCATTAACGATATCGGTCAGTAAGCAGCTTATGCCGGTTTATGATAAGCCGATGATTTATTATCCCCTAGCGACTCTAATGCAGGCGGGTATTCGAGATATTCTAATTATCACCACGCCGGAAGATCAGAGGGCTTTTCAAAAAATTCTCGGTGATGGCAGTAGCTGGGGCATATCAATCACATACTCGCAGCAACCCAAGCCCGAAGGTTTGGCGCAGGCTTTTTTGATTGGTGCGGAATTTATTGGCAATAGCCGCGTATGCCTTATTCTAGGAGATAATATTTTTTACGGCAATCGCATTGAGGATATGTTGCTAAGCGCAGTTCAAAGGGAGGAAGGCGCATCTGTTTTCGCTTACTATGTTCAAGATCCTGAGCGCTATGGCGTTGTGGCACTGGACGACACTGGTAAAGCGATAGACCTTGAGGAAAAGCCAGTGAGGCCTAAGTCAAACTATGCGGTAACAGGACTGTATATGTATGATAGTGACGTAGTAGAGATTGCCAGATCCGTAAAGCCTTCTCCTCGCGGAGAGCTGGAAATCACGGATATCAATAAGACGTACCTTGAGCGCGAAATGCTTCACGTGGAGTTGTTCGGTCGTGGTAATGCCTGGCTCGACACAGGCACCTTGCAGTCGTTGTTGGATGCGGCTAATTTTATACGCGTGCTGGAAGAACGCCAGGGACTTAAAATCGGTTGCCCGGAAGAAATAGCTTACCGGCAGGGCTTTATCGATGACTCGCAGCTAGAAGAGCTGGCTAATAAACTTGATAAGAGTGGATACGGCCAGTATTTAAAGCGATTACTTCAAAACAACTAGCCA
>MDTG01311857.1_pt1 | contig 18618 bp, 15 predicted proteins | sample 811421 | NCBI WGS metagenome assembly MDTG01 (sample SAMN05326645, study PRJNA326480) | marine metagenome | isolation source: seawater | place: Pacific Ocean: South East | collected 2011
GCTAAATATTGATGAATACCATGACCTAATTCATGCGCTAAAGTTGCAACATCTCTTATTTTTCCTTGATAATTTAATAATATATATGGATGAGCGCTTGGCACTGTAGATGCAGAAAAGGCTCCAGGAGATTTGCCTTTGATAACTGGCGCATGAATCCATGATTTATCAAAAAACATTTGAGAAATTTTCCCAATTCTAGAGTCAAAATTATAATATGATTTATTTACAATATCTCTTGCTTCTTCCCAAGTATATTGTTTATTACTTTGAAATGGAAGCGGAGCGTTTCTATCCCAATAATTTAAATATTTTACCCCATACCACTTTGCTTTTAGTTTATAATATCTATGAGATAAATTTTTATATGAAGAAGTTACTGCATTACTTAATGCATCTATAACTTCATCTTCAACAACATTTGCAAGATTTCTTGAACTTACTGGATTTGAAAAATTTCTCCAATTATCATTTATTGATTTATCTTTAGCCAGAGTGTTAGTTATAATTGAAAATATTTTTATATTTTTTTCTAATACTTTTCCTATAGATTTTGCAGCTATTCTCCTATTTAATTTATTTTTATCAGATAATAAATTAAAAATTTCTGCACTTGATAGTTTTTTATTTTTAAAATTAAATCTTAGAGAAGCTATGGTTTCATCAAACAACCTTACCCATGCGTTAGAAGAAGTAACGCTTTTATCTTGCATCAATTTTTCAAGTTTTTTTTCTAACTGATGGGGTTTAAAACTTCTTAAATTTTGTATCCATGTTTTAAATTTTTTTAATTTCTTATTTTTTAATATTATTTTTATTTTAGAATCACTGAGTTTATTAATTTCTAAATTGAAAAAAATTAAATTTGAGTAAAATTTAGTAATTTTTTCTTGCATTTGTTGAAAAAAAATCTTGTTTGCTTCTTTTTCTATATTCTCAGCATAGAGTAGATGAGCGTACGAAATAATTTTATCCATTTTTTCATCAATTTTTTCAAGATTAATAATAGCTAAATATAATTTTGTAGGATTTAAATTTCTTATTTTTCCTTCATAGGTATTGGCAAACTTTTTTGTTCTGTATTCAATAAACTTCAAATCTGCAGAAATTTTTTTTCCTTTTGGAGAATCATATAAATCGCTTAATTTCCATATAGGTAGATTTCCTTGATTATTAGTCATTTTTTTAGTTATTTTATTATTTTTTTTAGTTGTCATTTTATAAATAAGATATAGTTTTAATAACTAGCCTTTGTAGGGAGGACAAGGACAATGTCGTTAAATTTTGATGAATTTAATAGTGTAGTAGAAATATTTGATAAACAATCCTCAACTTACAAGGATAAACCATATCTTTGGAGAAAATCTAGTGAGAAAACTGGTTATGAAGCTTTAACTTGGCAAGAAGTAAGAAATAAAGTTGAAAGCTTTGCAGCAGCATTAAAAAATATTGGAATTTTGGAAGGTGACAGAGTAGTTATTGTTTCAGAAAATAGACCTGAATGGCAAATTGCAGATTTAGCAATTATGTCTATAGGTGCTATTACTGTTCCTGCTTATACAACTAGTACATCAAAGGACTATGAATATATTATTCAGCATTCAGGAGCCAGATGTGTAATTGTCTCAAATCACGAATTGGCAAAGAAAGTCTTTCCTGCAGTACTAAAGTCTCAAAATTGCCAAAATGTTATTAAATTTGAAAAAGAAAATGAAAAATACGATTTTCCAGTTTCTGTTCTAAACTATTTAGAATTAATTCAAGAATTTGAAAAAATAGATTTATCTGATTCCATAAGTAAACTAAAAAGAAAAGATACGGCATGCATTATTTATACATCAGGCACAGGAGGAAATCCTAAAGGTGTAATGTTAAGTCATGGCGCTATGTTAACTAATTGCAATGGAGCTGCCCATCTATTAAAAGAAATTCTTTCATCTTTAGATGAAATTCGTATTCTTTCATGGTTACCACTTTCGCATTCCTATGAACATACTTTGCAGTTTTTCAAGATGGGTGTTGGTGCACAAATATACTACGCTGAAGGAATAGATAAACTTTTAATAAATATGTCTGAGGCAAAGCCTCATATAATGACAGCAGTTCCAAGATTTTATGACTCATTACACACTAGAATATCGCAAGGCTTAAAAAAGCAAAGCAAGGTAAGTCAATTTCTTTTCAGAGAAACTCTAAGGCTTGGCAAAAAGGTTTACTTTAATGATAAGCTTTCCGCTTATGAAAAAATAATGAATAATTTAATGAATAAAATTGTACGAAAAAAAGTTAATAAGCGATTTGGTGGAAATTTACTTGCTTTAGTTTCTGGTGGAGCAGCTCTCAACTTTGAAGTTGGACTATATTTGAGTGCATTAGGCCTCCCTTTATTGCAAGGTTATGGTCAAACAGAAACTGCACCAGTAGTTAGTGCTAATCCTCCGAGTAAAATAAAGTTAGATACCGTTGGAACTATTTTAAAGGGAACAAAAGTTAAAATTGCTGAAGATGGCGAAATATTAGTTTCTGGTGAAAATGTTATGAATGGTTATTGGGATGATCCAGAAGCTACTTCAAAAACATTGGTCAATGGTTGGATACATACGGGTGATATTGGAGAAATTGATGATGAAGGTTATCTAAAAATCACAGATAGAAAAAAGGATATTATAGTAAATGCTGGTGGTGATAATATTTCACCTTCTAGAATTGAAGAAAAACTTAATATTGAGCAAGAAATTGCACAATCAATGATGTATGGGGATTTTAAAAATTATTTAGTAGCAATAATTATTCCTGATAGAGAATTTGTAAAACAATGGGCTTCTGATAACAAAATAAAGTTTGATATTGATAAAATTATAAAAAATGAAGATTTTATAAAAACTATTAAAGATACAATTGAAAGAGTAAATAATAAATTATCTACAATTGAAAAAGTAAGAAAATTTTTGCTAATAAATGAAGAATTTACAATTGAAAATGATATGATGACTCCGACATTAAAGGTAAGGAGATTTAAGGTGAAAGAAAAATATAAAACTGAACTAGAAAAATTATATTAATTTTTATTTTCATTAAATTTTTTTAATTGCTCTTTTGAAGCCTCCAGTTGATATTTTTCTTTCCATTCTGCATAAGGCATTCCATAAATTAAGTTTCGAGCTTCATCATAACTAACATCTAAATTTCTTTTTTTTGCAGATTCGGCATACCACTTTGATAAGCAGTTTCTACAGAAACCAGATAAATTCATTAAATCTATATTTTGAACATCAGTTCTAGATTGAAGGTGTCTAATTAACCTATCTAATACTTCTGCATAAATTTCTCTTTTAACATCTTCATCCATAATATATTTCCAAATTAAAAAATTAAATAACTTACAATATAGTTCATTTTGAATTATATATAAATTTTTATGAAACGTAATAGAAAAGCTAAAATATTAGCCACTTTAGGCCCAGCATCATCATCTGAAACAATGATTGACAAAATGTTCATTGCTGGAACTGATGTCTTTAGATTAAATTTTTCTCATGGTTCAATAGAAGATCATAGAAAAAACACTAGTATTATAAGAAAACTAGAAAAGAAATACAAACACTCAAGTTGTATATTGGGAGATTTACAAGGACCAAAACTTCGAGTTGGCAACTTTGTTAATAAAAAAGAAAATTTAAAAAAAGGACAAACGTTTACTTTAGATACCCAAAATATTCCAGGCAGTAATTCAAGAGTAACATTTCCTCATCCAGAAATTTATGAATTTTTAACTCCTAATACAATAATTTTAGTAAATGATGGTAAAATTAAATTACAGATTATTGAACAAAAAAAAGATTCTTTGATTACTGAGATTTTAAATGACAATGAAATTTCAGATAACAAAGGAGTTAATATACCTGATACTATCTTGCCTATATCATCAATAACTGCCAAAGATAAAAGTGATTTAAATAAAGCTTTAGATATGGGAGTAGACTGGATAGCTCAATCTTTCATCCAATCAGTGAATGATGTCAAAGAGCTTAGAAGTTTAATAGGTTCAAAAGCTGCTATTATTGCAAAAATAGAGAAACCTTCTGCAGTAAAAAATATTAAAGAAATAATTGATGAAGCAGATGGGATAATGATTGCTAGAGGAGATCTTGGAGTTGAAATGCCACCTGAATCAGTTCCTGCAATACAAAAAAAAATAATTAATGAATGTCGTAAAGTTGGTAAACCAGTAATTGTTGCAACCCAAATGCTTGAAAGTATGGTAGATAATCCTACCCCTACTAGAGCTGAAGCTTCTGATGTTGCTAATGCAATTTATGACGGTTCAGATGCTGTGATGTTATCAGGAGAATCTGCTGTTGGAAATTATCCAATTGAAGCAGTCACTTTAATGAATAAAATAATAGAAAGTGTAGAAATAGATAAAGATAACTATGATTTATCGCTATTAGATGTCAAGACAAAGACAAAATCGAATAATACAACAGAAGCTATTACTAGTGCAGCATATTCAATTGCAGAAAATGCACATGCAAAAGCAATAGTTACATTCTCAGTAAGTGGAAGAACTACTATCAGAATGTCTAAAGAAAGAGCTCCTGTACAAATAGTAGGAATTTCTCCTCATATTACTACTAGTAGAAAATTACAAATTGTTTGGGGAGTAAACTCCTGTCACGCAGAAGATGCACATGATACAAAAGAAATGGTTAGCATTGCATGCTCAATAGTTAAAAATAAAGAAATTGCAAATCCAGGAGATTCTGTAGTTATTACTGCTGGCATTCCATTTGGTAACGCTGGATCAACTAATTTATTAAGAATAGCAAAGGTAATTGCAGACAAAGACCTTAATTAAGTTCTAAACAAGCTCTTTTAATTCTTTCACATGCATCAATCAAAGTTTTTTCATCTGTAGCGTATGATAATCTAAAAAAGGGAGATAAACCAAAAGCTGCTCCATGTACTCCAGCAACACCTTCTTTTTCTAATAAATAATTCATTAAATCTTCATCAGTATTAATTATATCTCCATTAGGAGTTTTTTTCCCAATTATCCCTTTACAACTTGGATAAACATAAAAAGCTCCTGAAGGAATCTCACATGAAATACCATCTATATTATTTAGCTTTTCAACCACAAGATCTCTTCTTTTTTTAAATTCAATATTATTTTTTTCTATAAAATCTTGATTTCCATTTAATGCTTCAACTGACGCAGCCATGGTTATAGAAGATGTCGAAGTAGTACTTTGAGATTGAATTTTATTCATTCCTGAAATTATCTCCTTAGGTCCTCCACAATACCCCAATCTCCATCCTGTCATACAATAAGCTTTTGAAACTCCGTTTAGAGTCAAAATTCTATTTTTTAGTTTGGGTTCAATTTCAGCCAAAGTAGAAAAGCTATCTTTTTCATAAATAATTTTTTCATAAATATCATCGGTAAGAACTAATACATTTGGAAATCTAAGTAAAACTTCACTCAATAACTTAAGTTCATGTCTTGAATAAATAGAACCTGTTGGATTACTCGGGCTATTTAGCATTAACCACTTAGTTTTATTTGTTATATTATTCTCAAGTTGAGATGGGGTAATTTTAAAATTTTGTTCTATATTGCATTCAACAATTACTGGCTTACCTTCAGCTAATAATACTATATCAGGATAGCTGACCCAAAAAGGCGCTGGAATAATAACTTCATCTCCAGGATTGATAGAAGCCATCATTGCATTATAAATAATATGCTTGCCTCCTACTCCAACCATGATCTCTTCATTAGAATAAGAAATATTGTTATCTCTTTTAAATTTGTTAATTATAGCTTCTTGTAAATCCTTAGTTCCTTTTCCAGGTACATATCTTGTTTTTCCATCATCTAATGATTTTTTTGCTGCATTTCTAATATTTACGGGTGTATCAAAATCAGGTTCTCCTGCTGCAAGAACCAAAACATCTTTGCCAGCAGATCTTAACGCATTGGCTTTAACATTTATTGCAACAGTCATAGAAGGATTAATTCTTTTCAATCTATCAGCTTGGTATTTCATACTTCTTAAAAAATAAAATGTTCAATAATAAGACTTATACATGTGCAAAATAAAAAAACAGCAAATATTTTTTTGAGAGTTCCAGTCTTTGTTTTGTAAGAAATTTTAGCTCCAATATTGGCTGTAAAAACACTTGTAGAAGCTACTAATAAAATAATGAAGAGATTTACATATCCAAATGAATAAGGGGGTAAATTACTAATATCACTGTTTATAAAGGCATATGTTAATGATCCAGGTAAAGCTATAAAAAAACCCAAAACTGCTGAAGTGCCTACTGATTTGTGTATTGATTTAGAAAAAGAGCTCAAAGTAGGAACGCTAAAGCTGCCACCTCCTATTCCAATTGTTGCTGAAAGAAATCCAATGGTATTGCTTATTAAAAAATTAATAAACTTATTGCTTGGAATATCTTTACTAAAAATAATTATCTTTCTTTGAAATAACATTTGTAAAGATACTAATAATAATAAGCTAACAAAAATAACAACTAAAATATCACCATTTATATTGCTTGTAAAAAAAGATCCTAGGATAGAGCCTATGATAATACCGGGTATCCATAATTTAATTACTTTGAAGTCTACGTTGTTGAGTTTAATATGAGAGCGTATTGAAGAAATTGATGTAAAAACAATAACTCCAAGTGATGTAGCTACAGAAACATGCATCACATGAGAACTTTGATATCCTAAGTATAATAAAATAAAATATATTGTTGGAACAATGATAATTCCACCTCCAACTCCTAATAGGCCTGCAATAAAGCCGGAAATCAATCCGGTCATTAAAAAAATGAAACCTAAATTTAATAATAGCAAATCCATTATATTTTTTGTAATAAAAGTATAGTAAACATCAATAAAAAATAAATAAAGAAATATATATGAAAAATATACACTGGTTAGGCGCAGGATTATCTTCCATACCCGGTATAAGAAGATTAGCTAAAAAAGAAAATAATTTAACAGTATGGAATCGAACTTTATCTAAAGCAAAAAATAGTATTAACCACGTTAATCATCCAAATATTAAAGCAAAAAAATTTAATTTTTCTGATCTAGAAAAGACAATTAGTGGAGGAGATATAATAGTATCTCAGTTATCAGCTAATATGCATTTAGAAGTCGCTAATCTTTGTTTAAAAAATAGATGTCACTTTGCTTGCACAAGTTATATCTCTCCAGAATTAAAAGAATTAGATGAAAAAGCAAAAAATTTAGGATTAATTTTTATAACTGAGGTAGGATTAGATCCTGGTATTGATCATTTTTTTTCTCACTTATTAGTTCAAAATCTTAAAGAAAAAAAATTCAAAGATATTTCATTATCTTATAGATCTTATTGCGGTGGTATATCTGCTATACCTAATAATTTTAAATACAAGTTTAGTTGGTCGCCAATAGGTGTAATAAAAGCCTTAAATAACAAAGCTAGATTTATTGAGAATTATAAAGAAACTAGTGTTACTCCCTATAAACATATTAGTAATTTTTCTATTAAAAATGAATCCTTCGAAGCATATCCAAATAGAAACTCTATTCCATATATTGAAGAGTATAAATTTCCATCAGATTGGAATATTAAAGAATTTGTTAGAGGAACATTAAGACTAGATGGATGGAGTAAAGCATGGGAGGAGATTTTCTCAATTTTAGATAACAAGACATCAAATATAGATCAAAAAATTACAGAAAAAAGTGATGAGTTATGGAATAAATATCAATACAAAAAAGATGAAGAAGATCGTGTAGTTTTATGGGTAAATTTAGAGGCAAAGAAAAATAATAATATTATATGGAGTGAAACATATCATCTTGATGAAAAGGGAAAAAACGAAAATACTGCTATGGCAAAACTTGTTTCAATTACTTTATCAGCAGCAATAGACTTAATTATTGATAATAAATTTTCTTCAGGCGTTCTATCAGCTCCCTCAGATAAAGAGTCTATTAATTATTTTTTTAAAATTCTATCTGAATACTCAGTTAATATAAATCATCAATATGATTAAGATAGGTATTATTAAAGAGTCTAGATCTGACGATAAAAGAACTCCACTAACACCTAAAAATGTTAAGGATCTTTTGACATCTTTTTCTAATATAGATTTAATAGTAGAACCTTCTACAAATCGCTGTTTTACAGATCAAGAGTATAAAAATAATGGTGCAATTATTTCAAAAAATTTAGATGTTTGTGATTTAATTTTAGGAGTTAAAGAAATAGATCCTAAAAATTTAATACCAAATAAAAAATATATGTTTTTTTCTCATACTTCCAAAATTCAGTCAGATAATTCAGCAGCAGCTCAGGGAACTCCAGGTATGGATAAGAAATTATTGTTAAAAGAAATACAAAATAAAAAAATCACTCTAATTGATTATGAAAACATACGAGATAATTTAAGTAGAAGATATTTAGGCTTTGGAAGATTTGCTGGCATAGTAGGATGTTATAATACTCTAAATTTATATCTAGAGACTTTAGGTGAAAAACCAATGCCAAGAGCATATGAACTAAATTCATATGATAAATTAAAAGAAAATATTGTTAAAAGAGATTTTATTAATGCAAAAATTTTATTAACTGGAGATGGTCGAGTAGCTAAAGGATCTTTAGAGCTATTAAATTACACTAATATTGTAAAAAAAAATAAAGATAAATATTTGCAAGATCATAACTCTTCTATGTATTGCAATTTAACAACTGCTGAATATGTTGAGGAAAAAACTGGTAATACCTTTAGCTTATCTCATTTTATAAAATACCCTAATATGTATTATTCAATTCTTGAAAAATACATGACTAATACAAATATTTTAATTAGTGCCCATTACTGGGATCCAAAATCACCAAAAATGTTTGAAAAAAAAGATATTAATAAATTCAAGAATCTAAAAGTTATAGGGGATATTACATGTGATGTTAATGGTTCTATTCCAACAACCTATAGGTCTTCAACAATCCAAAAACCATATTATTTTTTAAACTATGAAAATTTACAAGAAATAGATGGAAATAATAATTCTTTAGCAGTTATGGCTGTAGACAACCTTCCATCTGAATTACCTAAAGACTCTAGTCAAGAATTTGGTAATGGAATCGTAAATGAAGTTTTGCCTTTTATAATAAAGGGGGATGATGGAAGAATTAAAAAAGCAACTATTATAGAAAAAGGAGAATTTTTACCTAATTATATTTATGTAAAAGAATACATGAACAATTAATGAAAAAAATTCTTAAACCACAGAATATTCTTGTGCCATCAAGTAAACATCCTTTTAAAATTAAAAGTGATTTCAAAGAAAGTGGTGATCAGCCAAATGCTATATCTTCGATAGTAAAAAATATTAACAAAGGCGAAAAAGAACAAGTTCTTTTAGGTGTAACAGGTTCTGGAAAAACATTTACAATGGCAAAAGTAATTGAAAAATTACAAAGGCCTAGCCTTATTATGGCTCCAAACAAAACTCTTGCGGCACAACTTTATGGTGAAATGAAAAGTTTATTTCCAGAAAATAAAGTTGAATATTTTGTTAGTTATTATGATTATTATACTCCTGAAGCATATGTGCCTCGTTCAGATACTTATATTGAAAAAGAGTCTTCAATAAATGAACAAATAGATAGACTTCGTCATTCTGCTACTAGATCTTTGGTAGAAAGAAGAGATACTATTATAGTTGCATCAGTGTCTTGTATATATGGTATTGGTTCTGTTGATGCTTACTCATCAATGTCTTTTAAATTAGAAAAAAATCAAAATATAAGTCGTGAAATAATAATCAGGAAATTAGTAGATCTTTTATACAAGAGAAGAGATATGGATTTTAAAAGAGGTAGTTTTCGAGCAAGAGGAGATATTCTAGAAATTTTTCCATCTCATTATGAGGATCGATCTTGGAAAATATCTATGTTTGGAGATGAAATTGAAACAATAACTGAAGTAGACCCTCTGACTGGTGAAAAAAAAGGAAATATTGATGAAATTCGTATTTTTGCTAATTCTCATTATGTTACTCCAAAACCTACTATAAAAAAAGCATTGGGTCAGATTAAAGAAGATTTAAAAAAACAACTTGAAGTATTTAATTTAGAAAATAAACTTTTAGAAAAACAAAGATTAGAAGAAAGAACAAATTTTGATTTAGAAATGATTCAAACTACTGGTAGTTGCAGCGGTATTGAAAATTATTCTAGATATCTGTCTGGAAGAAACCCAGGGGAACCTCCTCCCACATTATATGAATATATTCCTGAGGATGCTATTTTATTTATTGATGAAAGTCATCTTACATGTAGTCAGATTGCAGGAATGTATAAAGGAGACCGGTCCAGAAAATCTACTTTATCACAATATGGATTTAGATTACCAAGCTGTTTAGATAATAGGCCATTAAAAAGAGAAGAATGGGATGCTATGAGACCTCAAACTATCTTTGTAAGTGCAACACCTGGTGATTATGAATTAGATAAAACAGGTGGAGTTTTTATTGAACAAGTAATTAGACCTACAGGTTTAGTAGATCCTCCAATAGAAATACACGGAACTAAACATCAAATAGATCACTTAATTGATGAGTGTAATCAAAAAGTAAATGATGGTCATAGAGTTATGATTACGACATTAACAAAAAAAATGTCTGAGGATTTAACAGAGTATATGCATGAAGAAGGATTAAAAGTTAGATATCTTCATTCAGAAATTGACACATTAGAGCGAATAGCGATTATTCGAGATCTGCGTTTAGGTGTTTTCAATATTTTGATTGGAATTAATTTACTTAGAGAGGGATTGGACATACCAGAATGTGCACTTGTAGCAATTTTAGATGCAGATAAAGAAGGTTATCTTAGATCAAAAACAAGTCTAATACAAACAATAGGAAGAGCAGCAAGAAATATTGAAAGCAAAGTAATAATGTATGCTGATAATATTACAAATAGCATGAAAAAAGCTATGGATGAAACAAAAAGAAGAAGAGAAAAACAATTAGAATTTAATGAAAAAAATAAAATTACCCCGTTGAGCATCAAAAAAAATATTAATGAAATATTAGAAAATTTAGCAGAACAAGATCATGTTACTGTTGAAATAGAAAATACTAAGCAACTTATTGGGAAAGATGTTGATAAATACATAAATGAATTAGAAAAAAAAATGAATCAATTCGCATCTAAATTAGAATTTGAAGAAGCTGCAAGATTGCGGGATGAAATAAATCGTCTAAAAGCTAAACAAGTTGGTATACCAAAAAAAATATTAGATTTAAAAAATTGACTATATAAATTATTTTTTAATAAAAAAACCTTTATTATTATTTTGAATAAAACTAAAAATGATATAAATAATAAATAAAAGTTTATTTTGAATTCAAATAAAATATTGGGTATTTAGAATATGGTAGAAAATTTTCCTTCATCAGCAAAAGTAGTTGTAATTGGTGGTGGTGTAGCTGGTTGTTCTGTAGCATATCACCTAACTAAGTTTGGGTGGAAAGATATCGTTTTAGTCGAAAGAGATCAATTAACTTCTGGCACTACTTGGCATGCTGCAGGATTAATTGGACAAATTGGTTCTTCTGCAACAATTACAAAATTAAGAAACCATTCCTTAAATTTATACAAAGAATTAGAAAAGGAAACTGGATTATCTACTGGTTTAAAACAAAATGGTTCTCTTACTGTAGCAACTTCCGAAGGACGTTTAGATGAATTAAAAAGACAGGTTAACACAGCTCAATTATTTAATGTTGATGCAAAAGAAGTTACTAAACAAGAGATTAAAGAAATTTATCCAGTAATTAATACTGATGACATAATAGGCGGTGTTCATATCCCAAATGATGGTCAGGCTGATCCTATAGGAGTAACAAATGTTTTGGCCAAAGGAGCAAAACAAAATGGAGCTAATATAATTGAAAATTGTTCAGTAAAAAAAATTTTAATAAAAAATAATAAAATTGCGGGAGTAGAAACAAATAAAGGAAAAATTGAATGTGAGTATATAGTTCTTGCTTCAGGTATGTGGTCAAGACAAATAGCAGCTGATGTAAATGTTAGTGTCCCTTTATATCCAGTAGAACATTTTTATATTTTAACTGAACCAATAAAAAATTTAGATAAAGCACTTCCTGTACTTAGAGATTATAATCATTGTTTATATATTAAGGAAGATGCGGGGAAGTTTTTGGTAGGTATATTTGAACCTAACGCAAAACCTGCTTTTGTTAATACTAAAAAAGTTCCTGAAGATTTTTCATTTGCAGAATTGCCCGAAGATTTCGATCATTTTGAACCATACTTGATGCATGCAATTAAACGTATTCCTGAACTAGAAACTGTGGGCATTAGAAAATTTTTTAATGGACCAGAGTCATTTACTCCAGATACTAATTATTTATTAGGTGAAACACCAGAAGTTGAAAATTTTTATGTGTGTTGCGGTTTTAATAGCATAGGAATTGTAAGTGCTGGAGGTGCGGGAAAAGTTACCGCAGAGTGGATGATTAATGGAGGTGTAAATGAAGATGTTTTTTCTCTTGATATAAGCAGGTTTGAAAAATTTCATTCAGAAACTAATTTTATTGTTGAAAGAGCGGCTGAAAGTTTAGGCAATCAATATGCGATGCATTGGCCTTATAAACAATTAAAGACTTCAAGAAATATAAAAAAATTTCCTTATCACGATCATTTAGAAAAAAAAGGTTCATGTTTTGGGCAAGTAGCTGGTTTTGAAAGTCCTTTATGGTATGCAATTAATGGAGAAAAACCAGAATTTAAATATAGTTTTCATTATCAAAACTGGTATGAATCAGCAAAAAACGAAACTGTTAATACAAGAAAAAATGTTGGGTTTTTTGAATTAACTCCTTTTGCTAAATTTGAAATAGAAGGTGAAGATACTTATTCTTTTCTGCAATATTTATCTTCAAATAATATAAAAAATGAATCTGGCTCAATTACCTACACTCAAATGCTTAATTCAAACGGCGGTATAGAAGCTGATTTATCAGTAACTTGTATTTCTAAAAATAAATATAGAATTGTTACAGGTTCAGGTGTCAGAGAGCACGATAAAAAACACATAGTTAAACACTTGAAAAAAAATATAAAATTTAAGGATATAACAGATGATTATGCCTGTTTTGGAATTTTTGGACCTAAGAGTAGATCTCTGCTTTCTGATTTAGTTGGAAATGAATTTGAAAATTCTAAATTTCCTTTTGGCATAGGAAAATTGTTGAAAGTAAATAATGTTGAAATTTGGTTTCAAAGACTTTCATATGTTGGTGAATTAGGATGGGAATTATATATCCCTATAAATGAATCAAAAAAAATATACGAATTAATCAATGAAATAGGAAATAAATATAATTTAGTTCATGCAGGAAGGCTTGCTATGGATATAATGAGAATGGAAAAAGGATACCTGCATTGGGGCCATGATATTACTCCTGAAGAAAATCCCTTTGAAGCTGGTTTAGGCTTTGCAGTAAAATTAAATAAAGATTATGATTTTATTGGAAAGAATAGCCTAATAAATCTCAAATCAAATTTAAAAAAACAATTAGTAATGTTAACATTAGTTAATTCTGTTCCTGGCAAACCACTTCTATTACATGATGAGCCTATATATTTTGATGGTAAAATTGTAGGAGAAACAACATCAGGAAATTATTCATTTTGTTATAATAAAAACATTGCTTTTGGTTATATTGATTCCAAAATAAACTTAAATAATATTAAAAAAGATAATTTTGAAATTGAAGTAGCAAAAAATAAATATACTGCTAAAATTGAACTAAATCCATTACATGACCCTCAAAATATTTTGATTAAAAGTTAAATTAATGAAAAAAAAATTCAAAAAAAAAAAATTAAAAATAAAAATAGTTTAACAAAAATAATTACCCAAAGTAAAAATAAATTACTTATTTTTTTAATATCTATTATTATTACATTAATCATTTTTTTTTCTATAAAAGAACAATTTAATATAAAAAATTTATTAAATGATTTAGAAAAACAGACTGGTATTACAATTAAATTAAATGAAAATTCAAACTGGGATTTTTATCCTAAAATTTATTTTTCTAATGATGATACGACTATTTATCATAAGGAATCATCATTATTAATTACAGATAGTAAGTTAGAAATTGTAAAATCTTATTGGCCTTTTTCTCCTTTTTATTTTAACATAAATTCACCTTTAATAAATATAAATGGAATTGAAATAAAAAATTCTTCAATTAATGCTAGTTACAAAAATGATATTATAACTTTTGATAATTTTGAAGGTGATTTAATAGAAGGAAAATTTAAAATTTTTGGAAAAATTAATTTAGACAATAAAAATTATTTTGATATTACAGGAAAATTTAAAAATATTTCATTAAACACTATTTTAAATAAATTAGATATTGCAGTATGGGAACGTTTAACTGTTAAATTATCATCAAATAATTTTAATATTAATGGTTATGCTGAAAACAAAAATTCTATTATTAAGTCTTTGAGTGGAAAGGTAAAAATATCTGGATCTGCGTATCTCATTACATCTGATGAAGAAAGATTTGGAGCTGCACTATTATCGATATTGGTTGAAAAACTTCCTTCAATTGCACCTGTAAGTAAATCAGTTAATTTTGTTATAAACAACTATGGAAATGTTCCAACTTCTATTGAAGGAGTATTAGATATAAATGAAGGTAAAATATCATCAAAGAATATTGATATTAAAAATGATTATGGAAAATCATCATTAATTGCTTCACTAGATCTTATAAATAAAAATGTAGATGGTAAAATTATTTTTTTTGAAAATGATGAAGTATTTTTAGAAGCTTTACTCAATGGAGACATAAATAATCCAAAAATTTTAATAGACGGAGAAATCTTTGGTGATAAAAATTCAACTCCAAAAGATATAAAAAAAATATTTGAAGAAGGAATTAGTACATTGATAGATAACTTGTTAAACATTAATGAATAAATAATTAATTTTAATATAAATAATTTTTTAAGTATTAAGCAGACTTAGTTATAAGATTTAATATGAATTCTTTTTTTTGATTTGTTGCTTTGCTTTTTGGAAAAATCTTAATTATTTCATCATATATATCTAAAGCATTTTCATATTTTTTCTCTTGAATAAAAATTAAAGCCATACCATCCAAAGCTCCAAAGTGACGAGGTTCTAATTTCAAAGTTTGATTAATATCAATCATGGATTTATCAAAATCACCTAACAAATAGTAAGCTGTGGCTCTTTTATTCCAAGCTTCAGCAAAATTTGGATTTTTTTCTATAACGCGAGTAAAATAATTTACTGAAACTTCAAAATTTCCATTATTTAATAAACCTATACCTCTAAAAAAATCTCTAGTAATTGCTGGATCGTTAGTTTCATACCATATATCCCAAATATCAATGGTAATTTGATTAATTAAATTTTCATTATCAGTTTCTAACAATTGATCAAATAATTGATTTAAACGAATATCATATTGATCAGCTCTAAGTGGTAAGCAGTAAAATAAAATTATAATTAAAATTCTAAACATATTAAACATATGTTAGAATAATTAAGATTCAAAAAAAAGATATTGAAATATGATTGATTTGTACACGTGGCCTACTCCAAATGGTCGAAAAATTAGTATTTTACTGGAAGAATTAGAAATACCTTATAATATAATACCGGTAGATATTTCCAAAGATGAGCAGTTTTCAAAAAAGTTTACCTCTATATCCCCCAGTAATAAAATACCTGCTATTGTTGATAGTGAAAATAACCAAAGTGTTTTTGAAACTGGAGCAATAATGCTTTATCTTTGTAATAAAAAAAATAAATTTATTTCAAAAGAAAATTATTGGGAAGTAATGAAGTGGTTTTTTTTTCAAATTTCTCAAGTAGGGCCATTTCTTGGCCAAGCTCATCAATATCTTCATTATAATTCAGGAAAAAGCAAATTTGCTGAGCAAAAATCTTTGGTCTATGTAAAACGTGTTTATGAAACATTAGATAAGCAACTTTCACTTAATGAATATTTAGCAAAAGAATATTCAATAGCTGATATAGCTACATGGCCGTGGATAGCGCGCTTTGAAATTCACAAAGTTAAATTGAATAAATACCCCAACGTATTAAAATGGTATAAATCAATTGCAGAAAGAAAAGCTGTAATAAAAGGTTATAATATTTTGGGTAAATATACAAAAATACCAATGCCTTAAATCGTTAATACATAAAAACTGATACGGAAGTTAAAATAAGCATTAATGCCAATAACCATTCAATTATTTTTTTTAATGTTTTGTTGCTCAAATAATGTCTTATAATACTACCTCCTAATGCCCATATACTTATAGAGGGAATATTAATTATTGTTGACATTATCACCATAAAAACTGTCCCGATAAATAAATTTTCTTTTTCTGGATAAAATAAAGAAACTGCAGTTATACAAATTACCCATGCCTTTGGATTTACAAATTGAAATAATATAGCTTCATAATATTTTAAAGGTCTTGTTTTTTCTTCAGAAGAAGAAATATTTAGGGAACCAAACATCTTATAAGCAAGAAATAATATGTAAGCTGCTCCAACATATCTTAATATATCAAGTAAAAATGGATAATATGTAAATAAACTTCCAAGACCTAAACATACAAGAGCTAGTTGGAAACCATGTCCTGTAGGTATTCCAAAAATATTAGGAATAGTTCTAAAAAATCCAAACTTAATTCCAGAAGCTGTCAAAATACTATTATTTGGACCAGGGGTTACGTACATAACAAAATTATATACACTTAATGCTAAAATTAATTCCCAATTTATCACTAAAATTAATCTCTGAAATTTACAAATTGAATAGGAATACCAACATTTAAATCTTCAATCATTTGCATTACAGATTGTAAATCATCTTTCTTTTTTCCATCTACTCGCAATTCATTACCATTTATCTTTACTTGTACTTTTATTTTTGAACTTTTTACATCAGCTGTAATTTTTTTTGCAATAGACTGTTCAATTCCTTCTATCAGACAGTATAGTTGTCTAACTTTATTTCCTCCAGCTTTTTCCATACTTTTTTTACTTAGAATTAATGGATCGACTTGTCGTCTAACTAGATGTGTAATAATCAAATCATGAACTTGATTAAGTTTTAGCTCATCATCAGTGACAATAGTAACTTCATTTTCTTTGCGTTCAATAGAAGTATCCGAACCTTTAAAATCATATCGATTTAAAATTTCTCTTTTTGCATTGCCAATTGCATTATCTATTTCCTGATAATCTAATCTGCTTACCACATCAAAACTTGGCATAATATTAGTTAACCTATTTCATTGTCTAAATCTTCTGGCAACTGTTTTTTTGGATTTAGACGACCTAATGTTTTCATCTTATTAACTTTTTTTGTTAAGCTTCCAGGACCATCCTGAAGTCGAGATTTTGCTTCTTCCATTTTTAATTTAGCTTTTTCAAGTGATTGATTTGCCTGAATGAAAGAATCATATACATTAACTGTTTTATCATAAATCTCTGTTGCTGAAGCTGCAATTTGTTTAATTGTTTTCGTTTGTTTATCTAAACGCCACATATTTTCTATAGCTTTTAATAAAAAAGGTAAAGTTGAGGGACCAACTATTATTATTTTTTTTTGCCAAGCATCTTCAACTATTTTTATGCCCTCATTATACAATGTTAAAAGTGCTGGCTCTATAGGAATAAACATTAATACATTATCTACGGTATTAATTTCATAAATGTTTTCATAATTATCTTTGCTTAAATCTTTTACAAAAATTTTAACAGAATCTAAAAATTTTTTTAAATAATTGTTTTTTTGAATCTCATCTTTTGTATTTGAGTAATTATGCCAAGCATTCAAAGAAACTTTAGAGTCAATTATAATATCCCTACTGCCGGGCATACGTACTACAACATCAGGTTTTTGAAGATTTCCATCAATATCTCTAAAAGCCTTTTGTGTTTCATATTCCTTTCCTTCACGAAGACCTACGCTATCTAAAATATTTTTAAGAACAAATTCGCCCCAAGGGCCTTGGTGTTGAGCTCCACCACGTATCAGGGTATTTTCTATTCGATCTTGGGCAAGATTAAAATTTTGAAGTGATTGTTGAATTGAACTCATATGATTTTTGAGTGATAAAAAATCATCATCTGATTTAATTTCTGATTTTTTTTTGTAATTTATAACTAAATATAAAAGAGTTAAAACACCAACTCCACAGAAAAAACCAACAAAAAAAATTATTAATTGAATGTTAATTTCCATATTAAAAAACTTTTACTGCCCAAATTATTGATAAATATATTATCAAATATCTTCCAACTTTCCCAATAGATACTAAAATCAAAAAAGGAATTAAAGAAAATCTAAGTGTGCCTGCAACAAATGTTATTGGATCGCCTATAAAGGGTGCCCAAGATAGTAACAAAGACCATTTACCGTATTTATTAAAAATTTCAGTTCCTTTTTTAATCTTCTCTTTTTTGATGGGAAACCATGGTTTTTTAATAAAA
>MDTG01322023.1_pt1 | contig 18618 bp, 14 predicted proteins | sample 811421 | NCBI WGS metagenome assembly MDTG01 (sample SAMN05326645, study PRJNA326480) | marine metagenome | isolation source: seawater | place: Pacific Ocean: South East | collected 2011
AGTGTTGGATGAGTCGGGTTATTCATCAATGTTAAAAGATAAAAAAGATTTAGAAAATGAAAATAGATTAGAAAATTTAAAAGAATTATTAAGAGCGATGCAAGATTACGATAATCTTCAAAATTTTTTAGAACATGTAGCGCTTGCGACTTCAATCGATCAAGAGTGGGAAGGCGCGAAAGTAAACCTTATGACCATGCATGCCGCAAAAGGTCTAGAATTTGATGTTGTTTTTCTTCCAGGATGGGAGGAAGGTTTATTTCCTCATCAAAAATCATTAGAAGAAAAAGGTGACTTAGCGTTAGAAGAAGAAAGAAGATTAGCTTATGTAGGTATAACCAGAGCAAAGAAAGAGGCTTATTTATCATTTGCTATGAAAAGGGCTTATCATGGAGATTGGATGGATAGTCTGCCCTCAAGATTTATTAATGAATTACCTGAAAATAGTTTAGAAAAAAATGAGGTAGGTATTAATGAAAATGATGATTTCGAATTTAATCAGGATAATTCTATTGAATTCGACGAGGAATATAGAAGTCCAGGATGGGACAGATATAAAAAAAATAAAATACTCAAATGGAAAAAATAAAAAAATTAAAAAAAGCTTTAAAAAGGGAAAACATCGATGGATATATTGTTCCAAAAAATGATGAATATTTTGGAGAACACGTACCTGATTACAATGATAGATTGCGTTATATTTCAAATTTCTCAGGCTCATTTGGATTTGCTTTAGTGCTTAAAGAAAAAAATTATTTATTTGTTGATGGTAGATACACCTTACAAGCAAAAAATGAAAGTGGTAAAAACTTTAGAGTAATTACATTTCACGATAATTTACCTAAAAAAATTTTAAAAAATAAAAAATTAATTATTGGTTTTGATCCAAAATTTTTAACAAGAAAAACTTTAAGTCTATATTTTGCAAATAAAAATTGCAGTTTCAAACCTATAAAAAATAATTTAATTGATGAAATTTGGAAAAGAAAAATTAGAAAAGATTTTGGATACTTTTATCGACTGCCAAATGAATCCATTGGTGAAAATTATAAAATTAAAGTAAATAAAATTATACACTATTTAAAAAAACATGGCGCAGATTATTTATTCATAACTGCTAGTGAGAATAACGCTTGGCTTTTTAACATAAGAGGATTTGATGCAAAATTTACACCTATTCCTTACAGCCACGCAATTATTAACAAAAATAAAGAAATTCAATTTTTTTGTGATTTAAAAAAAATATCACCTGTTTTGAAGAATCAATTTTCATTAGTAAAATTTATTAAGAAAGATCTGTTAGATAAAAATCTTTTAAAAATAGAAAAAAAAAAATTTATATTAGATAAAGATACTTGCTCATATCATTATGAGAATATTATTTCTAAGAATAATGAAATACTAAGCTTAAATGATCCAATTTATTTCCTTAAGGCAATTAAAAATAATATAGAAATCCAAAATATTAAAAAGGCACATATATATGATGGTGCTGCTCTTACAAAATTTTTATTTTGGCTAAAAAAAAATTTTTACAAAAAAAATATTACCGAGTTAAGCGCTTCACAAAAATTATATAATTTAAGAAAAGTTAATAAAAAATTTAAGTTTCTAAGTTTTCCCACAATATCCGGTTCTGGTCCAAATGGAGCGATAATTCATTACAACGCAAGTAAAAAATCAAACAGAAGATTAAAAAAAGGAGACATTTATTTAGTAGACTCTGGAGGTCAGTATGAGTTTGGCACTACTGACGTGACTAGAACCGTATCTTTAGAAAATTCTAATAAGAAAATTAAAGATATTTTTACTAGAGTTCTTAAAGGTCATATAGCTGTAGCTGACTTTAACTTAAAAGAAAATACCACTGGTTCTCAAATTGATATTAAAGCTAGAAAATACTTACATGAAATAGGTTTAGATTATGCACATGGAACTGGTCATGGCGTGGGATACTTTTTAAATGTTCATGAAGGTCCTCATGCAATCTCGAAAAATAATAAAGTAAAACTCAAAAAGGGAATGATTGTATCTAATGAACCAGGTTATTATAAAGAAGGTAATTACGGAATTAGAATAGAAAATCTTATTTTTGTTAACGAAAGGCAGAAAAAGAAATATTTTGAAAATTTGACAATGGCTCCTATAGATAAAGAATTGATTAATCAAAATTTACTTAATACATTTGAAAGAAAGTGGATAAATCAATACCATCGAAAAGTTTTTAACAGAATAAAAAAATTCATGCATAAAGATGAAATGCAAGAACTAAAAAAAGCTTGTTCAGCTATTTAAGAGATTTTTCCATTCTAGCTCAGAGATGATTTTTATTTTGAGATTTTTAGCTTGTTCTATTTTTTTTTTTGTTGGGTTACTACTTCCAACAACTAAATAATCTAATTTTTTTGTTACTGTACTCAAAACTTTCCCCCCGTTTTTTTCAGTTAAAGATTTTGCTTCAGATCTGCTAATTTCTTTTAAGGCTCCAGTAAACATAATCTTTTTATTGGAAAACTTTCCATCCTGAATGTTGCTTTTATAATCACTAATTTCCAACTCGTCTATAAGTTCTTCTGTAATCTTTATATTTGTTTTATTTAAGAAATAATTTCTTAAAGATTCTACTTGAGTTTCACCTATGCCATCTAGTTCTAGAAGACTTTTAAAAATTTGACTTTTGTTTTTAGAATTTATAAATTTTTTAAAGTCCTTAACTCTAATAAAAAAACTACTAATAATTTTCGCATTTTCTTGACCTATGTGTCTTATACCTATCGAAAAAATAAATTTATCGAGATTTATTTTTCGTGAAATATCAATTGATTTCTTTAAGTTTTTAATTGATAGATCTCCCCATCCCTCTAATTTTTTTATTTTGTCGTAATCTAATTTGAAAATGGATGCAGGTTCTTTAATAAAATTTAAATCCCATAATTGTTCAACAACTTTTTTTCCTAGACCCTCAATATTTAAAGCTTCTTTTGAAACAATATGTTTAAGTTTTTCCTTTGCTATGTAATTGCAATCGTATCCTCTTGTGCATCTTCTTACAGCATCAAATTTTTTTGTGCTTTTGCTAAGCTCTTTTTTTGTTTCAAATCCACATAAACATTTCTTTGGAAAAATAAATTTTTCACTGTTTTTATCTCTTTTTTGTCTATCTACTGACAAAACTTGTGGAATTACATCGCCTGCCCTCTGTATCTCTATCGTGTCACCTATTCTTACGTCTTTTCTTATTATTTCATCCTCATTGTGCAAAGTCGCATTTGAAACAACGACACCACCTACTGTTACAGGCTCAACTTTTGCAACTGGCGTAATGGCACCGGTTCTTCCGACTTGTATGATTATGTCATTGATTTTAGTGACAGCTTTTTCAGCTGAAAACTTGTAAGCTATAGCCCATCTTGGAGAATTAGACGTGTTACCTAATCTTTTTTGTAAAGCAATGTTATTCACTTTGTAAACAAGACCATCTATGTCGTAATCTAATGATGAGCGCTCTTGATCTAATTTTTTGTGAATTTTTTCCATCTCTTCTAAATTACTTACTACTTTCGATAAAGAGTTAGTTGAAAAATTCCACTCAGATATTGTTTCTAAAAATTCAGACTGTGTTTTAAATGTCATAGGCTCTACTAATCCAAATCCATACGCAAAATATTTTAGTGGAATTTTTGATGTATCATCTGGATTTTTTTGTCTTAAAGAACCGCCTGCAGCATTTCTTGGATTTGCAAACTTATCTTTAATTTTAAGGAAATCTTTTTTTCCTATAAAAATTTCACAACGGATTTCTAATATATTTGGAATATTCTTACCCTTTATTGTTTTTGGAATTCCTGAAATTGTTTTTAGATTAGCTAAGATATCTTCTCCTATCGAGCCATCACCTCTGGATAGTCCTTTAACCAGATTTCCTTTTTCATAAATCAAAGTAGCAGATATACCGTCTATTTTAGGTTCAGAAAATAATTCTAGGTTATTATTATTTTGATTTAGATAATTATTTATTTTTTTCAAAAAATCACTGATATCTTGTTTATTAAAAGCATTTGATAAAGAAAGCATTGGAATAAGATGGGGAATTTTTTTAAATTTATTAAGTGGTTTTGCACCAATTAATTTTGATAGTAAATTTAGTTTTTTTAAATCTTTATTTTTTTTTTCTAAAAGTAAAATTTCTTTTTTTAAACTATCATATTCTGAGTCTGATATTTTAGGGCTATCTTCGTTGAAATAGTAATGATTATGTTTTTTTAAAATATTTATTTTATTTTTATAATCATTTATTATTTTTATTTTATCTTTCATTAGTTAATTAGTTCGATAATCCTTTTAAAAAAACTTTCATCATCGGATTTTTTTATAATTTTTTCCTTTTTAAGCTTATAATCTTTATTCAAAATTTTATAAGATTGTTCGTACCATTCGCTAGAGTTGTAATTATAGCCAAGCAAGCTTGCATATTTTTTAGCCTCTCCTTCTAGCCCTAAGTAATAATGTATTTCAACAAGTCGATGTAATGATTCCTCAATAAAAACAGTTTTATCGTATTTTTTTAAAATATTTTTAAGTCTATTAATTGCAGGAACCCATTTCTGCACAGATATATAATATTTTGCAATATACAGTTCCTTTGCTGCTAGTTGATTTTGAATTAAATCTTTTTTAAATTTTAAATCATTAGAGTATTCACTGGTTGGATATTTTTGTATAAATTGCTTGATATGTTTCTCTGCTTTAATTAATGGGCCAAGATCTTTTTTTTCATCTTGTATTTGCTCGTAATAAATTATTGCAAGCAGATAATTTGCATAAATAATATTTTTATCAGAGGGATAAACATTAATATACCTCTTTAGATTTGCTTCTGCCTCTTTATAAAAATTTATACCGTATAAAGAATAACTAGACATTATAGATGCTTTTGCTGCTAATTCAGGTTTCGTAAAATTCAATTCTGCTTCGTCAAATTTTTTGCTAGCAAAAAAATAGTTCCTTTGTTCGAAGGCATTTAAAGCCTCTTTATAAACTTTAAAAGGATCTACTATCTTTGATTTTTCATAATTTAAATCTTCTTTTTTTGTACATGCTGAAGAAGAAAAAACTAATAAAATAATAATTAAAAATCTAGTTATCATTAGCACAAATTAATAACAGAATAATATTTATTTTATAAGATAAATTTACTTTATTGGAATTAAATTAGGCGTTTACCGCTATTTTTTCTAACTCTTTTGAAAGAAATTTTTTTGTAACTTTAAATTGTTTGAGTTCTGCTAATCTAAAATTTGATTTTGAATTAAAAATTTTTCTTAAAAATAAGTTTGTTAGCTCATGTCCGCCATGATGACAAACTACCTTTCCTAATATTCTATGACCGGATAAAAGAAAATCTCCCGCTAAATCTAAGATCTTATGATTAACAAATTCTTTATCATTTCTTAGACCGCCGTCATTAAGAACTTTATTGTCATCTACAACCACAGCATTATTTAAAGATCCACCTTTTGCTAATCCAAATTTTTTGATCTTTTCAATATCCTCAAATAAACAGAATGTTCTGGAACTTGAAACTTCCTCTAGGTTATCTTCGTGAAAATTAACAACGTTTTTTTGATTGCCTATAATTTTATTTTTATAATCTAATTCAAAACTTACTTCTAATGATGATTTGTTTGGTTCGATTGAAATTTTTCTTTTACCATCAACTAGTTCGATCTTATTGAGAATTTCTAAATATTTTCTTTTTTTGGTTTGATCTACTATGTTGAATTTTTCAAAGGTTTCGATAAAATTTTTTGAGGAACCATCCATTATCGGCACTTCATCACCGTCGATCTCAACCAAAGCATTATCTATTCCAGTTATGTAAAATGCAGCCAACAAATGTTCAACTGTAGAAATTTTTACACCGTGCTTATTTTCTAAAGTGGTACATAATTTTGCTGATGAAACATTGTTAAAGTTAGCTTCAACTAAATTATTTTCTTTTAAGTCGACTCTTTTGAAAAGAATTCCTTCGTCTTCTTTTGCAGGATGAACTTTCATGACTACGCTATTGCCAGTATGTAAACCTTTACCTTCAAATTTTACACTTTGCTCAAGAGTTTTTTGATATAATTCAGACATGAAAGCTTTATACTTCAGTGCTGTTACATCTTTAAAACAACTAATGTTTCTAAAAAAAACAAGCGTTAGCCAAAAATTGCCTCAAAAAACCTACTTATTTTTGACTTTTTGGAGTTTAAAATAGGAATAGCTTCTTTTTTCCAACCAAAATGGACAAGTTTATTGGTGGTGCCTAAAAAGCTCTCATCTGTCAAGCTGTCAACAAAAATTGTTTTAAATTGTTCATTCTCAAAAAAATTCTTAAAAATTTCCTTAAATGCTTTGAAGTCTTGATTGTGATTAATTTCTATCAATAAATCCTTTGAAACTTTATTGTAATACTGAAAATTTGTATTTTTGGTGATCATAATATCACAAATTTCACTTATTCTAGCTAAAGCTATTTCATAAATTAAACTCTTTTTAATTTTTCTGAAATTATTATTTTTAAAAAATTCCTCCTCAATAAAATCGTTCTCTAATATATTTTGAGTTAATTTTAATTGATCTAATATTTTTTTTAAATCATCTATTTTTATGGCAGTTATTTTTGATATGTCTTTTAAAATAATATCTGTACCAAAATTAAAATTCTGCTCAAATTTTAAAGAATTATTCTCAAAATAGAATACCTCGGAATATTGTTTATTAACTTTAACTTGAAAAAAAGTATCTTTGTTTTTGTAATTTTCACTTAAACTCACTCCCTTAATAAAATTTTTTATAAAAGTTTTTTTTATTCTCAAATTACATTTATTAAAAATATTTGTTAAGTTTCTATAATCATTTTTGTTTATTAAAACAAATGATAATTCATGTGAGTAAAAATCACCGAATAAGCCAATAGGAAGGTTCTCAATTTTTTTCTCATCAAGACAAAACTTTGAATTAAAAATATGTATTATAGTTTTTTTTAATTCATGGTCATCAACACGAGATTTTAATGTATTTAAAATATATGTAATATTTTCTCTTAATATCTGAGACCCATTTAATTTTTTAAATCCTGTAAAATTAATAAATGTGGGACTGTAATTATCTAAAATTATAACTAATTCTTTAAAAGTAAAATTTATTTTTTTTTCAATCAAATAAATATTTTTTTTCACTTTATTAAATACAGCTTCTAAATCAGTAATTTTATTATTTTCTATTCCCTCTATAATAGTATCTAATTTAAATAATATTTTGAAATTATCTTGATCATCATTTTTACAAGCAAAAAAAGTAAAATTTAATTTTTTTATTTCTAAATAAAGAGTGGGATTATTTGACATAAGTTACTTTAAAATAAGTTGATCTTTTAATCTATAGTCAAAAATTTTATATTTTTTTAAATTATTTTTATCTCTTAAATTTAAATAATTTTTTAGACTTTCAGTATAATATTTTTGGGGAAGCTTGATAACAATCTTATTTGTTGTTTCTAAATCCCATCTTTTGGAATTATATAAAGTGTATTTTTTTATTATATCTAGTGGAAAATTTATTTTTTTTAAGTTTTTATATAATTTTTCAAAATCATCTTTATTTCCAATAACGTATGGGAGATCTTCAAAGTATTCAATATTATCAAATTTAATCAGGTCAATTTTTTCACTTATATAAAATTTATTTTTTCCGCTTAGCAAAATAGCTATTGGTTTTTTTTCAAATATTTCAATAATTAGCGTATCCGGGTATTTTTTTTTAATTTTAAAACTTTCAATAAAACTATCTTTCATTAAGGCTTGTTCGATATCATTATTTTTTAAAAATACTAAATTTTTATTATAGAATCGACTTAATGATCTTTTAATTTCTTTATCTTTTGAAAAAAAGTTATTTTTTATGACAATTTTTTTTAAATTAAGATTTGGAATTTCAAATTTAATATTTGGTTTAATTGTTGAAAATAAAGTTAATAATAGAATGCCTAGTATTATCTTTTTTTTCATTTATTGATACTTGCATCTAAAAGAATTTTCTCAACTAGATTGTCAAAACTTATGCCTTTATAATTGGCTATTTCAGGAACCAACGAAAGACTTGTCATTCCTGGTTGAGTGTTAATTTCAAGTAAATAAAAATTATTTTTATGAAATTTAAAATCAGATCTAGTCACACCTCTGCAATTAAGCACACTGTGAGTTTTTTTTGCTATCTTTAATACATTATTATAAAGTCTCTTCGACAATCTTGCTGGCATCACATGTTTAGTTTTTGCTTTTTTAGTATATTTGGCTTTGTAGTCATAAAATAATCTCCTCGGTATAAGTTCAATAGCTCCTAATGGATTTCCATTTATTACTGCTACTTGAATTTCTTGTCCTCCAATATATTGTTCTAATATTAATTCGTTATATTTTTTTAGCAGGTAATGAATAGAATTCATTAATTTAATTTTATTTTTACATATTTCTACACCCAAACTAGACCCCTCATTAATTGGTTTTAAAACGACAGGAAATTTTAATTTTTTTGTATCAAAAATTTTTTTAATTTTCTTTTTAAAATCATTTTTTCGTATTGAAATATATCTTGGTGTCTTGATCTTGTTTTTAATAAATATTTCTTTAGAAAAAATCTTATTCATGGCGTTAAATGAGCTAATTACACCGGAATGAGTATATGGAATTCCTAAGTATTCAAAATAACTTTGCGCAATACCATCTTCACCATCGCGGCCGTGTAAAGCATTAAAAATTACATCAGTTTTTTTTTTGTTAATTAAATTGAAATTTTTATATTTAGGATCAAAAGTTGAAACTTTATATCCTTTATTTTTTAAGGCTTTAATGCAAGCCCTTCCGCTTTCAAGACTTACGGATCTTTCACCAGAAGTACCACCTAAAACCACTAATACTTTTTTAAATTTATTTTTATTCACCAATAATTTTCAATTCTAATTCTAGCTTAATTCCTGTTTTCTCATGAACACGTTTCTTTACTTTATTAATCAAATTTTCAATATCTGTAGATTTTGCGTTACCATTATTAACGAAAAAATTGCAATGTTTTGGCGATATTATTGCATCTCCCTCTTTAAAATTCTCACAACCGGCTGCCTTAATTATTTCCCATGCTTTTTTTTTTTTATTAATATTTTTAAAAGTACTTCCACAAGTTTTTATTTGGCTTGGTTGTGACATTTTTTTTCGCTGTATAAAGTCCAGTTGTTTTTTTTCAATTATATCTCTCTCGCTAACTGAACATTTAATTTTTGCTGAAGTAATTATCAAATTATCAGGTAGGTTTGTTCCTCTGTAAGAAAAATTTATGTCTTTATTCTTTATTTCAACCTCTTTTAAACTATTTTTATCAATTGCATTAATAGACAATAGTACTTGGGAAATGTCATTATCATAGCACCCGCTATTCATTATAACCGCTCCCCCCATAGAACCTGGGATACAAGATAAAAATTCTAAATTTCCAAGGCTATTATCTTTTGCGAAATTTGCTATCTTTCGATCTAATGTTGCTGCCCCAACCTCTAGCGTATTTCTGTCTATTAAGTTAATATAAGAAAATTCTTTAATGAGTTTTATAACTGCACCTTTTACTCCATTATCTCTAATTAATGTATTTGAACCAGCGCCTAAAATTGTTGTTTTAATATTATATTTTTTTGCCTCACTGAGAAATGCCTTCAATTCAAATATATTTTTAGCTTTGAAAAGATAATCTGCATTACCTCCAAGATTAAACCAGCTATATTTTGAAAGTCCCACTTTCTCACTAAAATTATTACCAAATTTTTTTTTAAGATTAATTTCTATTGACATAAAAAATTTTTTAGATTTAACATCCACTTTGATATGAGGCCTGCTCCCATCCCTATTATTATTTCATCGCTAATTAGGTTTTTTTTAAAATATTTATAAAGCTCTCGTTCATTTCTAACAATTATTGTATCCGTTCTAGAGTTTTTAGCTATAGAATTTGCAAATTTTATCAAATTAAAATTAGCATCTTTTTTTTCACCAGCTGCATACAGAGGGCAGACAACAACTTGATTTGAGTTTAAAAAACACTTTGAAAATTCCTTATATAGAGTTTTTACTCTAGAATATCTATGAGGTTCAAATACGCTTATTATTTTTCTATTAGGATTTACTTTTTTAACACCATCTAATATTGAGCTTATTTCAGTTGGGTGATGCGCATAATCATCATAAAAGTCATTTTTATTCTTGGAAAAAACCTTGGTCATTCTTCTTTGAACTCCTGAAAAGCTCTTGAGTGAATTTTTTATTAATTTAAAATTGGCACCTAAGTCTAGACATACAATAAAAGCAGCAGCAGCATTTAGAACGTTATGCTTACCTAATAATTTTACTGTAATATCCTTAATAGTTTTGTATTTCTTTTCATTATCTTTAAAAATCAAATCAAAACTTGTGCTATCAAACTTATATCTTATTCTCTTAATTTGATATTTAGCTTTTTTATTTTCACCGTAGGTAGTAATATTTTTATTCTTAATTTTACCTAATATTTTTTTAATATTCATGCTGTCTAAACAAATAATTGCTTTTCCAGTCGGAGGAGTTTTGTTAATAAAGTCAATAAAAGACTTTTCCAAATTTCGATAATTTTTATAATAATCTAAATGTTCATAATCAATATTTGTAACTATTGAATAATTTATAGGTAGTTTTAAAAAACTTCCATCTGACTCATCTGCTTCAAGAATTGCCCAATCACCTTTTCCTAATTTAGCATTGCTTTTAAAAGAATTGATTACTCCACCGTTAATAATAGTTGGGTCCAATCTTTGATCTGAAAGGATTTTTGCTACTAAAGAAGTTGTAGTAGTTTTTCCATGTGAACCTGTAATAATTATATTTTTTTTTAATGAAACGGCATCCGCTAATACTTCTGCCCTAGTAAATATTGGTATCTTATTTTTTTTTGCATATTTAAGTTCGACGTTGTTATTCTTTATCGCTGATGATTTTACTAAAAAACTTGCTTTTTTAATATTTTTTGATGAATGTCCAATAAATATTTTAATTCCTGCTTTGGAGCAACTTATTGTATTTTTGTTTTTAGTTTGATCACTTCCTTGTATCTTAAAGCCCATATTCCTCATTATTTGAGCGAGTCCACTCATTCCAATACCGCCTATTCCAACAAAGTGTATGATGTCCTTTAAACCAAAATTAATTTTTTTCATTTAAATTTTCTCTATTAGATTAATAAGATTTCTAAAAATATTTTTGTCAGAATATTGTCTTTGTTTTGATAAAATTTTCTCTATAATGGATTTATTTTTACATAAAGATTGAATCAAATCATACAAATCTTTTTCTATATTCTCTTCTTTTAATAAAAATCCATAACCCTTTTTTAAGTAAAACTCAGCGTTTTTAAACTGATGATTTTCAGCTGAAGATGGTAAAGGAATTGAGATAAAAGGCATTTTTACATTTATTAATTCCCCTAGAACTGATGCCCCTGATCTAGTAATTACTAGATTTACTTTTGAATAATAATTATTAATGTTTTCTGCAAAATTAAATATTTCATAATCTATTTTTTCTTTCTCGTAAAATTGAGAAAGTTGAGAGTTCTGTTCTTTTAAACATTGTTGGTAAATTTTAATTGATATCCCAGAATCTTTTAATTTTTTAAAAACTTGGGGCAATAAATTGGCAAAAGCTTTTGCTGCTTGACTCCCTCCTAAAATTAATATTCTCAAATTTTCAAATTTTTCATTATCTTGATTAGAGGTATTAAAATTTAGTATTTCTTCTCTCACAAGATTACCTATAGTTACAATTTTATTTTTGTATTTTTGAGAAATTCCTTCTATTTCACTATAGGCTACAAATATTTTTTTGGCGAAAGGTAATAAATATTTATTAGCTTTTCCAATAATTAAATTATTCTCATAAATAATAAACTTAATTCTTAAAATTGATGCAGCAATACAAATTGGAAAAGATGTATAGCCGCCCATTCCAAATATAATTTTTGGCCTATTGGATATTAGAAAGAATAATGACAATACAGTTGATAGTAATATGATAATTAGTGATTTTAAAAATTTGAAAATATTCTTTTTAATTAAAGGTGAAGATGGGATTTTGACTATATTGAGATGTTTATAATTTTTTATATAATTAAAACCTCTTTTATCTGTAGTTAATATTATATCGTTATCCTTAGCTAAAACTTGTGCTAAACTATATGCAGGAAAAATATGACCACCAGTGCCGCCTGTTGCTATTAATATTTTCCTCTTAATCATATAAATAAGCCTTATTTTTTGTGTAATTCAAAACTAAACCTGCCAAAATAGCACTACCAATTAATGAAGATCCGCCGTAACTTAAAAAGGGTAAAGTCATCCCTGTAGTTGGTATTAAACTTGTATTAACCCCTGCATGAATAAATGTTTGAAATATCAACAATGTTGCTAAACCGCTCAAAGATATTTTTAAAAATTCACTTTCTTGATTGAAACAGCTCTTAATAATTCTAAAAGAAATGTATAAAAAAATGACTAGTATTAATATCGAAGCTAAAGAGCCATATTCCTCTGAAATAACAGCAATAACATAATCAGTATGTGCTTCTGGAACACTCTCTTTTAATATGCCTTCGCCCATCCCTTGTCCGGTTAAACCTCCTAATTTAATAGCATCTAAAGCAGACGAGGACTGGAATTTGTCTCCCTGACTAGGGTCAAAAAATGAGATTAATCGATTAATTATGTATCCGAATTTTTCAGGTAAAAGAAATAATAATGAACTCAAAAAAACTAAAAAAAAAGTAAAAAAAGCTAAAATATAAAATATGCTTACGCCTGAAACAAAGACTGTTGCAACCCAGCTACAAATTAACAAAATAGATTGTCCTAAATCTGGTTGATCTATTAATAACACTATTACTGAGCCTAGAAGAATGAAACTTAAAATATATTTTAATTGAGAATTTTTAAATTTTTCTAAAGTTAAAATTTTTACTGTCATTAAAATAAATAGTGGTTTTAAAATTTCAATTGGTTGTAACCTGAAAAAATATAAATCTAACCATCTTTTAGCACCTTTGACCTCAACTCCAAATATCGGGACTAGAGCTAAAAAAATAAAAGACAATACAAACAAAGGTATAACAAGCTTTATCAGAAACTCAGTTTTAATTATTGAAATTATGATCATAATAGTTACTGCTAAAAAGGCAAAAATAAGATGTTTGATGAAAAAAAAATAAAAATCTTTATTTAATCTTTCTGCAGCAAGAGAAGATGTAGAAGAGAATGAAAAAAAAACCCCTAAAAAAAATAGCAAAAAAAAGCAAAATAAAATCTTTTTGTCTATACTTCTCCAATAATCAATTAAATAGAATTTAAATGTGTTTTCTGACATATAACTTACATAATCTCTTAAATTCTTCGCCCCTCTTTTCAAAATTATTAAATTGATCAAATGATGCGGCTGCTGGACTTAATAAGATAGATTTATTTGATTTTTTTTGTGAATTAATATCTTTGAGTATCTTAATTACTGTATTCTTTAAATTTTTCGTAATCTCAAAAATAACTTTTCCTTTAATCTGGTTTTTAAAAAAGTTTATATTTTTGCCAATTATGTAACACTTTATAATATTTTTTCTGTATACAGATAATTTAATTTTATCTCCTTTTTTTGGTAATCCTCCTAAAACCCAATATATATTTTTTAGACTAGATAATGCAGATTTAGTAGCATCAAATGATGTGGCTTTAGAATCATTTATAAATGTAATATTTTTTTTCTTTAGAAAAATCTCAAATCTATGTGGCAAACCTTTAAAAGTATTCATTGCTTTTATAAATGATGAGTCGCTAATTCTTAAAAATCCAGCAAAAGAATATACATAACTCATATTTTCATCATTTATATTAGAGTTTAAATAATCATTTTCAATTTTTTGTTTAATTTTTTTATATTGATTTATTTTAGGAGAAACAAATTTACCCAAAAAATTTTTTTTCTTGAAAATTGGTTTAAATTTTTTACTTGAAAAGGCATAGTTAGTTCTATTTTGAAGCTTAAAAATTTTAAATTTAGAGTTTAAGTAATTATTCTTATTTCCATGCCAATCTAAGTGGTCATTTGTGATATTTAATAAAAATGCAAAATCTGGCTTAATAAATTGTGAATGTGAAAGTTGGAAAGATGAGATCTCTATAATAATATATTTACTTTTAACGTTCATTAAATCTAAAATCGGAATTCCTATATTTCCACCCAAAGAAAAATTTACTTTATTTTTTTTAAGAAGATGTGCCATAAGTTTGCAAGTAGTGGATTTTCCGTTAGTACCGGTTACAACAATGCTTTTGAAATTATTTTTAGATAAATAAAATAAATCAATATCTGTTATAATCTTTTTTTTAAACTTTTTAAGATTTTTATTTTTAATCAAACTTATGCCTGGTGTTAAAACTATATAATCAACTTGTTTTAAAGTTCTTTCTAAATTTGTAGTTCTGTATTTTTTTAACAAGTATTTTTGGTTATCATCCCAAACCTTAAAATTTTTAAATTTATTTTTTTTAAAAAATTTTACGACTGAAAGGCCTGATAATCCCAAGCCATATATAAGAAATGATAGCTCTTTTAATCTTGGTAGCTGCTGGATCATGCTTTACCTTAACTTTAATGTTGCTAAACCTACTAATGCTAAAATAATAGCAATTATCCAAAAACGAATAACAATTGTTGACTCCGCCCACCCTTTTTTTTCAAAATGGTGATGTATTGGTGCCATTTTAAAAAATCTTTTTCCAGTAATTTTAAAAGAAACAACTTGAATTATTACTGAAACTGTTTCTAAAACAAATAATCCACCAATAATTGCCAGAACAATCTCATGTTTTACAATAATAGCTATAGCTGCTAATGAACCACCCAATGAGAGTGATCCTGTATCTCCCATAAAAATTTTTGCTGGTGGGGCATTAAACCATAAAAAACCCAAACACGATCCAACGATAGATCCACAAAAAATAGACAATTCTCCTACATCTGGAATGTACTGAATCTGTAAGTATTCTGAAAAAATTGTATTTCCCACAACGTATGAGATCAGAGTAAATGAAAGAGCGACCAGCATAACTGGAACAGTTGCTAAGCCATCAAGGCCATCAGTTAAATTAACTGCATTTGAAGATCCAATTATTACAAACAAAGCAAAAGGTATGAAAAATAAACCCATATGCCATATTAAATTTTTAAAAAAAGGAAAGTAGAGATTATATAAATATTCATGTTCTGAGTAATTCATTAAAATAAACAATGTAATAACTCCAATTATTACCTGACCAAGAAATTTATACCTTGACTTAAGTCCACTTGAATTTTTTAACTTAATTTTTAAAACATCATCTAATAAACCTAATGCTCCTAAGGACAGAGAAACAAAAATTAGTGTCCAAACATAAATGTTGCTTAAATCTGCCCATAAAAGAGTACCTGAAATTATACCAATAATAATTATTACTCCTCCCATTGTGGGGGTGCCAGATTTTTTAATTATATGGTCTATTGGTCCATCTTGTCTTATCGGTCCTGCTATCATTTTTTCTGAAAAAATTTTTATTAAAGGACCACCAATAATAAAAACTACGATAAGTGAGGTCACCAAAGCTAAACCAGTCCTAAAAGTGAGATATTTAAAAACGTTTAAAAATGAATATTGATCTATAAGGGAAGTTAAAAAATTAAATAACATTTATACTCCTCGAATTAATTTTTTACTAAAACTATTCAGACCTGTTGCATTAGATCCTTTTATCATTAAAAAATCATTATTAGATATCATTTCACTCAAACATAAATCTACATCGTCATCATTTTGCAGAATATTTCCTCTTTTTTCTTTGATTAGATGTTTATATGTGAAAATCGTTTTTTTTCCTTTAATGAATATTTTATCAATATCAGAATTGTTAATAACTTTTGATAATTCCTCGTGATATTTTTTTGATTTAGATCCTAATTCAAGCATATCACCTAATATTAAATATTTTTTATAATTTCCCTTATTTATCGAGTCTAATTTTTTTATGGCAGTCTTAACCGATGAGGGATTTGCATTATAACTTTCATCGATGAAATTAATTTTTTTATTATACCTACTGATAAAATATTTTTTTCCTCGTCCTTCAGAAGGGCTAAGATGTTTTAATTTAAGTTTTATTTTACTTATGTCTAAATTTAATTCTTTTAAAACTGTAATAGATGCAAGAACGTTATAAATATTTAAATCATTTATTTCAAAATCTATTTTTACGTTGTTGATATTAATAATAATTTTTGAAAAATCATTTTTTTTAATTATTTTTTCAACTCGAATATCTGAGTCTTTGTGTCTTCCAAAAGTAGAAACTTTTAATTTTTTTATTCTAGCTTTATTAAATAAATAATTATAGAATTTATCATCTCTATTCAAAATAATGACTCCACCTTTCTCAATATTTTCCATAATTTCAGACTTAGCTTCAGCTATACCTTTTTCGTTTTTAAAATTTTCTATGTGTGCTTCACCTATATTTGTAATTACCCCTAAATGAGGTTTAATTAATTTACTAAGATTTTTAATTTCACCAGCATGACTCATTCCTACTTCAAAAATACCATAATTATCATTAACACCTAAATTCGAAAGACTTATAGGAACTCCTAGATGATTATTAAATGATTTTGGCGAAGAATATGTTTTTCCATAATTCACCAAAAGTTCTTTAAGTAAATTTTTTAATGATGTTTTTCCCGTACTTCCAGTAATTGCAATAACTTTAGCTTTACAGTAATTTCTTTTAACTTGAGCAAATTTTTTTAAAAATAAAACCGGATTATTTGTCTTTTGCACTTTTTTATTGTCACTTCTAGTAGAAGAAATAATAAATTTTGCCCCTTTCTTTAAAGCATTTCCAATAAATTTATTTCCGTCATATTTTTTTCCCTTTAAGGCTATAAACAAATTGTCCTTTTTTACTGTTCGAGAATCAATTGAAATACCATCAAAATTTATTTTATTTTTTTTAGGGAGTAATCTTTTTAATACAAGATTATTAAAGTAGTAACTTAATTCTTTTTGGTTAAAGTTTTTTCTTTTAACTTTTTTTACTATTTTTTTATCTGAAAAGTTCTTAATTTTATTTTTATAAATTTGTTGTTCCTCATGACCTTTTCCTGCAATTAAAATTATCTCTTTAGGCTCCGCGTTTTTGATAGCTGTTTTTATTGCTAATGCTCTGTTTCCAATATTAAATATTTTTTTCTTAAAAATATATTTCGCTAATTCATTTCTTATTTTTTTTGGGTTTTCTTGCCTCGGATTATCATCTGTTATGTAAATTTTATTACAAATTTTATTCGCTATTTTTGCCATCAATGGCCTCTTTTTTTTATCTCTATTGCCTCCACAACCAAAAACTAAAGTAATATTTTCTCTATAATTGTTTTTTAAATAATTTAATGTTTTTAATAAAGCATCAGGCGTATGAGCATAATCAACAAAAACTTTAATATCTCCTGAATAATTTTTCACCATTTCAAGTCTGCCACTGATGTCCTTAAGTTTTTTTATTGATTTATAAACATGCTTATCTTTTAAACCACATAGTTTTACAGCCTTAATTGCCATTGCGATATTTTTTTTTTTGAAGTCGCTTATTTGTTCTAAGGTATGGTTTTTTAATTTATTAAGTTCTGTTTTAATTTCTAATATTTTTATATTTTTTTTTTTTAGCTATTTTTTTTAATTGGTTAAACGGTTTTATTTCATCATCTGATATTATTTTTGATTTATTATTTAAATTTTCGTTAAATAATATTAATTTTGAATTTAAGTATGCTTTCATACTTTTGTGATAATCTAAATGATCTTGGCTAAAATTTGTAAAAATTCCTGCCTTAAAGTTTATATTGTGCAACCTGTTCTGCTCAAGCCCGTGACTTGAAGCTTCAATAATCACGTTATCTATCCCCTTTTTTTTTAAATCATTTAAATATTTGTGAATCAAAATAGTACTTGGAGTTGTTAAGTCGGTTTTTAAAATATTATTATTATATTTAACACCTAATGTACCAATTGATGAAGCTGGTATTTTGTTTATTGTTAATAGTTGATAAAATATGTCGGCTACAGATGTTTTTCCATTAGTTCCTGTAACTGCGAAAATATTTTTTGGTTTGTACTTAAAAAATTTAGATGATACTTGGCTTAAGAAATTTCTTACATTATTTTTTTTAATTACTAAAATATCTTTGTGTTTAAAATTATATTTTTTAGAGCAAACGATGACTGATGCACCTTTTTTTATTGCTTCATTAATAAATACCTCACCGTTGTTTTCATTTCCTTTAATTGCAAAAAAAATATAATTTTTTTTTATTTTAGAACTGTCAAAGGAAATCCCTGAAAAAAAAATTTTTTTATAGGTAGCTTGAATTTTTTGAAAATAATCGCCCAGGAACATAATTAATTAATTTCTAGATATTTTGTGGCTAAAATAGGCCC
>MDTG01378457.1_pt1 | contig 18618 bp, 23 predicted proteins | sample 811421 | NCBI WGS metagenome assembly MDTG01 (sample SAMN05326645, study PRJNA326480) | marine metagenome | isolation source: seawater | place: Pacific Ocean: South East | collected 2011
ATTCATATACCTAAAAAAATTAATTGATAATTTTTCAATAGGAGAATTAAAGATCATAAATATATATTGTGGATCAGATTTGAATAAATGGAGAATTAATCAAAATTTAAATAACTCAATATCTCTAAAAAAAGATTTGGGGGGAGGAGTTTTGAGAGAACTTAGTCACGAAATAGATTATTTATTATGGATATTTGGAGATTTTGAAGTTTCTATTTCAAAATTAATAAATTCTGGGAGATTCAAAAATAGTGACGTTTTTGATAAAGCAGATATATTATTCAAAAAAAAATCTAGTGATTTACTATCTTTAATGCATTTAAATTTTAATCAAAAGAAAACAGAAAGATATTGCATAGTCATTGGCAATAACGGAACTATCAAAGCTAATATTTTGAAAAGAGAAATTATCTTGGAAAAAAAAGGAAAGAAAATAAAAAAAAGATTTTGCAATATTAATGAAGTTTATAAAAAGCAAATGATTAGTTTTATCAAACCATCCATAAATAAAAATGAATATGAAGAATTAAGTTCATCTATAGACGTTATAAAGTATATAAATAAAATCGAGAAAAAGAATAATTTGAGTACTAACTTTTAATGAATAAAAATATTTGTTTAATTTTTGCTAGAGGCGGGTCCAAAGGCTTAAAAAATAAAAATATTAAAAATTTTAATAAAAAACCTCTTATTTATTATACTATTAAATTTGCATTAAATTCAAAATTAATACATGAAATTTATGTCTCAACAGACTCAAAAAAAATCCAAAATTATTGTAAAAAATTGAATGTCAAAATAATAGATCGACCAGCATACTTAGCAAAAGACACCTCAAAAGAAATATTATCTTGGAAACATGCTATAAATATTTTAAATAAAAAAAAAATTGATATAAAAAATATAATAATTCTTCCAGTCACATCCCCTTTAAGAAATGATGAAGATATTAAAAAAGCATTAAAGCTTGCTAATTCATGTGACATTGTTTTATCAGCAACAAACTCTTCAAGAAGTCCCTATTTCAATATGCTTAAAAAAACGTTAAATGGTTATAAACTATTTATTCACAATAATAAGTTTTTTAGAAGACAAGACGTTCCTCAAACTTATGATGTATCGACTAATTTTTATGTTACAAATTCTAATTTTATTAATAAAACAAAACATATTTATGATGGAAAAATTAAAATTGTTGAAATACCTAAGGAAAGATCAATTGATATAGATGATAAGTATGATTTTGAATTAGCAGAATTTTTTTATAAAAAAAATAAAAAAAAATTTAATTTTTGATAATTGTAGTAGTATTACTTATAAATTATGGTTATGGCTCAAAAAAAATACCTTATTATCGGCAGCAATGGCAGAATTGGTAAAGCCCTATTAAAAGATCTTACTAAAAATGATAAATTGGAAATTGTAACTGTAGATAAATCTAACCTTAAAAAATTATCCTCTAAACATACTCACTATAAAATCGATATATCTAAAGAAAATAATTTAAAAAAATTATTTTTGAAATTACATAAATCAAAAGATAAAATTAATCAAGTTATTAACTTAAGTTATCCAAAAAATAAAAATTATGGAAAAGATTTTTTGCACTTAAATGAAAAAGATTTAAAAGAAAATTTATTTTTATTGTTAGGCACAAATATAATGATTGCAAAATATTCAATTAATTTTTTTTTAAAAAATAAAATAAAAGGCAATATATTGTTCACCTCATCAATTTTAGGTGTTAGAGCACCTAAATTTAATCATTATGATGGTCTGAAGATGATCTCACCTATTGAATACTCTGCTTCTAAATCAGCGATAATAATGGTAACTGAATATTTAGCTAAAAAATATCGAAAAAAAAATATCAGAATAAATTGTATATCACCTGGTGGAATTAAAGATAAACAAAATATTTTATTTCAAAAAAGATATAGAGTTGACTGTGGGGTAAAAGGATTACTTGATCCAAAAGATATAATTACAACAATTAACTTTTTGATGGATGATAGGTCTAAAAATATAAATGGACAAAATATTATTATAGATGATGGATGGAGTTTATAAAGTTTCTAAAAAGTATTTATCAAGGTTTTGAATACCAGATATTAATTCTATATCGCTAAGATCATTATTTTTAATTATACTTAAAGGGTCATAGTATATTGTTTTAGCATTTATATTTTTTGCAAAATATGCAGGAGAAGTAAATGGAAAACATATAACAATACTATTTGTAGATATAATTTGCTCTGGAGAAAAAGATTCATCATATAATATAAAATTATCATAAGAAATTAAGGTTTCTATTAAGTTCATATATTTCTTATCTGCTAAGTTGTTTTGTCTTTTTATTTTTAAAGCAAATTTAAAATTATATTTTTTTGATAATTCAAGTATATCGTTTAAAAATAAATTTGAAGTTTTCCAAAAAAGTTCGTATTCATAAGGTTTTCCATAAGTTGCATAGTTTACTAGGGAGTGAGGAACAATATCAAATGCCAAAACTCTGGGGATATTGTCAATCTTTTTGTTATTTGTAAAATAAGATACTGGAGGCTTCAAAATAAAATTATTTTTATCATTAGAGGGAATTATTTTCTTTAGATATTTTTCATGGGATATACTCCAAACATAAAAGTTATTCCAAGTGTATAATGATAAAGGAGTAATATATCTAAAATCATAATTTTTATATTTGGTAAATTCATTATTTAAAGAATAAAAATAAAGATAAATCATGGATCCTTTATTTTCAGCAATAAATGTCCAAAGTGGTCTATAAAAATTATCATGAGAAAAAAAATAACTATCGTAAAAACTTTTATTTTTTTGGTTATTAAGTAGAAAACAAATAGAAATTTCCCTAAAGAAAAAAAATAATGAAAAGTTTTTTTTAAATAAACTGATTTTTATAAAATTTGCAAAAAGAGAAAAAAGTGTAATTAAATTTTTGTTTGAATATTCTAATTTAAATATTGATTTAGAGTATTTTAATTTATCACTTTTAAAGTTTTTAATTGAATGAATAAATGTGTTTTTCTCATTCAAAAAGTTAGTAAAGGCATAATTTACTAATCCAAAATTATTAAAGTTATTAGTTACTAGATTTTTGTTTTTAAGTTTAAAAAAGTATGCCCCATCATCAATATACTCAAAGTTTTTTGAATGTAGGTATAAGTTTACTATATTGATTAATGATTTTAATATCTCATAAAAGGATAAAATAAAATAAGCAAATCCAGATAAAAAAAAATTAACCTTAATATATTTATTCAAAATTTGTAATTGTTTCCTTGGTAGAGGATAAATTAATGATAAGTTGAGTGATTTAAAAATAAGAATAAATTTGTTTACTCTAAAGTTAAGTAGCTTAGTAAAATAGTATTGTCTGATAGAATTTTGAAAATCATTATAAGATATATTTAAATCATTAATTTTAAATTTTTTATATTCATCTATACTTATAAAATCTACCATCATTAATTCATTATTGATTTTAGTAAGCAAATTTAAGTTTTCTTTTTTAATTTTTTTATAAGATAATAAAATTAACTTTTTATAATTAATAAATTTAAAAAAGCTCTTTACTGGATTATTTTTAATCATTACTGATTAAAAAAACTATTTGCTTGGTCGTAATTTTCCCTTGTGCCAATATCTATGAAATATTTGGAATTTAATTGATATTTCGCAACTTTGTATCTCTTAGCAATCAATTCTTTAATAAATATATTCATATCTATTTTTTTAATAAATTTTAATTCTTTTAAACATTTTGGAGAAAAAACATACATGCCAACTACTATTTCAAAAATATTTATAGGTTTTTCTATTATATCATCTATATACCTTTTTTTTTCACTAATAACCCCATAAGGATTTTTGATAATTTTTTTTAAAGAAACTATTGTTACATCTTGTTTATTACTATTATGGTGCTTGACAATATCATCTACGTCAAAATCAAAAATAATGTCAGAATTGATTACAATTAAAGGGTTTTCAATTTTATTTTTTAAAAAAAATATTGATCCGGCAGTGCCTAAAGGTTTAGTTTCTTGTAAAAAATTAAATTTATAATTTTTATTATAATTCAAATTCAAAATATAATTTTTAATTAGATTGCCTTTATAATTTATTGAAATATAAAAATTAACATAATCCTGATTGATGAATTTATCAATAATATGTTGAATTAATGCTTTACCCGATATTGTAATTAAAGGTTTAGGTTTATACTTAGTAATAGGCTTTAATCTGTCACCTTTGCCACCAGCAAAAATAAGTATGGGCAAATTTTTGTAATATTGATTTTCGTAAGATACCTTAAATATTTCAACAATGATATTCTGCTTTGATACCAAAGGTATGTATTCTAATTTCTTTTTTAATATATTTTTTGGAATCTTATTTATATTAATTATTGAATTAGGCTTTTTAAATTTAATTACATTTAACTTAGTATCTGTACTAATATTATTATAATACATTCTTCTTAAATCTCCGTCAGTTATGGATCCAATTAGCACATTTTTTTTATCTTTAATGAATAAAATTTTATCTGAATTATTGTTTATTAGTGAAAGTGTTTTTTTTAATGTAATATTATCAGATATAATCAAATTTTTTTTTATTTTAGGATTAATTTTTATTAACTTGTAGTTCATCAGAATTAACTTACATTATAGTTTTTTATACAATATCATTAAATAATGCACGTTAAAATAATTGCAGAATGTGGGGTAAATCATAATGGCTCACTATCTCTTGCAAAAAAAATGATTGATAAAGCATCTAGTATTGGTGCTGATTATGTCAAATTTCAATCATTCAATGCCTCAGAATTAGCAAATGAAAATTTGAAAAAAGCAACTTACCAGAAAATAAATTCAAAAAGCAGTGAGTCACAATTTAAAATGTTGAAAAAGCTTGAAATATCTGAAGATTTTCATAAAAAAATTATTAAATACTCATCTCAAAAAAAAATAAAATTTTTATCCTCTCCTTTTGATATCACTAGTCTGAATATGCTATTAAGATTAGGTATAAAGATTATTAAGATCCCATCGGGAGAAATTAATAACTACCCTCTTTTGCTTGAAATTTCCAAAAAAAGTAAAGAAGTAATTTTATCTACAGGTATGGCGAATAATAGAGAAATATCAAACGCACTTAAAATATTATTAAGTCATAATTTAAAGAGAGGTCAAATAACAATTCTACAGTGTACCTCTGACTATCCGACTAATTATAAAGATGTAAATTTAAGAGTAATGAATGAATTCAAAAAAAAATACAGAACAAATATAGGATTATCTGATCATACTATTGGAACAGAGGTAGCCATAGCTGCAACAGCTTTAGGGGCATCTATGATTGAGAAACATTTTACTTTGAATAAAAATATGTCTGGACCTGATCATTTCATAAGCTCTGATCCGGTAGAATTTAAAAAAATGGTTTTTGGTATTAGAAACATTGAATTAGCTCTTGGTTCTAATACTAAAACGATTTCGAAAAGTGAACTAAAGACAAAAAAAGTAGTCAGAAAATTTATTATAGCAAAAAAAGATATTTTAAAAGGAGAGATTTTTTCTTTATATAATTTAACATCCCAAAGAACTGGTAGTGGAATTGAAGCTAATTATTTTAAAAAACTTTTGAAAAAAAAATCGAAAATCAATTACAAAAAAGGCCAAAAAATCTTAAAATGCGAAATATAACAACAGTAAGTGTAGGTAGATCAGACTACAATATAACAAAATCTCTATATGAGATTCTATCTAAAGATAAAAAAGTTGCTTTAAACTTGGTTGCAATAGGAGCACATTTTTCAAAAGATTACGGATATTCTTTTCAAAATATTAATAAAAGTTTATTTAAAAAAATAATTAAAATTAAGCTCAATTTAACTCAAAATAATGAAATTAATCAAAATAATTGTATTTCAACAATCATATATGAGGCTGGAAAATATTTTAAAAATAATAAGGTTGATTTGCTTTTAATACTAGGAGACAGATTTGAAATGCTGGCTGTAGTTATAGCTGCTATGAATTTCAGAATTCCTATTGCTCATATTCATGGAGGAGAATTATCACTTGGAGCAATTGATGATAGTATTAGACACAGTATTTCTAAATTATCTCATTTGCATTTTGTTACTCACGCAAAATATAAGAAACGTTTGATTCAACTTGGTGAGATGAGTAAAAATATTTTTATAACAGGATCGTTATCAAACGATAGGCTAGATAAAATCGATTATCTTTCAAAAAATGAATTAGAATTAAAGTATCAATTTAAATTTAGAAAAAGAAATATTTTGATAACATACCATTCAGAGACTCTAGATGGCTTATATTCTAATAAGCAAATTGTCGAACTATTACGGGCACTTAAATCTTTTGATGAGAATCATACTTTCTTATATACATCTCCTAATAACGACATAGGTAGTAAAAATATTATAAAAAAAATTAAAGAGTTGTGTAAAAATCAAAAAAATCATTATTTCATCAAAACAACAAAAAATGATGATTATTTTTCTTTGATGAAAAATTTTGATGTCGTTGTTGGAAATTCTTCTAGTGGAATAATAGAAGCACCATACTTCAAGAAACCAAACATTAACATTGGCAATAGACAAGAAGGTAGAGAAAAAGCTATCTCAAATATTGACTGTCATGCAAAGGAAAAAAATATAATTAGATCAATTAAAATGGGTTTGTCAGATAATTTTAAAAGTCAGTTAAGGTATATGAAAAATCCCTACTACAAAAAATATTCAAATAAAATTATTTCTCAGAAAATTGTAGGTTTAAGTCTTAATAAAATTATTAAAAAAAGATTTTTAGATATTATTTAAATATTATATTGGTCTAAATACAATTTATAATTTTCATTTTTTGATAACCAATCTATTGTTTGAATTAATCCTTTTTTTAGTCCTTGTTTGCCTGATACACTTGGGCTCCAGCCTAAGATTTTTTTTGATTTAAGATAGCTTGCTTTTAGTCTTTTGACTTCACTTTTTTTTGGCCTTATTCTTTTTTCACTACTACTTATTTCTATCTTAACAGACATAATTTTTGAAATAGTTTTGACTAATTCGTAAATAGAAATGTCGTAATTGTTAGAAAAATGAAAAGCTTCACCATAATTTCTTTGGTGATTAATTAATTTATAAAAACCATTAATGGTATCTCCTACGAAAGTAAAGTCTCTTCTAGTGTCCAGTGAGCCTAATTCTATTTTTTTTTTTACCATTCAAAATTTGAATAATTATTGATGGTATTATTGCTCTAGCTGATTGTCTTGGACCATAAACATTAAAGGGTCTTGCTATAAGCACAGGTAAACCAAATGAAGTAAAGTATGAAAAGGCTAATTGATCTGAGGCAATTTTTGATGCAGAATAAGGAGAATTTCCATTTAATTCAAATTTCTCAGTAATTGGGAATTTTTTTGCATTACCATAAACTTCACTTGTAGAAGTTTGTATAAACTTCTTAACATTATTTTGAAGTGATGCCTCTAATAAGTTATATGTACCAATAATATTTGTATTCAAATAACTTTTTGGTGATTTGTAAGAATAAGGTATTCCAATTAAAGCTGAAAGATTAATCACAACATCAATATTTTTAGTTATGTCTTTGGTAAATTTATCATCGGTTATATCTCCTTGAATTATTTCAATTTTGTTCTTTTGTTTAAAAGTAATTTTATCTAACCAACCATTGGAGCCCATAAAATTATAATATGATATAGCTCTTATGTTAAAATTTTTTTTGATAAGTAATTCAGTTAAATGTGAACCAATAAAACCCTCTGATCCAGTAATTAAAATTTTTTTAGACAATTTTTAGAATATACACTTTTTTTTGAGAATAGTTACCATTATATACAATTTGGTAATATATCTATCTCGTCTTCAATATTAAGTTTTTTTAAATTTAGCTCTTTTTTTATTTTTGAATTTGACATTGTCATATCCTTAGGTCTAAATAAATTTTGGTCAAAATAATCTACTTCATTTATTAAAGAGGTGTTTAAATTATATTTTTTTGCAACAAGATAACCAAAATCTGATTTAGAAATTTTTTTATCTGAGCAAATATTATAAATTCCATTACATTCATTATTTAAAAGTCTGATAATTATATTTGTTAGTGTCGCAACATTAATAGGGTTGAAATAAATATTACGCCATAGATCAATTTTTTTACCTCTGTTTAAATTTTTATAAATAAATTCTAAGAAAGAATTATCATTTTTACTAAGTCCAAAAAAATTAGTTCTTAAAATTAAAAAATTATTAAGGTTTTTTAAAATATATTTTTCTGAGTATATTTTAGATTTTGCGTATATATTATTTTCATGAATATCATCATTTTCCATGTTATATGAAGTATTGCCATCATAAACTTGATCTGATGAAATAAAAATAACTTTGATATTCAACCTTTTTGATAGATCTACTAATTTTTTAGTAAGAATATAATTTGACTCCATACATTTTTTCATATCCATTTCACATTCTTCAAGATTTGTTATTGCTGCAAAATGTAATATAAATTTTATTTTTTTTCTCTAAAAAAAAATCAAATAAATTATTAATATCTTTTATTTGAACAAACCTTTCTCTACTAATATTTGAAATTATATTATTGTTAACTAAGTAATACTGGTTAAGATTATCTTGATTTTTTATCCAATTATATCCTAAAAAACCAGAGCCACCTGTTATGAATGTAGATTTATCCATTTGATTATTTCATTAATATTTAACCAATTATTATTTACAGATGATATATACTCAAACCTATCTTTTACCTTTTTACCTTTTTTAATTCTTTTTTTATCTTTATTCCAACCAAATAAACTTGGAAGAATCTTGTAATAATCAGGATACTCATATGTATAGTGGGATTCATCTGAACTTATCATCTGTTCATGAATTTTTTCCCCAGGTCTAATGCCTATAATTTTAAATTTTGAATTTGGTCTGATGGCTTTTGCTATATCTGTGATTTTAACAGATGGTAATTTTTTTACATATATTTCTCCGCCCACCATATCCTTGAATGCATGAGTTACTTGCAATATTGCGTCTTTAAAAGTAATTAAAAACCTTGTCATATGAGTATCAGTAATCGGAATTGGTTGATTTTTGGGAATTGATTTGAAAAATGGGACAACAGAACCTCTAGAATTGAGAACATTCCCATATCTAACCACTGAAAATTTATTTTTTAAAATTTCTGAATTTGCAGCTATAAATAATTTGTCAGATGCTAATTTTGAGGCTCCATACAAATTAATGGGGTTTGATGCTTTGTCAGTAGAAAGAGCTACTACTTTTTTTATTGAAGTATTTTGAACACATTCTATTAAATTAGCAGCACCCAATATATTAGTTTTAATACACTCTATGGGATTATATTCTGCAGTAGGAACTATTTTTGTAGCAGCGCAATGTAATACATGGTCAATATTATATAACGAATTTTCTAATCTATTTTTATCTCTAATATCACCAATAATAAATTCTAATCTTTTATCTCTAAACTTATTGCTCATCTCCCATTGTTTCATTTCATCTCTTGAGTAAATTACAACTTTCTTATAGAGATTATTCAATAAGCAATGTTCTACAAACTTCTTACCAAAAGAACCGGTTCCTCCTGTTATAATTATATTTTTAGACATAAAGTTTGAAACTAGCCTACCTTGTTCTTAATTTAAAGAAAGATTTTGATTTAAAAACCTTTAAATTTTTATTTTCGATAAAATATTTCATATCATCCTGTATACTGAAGTTTCTACCAGAAACAACATTTATTGGTTTTTTTAAAACCCAATTAATAAATTTAAAAATTAATTCAGCTTTAACTATATTATCGGCTCTTTTTAAATTTATGATAGTTTTATCATAATTTTTTCCACTTTGAATTTTATTTTGTAAAGTGCTGTTATGTAGTTTGGATTTATACCAACCTGGCCCTAATGAAACAATTTTTAATTGTTTAATTTCAGAGTTGATTAGTTCAGTAAATTTAATTAAAGAGACTTTTGATAAGGAATAAGACATTATGTTGTCAGCTGTTCCATTTGTTCCACTGCCAGCAAAAGTAATAATTGTTTTATTCTTATTATTTTCTAAATTAAGTAAAATATGAATGAATTCTATTTGCTTTAAAAAATTTGTATCTAAGGATTTTTTAATTTTGGAAAATTTAATATCTAAGTATTTTCCTATAGGCATCAAATCACCCACAGATATTATTAGAAGACTCCATTTCAATAAATTTTTTTTATTTTTATTGATAACTTTCTTTAAGTCATCTTTTTGTAAGTCTAATTTTATATATTTTTTTTTTTGGAATAAGTTTCTTTGGAATTACTCTTTGAAATAACACAAATTCATTTTTTTTATCATTTTCATATTTAGCAATGAGGTCTTTGGCTATTTCACTGTTTGAACCTAATAAGATTATTTTCATTTAATATTGTGGAAATGTAATTATAAATATAATAATATTAAATTATGAGTGAATTTCTAGATTTTAGTTCTAAAGGGTATCTTAAAAAAGAATCTTTTATTGTAAATGAATTGATTATTAACGATGTCATTTCCGAATGGGAAGATTTACAGTCAGATCCCTCAGAAGATCTCCGTGATCAAAAGTTTATAAATCAGCCAGTTGTTTCAGTATATATTCATAAACAAGGTGGTAAAAAAAAAATACTTCCCTTAAATAAGTTACCTTCAATAATTGATATATTAAACTCTTCTAACGTTAAAAATCTCTTCAACTCATTAAATGTGATTGATAAAAAAATTACCCTCTTAGAAACAATTATATTTAATAAACCACCAAAAGTTAGTGGTGATCTTCACTGGCATCAAGATACTTCATATTTCCCTTTAGTTCCAAAATTTGAAAATAATCAATGGTTTTTAACTTTGTGGTTAGCTTTAGATGATGTGACTAAAGAAAATGGTCCAATGCAATATCTAGAAGGTAGTCATAATTTAGGCGAACTAGCTTCTGTTGACTTAAATACTGGTGAAAAATATAGAGATGATGACGATAGACCACTTATAAGTAATTTGAATTTCGAAGATGACAAAATTTTTACTGGTATTGTTAACAAAGGAGATCTGCTTATTCATAATGGATTAACACTTCATAAGTCGCTGAGTAATACCTCTCTAGATAGAGACAGAAGAGCATTAGCTTTTAAATTTTTAATTGGAGATATTATTTTTAAAACAAGACAAGGGACCTCTAATTTTTTTCAAGCAGAGCGAAAATTTGAGGAAAATGAAGAATTTAAAAGTAATTGTTATCCAGCTTACGCAAAAGACAAATTTTTTTAAAAATTGTTTAATTTCAAAAATCAAAATGTCCTGATATTAGGTGGTTCTGGTTATCTCGGTTTTGAAATTTCTAAATCTTTTTTAAAATATGGTGCTAATTTAACTGTAGTTGGTAGAACAGCTTCTAGGCTCAATAAAATTATTAATTTTGCAAATAAACAAAAAATTAAAAACTTACAAACTTTTCAACTTGATATTTCCTCATTAAGCGATTTAGAATATTTAAAAAAATCATTATCTAAAAGAAAGATAAATTGTTTAATTAATTTAGCATTTACAGATAAAACAAGAGGGTATTTTCGCGATTTAAATTTTGAAAAAATGTTTGATCATATTAATGAACATTTTTCAAATTATGTTAATCCTACAAAAGTATTGATTAACAATCTTTCTCATAATAGTTCTATAATTTATTTTAACTCAATTTGGTCAGAGGTATCGCCAAATTTAGAAAACCACAAAATTTTAAACAACCTACCTAGTATTCCTCAATCTTACTCCAAAAGTGGTCTAAATGGTTTTATGAGACAATTAGCAATAGAATTGTCATCATATAAAATAAGAGTTAATTGTATCAGCCCTGGATATTTTCCAAGAAAAAAAGGTAAACCCTCTCCCAAATATATTAATCAGCTCTGCAAAAATATTCCCCTAGGAAGAATTGGGAAGCCAAAAGATTTAATTGGAATTACTCTTTTGTTAGCTAGTAATTACAGTAATTATATAACTGGTCAAAATATTATTGTTGATGGTGGGTATACTACTATTTGAATTTTATTAAGATATATTTTTAAATTTATTTATAATTGCAATATTATTATCCATAAAAAGAGAAATTTTTTGCTTTTGTTTCTTAAAATCATTTAAATTTTTAATGATTAAATCCTCTCTAAAAAAAATTAACTTATAACCATCTTTTGTAAACTTTTCAATTAAGTCCAGCCTTATCTTTTTTCCATAACATAATTGAATTAATGAATAAAAAATTATGCCATAAATTTTATTTTTATTTTGGGAAGAAATTTTTTGTAATCTTAAAAGATCATGTGATGTTTCTGGATTTTCATATACATCATAGGCAATTGAAGATTTTTGATTAGATAGATAAGATTTAAAAATTAAAATTTGATTTTTTTGAGAAATAACATTGATAATATTGATATCTCCGGCTCCTAAATATAATTTTTCTTCAATAAATTTATTCATCTATATGTTGCTAAGTTTGTGGTTGTAGAGTAGTTAATAGGCTCAAAGTAATCCAAGTAACTTTTTTTTCCATAAGGGGAAAAAGTATTTTTATACCTAATATTAAGAGACCAACGAGTATCATTTTCGACGTTTATTGGGATATAGTGGAAAGCACCGGTCCAAAAAATTATAAATTCACCAAATTGAATATCAAATATTGTACCATGTTTTTTTGCAAAACTATCTTGATTAAATTTTTTATCCTGAACTGAAATATCGATAAGATCTAATTTATTTTTTTTAAATAAATACATACTCATTGTATCGTAGCAATTGACTAAAGGTAACCATACAACAATTTCATGAAGTGAGTTTGGAGGTGCATCTTTGTGAAAGTTAGCTCTTAATGGATCATGAGGTCTTTGAATAACAAGATTTATATTTTTTTGAACTGATATATCCTTTCCAAATAAATCTATTAGTTGTTCTTTAAATATAGAAAAAAATCTTTTTTGAATATCTTTAATATTATTCAATTTTTTTATTACTTCTAATCTATATGAATTAAAATTATCAAAATCTAATTGATGAATATTCTCTAACTTTTTTATTTTGTTTAAATTTTTCTTGTCTAGAGATATTTTTTGGATATCTGATTTTATAGATTTTAATATTTTAAAATTTATATCATTTAGTTTAAATTTTTGAAATCCATCTCGTTCTAATTCATATTTGTTGGTCATTTCATTTTTAATATAGTTAATGATTAATCTTTGTCAAATTCCCAAATTTGAGGAATAGAATTAAGCATATGAATATATGGGCTAGTTATGTTGATAGGTTGATCGTTATTTTTAATTGGCAATAAATCTTTAGATTTCAATGTTTCATCTTTTTCATGAGTTAATTCAATTGCAAAAAAAATACTACTTGACGGTATTATTTTAAGCCTAGATTGCTGAAATAAAAATTGAGGTATCAATCTATCAATTTCAGCAAACTTTGATAAGTTGGAATACATATCTAAGTCTGATATTTCAAAGTTACAAAAGAATGGGTGAACTAAAGAGGCTACAATTGCAATTTTGTCTTCACCTACATGCCTCCATGATAGAGATTTATGGGAAATATTATTATCAAGTTGATCATTCATCATAGTATAAGTCTTGGATAAATTATCAAAGGCTATCTTAACTAGTTTTTTATGATTTATATCAATAACTCCATTCTTTTTGTATAAATTTAGAGAATTTTTTACCTTTGAATTATTTAGCACTCTTGCATGTGAGCACCCATAACAATAATTTTTACCATCTGATAAAAGAATTAAATTTTTTAAAGAATCTTCAGAATAAATCATATCTGCAGTTAAAGTCATACTCATAGAATTTTTTTCTAAACATTTTTTTATATGGTCAATATATATATCTATTTGTGTTTTATTATAATTTGACTTGTTTTTGTCTATTTCCAAATTATGAAAATTTACCTTGATAGAATTAGGAATAAGATTGAGAGATTCGTATTTTTTTCTTAGTTCTTCAACATCATCACAAAAATACAAATCTAGTTCACATTCGTAATTTTTAGATATCCATTGCAAATTATTTTCAGATAATAAAGATGGTAAAGAATATAAAAAAAAGTTATCTAAATATTCTTTTCCCCAAACCGGCCAAAAAAACAGATTTATCTTATTTTTTTTATGACTATAATTTTTTTTTTTTATAAAAATTAATCTCCAACTGATTCCAAAAATTATTCTACAAATTCTAGATTTAAAAGAATTAATTGGATTAAAAATAATATTTCTAGAAATTATTTCAGCAATTTTTTCAATTATGATATAAAATTTTTCTCTCATATAGCTCAGATATTAAATATTTTTTTAATTTAATTTAAATATAGAAATAACATTAATATTATATTATACAAACAAGCATATGAAATTTTTATATACTAATTTTCCAAAGCAATATGGGCTGATGTTGAACTTTTTTACATTTGTATCACAACCATTTAAAAAAGTTTTATTAAATTTGGGTTTGAATGTTTATTTTGGAGGAAAAGACCAAGATAAATGGGTAGCTAGTCAATTATTTAGTTTTAAAGAAAATGGTTATTTTATAGATTTGGCAGCTACAGACGGAATAACTGATAACAATACATATTTCTTAGAAAAAAAACTTCATTGGAATGGGATTTGCATAGAACCGAATAAAACTTATTTCAATAAATTAAAAAAAAATAGAAATGCTATTAAAATAAATGAAGTGGTTTCTTATGAAGATGGATTAAATGAAAATTTTTTTTTCAATAAAGGTATAGGTGGTATAATTGGTGAGTCATATGATAATAATTTAAAAAAACGAAAAGACTTGATTGAAAAAAATAGTGAACTTATAACAGAAGTTAAAACAAAAACATTAATTACAATATTAAAAGAAAATGACTCTCCCAAAATTATTGATTATTTAAGCCTAGACGTGGAGGGAGCAGAATATGATGTTTTTAAAAATTTTGATTTTAAAGAATATAAAATTTTGTCTCTTACCATAGAAAGGCCTACAAGAGAGTTAAACGAACTTTTATTTAAAAATAATTACGTTTTTGTTAAAAATTACAAAGTTGATACTTTTTACGTTCATAATGATTTTCAAAAAGAGATCAATTTAGAATTGAAGAAATTTGAACAAGTTCCTCCAAAACGATGGTAATTGAATTTATAAATTGTACTTATAACAACTTGGTAAAATTTTTTTAATTTTCCAAATATCCTCAATCATATCAATATCATTTTCGTCTTTTATTTTGAGAGACTCTAATGCAAAATGAATTATCTTTTTTTTATTTATAAATTGTTGAAAAATTTTCACTCTAAGATCATCGTCATAAGGCATTTGAAATAAACTATACGCTGCAATTCCATCAATATCATTTAGTTCGTTTAACAAAGCTTTAAGAATGAAATGTGAGTCTTTCATCGAATACTCAACAGCATGCAATAAAAAAGTAAGATTATTTTTTTTACAATAATCTCTTATCGTTAAGCTTTGAATGTTTTGTGGAATTCTTTCTCCAAAAAAATTCCTACTAAAAATATACCCTCTTATATTCATTTAATTAAAATATATGAATTCATAATCTCCTGTATATCCAAAAGTTTTAAAAATCCATTTCCATTCATCTGGATCAAAAAAGCTCTCACAGGTCCTTGCCCAGCACTGTAAATTAAATAACTCCTCATCATTTCTATAACTCTCTACCCATATATATTGGTTTTTTGATATTCTATTAATCTCATTAAAAATAAATTTCATATCATTTAATTTAAAATTATGAATAAGACCAAAAGCTGTATAAATATCAAAAAATTCTTTTTTAAATTTGGTTTTTTTTAAAAGATCATGAACAAAGAGAGTGTTTTTAACTTTTTTGTCTGATTTGCTTATCGCATATTTAGATATATCAAAGCCATAGAGTCTTGAATCTGGAAATCTTTTTTTTAAATCTTTTAGAAAAAAACCTTTTCCACAACCAGCATCCAATAGGGTGAAATTTTTTGGGAGGAATTGTAAATAATATTTTACAAAAATATCGATAATTTCATCCCATCTGCCTTCTATATAATGGTACCCTCCATAACCATATTTTCTTTCGCCATCAAAAAAATTTTTACTATATTTTTTTGCTTCAACCATGCACTTAGGTTTTTCATCAGTCATATAAATTGAATATTGCCTTTTTACTGAGTAATGAAGTTTGCTAATAATTTTTACTTCTTTTGATTTGGATATTTTTTTTTTACGAGTCAAAGTCTAAATATTTATATTCCATTCCAAATTTAGAAGCAGGTTTCAGTGTTACTGGTTCAAAAAATTCTCCAATTCGTTTATCGGCATAAGGAGTAAAAACTCCTTTGAAACGACAGTTAAATGACCACCTAGAGAACTCCTCATCATTTACAATATTCCCATGAGGAAGGTTTTGATTAAAGATTAAGGTTTGTCCGTATTTTATCTCTATCCACTTTAGTTGATTTTTTATTTCATTGTAAAGATTTTCACTATTTTTCTCATTCATATTTTTGTATAGATTAACAAAGCTATCGTACTCGTATGCAGGTAGTATAAACATGCACATAGTCTTTTTACAATCAACTAGTGGTAACCAACATACTGTTTCATATGGCGAGTCTCCAGACCATGTATCTGCATGAATAGAAAGAAGCGAACTAGAATCATTAGGTAATTGAATACTTAAATTTAATCTTTTTTGCATAACTAGCTCATTTCCAACTATAAGATCTAATTCATTTTTAAAAATTTTATAATATTTTGGTCTAATATCTTTATTTTTTGCTAATCCTTCAATAATACATAGTCTCACCTCATTAAGAATGTCTAAATTAATGTATTGATGAGTGTTGTAAAAAAATTCATCAATCTTAAGTGAGCTTTTTATATATGAGTTATCAACTAAGATTTTAAATATCTGCTCTCTTAAGAAATCTAAATTATTTTTTTCAATTGTATCAGATATACAATAACCATTTTTTAAAAAAGACTCAGATAATTGAATTTCTTTATCAGAATAAAACAAAACAATTAAATTCTATTGAATATTCTAAAAAGGTCCAGTAAAAGATGGGTCGGGTTGATCGCTACTATATTTCTCTGAGAAGATTTTATCTAAAATTGATTGATTAATTTTTAGAATTCTAAAAATTTCTTTTGAAATAGAATAGGGAGTAGGATAAAAAAATTTAGCTAGGCTTTGCGAACTTGGAATTGAATTTTCATGAGTACCGATCCTCGAGTAGGCCTTACAATTAGGTACTTTTTCAGCAACGATAGATAAAATTTCTGCACTTATACCATAAGTCTTCCATCCATTATCAACTACTAACAACCTACCTGTTTTCTTAACAGACTTAATTATCGTTTTTACATCTAATGGCCTGATTGTAAGTAAATCAATAAGTTCAATTGAAATTTTTAAATTTTTGATCTTATCAATGGCTTTAGTCGCCTCCAAAGTAGTAAAAGAATTAGTTACAATAGTTATATCTTTGCCCTTTTTAAGAATTTTTGATTTTCCAATTTTTGTTTTGTAGTAAGAAGTTTTGACTTTGCCTTCAATATGATGAAGCCATCTGTGCTCAAAGAACAAAACTGGGTTTAAATCTTCTATAGCTGCTATCATGATACCTTTTGCATCTGAAGGGGTTGATGGAGAGACAATTTTAAGACCTGGAATATTTGCATATAAAGCCTCTAAAGTTTGAGAGTGCTGAGGACCTTGCCCCCAGCCTCTCCCAATAACCATTCTTATAACAATTGGTACCGACATTTGACCAGCATTCATAAAATGCCACTTAGCAGCCTGATTTACTATTTGTTCTACCGATAATAGTGAAAATTCGACTCTTTGATGGGTGATTATGGATTTATAATTCTTCATAGAAAGACCTATTGAAAAAGCAGTAATTGCATTTTCTGATGTAGGCATGTCAAACACCCTATTTGGAAATTTTTCTTTAAGACCCTTGGTAGTCCCAAATATACCCTTTGGGTCATCAACACCAAGTCCCATAAGTATAGTTTTTTTATCTCTTTGCATGCTGATTGCAATTGCTTCATTAATTGCATTAGCAAATGATGTTTGTCTATTAAGTTTTTTTTTATTAGGCATAAATATATTTATCAATTAAATCTTTTTTAGGAAACTTGGACTTCTCAGCAAAATTAAATGCAATATTAATTTCTTTGTTGATATTGAAAATATTTTTTTTATATTCATTTGAATTAAGAAAGTTTTTTTTCAGATATTTTTTTTCAATAAAATTTATTGGACATTTATTAAACCAAAAATCAATTTCTTTTTTATTTCTATATTCTAAGTGATCATCTGTATTAGGTCCACAATGCTCGAAATGTCTATAAGTTAAAAATTCTATTAATTGTGGTTTTTTTTTTCGCTTTATGTCTTTAATGACTTTCTTGGATAGTTCATTTATTTGAATAATGTTAGTA